>JRYH01010913.1_pt1 | contig 13839 bp, 17 predicted proteins | sample 235351 | NCBI WGS metagenome assembly JRYH01 (sample SAMN03074221, study PRJNA261480) | activated sludge metagenome | biome: Wastewater Treatment Plant; feature: Wastewater; material: Activated sludge; isolation source: activated biomass of a wastewater treatment plant treating wastewater... ... | reverse complement strand
TCGGCCGCGGGGCTGAAGCTCGGCGGCTTGCCGAGGTGATCCCGGCTGCTGCATCCGGCGGCAATGACGAGCGATGCCAGAGCCGCGCCGCGCAGGATGATGTGACGTTTCATTATCGGACCTCGATCGAACCATCTTCGCGGACCTGTCCGGTGATGGTGTTGCGCGATGACAGGTTCATGGCCCGCACGGATTCTCCGGCCGCACCCCGGCCGAGCGCGCGCCCCTCGGCGATGATGTGCAGACCGCCACGGCGGAAGGTAAGCGTGACCAGGTCGTTGCGCTCGACGAGCGTGGGCGGACCGATGTCGCCCGGCTGGATCGCGCGCCCGGGGTAGAGCGCGACCCGTGCCTCCCGCCCGATCACGAGGCGCGGATCCTGGATCGCGCCGGGAATCACGGCCGGATCCGACAGCAGGTCGCCGGCGGCGATGATCTCCTTTGCGCGGATCGTGCGCGCCGGGACGACCACATCCGCGCCTGCCTGCGTAGCGGCGCCGATCAGCAGGGCGGCGAGCGCCGGTTTCATCAGCGGACCTGCGTCGTCACGGCCATCATCTGGTCGGCGGCGGTGATGACCTTGGCGTTCATTTCATAGCCGCGCTGGGCCTCGATCAGCTGCGTCACCTCGCGGACGGCATCGACCGTGCTGCTTTCGAGATAGCTTTGGCGCAATGTGCCGAGCCCGTTCTCGCCGGGTTCCGAAACCATCGCCGGGCCGGAGGCCTCGGTTTCGGCAAAGAGGTTGCTCCCCAGTGCCTCGAGCCCCTTTTCGTTGGTGAAGCCGGCCAGTGTGAACTGATCCAGGAGCTGCGCCTCGGCGGTGTCGTCGAAATAGGCATAGACCTCCCCGGCGGCATTGATCGAGATGCTGCGCGCATNNGGGAAACCGTCGGAGGTCACGATCACCCCGTCGGGCGACCGTTTCAGGCTGCCGTCGCGCGTATAGGCGGACTGCCCCGAGGGCAGGAGCACTTCGAGATAGCCGCTGCCCTCGATCGCAAGGTCGAGGTCGTTCCCGGTCGGCAGCGATGTGCCCTGCGCGAGCATCACCGTGACCGAAGCGGGGCGCACCCCGAGCCCGAGCTGAACGCCGGTCGGCAGGATCGTGCCGTCGGTGGCATTCACCGTGCCGGGGCGGACGACCTGCTGATAATGCAGATCGGCGAATTCGGCCCGCCGGGCATTGTAGCCGGTCGTGTTCATGTTCGCGAGGTTGTTCGAGATCGTTTCGACGCGCATCTGCTGTGCGCTCATGCCGGTGGCGGCAATGTGAAGAGCCCGCATTTCCGTTCCTTTCTCCTGGTGTTCACCTGACCAGAGTTCTGATGACATTCCGCAGCCGCTCGTCCTCGGCATTGAGCAGGTTCTGCCCCGCCTCATAGGCGCGCTGGACCTCGATCATGCGCGAGACCTGGAGGATCGCGCTGACGTTCGACGATTCCAGATAACCCTGAAGGATCGTCGCGGTGCCGGCGGGTTCGACCCCGCTGCCGGCGCGGAACATCACCCCGTCCTCGCGCTGCATGGTGAGCGGATCGATCGGCTGGAACAGGCCGATCTGCCCCATGACGCGGCCGTTGCTGCTGATGGTGCCGTCGCTCGCGATGCCGATGTCGCCCGCATCGGGCGGCACGAAGACCGGAGCGCCGCCGGCATCCAGCAGGACATGGCCCTCTGGCGTCACGAGATCGCCTTGCGCATTCGGGGTAAAGCTCCCCGCGCGGGTCAGGCGTTCGCCCGCCGGTGTCTCGATCAGGAAATAGCCGTCGCCCTGAATCGCAAGGTCGAAGCGGCCGTTGGTCTGCGTCAGCATCCCCTGTTCCTGCGAGGTGTTGCGCACCTGGCTGCGGGTCATGGAGAGCGACGGCTGATCGGGTATCGCGCGGACATATTCCGAAAAGATCACCCCCTCCTGGCGGAATCCGGTGGTGGCGGAGTTGGCGATGTTGTTCGCGATCACCCGCATCTCCTGCATCAGCCCGGATTGGCGGGACAGCGTGACATAGGCGGCAGCATCCATCAGGAACCTCCGGCAATCAGGGGAAGGATCTGGTCGTGAAAGAACGAGACGAGCATCTGCGACATGAACCCCATGGAGAGCCAGAAGACGATGACGATGGCGCCGAGCTTGGGCACGAAGGTGAGCGTCATCTCCTGGATCGAGGTCAGCGCCTGGAACAGGCCGATCGTCACCCCGGTCAGGAGCGCGACCGCGAGGATCGGCAGCGAGATCAGGACGGCGACCCAGAGTCCCTGCCGCAGCGTGTCGAAAAGGAGCCCCTCAAGCAGCATGTCAGACCGGCATCCTCAGGATTTCCTGGTAGGCTTCGACCACCTTGTTGCGGATGGTGACCGCCGTCTCGACCGCGAGTTCGGTCTGGGCAAGCGCCTGCACCAGCGCATGGGGATCGGCATCGCCGGTCATGGCCGCCATGGCCGTCTGTTCGCTGTTCTGCAGCGTTTCGGCGAAATCGCGAAACAGCGCCCGCGCGCCGTCGGCCGCCTGCCCGGCCGGGTCGGGCCTCGTGGCGGGGCGTGCGGCACCATAGCCCTGCAGGGCGGAAAGACCGTGTATATCCATTCGGTGTTCTCCTGAGTGTCGATTTACTTGCGCAGCAGATCCATGAGGCCCGCCGACATCTGCCGGGCCTGGTCGAACATCTTGAGATTGGCCTCGTAACTGCGCTGCGCCTCACGGGCGTCGGCGATCTCGATCAGCAGGTTCACGTTCGAGCCGGTATAATGCCCGGTGCCGTCCGCGAGCGGATGCGAGGGATCGAAGATTCGCTGCCGTTCGGTCTGGTCGAGCCGGACCGGGCCGGGGACGACCTTGCTGGCGCCGGTGTCGCGGTCGCGGACGGTTTCAAACGCGATGAGCTTGCGGCGATAGCCCGGCGTGTCGGCATTCGAAATATTTTCCGACAGGTGCCGCAGCCGGGCCGACTGCGCGCGCATCCCGCTCGCCGAAACCGTGAGCGCCTGGGTAAAGTCGTTCATGTCGGGGTACTCCTTTTCAGAACCGGCCGAGACTGCTGCGCAGGACCGAGAGGGACGAACGGTAGATCGCCAGCGCCCGCTCGTGATCGCGCGCGACGCCCGTGGCCTTGAGCATTTCCTCTTCGATGGAGACCGGATTTTCTGTTGCCTGGCCGATGCCGGTCGCCGGCCCCGCAGGGTCGGGGGCGATATGGCCGGGCCGCGTGCGCCGCATGGCGAGACCGGTATCGCCGTCGAGGATTTCGGAAAACGAGGGAACCTCCCGCGCGCGATAGCCGGGCGTGTCGGAGTTGGCGATGTTGCGGGCGATGGCCTCCTGCTGCCGGCCGGCGTGGCTGGCCATGGCATGGGCGGTCCTGAAGATGTCGAGTTCGCTGAACATCGGGCTTTTCCCTGTTTCGGTTCAATCAAGGCTTAACTCCGATTCGTTTAGAAACTCTTGTCAGGAGATTTATGGAGCGTTCGCATCATGGTGACGGATCTGGACCTGCTGCGCCGGCAGATCGAAGCGGCGCAACTGATGCGCCCGCTGGGCCGCGTCATGGGGGTGAGCGGCGGTGTGGTGCAGATCTCGGGGCTGACGGCCTGTGCCCGGGTGGGGGACCAGGTGATTCTGACTCGGAATTCTGGTGTGCCGCTCGAGGGCGAGGTGCTGCGGATCGGACAGGATCACGTTGCGATGCTGCCCGAAAGCGCGCCGGACGGGGTGGCGCTGAACGACCGGGCAATTCTGCGCTCGGTTCCCGAATTTGCGCCGTCGCAACACTGGATCGGGCGTGTGATCGACCCCTATGGGCGCCCGATCGACGGCCGGCCGCTTGCGTGCGGCGCGCAAGGCGTCGATGTGACCGCCATGCCGCCCGCCGCCGTGTCGCGGGGCGCGCTCGGTGTGCGAATCCCCACCGGGCTGTCGGTTCTGAACACGATCCTGCCGATCGTCGAGGGGCAGCGAATCGGGCTTTTCGCGGGCTCGGGCGTCGGCAAGTCGCGGCTGCTCGCGCAGCTTGCCGGACATATGGCAGCGGATGTGGTGGTGATGGCCCTGATCGGCGAACGCGGGCGCGAGGTGAACGATTTCGTCCAGCGCACCCTCGGGCCCGAGGGGATGAAGCGCTCGGTGGTGGTCGCGGCGACATCGGATCAATCGGCGCTGGTGCGGCGGCGCTGCGCCTGGGCGGCGATGGCGGTGGCCGAATATTTCCGCGACCGCGGCCGCAACGTCCTTTTCCTGGCGGATTCGGTCACGCGCTTTGCCGAGGCGCATCGCGAGATCGCCGTCGCTGCCGGCGAGAGTTCGGCCATGCGCGGCTTTCCGCCCTCGCTCACGCCGCTGATCACCGGGCTTTGCGAGCGTGCCGGGCCGGGGGCGGAGGAACAGGGCAGTATCACGGCGGTGTTCAGCGTGCTGGTGGCGGGGTCGGATATGGACGAACCCGTTGCCGACATCCTGCGCGGGGTGCTCGACGGCCATGTGGTGCTGGATCGCGGCATCGCCGAACGCGGCCGTTTCCCCGCGATCGACGTCAACCGCTCGGTCTCGCGCTGCCTGCCGGACGCGGCCAGTGCCGGGGAAAACGCGATGATCGCCGAGGTCAGGCGGCTGCTTGGCGCTTACGAGCGGTCAGAGGTCATGATCAAGGCCGGGCTTTACAGCGAAGGGGCCGATGCGCTGCTCGACCGGGCGGTGCTGGTCTGGCCCGAACTCGACGCGTTCTTCGCCCGCCCCGACCCGGAGGGGATCGAAAGCAGCTTTGCCCGGCTCGAACTGATCCTGCGTCGGGCGGGCAAGGCGGCCCACCCGTGACCGATCCCGGGAACCGCGCGGGCCGGCACCGACCCGCCCGCGCGATCCGCCCTTACTGGCGGGGCTCGAAAGCCGAGAGTCCCTTCAGGATGTCGATGGCATAGGCCAGCTGGTAATCCTGGATGCGGCGGTGCGCCGCGGCCTCGGCCTGTTCGCGCTCTTCCTCGATCTGGCGCAGCTCGTCCTCGGAAAGGCTGTCGTTCATCAGCCGCCCGCGCAGGTCGGCCTCGGAGCGGATGCGGGCCGAGATATCCTCTTCCGCTTCTTCTTCCTCCGACCTGGGCTTGGGGCGCGGCTGCTCGACGATGATGTCGGGCGCGACGCCCAGCGCCTGGATCGAGCGCCCCGAGGGCGTGTAATAGCGCGCCGTGGTCAGGCGCATCGCCCCCGCGCCGCGCAGCGGAATCACGGTCTGGACCGAGCCCTTGCCGAAGCTCTTGGTGCCGACGACGATGGCCCGGTGGTGATCCTGCAGCGCGCCGGCGACGATTTCCGAGGCGCTGGCCGAGCCGCCGTTGATCAGCACCACGATCGGCTTGCCCTCGGTCAGGTCGCCCGGGGTGGCGTTGAAACGCTCGCCGTCATCGGCCTCGCGCCCCCGGGTCGAGACGATCTCGCCCTCGTCAAGGAAGGCATCCGACACCGAGATCGCCTGCGTCAGCAGCCCGCCCGGGTTGTTGCGCAGGTCGATGACAAAGCCCTTGACCTTGTCCATGCCGCCGGCTTCCTCGACCTGTTCCTTCAGGTTGGATTCCAGATCGGTCATGGTCTGATCGTTGAATGTGGTGATGCGCAGCACCACGATGTCTTCGTCGCGATGGGCGCGCACGGCATTCAGCTTGATCGTGTCGCGGGTCAGCTTGACGTCGAAGGGTTCGGTCTCGCCCTCGCGCACCACGGTGATCTCGATTTCCGACCCGACCGGGCCACGCATCAGATCGACCGCCTTGTCGAGCGTGAGCCCGAGCACGCTTTCGCCGTCCACATGGGTGATATAGTCGCCGGCCTCGATCCCCGCTTCGGCCGCCGGGGTGCCGTCCATGGGCGCGACCACCTTGACGAAGCCCTCTTCCTGCGTGACCTCGATGCCGAGCCCGCCGAATTCGCCCTTGGTCTGCACCTGCATCGCGTCGGCATCCTCGGGTGACAGATAGCCGGAATGCGGGTCGAGCGACGACAGCATGCCGTCGATCGCGGCACGGATCAGATCGGATGGAGAGACTTCCTCGACATATTGCGCACGGATCCGCTCGAAAATGTCGCCGAACAGATCCAGCTGCTCGTAAACGCTCGAAGTCTCGGCCTCCTCCTGGGCGACCAGCGGCCCGACCAGTTGCGTCGTGGCAACGATCCCGGCCAGCGTGCCACCCAGAGCGGCCATTACCAGTTTTTTCATGTCCGTCTATCCATCCTTGTCGGTTCGGAACCAGCTCTCGGGATCCACCGGCTCGCCGTTCTCTCGAACTTCCATATAGAGCGATTCCGAAGATCCGGTTCCAGTGGACTCACCGCTTAGTGACAGAAACGAGCCGGGTTGTGGAGCCTCTCCGCCCATGAGCCCGACCGGAGTTCCGGCCGGGACGATTTCGCCGGTATCGCCGTAGACCTCGGCAAGACCGGACAAAACAAAAAGCAAACCGGCCTGCGGTTCAAGGATGATCACGTTGCCGAGGTCAAGAAGCGGGCCGCGATAGCGGATCGTGGCGGCAACCGGCGAAACCACGAGCGCCCGCGGCTGCGTGGCGATCACGATGCCGTCGCGGGTGATGCCGGCCGCATCCGCGCTGCGGGCCGCGTGCAGCAGGTTGCCCTCCACCGGCAGGGGGAGCGTGCCCTTCTGCGCCGAGATGTCCGCGCGGCTTGCGGCGATATCGCCGTTCCTGGCGATCTCCGACAGGCCGTCGGCAAAGGCGCCGAGCGTTTCGGTCGATGAAATCAGGATCGCGGTGCGGACCGGATCCTCGGTAAAGCGGCGCGGCAGGGCGGTGCGGCCGGTGATTGCCTGGCTGAGTTCGGCCCGGGCCTGCTGGATGCCGGCAAGTCCGTCCTCCAGTGTCCGGATGGCCTTGCGCTGCAAAAGCTGAAGGGTCTGCACCTCTTCCAGATCGCGACGCAGCCCGGCGGCGCGGGTATCAAGCGCCGGCGTCACTTCGGCCAGCATCATGGCGCTGCGGGCGCTGCCGAGCGGCCCGGCGGGGTGCAACAGCAGGGCCGGGGGCGGCGCGGTCTGAATGGCAAGCAGAACGCCAAGCAGCCGGCCGATTTCGGCGTCGCGCGCGGCAAGATCCTGCGTCAGCGCCCGTTCGCGCGCCGTGGTGCGGCGCAATCCGTCCCGCAGGGCGCCAAGGCCGGATTCAAAGGCGCGCACGGTTCCGGTCAGGGCGCGCACGCGGTCGCTCGCGCTCGATGCCTTTTCCAGCCGGCCGATGGCCGATTCCAGTTGTTCCATGGCCAGACGGGCATCGCGCCCGGGATCCTCGTCGCCCTGCGCCTGCAGCGCCCCGGTCGTGGCCAGCACGAGCAGGGCGGCAGCGATCAGTCGCATTCGATCAGGCTCTGCCCGGTCATTTCGGCGGGTTTCGGCAGGCCCATGAGGTGCAGGAGCGTCGGCGCCAGGTCGGCGAGCCGCCCGTTGCGCAGCCGTGCCCCCGGCGGACCGCCGACCAGCACCACCGGCACCGGGTTGAGCGTATGCGCGGTGTGCGGCCCGCCGGTCACGGGATCGACCATCATTTCGCAGTTGCCGTGATCGGCGGTGACGATCATCGCGCCCCCGGCCTTTTCCAGCGCCGCCAGCACCTTTCCAAGGCTACGGTCCACCGCTTCGCAGGCGGCGATCGCCGCCTCGGTCCGGCCGCTGTGCCCCACCATGTCGGGATTGGCGTAATTGGTCACGATCAGGTCATAGCCGTCATTGATCGCGGCGACGAAATGTTCGGTGACTTCGGCAGAGGCCATGTCCGGTTTCAGGTCATAGGTCGCGACCTTGGGGGAATGCGGCATGCAGCGGTCCTCTCCGGCGGCGGGCTCTTCGCGGCCGCAGTTGAGGAAAAACGTGACATGGGGGTATTTCTCGGTCTCGGCGAGGCGGAACTGGCGCAACCCGTGCGAGGCGACCCAGGCGCCCAGCGTGTTCGGCACCTCGGCCTTGCGGAACACCGAGGTCATGTAGCGCATGTGATCCTCGGAATAGTCCATCATGCCCATGAGCGCGGCAAGGCGCGGGCGCTCGCCGGTTTCGAAGGCGTCGAACCTCGGCTGGCCGAGCGCCGCGAGCATCTGGCGGGCCCGGTCGGCGCGGAAGTTGAGACAGAACAGCCCGTCGCCCCCGGCAAGCCCGTCATAGCCCTGAATCACCGTCGGCGCGATGAATTCGTCGGTTTCGCCCCGCTCATAGGCGGCCTCGATCGCCGCGCGTGTGTCGGGTGCGCAGGGCCCGTTTGCGCGGGTGATGGCGTCGAAGGCGCGCTTGACGCGCTCCCAGCGCCGGTCCCGGTCCATCGCGTAATAGCGGCCGAGCACGGTACCGATCCTTGCCCCTTGCGGCAGCCCCTGCTGCAGCCGGTCGAGATAGGCGAGGGCCGATTTCGGCGCCACGTCGCGGCCATCGGTGATCGCATGCACGATGGTCGGGATACCGGCGCGCTCCATCGCCTGGGCGGCGGCGATCATGTGGTCCATGTGCCCGTGCACGCCGCCGTCGGACATCAGCCCGAGAAGATGCGCGCGCCCGCCGCTGGTCCTGAGCCGGTCGATGAAATCGGCAAGGGCGGCATTTTCGAAGAAGCTGCCGCTGGCGATCGCCTGGTCGATGCGGCCCAGATCCATCAGCACGATCCGGCCGGCGCCGATGTTCATGTGGCCGACCTCGGAATTTCCCATCTGCCCTTCGGGCAGGCCCACATCCGGCCCGTGCGTCACCAGTTGCGCGCTCGGCCCCTTGTCGGTGATCGCATCGAAATTCGGTGTCTGCGCCATGAAGGGCGCGTTCGCGGGGCCGGGCGCCGCGATGCCCCAGCCATCGAGGATGCACAGGACAACAGGTTTCGGCGCGCTCATTCATCGGCTCCGGTTGCGGAAAGATCAGGGGTGGTTCTAACGCCGGATGCGGGGAGGTTGAACCGCAATTCTCGCCGCCCCCAGGAAAGGGCCGGGGCGCGCCGATCCTGTCCTGTGCGCAAACGGAGGATGCCGCTTCCGCACCCGAGGCTCCGGACGGTGTGCCCGTGCCGTGGCCGTCGGCTTTCCGCCCGATATGCCGATGTGAAGCAACGGCGAAGGCGGGAAGCGCTCCGATAGATGATGTCTCCGCGCTTCCCGCCTTCGCTCCACGACTGTCGGGCCGATGCTGTTCCGGCAGGCATGCCGCCAAGTGGGTGCCTCCCCGCGCTGCCGGGTGTCGGTTCTGATGCTCCCTCACAGGCCCCGACGCCGGTTCCGGGGATGGCCCTCGGGCACTGCCCGATTCGTTTCCGGTTCCGGCCGGAGTGCGGGGGCGCATGATCCCGGCCGGCGCACCATGCGGTCGACCGCTCCCGGGCGGGGCGTCGGCATATGGCGTCGTTTCACGCGGTTTCCGCCACGCTTCGATATCGCGCGCGGCGAGCGGGCCGCCGAGGCACTGCGCGAGCTGCTCCAGCAGGGCCGAAGCCGGCCCGCTTCAGGGCGAACGCGCTGTCGTCGCGCAGTGGCCGAGCGGGTGATGCGCCGTAATCCGGTGTAACGCGGGCCGGGCAGGAGGATAACCATCCTCGCGCCCTGCGCGCGGCCATAGGAAAAAGGGCACCCGGGCCCGCCGCCCGCGTTGCCGTCGTCATGACGCCCATGGCCATCGCTGCCGGGCCTGCTGTCCGGTGCCGGTCAGCCGGGGGCGCGCAGGGCGGTGATCGAATGCGACGATACCGTCTGGCCGTTGTCCAGGAGCAGATACACGTCGCCCCCTTCGATCTGCGCCTCGACGACACGGCCGAAGGTCTCGGCCGGGTCGGATGCGATCACCTCGCCGCCGCGATGGCTTTCGACCGTGAACCGATAGGTGCCGCGGGGAAGCGGCTCGCCGTTTTCATCGACACCGGCCCATTGTACCGGCTCGCCCGTGGTGGGAATCGCAAGCCGCTGGACCTCGCGGTCCTGCGCGTCACGGACGACGAGGAACGCCTCTTCGGCCAGTTGCGGCGGATTGGGAAAGAGCGTGATCGGGCTGCCGTCGAACCGGACCGGGCTTGCGCTGCGCGCCTCCATCCCGACCCACCCGCCAAGCGCGGCGAGATTCGCGACCGCCATCTGGCTGACAAGGGCGTCCAGCGTATCATTCGTGCGCACCTGTTGCTCGACCATGGAAAACTGCGCCAGCTGGGCGACGTATTCCGTCGAATCGATGGGTTTCAGCGGATCCTGATAGCGCGCCTGGGTGGTCAGCATCTTCAGGAAGGTCTCGAAATCCGCGCTGAGCGTATCCGATCTTTCGTCGCTGCCGGCGCCGGTTCCGCGCGGATAGGCGGCATTCGATACATTGGCGATCGCGTCAGGTGAAATCATGGAATCAAAGCCTCAGATCGAGCCCGTCGGCCTGCGGGCGGATGAATGTGAAAACCGTTGGCGTCTCGTCGGATGCCGGCGGCGGGCGGTCGGGGAACACATCCTGTCCGCGCCGGCCCGGCCGCGGATCCGCTCCAAAGCTGAAGCCGACCTCCGCATAGCCAAGCTCCAGGAATTCCGCCGCCAGCTGATCGACATGGCGGCGAAGCAGGTCGAGCGTTTCCGGTCGATCCGCCAGGACCGAGACGTTCATTCCGCTCCCGCTATGGGTGATCGTCATCCGCACATGGCCGAGTTCCTGCGGATTGAGGGTGATCTCCATGCTGCGGGACGGCTGGCGTATGAGTATCTCGATGGCCTGCACGGTCTGCCGGAGCGCGGCCGGACGGGCCGCCATGTCGGGATCGCCCGCGGCAGGCGCCGCGCCCGGAGCGGGGGATGCGTCCGCCACCGGCCTTGCACCAACCGCGGGCTCGGCCTCCGCACCCGTAACCATGACGGCGGCGGAGTTGGGACCGGGGATGTTGCCGGCCGGCGGCGCGGGGGCTGCGGGTTCCGGCCGTTCGGATTGTATCGCTGGCGCCATGATATCCGGCTCCCCGGAGGGGTTTTCCGGAACGCTTCGCAACCCGGCGGCATTCGGTCCGGTCTCCGCCGGGGTCTGTCCGCCTGCCGTAGTCGCCATGATGTCGCGCCCCGCCCCCGTCGGTGGCGGCGGCTCGTCGGGCGTTCCGTCTGCCGATTCGCCCTCGACCTCCGGCATATCCTGATCGGCCCCGGCCATGTCCTCGGCCTCGACCGGTTCGGCCTCCGCATGGATCAGCTCGAACGGCACGTCAGGCGGAGAATCGGACATATCGGCAGACTGACCGCCCGCCGCTGCTGAATTATCGCCAATCAGGTTTATTGCGAGTGCCAGCATATCGCGCCCTTTGAATGATCATCGGCATGATGGCGGTCAGGAGTTACCGATATTTTAACCGCTGACAGAGAAGTTTCCGAATATGTGAAAAATTTGGAGCAAAGCATGACTGTTTCCGTATCATTGGCCGCGCTCTCTCCGCCGCCCGTTCCCAAGGCTCAAGCGCTTCGCGAGGCGGCCACGGCACTCGAGGCCCTGTTTCTTGCCGAAATGCTCGAATCGGCAGGTTTTGGCGAGGCTCGCGATGCGTTGGGCGGGGGCGCCGGAGAAGAGCAGTTCCGTTCCGTCCTTGTGCGCGCGCAAGCCGATCATATTGCGCAAAATGGTGGAATCGGCCTGGCCGAATCCATTTTCCAGCAGATGATGGGGCGCAATCATGACGAAAATCGGACCTGATCAGGTGGTCTTTCGGCTGGATGCGCTGCTTGACCAGGAGAAAGCGGCGATACTGGCGGGTGAACTCGAAAGGCTGGGGGAAATCGCGGCGGAAAAGCTTGACCTGATTGAAAATTCAACGGTCATGCTGAGTGACTCTCCGGGCCTTGCCGGCCTGAGGCGCAAGGCCGCGCGCAACGATGTTCTGCTTCAGCACGTGGTTGAAGGTATTCGTGATGTTGCCAGGCGCATGGGCGCGATGGCCGATGTGCGCAGCGGCCTGAAAACCTATGACCACACGGGTAAGGAAATGCAGAATATTCTCGCAACCGCAAGGTCTGTGGAAAAACGCTCGTAACAGATTTTATGAAAAAGCAAAGTAGTTTCAATTTTGTGCGGAGGGCGGATCGTTCTATTGTCGGATTGTCGAAAGCACTCGCGGTTGAGTGGCGCGATTCCGACAGGTCATCGCAATTGTCAGAATGACATGAGACCGCCCCAGTCAGGGCGAAACCGGTGAAAATCACCTATTGAAAGGACTGAATCATGTCGAGTATTCTGACAAACAACGGCGCAATGGTTGCTCTTCAGACCCTGAAGGCAATCAACAACGATCTGACGAAGACGCAGAATGCGATCTCCACCGGCAAGGATATCGCCCAAGCAAAGGACAACTCCGCCATCTGGGCCATTTCGAAGGTCATGGATTCCGATATTTCGGGCTTCAAGGCCGTGTCCTCGGCGCTTTCGCTTGGCGAATCCACTGTCGCCGTCGCCTCTGCCGGAGCAGAACGTATCCAGGAGCTCCTCAGCGAGATGAAGGAGAAGGTCGTTGCCGCCACTGGCGACAACGTCGATCACGGGAAGCTGAACACCGATGTCGAGAAGCTGAAAAGCGAGATCGAATCGATCATCAGCGGGTCGCAGTTCAATGGCAAGAATCTGCTGAACACGGCCGGCGGCGATCTCGAGGTTCTGTCGTCGATCGACCGTGACGGATCGGGAACCGTCACCGCGGCAACGATCACGGTCGAAAGCGTCGATTTCGAGGCCTCGCTCGACCTGAGCGATGTCGACGTTTCCGATGCTGACGCGGCGCGTCAGTCGATCGTCGCACTGGAAGCGCATATCCAGACGGCAATCGACGGGGCCGCTGCCCTTGGTGCCGCGGCAAAGCGCATCAACAACCAGAACGTCTTTGTCGGCAAGGTCATGGATGCCATGAAGTCCGGCATCGGCGCGCTGGTCGATGCGGATATGGAGGCCGCTTCGGCACGTCTCCAGGCGCTCCAGACCCAGCAGCAGCTGGGCGTTCAGGCGCTGTCGATCGCCAACCAGGCGCCGATGACGATCCTGTCACTGTTCCGTTGAACCCGAGGCGGGGCGCTCGCGGGCGCCCCGCTCCTTTCCTTGTTCAGAAGAAGTGAGGACGAAACGTGAACGCAATTTCCCAGGCACGGACCGCCTATGCATCGACAGCAGCGCCGACCAAGACACCGCGGGCCGTCGAATACGAGGTCGTGGCACGTGTCACGAACCGCCTTCGGCAGGCTGCCGGCACTACGCAGAACGATTTCCCCGGTCTGGTTCAGGCGCTTTACGACAACAACGCGCTCTGGACGATTTTCGCCGCCGCCGTATCGGACGCAGACAATGCCCTGCCGGCGGAGTTGAAGGGACAGATTTTCTATCTTGCCGAATTCACCCGCACCCATACAAGCCGGATCCTTGCCGGCGAAGCCGAGGTGGAACCGCTGCTCGACGTCAACGCGGCGATCATGGCCGGATTGCGTGGCCAGGGGGAAGCGGCATGAGCGGTCTTGTTCTTACTCTGGCTCCGAAAGAGCGTGTGCTGGTCAACGGCGCCGTGATCGAGAACGGTGACAGGCGCAGCCGCCTTTCGGTCATTTCGCCCCATGTGAATATCCTGCGGATGCGCGACGCGATCCACCCGGACGATGCAAACACCCCCGTCCGGCGTGCCTGCTATGCCGTGCAGCTCGTCCTGTCCGGCGACACTGATCCGCAGGCGGGCCGGCTGCCGGTGCTGCGGCGGATCGAGGAATTGAGCCAGGTCTTCACGGATCCGGACAGCCGCGCCACACTTGCAGGCGCCACGGATGCCCTGACCGAGGACAATTATTATGGCTGTCTCAAGGCGTTGCGCAGGCTTTTGCCCCGCGAGCAGCGCCTGATGGCG
>JRYH01006649.1_pt1 | contig 13847 bp, 11 predicted proteins | sample 235351 | NCBI WGS metagenome assembly JRYH01 (sample SAMN03074221, study PRJNA261480) | activated sludge metagenome | biome: Wastewater Treatment Plant; feature: Wastewater; material: Activated sludge; isolation source: activated biomass of a wastewater treatment plant treating wastewater... ... | reverse complement strand
CCTGCGGCGTCCTCCGTCTCGTCTGGCGCCCGCGCACCGAAGCGGCCCTGGCGCGCACGGCGGTTGCGCCGGACCGGCGTGCGGCGGGACGAAGCCCGGCCGCCCCTCGCGAATCAAGCGGGAGAAATCCGGCGAACTGTCGGCCGCACGAGCGGCCTCGTCGATATGGGCGAGGCGTTTCAGCTCCCCGAAGGCCAGACCGTCTCGGACGAATCGCCCATGGTCGTACGCGAACTCATCGGCCTTCCCGTTGAGCAGCAGCCGCCAGTTCCAGGGCACGGGCGCGACTTCGGCGACGGCGGCCGTATGGATGCGGATATTGGTCGTGCAGTTGCTGGTCACGGCATTGTAGAACGCGGGGCGGCGATGGAGCTCGTTCACCGTCCGAAGATAATCGAGGAAGAGGCTTCTGGCCGCGTCGGCCGTCGCCGTGGTCCGGTACAGGTAGACGTCCTCGCCCTCTCGGTAGTTGGCCCGGAGGCGGATCAGGTCGCGCTCGTCCCCGACGACATAGACGAGCTCGTACTGCCGGAAGAAGCCCTTGAGGGCGGAATACGCCTCGCCGACCTCTTTGCGAGTCTCGACTGAGAAGGCCACGTACCTGCCGTCGTCGAACTGGAAGCTGAGAATCGGATGCGCAATCCAGGGCGAGCCCCAGAACGTGACGAACAGATCGACGCCCCGGATCTGGCGGATGTCGTAGCTGCGCGTCTCCCAGCGCACGGTGTAGTCGGTCTCGGTCCGGTAGCTGAAATTCCTGACGTTGTGGATGGTGACGACATCTCCCTCGATGTCCGCCCACGCGGTGCGCGCGACGTCGGCGAGCCATCGCCGGTCGTTCGACGGCTCGAGGGAAAGCCACCAGGCGAGCACCGCGGCAAAGCCCAAGAGACATGCCAGCGCCTTCCTGATCTGGCCCGGCACGAGGACGAGAACGGCAGCGACGACGCCGAGATACGCCGCGGCGGCAGGCATCCGCGCAGCCTTCGGCGGAAGGTCGAAATACAATGCAGCCGCGGCCCAGGCCGTGAGGGACAGCAGGACGAGCCAGGCGAGCCCACGTCCCGTGAGAGAGATCAGGCGGCCCGCGGCAGGCCGCCGGCGCATCGCCGGCCACCGGGGTTCGGTCTTGCGTCTCGCGAGCTGTTCGCTCATCGCCGGCTCGGATGCGGGATCCGGCAGAGCCTAGAAGTGATAGTTGACGAGCGCGCCGACGAAGAACTGGTTCTCGTCGCCTCGGTCGTCGACGATGGGGCTGTCGGCGGCGTCGCCGAGGATGCGGGAATAGGCGCCGAGCAGCGTGCCGGACACGTTCTCGACGAACCGGTAGTCGACGCTCAGCCGCAGTCCGGCGTCCTTGAAACCCGCGTCGGCATCGTGGGCGTCCAGCCCGGCGCGCGCGGCCTCGTCCGCGTCGATCCCGAACTGCTCCGCCATGTAATCGTCGCTCGCCCAATTGCCGAACAGCTCTGCACCAATGGAGAAGCGCGACTCCGGCCAGGCATTCGCGTAGGTCAAACGCGGCGTGACGAGATAGCCGTTGCCATTGGCGACGTCGTAGCGGAGGTCGATGGCCGCGGTGAGGCTGAGGGGCTGTCCCGCGATGAAATCCCATCCGACGGTCGCACCGAGCAGCAGCGCGGTGTCCGTGCTGCCCAGCTCGTCGACAGCGTCGTCGTCGACGTCGTCGCGATCGTCGAGCCATTGACCGACGAGCCCGGCCCTGAACTGGGGATGCGGCACGAAATTCGAGCGAAGCACGGGGCCGGCAAGCGTGATATGTGTGTCGGGATGATAGAGGTCGCTGGCCGACAGCAACCAGGTCGGAACCGCTTCATAGTCGTCCGACCCTTCGTAATCGGGGGCGAAGCCGGCCCCGATCCCCACGCTGTATTCCGCAGCTCCCGCCGCTCCGCCCGCGATCGAGAACACGATCGACGCTACCGAACCTATCCAGGGATGCCGCTGGTGAAGCATCGTCCTGTCCCTCCGTCGGCAATGGCTGGCTCGTGGATTTGTGGCGTTGCGCCTCTCGACACGTCTGCTCGTGAGCGGAAAACGGCAAGGCAGAGGAGTAGGACGACAGTATAGATTACCTGGCGGCAAAAGGTGACTCCAATCGAGTTTCGTCCGCCTTCGGCGATCTTCGCTGCGCGGACCACAGACTGAGGAGGCCCGTCGCGGGGCCCGGCTCGGGAGAAGTCGGTGTCCGACGAGGGGCCGTGCCGAGGCCACCATGCGCAAGGAGCTGGCAGGAACCGCCGAACGGATCGAGGCGCTGCGTCGAGAGATCGCGGCGGCGCTCGTCGCCGCGGTCGTCGTGGCGGGGGCGATGGCGGGCGCCGGCCCTTCGCGGGCGGAGGGCGAGGCCGTGCCGGCCGAGACCGAGACCAGGCTGAAGGTGGAGGAACTCTTCAGGCTGCTCGAGGACCCGGAGGTCCGGGCATGGCTGGAGGAGAGCCGCCGCGCCGCTGCGCCGCCGGCGGCGGAGCAGCCCGCCATGAGCGTCATGGGCAATCCCGGCGGCTATCTGGCGGATCGGGTCGCCGCGATCCGGCAGCATATCGACGGGCTCCTCGCGGCAATCCCGGAGCTGCCTCGGGAGGTCGCGCAGGCCGGAACGGTTCTCGGCCATGCGTTTCGCGAGGGCGGATTGCTGCGGGGCGCGNNGAGAGTGGATTGCTGCGGGGCGTGCTGCTGGTCGCCGGGCTCGTCGCGCTCGGTGTCGGCGCGGAGAGGCTGTTCTCCCGGGGCGTCGCGCGGCTGCGGGACCCGGCCGCCCAATCCCATGCCACGGTCCGGCAGCGCCTGGCAGCGATTGCGCTGCGGCTCGGTCTCGCCGTGGCCGCGCTGGCGGCCTTTGCGATCGGCGGCATCGGCGCGCTGCTGGCGTTCCGTTGGCCGCCAATGCTGCGCGAGATCGTTCTCGGCTATCTCGTCGCATTCCTGCTTCTGCGTTCGGCGATGATCGCCCTGCGGGCCGTGACGGCGCCCGAGGACGAGCGCCTCCGCATCCTGCCGATGTCGAATGAAGCCGCGCGGTTCTGGTATCGGCGGGTCGTGCTGCTCGTCGGTTGGTTTGCCTTCGGCTGGGTGACGGTGACTCTGCTGCGCACCCTCGGCATGCCGGCCGAAGCGCGCCAGATCATCGCCTATGCGCTCGGGCTCGGGCTGCTGGCGATCGGCCTGGAGTCGGTCTGGCGCCGCCCGCCGCCCGAAGCGGCGGCGATCCATATGCCCGCCGCATGCACCGCGATCTCGGGAACGGCCTCCTCGGCATCTACTTCGCCGTGCTGTGGCTGCTTTGGGNNCTTTGGGTGGCGGGCGCCATCCCGCTGTTCTGGCTGACCGTCGTCGCAGCCGCCCTGCCGGCCGCTCTGCGGGCCGCCAGGCGCTCGGTTGCCCATCTGCTGCGCCCGGCCGGCGCTGCGGGTCCGGCGGAGGACGTGCCGGTGTTCCAGATCGTCTCGATGGAGCGCGGCATTCGCGCCGCCCTGATCATCGGGGCGGCGTTGCTGCTGGCCCATATCTGGCGCATCGACCTCACCGCGATGGCCATGAGCGACAGCTTCGCGACCCGTCTTCTCCGCGGGGCGGTGAGTGCGGTGATCGTCATCCTCGCGGCGGATTTCGCGTGGCACACGCTGAAGGCGCTGATCGATCGCAGGATCGGGGCGGCGCAAGGCCCCGCGGCGCCGGGCGGCGAGCAGTCCCGCCGCGCCGCCCGGCTGCGAACCTTGCTACCGATCCTGCGCAACATGCTGTTCGTGGTCCTCATCGTCATGGCCGCGCTCATGGTGCTTTCGTCCATGGGCGTGGAGATCGGGCCTCTCGTCGCCGGCGCCGGCGTGGTCGGCGTCGCGGTCGGCTTCGGCGCGCAGACCCTGGTGAAGGACATCATCAGCGGTGTGTTCTACCTGCTCGACGACGCCTTTCGGGTCGGGGAGTACATCCAGAGCGGCAACTACAAGGGCACCGTCGAATCCTTCAGCCTGCGCTCCGTCAAGCTCCGCCACCATCGGGGCCCGCTCTATACCGTGCCGTTCGGCGAGCTGGGCGCGGTGCAGAACATGAGCCGCGACTGGGTGATCGACATATTCACCATGGACGTCGCCTACGACACCGACCTCGACAAGGTGCGGAAGCTGATCAAGCGCATCGGGGAGGATCTGGCCCGCGACCCGGAGATGGGGGCCAACATGCTCGAGCCCCTGAAGATGCAGGGCGTCGAGCAGTTCGGCGAGTTCGCCATCAAGATCCGGGTGAAGATGATGACCAAGCCCGGAGAGCAGTTCGTCATCCGGCGCAAGGCGCTCGCGCAGATCAAGAAGGCGTTCGCCGAGAACGGGATCAGGTTCGCGGTCCCCACAGTGCAGGTCGCCGGCGGCGGCGAGGCGGCGCCCGCCGTGGCGCGGCAGGGCTTGAAGCTGGTCCAGCCCTCGCCCGAGGACGCAGGGCCATGACGCCGGCCGGATATGGAAGGCCGGATATGGAAGGAGAGTTGCGGGTTCGGCGTGAGGCGCCAGGCAGCAGCCAGAAGAGCGGAAAGGCTCGAAAGCAATGACGGCTATCAGCTCGACTACCCCACTGGAGGCGCGCAGCGCCCGGAAGATCGCTCACCGCCGTTCCGTGCTCACCCCGAGACTGCGCGAGCATGTGGTCGGGGTCGTCGCGGGCGCCGTATCGGCCAGCCTCCGGATCTGCGTCCTGGCGGTAGCGCTGGCGGTGGCCGGCTGCGCCACCCCCGTCGGGGTCGGCCATGTCGGATCCCAGGCGGTCCACCGGGAGCTCACCGGCAACGTGCTCACGACCGGCGAGCTGAGCCAGTTCACCGAGAACGCTCTCCGTCAAAGGGGCGTCGGAGAGCTTGCGGAGACCGATGCCGCCGCCGCGGTGGCCGAGCTCCACGCTGCGGCGGTGGCAAGCGAGCTTCGCCCCGACGATCTGTTCGCCCTGGCCGAGCTCTCGTTTGCCCACGCGGCGTCGGGCGGCGGCCAGCCGTTCTACCTCGCGAGCGTCGTCTATGCCTATGCCTTCCTCTTCCCGGAAGGGGCGGGGGATCCGCCCAGCCCCTTCGATCCGCGCTTCCGCTGGGCGGTCGATCTCTACAACCGCGCGCTCACGAACGCGTTCAAGTCGGCCGACGGCAGAGCGTTCGAGCCGCGCGGAGGCCGTTTCGGGCTGCCGGCCGGTGACGAGATCGAGGTCGCGTTCGACGACCGCCAGCTGCTCTGGAGCGAGCGGCGGCTCACCGATTTCGTGCCGGTCGGCGAGTTCGAGATCTGGGGCCTCCAGAACCGCTATCGTTATCCTGGCTTGGGCGCGCCCCTGGCGGCGGGGACCATTCCGCTTCATCAGGAAACCGGCTTCCAGGTTGCGCCGCGGCTGAAGCTGTCGGCGACCGCCCTTCTGCGGATTCCGGATGCCCGCCGACAGCTTCTCACGAACGACGATCCTGGCCGGCTTCAGGCTTCGCTGGAGCTGTACCCGTTGTCGGTCACGGAGGATGTCGAGATCGCAGGCGAGACGGTTCCGCTCGAGACGGAGCCGTCGGCAGCGCTGGCCTATACGCTCAGCGACCCGGCGATCTGGGCGACGGAGCTGCGGGGCTTTCTGCTCGGTGACCTCCTGCGCGACAGGCCGAGCCAGTTGGTTTCCATGCAGCCCTACGTTCCGGGCCGCATCCCGGTCGTCCTCGTGCACGGCACCGCCTCGAGCGTCGGGCGCTGGGCCGACATGGTGAACGACCTGTTGAGCGACCGGCGGATCCGCACCCGGTTCCAGTTCTGGTTCTTCAGCTATGAGACCGGCAATCCGGTGCCCCTTTCGGCCATGGTCTTGCGCGAAGCTCTTCGCGACGCCGTGGCGCGGCTGGATCCGGAGGGGCAGGACCCGGCGCTGCGGGAAATGGTGGTCATCGGCCACAGCCAGGGCGGGCTGCTCGCCAAGATGACGGCCGTCGATACCGGCGACCGGCTGTGGAACAGCTTCAGCCGCCGTCCCCTGGCGGAGCTCAAGGTCCGGCCTGAAACCCGGGACCTGATGCAGCGCGCATTGTTCGTGACACCCGAACCGTTCGTCGGGCGGGTGGTGTTCATCGCCACCCCGCATGGCGGCAGCTTCCTGACGGAGTATTCGGTGACGCGGCTGATATCCAAGCTGGTCCGGCTCCCCTTCAGCGTGGCGTCCGCGCTCCAGGATGTCCTCACGAACAATCCGGACGCGCTGGCCTATGCGCCCGGGCAGGTCGCGCCCGGGAGCATCTACGGGATGACGCCCGGCAGCCCCTTCATTGCCGGCCTTTCACGGATTCCGGTGGCGCCTGGCATTCCGGCCCATTCGATCATAGCCGTCGACGGCGATGGACCGGTCGAGGACGGCGGTGACGGCGTGGTGGCGTATCGAAGCGCCCACATCGACGGGGTGGAGTCCGAATTGATCGTCAGATCCCCTCATTCCTGCCAGGCCAATCCCGGCACGGTCGCCGAAGTGCGCCGGATTCTTCTGCTGCACGCCGCGGCCAGCTGCTCGGCCCTCGGCGTCGGCTGCGATGGTCCTCCGGCTCGGAGCGGTCCGCTCGTGGTGAGCACGGTGCAGCAACCCTCTCCCCCTCTTTGAGGGGGTTGCTGCAGGCGCGGGCCAAGGGCATAGCCCGAGCCCAACTGGCGCAAAGGCCGGCAGATGCCGTAGGTCGAGTCCTTCGGTTTCAGCACGGCCGGAACGCCAGTCCCGCGCCTGCGCCGGTCGTCGCTGGGCTATGTCTCCTCCGGCTCGTCCCCGACGCCGAAGTCCCGGTGCCAGCTCTCCGCCGTGAGCCGGTCCACCGCCGCGAAGTAGGCGTCGTTCGAAATCGCCTCCAGCGAGCCGGCGGCCACCGCGCCAGTGAGATATTGTGCCAGGACCGCGCCCACCGCTTGAATGGCATCATGGCGGTCCAAGCCCTCCCCCATCAGGCGCCGTACAGCTCGGCAGACCGGCTCTGCACTCTCCGCGATCTGGTTCTCGACCACGGTATGGAAGATGGCATGGACCCTGGGTGCGTCAGTTCGGGCGCGCCGATGATAGGCCAGCACTGCGGCGATCCGCTCGTCCTCGTCGAAGGCCAGCCACTCCTCGGGATCCGGCGCTTCGGCAGGATCGTAGGCCGGGCCGTCTGGATCTTCCGGAAACTCGTCGTCCGCGACGTCGTCTTCGTCCAGGTCGTCATCGACAGCCAATGCGACATCGAAACCGTCTTCGCCGAGATGCCGGCTCAGGGTCGCGATCCGTTGCCTGATCTTCGCCGGCGTGTCCGATGGGCCGGGAATGTAAAGCGGTCTGCCGTCATGACCGAAGCTGAAGCTGGCATCGCAGGCCTCCGCCGAGCTGTCGCCGAACAGGCGCTCGGCCGCGGCATACTCCTTGGGAGGCTCGAACCCGAGCGAGCGCGCCCAGGCGACGCTGTCACGCAGCAGCTTCCGGGCATAGGGCAGATCGACCTCGATGAGCGGCGCCTCGTAGCTCAGCCCCTCGATGACCGCCTCGACCTGCTCTTCGTCGCAGGTTTGGAAGATTACGTCCTTCACTCCGAGACAGAAGACATCGAGCAGGAAGATGGTCATGGCGATCATGCCCGCTCCCGCGTCGCGCGCCAGGATCAGCGTGCCATTGCCGCGCTCGAACAGCTCGTCCTGCAGCAGGCAGGCATAGAGCGGCGCAGAGGCGAACTGTTGCGCCTGCCGTTCCAGCGACGGCCGGCTGTCCGGGGGGTTGCGCTTCCGTCTTTCGGCCAGCAGCTTCTTCCTGCGCGACGCCTTGGCGCCCCGTCGCTGGGCATTTCGTGACGACATGGCCTGCCTACGAGAATCGGACCGATGGAATCTCACGCTGAGCCATCTTAGCAGCCTCGCCACCGCCCGACGATCCATCGAGTCCTGCAGCGAATCGGCGCAGGCGCCGTTCGGCTGTCTCGAGCTCGGGGCGGAACCGGCAAGGGCGGGACACCGCCGCATCTACACGGTTCCCCTGCCGGCGTCGCCCCTTGCGTCGTCCGACGCCCCTGATGCCGCGCGGCGGCGGGAAACGTTGCGCAGGCCGGCGGTAGTCACCCATAATGGCCGACGGGTCGATCGCCGGGAGATCCTGTTCACATAGCCGAGAGACGACGATTTCGACCATGCCGGACGAGATCCTTCTGCTGATCGTGCTCGTCCTTCCGTTCCTCGGCAGTTTCCTGGCGGCACTCATCCCCGGCAGCGCCCGCCGGGCGGTAGGCTGGCTCGCCGCCGGCGTGGCGGTGATCGGCCTCGCCATATCCTGCGCGTTCTATCCCGGCATCGCCGACGGCGCGGTGGTCCGCGCGCAATGGGACTGGCTGCCCTCGCTCGGCCTGTCCTTCTCGCTGCGCATGGACGGCTTCGCCTGGATGTTCGCGGTTCTCATCACCGCGATCGGGCTGCTCGTGGTGATGTACGCCCGCTACTACATGTCGCCCGCCGACCCGGTGCCGCGCTTCGGGTCGTTCCTGCTGGGCTTCATGGGGGCGATGCTGGGCGTGGTGCTGTCCGGCAACCTGATCCAGCTCGTCTTCTTCTGGGAGCTGACCAGCCTCTCTTCCTTCCTGCTGATCGGCTACTGGCACCACCGGATCGACGCGCGTCGTGGCGCCCGGATGGCGTTCACCATGACGGCCGCCGGCGGCCTGTGCCTGCTTGCCGGCGTGCTGGTCATCGGCCATATCGTGGGCAGCTACGACCTCGACACGGTGCTGGACTCCGGCGACCGGATCCGCTACCACGAGTGGTACGTGCCCGCCCTGGTGCTGGTCGCCCTGGGTGCGCTCACCAAGAGCGCCCAGTTTCCCTTCCACTTCTGGTTGCCGCATGCGATGGCGGCGCCCACGCCGGTCTCGGCCTACCTGCACTCGGCCACGATGGTCAAGGCCGGGGTGTTCCTGCTGATGCGGCTCTGGCCGGTGCTGTCCGGCACGCCGGAATGGACCTGGATCATCGCCGGCGCCGGCGTGTGCACCTTGCTGATCGGCTCCTTCGTGGCGATCTTCCAGCACGACCTCAAGGGGCTGCTCGCCTATTCGACCATCAGCCACCTGGGGCTGATCACCCTGCTGCTGGGGATGGGGTCGCCCACTGCGATGGTCGCGGCGATCTTCCATACCTTCAACCACGCCACCTTCAAGGCGTCGCTCTTCATGGCCGCCGGCATCATCGACCACGAGACCGGCACCCGGGACATGCGGCACCTTCGTGGGCTGTACAAGGCCTTGCCCTATACCGGGACCCTCGCGATCGTCGCCAGCGCCGCGATGGCCGGGGTGCCCCTGCTCAACGGCTTCCTCTCCAAGGAGATGTTCTTTGCCGAGGCGCTCGCCGTCGGCGGCGCCGCCAGTGCGTGGTGGCTGCCGGTCACAGCAGTGGGGTGGGGCATCTTCAGCGTGGCGTACTCCCTGCGCTTCATCAGCGTCTTCTTCGGCAAGCTGCCGGACGATCTCCCGCGCGTGCCGCACGAGCCGCCGCGCTGGATGCGCTTCCCGGTCGATATCCTGGTGCTCACCTGCCTGCTCGTGGGCATCGCTCCGGCCGTGAGCATCGGGCCCTTTCTTGCGGAGGCCGTCATCGCGGTGCTGGGTGACGCGCACGCCGCACTACAACCTGGCCCTCTGGCACGGCTTCGAGCTGCCCCTGGTGATGAGCTTCGTCGCCCTGGCCGGCGGCATCGCCTTCTACATCATCCTGCGCCGCTTCTTCAACCTGGCCGATCGGGTGGACGCGCCGGGCCTGGGGCGACTGTCCGGGGCCAGTGCCTTCGAGATCATGATGCTCTACCTCTCGAGCATCTCGTCCCGGCTCCTGAAATTCCTGGGTACGGTGCGGCTGCAGCCGCAGTTGCTGGTGATGCTGCTGCTGATGGTGGTCGGCCCGTTTCTGCTGGTGCGCCCCCTGCTTGGCGACGTGACCAGCGAGCTCACGACGGTCGACCCGATGTTCGCCCTGCTGTGGCTCCTCGGCGGGAGCTGTGCCGTGGCGGCAGCCTGGCAGGCCAAGTACCACCGGCTTGCGGCCCTCGCGCTCCTCGGCGGCGCCGGGATCAGCACGAGCTTGACGTTCCTCTGGCTGTCCGCCCCGGACCTCGCGCTGACCCAGCTCATGGTCGAGACGGTGACGACGATCCTGCTCCTGCTCGGACTGCGCTGGCTGCCGCCACGGATATCGCCCTTCGACCTCGATATTCGGGTGCCCCGCCACGTATGGCTGCGGCGCTCGCGCGACATGCTGATCGCCGTGGCCGGCGGCCTCGGCATCGCGATGCTCTGCTACGCGGTGCTGGTTCGCCCGCAACGCGAGGCGATCGGCGAGTTCTTCCTGCTCAACACCCTCGAGGGCGGCGGCGGGGCCAATGCGGTGAACGTGCTGCTGGTGGATTTCCGCGGCTTCGACACCATGGGCGAGATTTCCGTGCTCGCGATCGTCGCCCTGACGGTGTACGCCCTGCTGCGGCGCTTCCGGCCTGCGCGCGAGAGCATCGGCCTGCCCGCCCAGCAGGCGATCCCGGTCGACCCCGCCAGCGGGGAGACGCCCGCGCAACAGGTCGCGCCGGGCGGCTATCTCTACATCCCGTCGGTCTACCTGCGCCTGCTGCTGCCGTTCATGGCCATCACGGTCGCCTATTTCTTCCTGCGTGGCCACAACCTTCCGGGTGGCGGCTTCGTCGCCGGCCTGATCTTCGCGACGGCCATCATCGTCCAGTACATGCTGGCCGGCACGGTCTGGGTCGAATCCCACCTGCGGCTCTGGCCGCATCGCTGGCTCGGCACGGGCCTGCTGGTCGCCTGCGGCACCGGCGCGGGAGCCTGGCTCTTCGGCTATCCCTTCCTCACAAGCCACACGATGCACCTGCACGTGCCCCTGCTCGGCGAGATCCACATCCCCAGCGCGGCCGCCTTCGACCTCGGCGTGTTCGTGGTCGTGGTCGGCGCCACGATGCTGATCCTCGTCGCCCTCGCGCACCAGTCGGTGCGCAGCCACCGCGCGCCGGTGGCCCCGGTGCCGGGGACCGGGGCGTTGCCGGCCGAGTCGTCGCAGCCGGTGGAGGCCGCCTGATGGAAGCCGTCATCTCGCTCGGGATCGGGGTCCTGTTCGGCTCGGGAATCTGGCTCGTCCTGCGTCCGCGGACGTTCCAGGTCATCACCGGACTGCTGCTGATGTCGTACGCCGTCAACCTGTTCATCTTCATGATGGGCCGACTCTGGGTCGATCTCCCGCCGGTCGTTTCGGGCGACGGCCCGGTGGACCCGGCGCTCTACGCCGACCCCTTGCCCCAGGCGCTGGTGCTGACCGCGATCGTCATCGGATTCGGCACGACCGCGCTCTATCTCGTCGTCATGATCGGGTCCCGCGGCCTGACCGACACCGACCATGTCGATGGCGAGGAGCCGGGCCAGTGATGTCCTGGATCCATCACCTGATCCTGCTGCCGGTCCTGCTGCCGCTGGCCTGCGGCGCCGCCCTGATCCCGCTGCACATGAGCCGCCACCGGCTCAAGTTCGCGCTCAGCATGGGCGTGCTGCTGGTCCAGGCCCTCGTCGCCGTCGCCCTGATGGTGCTCGCCGACGTCGAGTACTGGCCCCAGGGCATCGGCGTGTATCTCGCCGCGAACTGGGCGGCGCCCTTCGGCATCGCCCTGGTCGCCGACCGGCTCGCCGCCATGATGCTGCTGCTCGCGGCGGTGATCGGCATGGCGGCGCTGCTGTTTTCCCTGGGGCGCTGGAGCCGCACCGGCGTGCATTTCCATTCGCTGTTCCAGTTCCTGCTGATGGGCCTGAACGGCGCCTTCCTGACCGGCGACCTGTTCAACCTGTTCGTCTTCTTCGAGGTCATGCTGGCGGCCTCCTACGGCCTGGTGCTGCACGGCTACAACCTGCAGCGCATCCGGGCCGGCATGCAGTACATCGCCATCAACCTGGTCGCCTCCTTCCTGTTCCTGATCGGCGTGGCGCTGATCTACGCCGCCAGCGGCACGCTCAACCTCACCGACCTCGGCATGCGCGTCGCCCTGCTCGGCACCGAAGACACCTGGCTGCTGGCGATCGGCGTCACCACCCTCGGCCTGGCCTTCCTGACCAAGGGCGCGATGTGGCCGCTGGGCTTCTGGCTGCCCGGCACCTATGCCTCGGCCTCGGCGCCCGTCGCGGCGATGCTGGTGCTGATGACCAAGGTCGGCGTCTATGCCGTGCTGCGGGTATGGATGACGGTGTTCGGCGACGGCGCCGGGGCGCTGGCCGGCTTCGGCTTCACCGCGCTGACGATCGGCGGCATGGCGACGCTGTTCTTCGGCGCGGTCGGCATGCTGGCCAGCCAGGACGGCGGGCGCATGGCCGGCTATGGCGCCATCATCTCGTCCGGCACCCTGCTCGCGGTGATCGGCCTGGCCGGCGGCCCGGTGCTGGCCTCCGGCCTGTACTACCTGCTCGGCTCGACGCTGGCGATGGCGGCTTTCATGCTGCTGGTCGAACTCACCGACCGCATCCGCCCGCCCGGCGCAGCACTGATCGCGATCACGATGGAAGCCTTCGCCATCGAGGACAAGCCCGAAGACCCGGTCGGCCAGGGCATCCCCGGCACGCTGGCCTTCCTGGGCCTGAGCTTCGCCGCCTGCGCGCTGGTCATCAGCGGCATGCCGCCGCTGTCGGGCTTCGTCGCCAAGTTCAGCCTGTTCCACGCGCTACTCGACATCCTGCCCACCGACGGCCGCATTCCGGGGCTGACCTGGGGCTTCATCGCGCTGGTCATCGTCGGCGGCCTGGCCGCCATCATCGCCCTGATGCGGCTGGGCGTGCGCATCTTCTGGGCCTCGGGCGACATCGCGCCGCCGCGGCTGCAATTCACCGAAGCGGCGCCGATCACCGCGCTGGTCACCTTCTGCGTGCTGCTCACGGTGCAGGCCGGGCCGGTCTTCGACTACCTGGACCGCACCGTCGCCGGGCTGACGCAAACCACCACCTATGGCGAACGCGTGCTGCACGAACCCGCAGTGACGCGCATGCCACAGCAGGAGGCGGAACGATGAAACGCTGGCTCCCCTCTCCGCTGCTGTCGCTATGCCTGCTGCTGATGTGGCTGCTGCTCAACCAGACCATCGAGCCCGCCCACCTGCTGCTCGGTGCCGTGCTCGGCATCGTCGCGCCGGTGCTCGCCCGCCCGCTGCAGCCCCAGGGCTACCCACGCATCTCGCGGCCGTTCGTGCTGTTCCGCCTGCTGTGGCTGTCGCTGATCGAGATCGTGCGCTCGTGCTTCAACGTCAGCCGGATCATCCTGTTCCGCCGCACCGAAGGGGTCAATTCGCAGTTCATCCACATTCCCCTCGACCTGCGCGACCCCTACGGCCTCGCCCTGCTGTCCTGCCTGATCAATTCGACGCCCGGCACGGTATGGGTGGAAATCGTGCCCGACACCCACGAACTGCTGCTCCACGTGTTCGACCTGCACGACGAGCAATGGTGGATCGACACCATCAAATCGCACTACGAACGACCGATCATCGAGGTGTTCGAGCAACCCAGGCATTCCGAACGGGAGAAAACGACGTGACAACCGCGAGCCTGCTGTCGGCAGCCATCGTCTTCGCACTCGTCTGCGTGGTACTGGCAATGATCCTGTGCACCCTGCGCCTGCTGATCGGCCCCTCCGCGCAGGATCGCGTGCTGGCCCTGGACACGCTGTGGATGTGCGCGATGCTGCTGGCCCTGATGCTGGGCATCCGCCACGGCAGCCAGATCTATTTCGAGGCAGCGCTGATGATCGCGCTGCTCGGCTTCGTATCGACGGTCGCACTGGCGAAGTTCCTGATGCGCG
>JRYH01003555.1_pt1 | contig 13903 bp, 6 predicted proteins | sample 235351 | NCBI WGS metagenome assembly JRYH01 (sample SAMN03074221, study PRJNA261480) | activated sludge metagenome | biome: Wastewater Treatment Plant; feature: Wastewater; material: Activated sludge; isolation source: activated biomass of a wastewater treatment plant treating wastewater... ... | reverse complement strand
GATTCCCGGCCGCGAGATTCTGGTCAGTGATCTGCCCGCCGATCAGTCGGCGCCAGTGGCCGGGGACGAGCGCGCTGACGACGACTGGGTGCGGGCGCTGGCACAGTGGGTCGATGCGGCGCTGGCCCGTGGCGAAACCGGCCTGCTGCGGCAGGCCCAGCCGGCCTTCGAACGCACGATGATCGTGCAGACCCTGCGTCATACCGGCGGCCGGCGGCAAAGCGCGGCACGTCTGCTCGGCTACGGCCGCAATACGCTGACCCGCAAGATCCAGGAACTGCGCCTGACCGACGATATCGGCGCCGACGGGCTACCGGACGACGACTGACGTCCCGGCCCCGACGCCGCAGGCCGGCTGGCGCCCGGCACTGTCGCAAGCCGCACACCGCAGCCGATTCCCTGAATGTCCGGGCAGACGCCTGGCGATCCTGACTCACGGGATGCCGGTCGGGCGCAAGCCGGCTGCCCGGATGCGTTGCGATCGCCGAAACGCGTGTCGGGTGATCGAACTGGAATGATTCTTGCGTGCAGTCATTGATCGGGAGTGCGGCACATCGGTCGTCTCCGTCGGATCAATGTCGCCTTCATCGGCAGGAGGATCATTCGCATGGCTGTCACGCCCGCATGCAATACGCCGTCCGAGTCATCCGTACCATCCGCCGTTGCGAGTGCGGCGGAGATCCGTGCAGCCGCGGAGCGCGGCCTGTACGCGAACACCGAGCACGATGCCTGCGGCGTGGGCTTCGTCGCGCACGTCAAGGGGCGCAGGTCGCACGAACTCGTCCGGCAGGGCCTGAAGATCCTGGAGAACCTCGATCACCGCGGCGCCGTCGGTGCCGATCCGCTGATGGGCGACGGCGCGGGCATCCTGATCCAGATTCCCGATGCGCTCTACCGCACCGAAATGGGGCATCAGGGCATCGTCCTGCCCCCTCCTGGTGAATACGGCGTCGGCATGATCTTCCTGCCGCGCGAGGCGGCCTCGCGCGAGGCCTGCATCCACGAACTGGAGCGCGCGATCCGGGCCGAGCGCCAGGTGCTGCTCGGCTGGCGCGACGTGCCGGTCGATCGCGATCTGCCGATGTCGCCGGCGGTGCGCGCCCGGGAACCCGTCATCCGCCAGGTCTTCATCGGCCGCGGGCACGACGTGCTGGTGCCCGATGCGCTGGAGCGCAAGCTGTACGTGATCCGCAAGACGGCTTCGGCGCGGATCACCCGGCTCGGACTTACGTACGGCTTCGAATACTACGTGCCGAGCATGTCCTGCCGCACGGTGATCTACAAGGGACAACTGCTGGCCGGACAGGTCGGTCGGTATTACCTCGATCTGCAGGACGAGCGCGTCGTCTCGGCGCTGGCACTCGTGCATCAGCGTTTTTCGACCAATACCTTCCCGTCGTGGCCGCTGGCGCATCCGTACCGGATGGTGGCGCACAACGGCGAGATCAACACGGTCCAGGGCAATTTCCACTGGATGCGGGCGCGCGAGGGCGTGATGGACTCGCCGGTGCTCGGTGCCGACCTCCGCAAGCTCTATCCGATCACGATGGAGGGCCAGTCCGATACCGCGACGTTCGACAACACGCTGGAGCTGCTCGTGATGGCCGGCTATCCGCTGGCGCAAGCCGTGATGATGATGATTCCCGAAGCCTGGGAACAGGACGCACGGATGGACGAGCGCCGGCGCGCATTCTACGAATACCACGCCGCGATGCTCGAGCCGTGGGACGGCCCGGCGGCAATGGTGTTCACCGACGGACGACAGATCGGTGCCACGCTCGATCGCAACGGCCTGCGTCCGGCACGTTTCATCATCACCGACGACGACCTGGTGGTGCTGGCCTCCGAAGCCGGTGTGCTGCCGGTCGAGCCGAAGCACGTCGTGCGCAAATGGCGCCTGCAGCCCGGACGGATGTTCCTGATCGATCTCGATCAGGGGCGTATCATCGAGGACGAGGAGATCAAGGCGCACTTCGCCGCCGCCCGGCCCTGGCGGCAGTGGATCGACAATGTGCGCATCTGCCTGGACGACGTCGATTCCGGCGCTGAAACCGTCCGTGCGCCCGGGTCCGGAACGGCCCCCGGATCCACCTCGCTGCGCGTGTCTCTGCCCGACACGTCGCGCGTGCCTCTGCTCGACACGCCGCGCGTGCCTCTGCTCGACACGCCGCGCGTGTCCCTGCTCAACAGCCAGCAGGCCTTCGGCTACACGCAGGAAGATCTGAAGTTCGTGCTCGATCCGATGGCGCTCAACGGCGAGGAGGCGATCGGCTCGATGGGCGACGACACGCCGCTGGCGGTGCTGTCGCAGCGCAGCAAGCCGCTGTATCACTATTTCCGCCAGTTGTTCGCGCAGGTGACGAATCCGCCGATCGATCCGATCCGCGAAGCGGTCGTGATGTCGCTGGTCTCGTTCATCGGGCCGCGACCGAATCTGCTGGACATCAATGCCGTCAATCCGCCGATGCGGCTCGAGGTCACGCAGCCGGTGCTGGACTTCGACGACATGGCGCGGCTGCGCGACATCGGCCGGCGCAGCGGCGACAAGTTCCGCCCGTGCACCATCGACATCACCTGGCCGGCGCAGTGGGGCCGGGAAGGCATCGAGGCGCGCATCGCCAGCCTGCGCTCGGAGGCCGAGGAAAGCATCCGCTCAGGCTGCAACATCCTGATCCTCAGCGATCGCAACATGGATGCCGGGCACGTCGCGATTCCAGCGCTGCTCGCGCTGTCGGCAATCCACCAGCACCTGGTGCGCATTGGTCTGCGCACCGCCGCCGGACTGGTGGTGGAAACCGGCAGCGCACGCGAAGTGCACCACTTTGCCGTCCTGGCCGGCTACGGTGCCGAAGCGGTGCATCCGTGGCTGGCGCTGCACACGCTCACCGAGCGCGCGCCGCAACTCGGCATCGACGCACCGGAGGCGATCGCCCGGTTTCGCAAGGCGGTCGGCAAGGGTCTGTCGAAAATCATGTCCAAGATGGGGATCAGCACCTACATGTCGTATTGCGGTGCGCAGATCTTCGAGGCGATCGGTCTCGATGCGTCACTGATCGAACGGTATTTCGCCGGCACGCCGAGCCGCGTCGGCGGCATCGACATCTTCGACATCGCCGAAGAAGCGCTGCGCGACCACCGGGCAGCCTTCGGCACCGATCCGCTGCTGGCCGACGCACTGGCCGACGGCGGCGAGTACGCCTGGCGAGTGCGCGGCGAGGAGCACATGTGGACGCCCGAAGCGATTGCCACGCTGCAGCACGGCACGCGCGCGAACCGCTACGAGACCTATGAGGAATATGCGCGCATCATCAACGACCAGTCCGGGCGCCTGATGACGCTGCGCGGCCTGTTCGAACTGCGCTTCGATCCGGACCAGGCCATTGCGCTCGACGAAGTCGAGCCGGCGGCGGAGATCGTCAAGCGCTTTGCCACCGGCGCGATGTCACTCGGCTCGATCTCGACCGAGGCGCACACCAGTCTTGCCATCGCCATGAACCGCATCGGCGGCAAGAGCAATACCGGCGAGGGCGGCGAGGATCCGGCACGCTACCGTGGCGAGTTGCGCGGCGAGACCATCCGTGCCGGTACCCGCCTGACCGAGGTCATCGGTGATGTCGTCGAAGTCGACTACGCGCTGCGCGAAGGCGACAGCCTGCGCTCGAGGATCAAGCAGGTCGCGTCGGCGCGCTTCGGCGTCACTACCGCCTACCTCGTTTCCGCCGACCAGATCCAGATCAAGATGGCGCAGGGCGCCAAGCCCGGCGAAGGCGGCCAGTTGCCCGGCAGCAAGGTCTCGGCCTACATCGGCCGGCTGCGCCACGCCGTGCCCGGCGTCGGGCTGATCTCGCCGCCGCCGCACCACGACATTTATTCAATCGAGGATCTGGCGCAGCTCATCCACGATCTGAAGAACGTCAACCCGCGCGCGGGCATCTCGGTCAAGCTGGTCTCGGAAGTCGGTGTCGGCACCGTTGCCGCCGGTGTCGCCAAGGCCCGTGCCGATCACATCGTCATCGCCGGCCACGACGGCGGCACCGGCGCCGCGCCCTGGTCATCGATCAAGCATGCCGGTGCGCCGTGGGAGCTGGGCCTGGCCGAGACGCAGCAAACCCTTGTGCTCAACCGCCTGCGCGGGCGCGTGCGCGTGCAGGCCGACGGACAGATGAAGACCGGGCGCGACGTCGTGATCGCCGCGCTGCTGGGTGCCGACGAATTCGGCTTCGCCACCGCGCCGCTGGTCGTCTCGGGTTGCATCATGATGCACAAGTGCCACCTGAATACGTGCCCGACCGGGATCGCCACGCAGGACCCGGTATTGCGCCGCAATTTCTCCGGCAAGCCCGAGCACGTGGTGAATTTCTTCTTCTTTGTCGCCGAGGAGGCGCGCCGCCTCATGGCGCAACTCGGCATCCGGCGCTTCGATGATCTGATCGGTCGCGCCGACCTGCTCGATACCCGCAAGGGCGTCGCGCACTGGAAGGCGAGGGGGCTGGATTTCAGCCGGGTGTTCGCCCTGTCGCCGGCGCCGGCGGAGGTGGCGCGCCGACAGGTTGAAGTGCAGGACCACGGTCTCGAACACGCACTCGACGTTGCGCTGATCGAACAGGCACGTCCGGCGCTCGAGCGCGGCGAGCCGGTCCGGCTCGCGCAACCGGTGCGCAACGTCGACCGCGCCGTCGGTGCGATGCTCTCGGGCGAACTCGTCCGGCACCATCCCGACGGCCTGCCCGAGGACTGCATCCAGGTGCGTTTCCAGGGCACGGCCGGACAGAGTTTCGGCGCCTTTCTCGCGCCGGGCATCACGTTCACGCTGACCGGCGAGGCCAACGATTACACCGGCAAGGGGCTGTCGGGCGGTCGCATCATCGTGCGGCCGCATCCGGACTTCGCCGGCGATGCGACGCGCAACATCATCGTCGGCAATACCGTGCTCTACGGTGCGACTGCGGGCGAGGCGTATTTCTGCGGGGTGGCCGGCGAGCGCTTCGGCGTGCGCCTGTCCGGTGCCACCGCCGTGGTCGAAGGCACCGGTGATCACGGCTGCGAGTACATGACGGGTGGCACCGTGGTCGTGCTCGGTCCGACGGGGCGCAATTTCGCTGCCGGGATGACGGGCGGCGTGGCCTGGGTGTTTGATGGCGGCGAAGGTGACGATGGCGGCGATGACAGCGGCGAGAGCAACGGGAGCCACCGTGCAGAGGGCAGATTCGCAGCGCGCTGCAATACGGCCCAGGTGGCGCTCGAGGCGCTGCTTTCACCGTCGGCGCAGATGGCCGCCGGCATTCCGCTGCATGCGGGCGAAGCCGACGAAGTCCTGTTGCGGCGTCTGCTGGAGCGCCATCACCAGTTCACCGGCTCACGGCGGGCACGGTGGATTCTCGATCACTGGCCGAGTGCGCGCGCCCGATTCGTCAAGGTGTTTCCGCACGAATACCGGCGCGCGCTGTGCACCCGCCAGGACGACGGCGGGCGCGAAGAGACGGCCTGCGCCGACGCAGTCCAGGGCTGAACGGGCAGGGCAGCAGATCATGGGCAAGATCACCGGTTTTCTGGANNAGACGACAGGGGGCACGCTGCATGGACTGCGGCACGCCGTTCTGTCATCACGCCTGCCCGGTCAACAATGTCATTCCCGACTTCAATGACCTCGTCTATCGCGACGACTGGAAAAAGGCGATCGAGGTACTGCACTCGACCAACAATTTCCCGGAATTCACCGGACGGATCTGTCCGGCTCCGTGCGAAGCCGCCTGCACGCTGAATCTGCACAACCAGCCGGTCGGCATCAAGTCGATCGAGCACGCGATCATCGATCGCGCCTGGCAGGAAGGCTGGGTGGTGCCGCAGCCACCGGCAACGCAGACCGGTCGCCGGGTAGCCATCGTCGGTTCGGGTCCGGCCGGACTCGCGGCCGCCCAGCAGCTGGCGCGCGCCGGGCACACCGTCACCGTATACGAGAAAAACGACCGCCCCGGTGGCCTGCTGCGCTACGGCATTCCGGACTTCAAGCTCGACAAGACGCACATCGATCGCCGCGTCGAGCAGCTTCTGGCCGAAGGCGTGACGATGGTGACCGGCACGCTCGTCGGCGCGCTGCCGGCCGGCAGCAGGATCAACAACCAGGCCGTCCGCACCGTGACGCCGCAGCAATTGTGCGGCGACCACCATGCCGTACTGCTGTGCGGCGGCGCCGAGCAGTCACGCGATCTGCCACTGCCCGGGCGCGAACTGGGTGGCGTTCATTTCGCCATGGAGTATCTGCCGCAACAGAACCGTGTCAACGCCGGCCTGGAGATGGCGCAGCAGATCCGGGCGGATGGACGCCACGTCATCGTGATCGGTGGCGGCGATACCGGTTCCGACTGTGTCGGCACGGCCATTCGCCAGGGTGCCGCCAGCGTCGTGCAGTTCGAGCTGATGCCGATGCCGCCGCTGCGCGAAGACAAGCTGGCGACCTGGCCGTACTGGCCGTATCGCCTGCGCACTTCCTCCAGCCACGAGGAGGGCTGCGAGCGCGAGTTCGCAATCGCCACCCGCGCGTTTCTTGGCGAAGGTGGACGAATCACCGGCCTGCAGACGGCGCAAGTCGAGATCCGGGACGGGAGGCCGGTCGAGATCGCCGGTACGCAGCGCACCTGGCCGGCCGGGCTGGTGCTGCTGGCGCTGGGCTTCACCGGGCCGGTCGCGAATGTTCTCGACGGTTTCGGCATCGAGCGGGACGAGCGTGGCAATGCGCGCGCGACCACCGGCGCGCAGGGTGGCTACGCGACCAGCGTGCCGGGTGTCTTCGCCGCTGGAGACATGCGTCGTGGCCAGTCGCTGGTCGTCTGGGCGATCCGTGAAGGCCGGCAGGCGGCGCGTGCCGTCGACGAATACCTGATGGGTACGACGCAACTGCCGCGCTGACGGGCGCCGTGGACCGGGACCAGGTACGGGCACGGGCACGGGCACGACAAGAGACGACACGAAATGATCCGGATCAACGCGCATTACCAGAAGCTCGAAGCCGATTATCTGTTCGCCGACATTGCCCGACGCGTCGATGCCTTCCGTTCCCGGCATCCTGAGCGGGACATCATCCGCATGGGCATCGGCGACGTCGTCCATGCGCTGCCCGCGGCCTGCATCACGGCATTTCATCGGGCAGTCGACGAGATGGCCAGCGACGAGCATTTTCGCGGCTATGGTCCGGTGCAGGGCTACGACTTCCTGCGCGAGGCCATCGCCCGGCATGATTTCCAGGCACGCGGCGCCGAGGTCGGCGCCGACGAAATCTTCGTCAGCGATGGCGCCAAATGCGACATCGGCAGCATTCAGGAACTTTTTGCCGGCGACATCCGGATCGCGCTGCCCGATCCGGTGTATCCGGTCTACGCGGACACCAACGTGATGGCCGGACGTACCGGCGCGGCGACGGACGGCCGCTATCAGGGGCTGGTCTACCTCGATTGCGATGCGGCCAACGGCTATCTGCCCCGGTTGCCGGACGAGCCGGTCGATCTCGTCTATCTGTGCTTTCCGAACAATCCGACCGGCGCGACGATCACGCATGAACAACTGCGGCAGTGGGTTGATTACGCGCGTGACACCGGCGCGCTGATTCTCTTCGATGCCGCCTACGAGGCGTTCATTCGCGACGAGCGTCTGCCGCGATCGATCTACGAGGTTCCCGGCGCGCGCGAAGTCGCCATCGAATTTCGCAGTTTCTCGAAGACGGCCGGTTTCACCGGGGTGCGCTGCGCGTATACCGTCGTGCCGCGGAAATGCATGGCCCGCGATCCCGAAGGTGTCCCGGTGCCATTGCACGAGTTGTGGCATCGCCGCCAGGCCACCCGCTCCAATGGTGTCGCCTACCCGGTGCAGCGGGCCGCCGAAGCCGTGTACAGCGCCGACGGACGTCGGCAGCTCCAGGCCCTGATCGACGGCTATCACGCCAATGCCGATCGCATCCGTCGATCCCTGCGCGAGATGGGTCTGGCCTTCAGCGGCGGCGAGCATTCGCCGTATGTCTGGCTCGACAGCGGACGCGATTCATGGGAATTCTTCGATCTGCTGCTGCACGAGGCCGGGGTCGTGTGCACGCCAGGCGCCGGCTTCGGGCGCTGCGGACGCCGCCACGTCCGCCTGAGCGCGTTCAACAGCGCCGCGAACGTCGACACGGCGATGACGCGGATGGCCGCCGTGCTTGCCGGTCGCGGCGCCTGATGCGATCGGGGCGGCCGGCACCGGGCCTGGCACACCAGCTGCCCGGTATGAATCCGGCACCGCGCCGATACATCCCCATCGCACTGTCCGATGCACCATTTCGGGGAGGACCGCTTCATCATGGAACAGGATCACACGGTTTCGCAGCGGCAGCGCGACATCGCCACCGCGCTCGATGTCGTGGCACCCTTTGTTGATGAAGCCGCACTGCAGGCGGAGGTCGCCCGGCGCATTGCATTCCTCGGCGACACGCTGCGCGGGAGCGGTTGCCACGCGTTCGTGCTCGGCGTGAGCGGCGGCGTCGATTCGCTTGTCGCCGGCCGTCTGGCCCAACTGGCCGTGCAGGCGTTGCGCGCGCGCACTGGCGATGATGGCTGGCGCCTGATCACCGTGCGCCTGCCCAGTGGCCGCCAGCATGATGCGCGCGACGCACGCGACGCGCTGCGCTTCATCGATGCCGACGAGTCCTGCACGGTGCCGATCGGCACCGTGGTCACGGCCCTGGCGACGCGCTTGCCGCAACTCGTCGGACTGTCGCCGCAGCAGCGTGATGCCGTGCGCGGCAACATCAAGGCGCGTCTGCGCATGGTCGCCCAGTACGCGATGGCCAATGCCGTCGGCGGGCTGGTCATCGGTACCGATCACGCCGCCGAGGCGGTCATGGGTTTCTTTACCAAGTTCGGTGACGGAGCCTGCGATCTGGCACCGCTGCACGGGCTCGTGAAGGGCCAGATCCGTGCCATTGCCGCGTGGCTGGGCGCACCCCGACATCTGGTCGACAAGACACCCGTCGCGGGTCTCGAAGATCTCGCTCCCGACCGGCCCGATGAAGCCGTCCACGGGGTGCGTTATGTCGATATCGACGCCTTTCTGCACGGACAGGCCATCGATGCCGCAGCAGCGGCGCGGATCGTGCGCGCCTGGGAAACGAGCGCGCACAAGCGCGCATTGCCGCTGGTTCCCTGAATCCGGCTGGCGCGAGCCGGTTCCTGTCCGCCCTTGTCAGGGTGGCGGCAGGGGCCACGGAGATTTCGTGTCGAAGATCCCGGTGCGTCGCGGCTGCGATCACCCGCATGGCGGGTGGCACGACTCGTGCATGAAGCCGTGGACCATCCAGTCTGCGGGGAAAGCGTATGGACGACTTCCAGGGGGTCGGAACGAGACCCATGCTTTCGTTCACGAAGATGCACGGCACCGGCAACGATTTCATGGTGGTCGACTGCACGCACGAGCCTCTTTGCCTGAGTCCCGCGCAGATCCGCCGGATGGCTGATCGTCATTTTGGTATCGGCTTCGATCAGTTGTTGCTGGTCGAACCGGCTGATCGTCCCGACGTTGATTTCCGCTACCGGATCTTCAATGCGGACGGCACCGAAGTGGGGCAGTGCGGCAATGGCGCCCGCTGTTTCGCCCGCTTCGTGCGCGACCGGGGTTTGTGTCACAAGGACTGCATGCGCGTCCGTACGACTGCCGGGATCATCGAACTGCGCCTCACTTCGTGTGGCGCGGTGGTCGTGGACATGGGAGTTCCGAAGCTCGAACCCGCGGACGTCCCGTTTCTGGCGACGCATGGTGGATACTGTCATGAAGTCGAAGTCGATGGCCGTCGCGTCGAGCTGACGGTGGTCGGCATGGGCAATCCGCATGCCGTGCTGTTCGTCGATGCCGTCGACACGGCTCCGGTGTCATCGCTCGGGCCGTCACTGACCGTGCACCCGCGCTTTCCCGAGCGCGTGAACGTCGGTTTCGCGCAGGTCGTCTCGCGTGATGTCCTGCGGTTGCGCGTGTTCGAGCGCGGCGCCGGCGAGACCCTGGCCTGCGGCTCCGGAGCCTGCGCGGCCGTTGTGGCGGGTTGTCTCAGGGGTCTGCTCGACGCCCGGGTGACCGTACGGCTGCCGGGCGGTGACGTTCGGATCGAGTGGGCCGACCGCGGCGGCCCGGTCCTGCTCGAGGGATCGGCCACTCCGGTGTACGAAGGCCGATGGCTGTGGCCGCCGCCGTGATTCGTTCCCGGCGGCATTCGTTCCGTTCACTCGATTTTTTCACGCCGTTCGTGCACTCGATCCGCTAGCATCCTGTCAGTTTGCCGGGCTGCAGCCGTTTCCGGCCCTGTTTTTCCGCCTGCGGAAATACGCACGACGAGATTCGATGTCCGCAACGCTGTCCTCTTTCACGGTGTCTCCGCATTCTTCGGCGCATCTGCGACGGCTATGTGAACGCATCGCCGACTGGTTGCAGGCGGCCGCCAGCGGTGCATTGCCCCTGCTGGCCAGGGAACTGGAAGAGACTGCGCAGCGTACGGCCGATGTCGGCGAGCGGACGAACCTGTCGGCCCTGGCCGCACGCCTGCGGACGGATAGCACGCAGCGCGGGCAGACGATGCGCCGGTTTTTCGAGGAGCGGGTGCAGCGCAGCCTGGATGCCCGGGAAGGCGGGGCGCAAGAGGACGTCAGCGCTCCGGTCGCCGGCATGTCCCCGTCCCGGATGGACGCCGCTGAACTCGCCCGCATCGTTCGGGAGCACGGCGGCGCCGGTCCAGCCCGGTACCTGGCACGACTGGATCACCTGCTGACCGAGTGCGGCGCCGTCTGGCCGGATCGGCTCAATCCGCTCACGCTCGAAGCGATGGCGCTCGCGGTGCATGCCGGGCTCGCTGACCCCGGCCTGGACTGGTCCGCGCGGCTTGTACTGTGCCGGGCGGCAAACCGTCATTTTGTGCCGGTCCTGGTCGAAGTCGTCGAGGCCGCCGAGCGTCTGCTGGCGCAGATGGGATATTCCGACGACCCGCCGGCCGACGTTCGATCCCCCGCGGCCCGTGCGGCGCTGGCAACGCCGGATCCGTCGATCGAGCATCCGCAGGCACTGGTGGCGCGCGCCGAGCGCGATGCCGCAGTGCTGGGCACCTCGGTGCTGGGTGGTGAGGCACCCGGAGCACGCCTGCATGCCTTGCCGGTGCTGCATCCGGTGCTCGACGCCGAGCGCGATGCCGTTGCCTTTGCCCATTCGGTCGGCGCGCTGCCGTACAGCCGCGAAGCACGCACCGGGTTTTTTGCCAACGTGCGTACACGTCTGCGCGAAGCGAACGCACCGGCCACGCAGGTGGCGGTCGTCGATCTCGTGGCGGCGATGTTCGATTATCTGGTGCATGAGGACGAGGTGCCCCTGGCGGCGCGCCCGCTGCTCTGGCGGCTGCAGTTGCCCGTCCTCTCGCTGTCGTTGCTCGATGCCGGCTATCTGGGCGAGGATCCGCGTTCCCTGCGCCGCCTGCTCGAGCATTTCGGCGCCATCTCGGTCGATCATGCGGACGAAATCACACGCGGCAGCGAGCTGCACCGGCGCCTGGAGACGGTGGTCCGCGCGATCGAGATCGTGGCCAGCGCCTTGCAGGTGCGCTCCAGCGTCATGGCGCAGCAGGTGCAGAAGGAGTTTGCCCGGGCGGCGCGCAGCGTCGGTCAGGTCATCGAGCACATCGCGCGCGAACACCGTACGCTGGAGGCCACACCAGGACGGCGCAACCGGCGCAATTACATGCGTCGCCCGGGGCCGGAACTCGAACAGGAAGTCACGGCCCGGGTGCGCGGGATGCTCGAAGAGCGCCTGCGCCGGCACCAGCCGCCCGAATCGGTGCTTCGTTTCCTGATGGACCTGTGGTTGCGCCATCTGCGTACCGCTGTCCTGCGCGATGGCGAGCACAGCGCCGCATTCCAGGTGTCGCTGCAGGTCGTCGATGATCTGCTCTGGAGCCTGGACGAGCAGGGCCGGCCGTTCAGTCGGGGGGAACTGGCCCAGCGCATCCCGCCGCTCATCCGCCTGATGACGCGTGGCGTGCAGGAAATCGGCGCGAAGGAAGAGGACTACAAGGCGTTTTTCGATGAACTGTTCCTGATTCATCTGCGCCGGATGCAAAAGCGTGATCGTGAGCACCGCGTGGCCGGTGCGGGCGAGCGCGCCGGGGGTGCCACCGGGCGCCCCACGGCAGCGGATGCTTCCGCGCCGCACTGGACACAGTCACCGCCCCAGCCACAGCCACCGCCGCCGCAGTTACAGCCAGAATCCGGGTTTGCCGAGCCGCCACCGACCGCTTCGCCGGCCGATCCTGGTGCGCCGCATGCCGCCACCGGGCCGTCCGACGCTTCATCCGCCATGCCGGCTGCGGCCGATGCTGTCGTGGCGGACACGCTCGATGCGAGTTCGGGGGAACATCTGTCCGGGATCCTCGAATCGCTCGATCTTGGCGATTTGCCGGCTTCGCCGGTACGCCTGCAGATCGACGCCGAAGCGGCCGTGCAGCGGCTCGCGCGCGGCGACTGGATCGAACTGCTGACGCGCGACGGGGGCAGCTCCTGGCTGAAGGTCGCGTGGATCAACCGCCGGCGCACTGTCGTGCTGTTGCTGCGTCACGCCGATCGGCGGGCATCCTCGCTGCGCATGGACGAGTTGCGTGATCGTCTGGCGCGCGGCCGGGCGCACCTCATTGCCCCGGATACGGCGTCGACAGTACGGTAACTGTCGACCGGGTTCAAAAATGCACTATAGTGCTGGACTGCGCCACGCTCCGGAAGAGATTTGCATGTGGCGCGGATCTCCCTTTGGCTGCCCGGACTCGCAGATGCAGCGGTGGCCATCGGGGAAAGTCGGGAGTCGCAATTTTTTTCGTTCTGGCCTGATAATGAACGCTTGAAGCAATCGCCGGGGCCTGTCCTGCCGGTGTGTGCAGATGCGCCCCTTCGCGTCCTGGCCGATGGGCTTCGTGTCGGACGGCGTGGCCGCGCTGGCTGCGGAGGCGGGTACCGGATCCGGGTGCTTGCGTGCAGGGCGCATTGCTTCACCCGTTCGCACATACGTCCATAATGTCGGGCCGATCAAAAACTGGAGGAGTTTCGATGAAAGGTGCAAAGCTTGTGCAACTGGCAGTAGCTGCCGGCCTGACGTCACTGACGTTCAGCGCCAGCGCGGCGGATTCGGTCAAGGTCGGATTCATGCTGCCGTACTCGGGAACGTATGCCGCGCTGGCAACGGCCATCGAAAACGGCTTCAAGCAGTACGTCGAGGAACAGGGAGGCAAGCTGGGCGGCCTGAATGTCGAATATGCGCGCGTCGATGACGAGAGTGCTCCGGCGAAAGCCACCGACAACATCAACAAGCTGATCAACCGCGACAAGGTCGACGTCGTCATCGGCACCGTGCACTCGGGCGTGGCCATGGCCATGGCCAAGGTCGCCAAGGACACCAATACGCTGATGATCGACCCGAACGCCGGCGCCGACGCCGTCACCGGGCCGATGTGCGCACCGAACATTTTCCGCAGTTCGTTCTCGAACTGGCAGCCGGCCTACGGCATGGGTGTGGTCGCAGCGGAGAAGGGCTACAAGACCGCCGTCACGATCACCTGGGATTACGCGGCCGGCAAGGAAAGCGTCAACGGCTTCAAGGAGGCCTTCACGAAGGCCGGTGGCAAGATCGAGAAGGATCTGACGCTGCCGTTTCCGCGCGTCGAATTCCAGGCGCTGCTCACCGAGATCGCCTCGATCAAGCCGGATGTCGTGTACACGTTCTTCGCCGGTGGCGGTGCGGTCAAGTTCGTCAAGGATTATGCGGCGGCCGGTCTGAAGGAGTCGATTCCGCTGGTTGGCGCAGGCTTCCTCACGGATGGCACGCTGCAGGCGCAGGGAGAATCGGCGCAGGGTCTGCTGACCAC
>JRYH01002429.1_pt1 | contig 13915 bp, 18 predicted proteins | sample 235351 | NCBI WGS metagenome assembly JRYH01 (sample SAMN03074221, study PRJNA261480) | activated sludge metagenome | biome: Wastewater Treatment Plant; feature: Wastewater; material: Activated sludge; isolation source: activated biomass of a wastewater treatment plant treating wastewater... ... | reverse complement strand
CAGTTGGCGGACTTCCGCCGCTGTGCAAGTGTCGCTCGATCATTCTCGTGCTAGTTTTTCCTCCTCTACAATAACGATCGTTTATGTTGAGCAGAAAAGCACTAGCCCTAGCAAGCCTGTGTACCATTGTATGCACGCAAGGCAGCCATGCCGAAGAAGCGTTCAAGAGTTCGAAGTTCCTCACCTATCCGGCGGAATCACAGAAGAGCTACATCGGATCATCGGTCATGATGGCCGGCGTGATCGCAGCCCGGAACGCGCCGCAGCAGGCGCGCTGCATCGATGATTGGTCCGCCAAGAATTCATCAGCGAGCTATCCCACCGTTGTAGAGGCGATGAAGCGGTTTCCCGACCATCATCCGACAGGCGTCATCATTGCCGTTCTTCAAAAAGCCTGTGGCTCATTCGATTATGTACGGAAATAGCTACAGGTCCGGGGATGCGATACTCGCAACAGAAGGCATCTTCTGGTCGGGGATCGGGGATGTGGCAGCCATGTTCACTTCGATCTTGTGCTGCCGCATCCCGTTCTCGATCTCAACTTTCCAACCTTCCATCTCACGTTCCGATGGCGGGTTATCCTGATCGCTCATGCGGTCGCGGATGCGCCCCAGCGTATCGATGCGATAGCCGTGAAGCGCTTCAAGGCGCTTGGCTCTGTCTGTGACAGACTCACGCTCTTCTAGGAACTGCTCGTAAGCGGGTTCATCGCCGCGCCATTCGATGGCGGCGGTGTCAAGATCGCTGACAGGCTCCCCGCGTTCGTTCCAGACTTGCCCCCGCGCATCGCGGAATACCCTCGTACCATCGGGTAGCTGAGCGGCGCGGGATAAGGTCTGTTCAAGCTGGGCCTGCGCTTCCTCCAGCGAAACTTGCGCTTTGGCAATGGCGCGGTCGGTGGCATCTTCCGCATCGCCCAAGAGGGCAAACGTGTCGTTGTAAAGTCTGGCGTAGGCGGCATTGCTGGCGAGCAGGGATTGCAGGCGGGTGAAGCTCTCATTGCGGCGGCGTTCGCCTTCGCCCGTATGTTCGGCCCGGCGCTTCTCACGGTCTTCGGCGCTGAGGAAGCGGGCCGCTTTTCCGTTGCTGATGCCGGAGACTTCCGCTGCGAAATCGCGCTCATCCTCGCGGCGCTCAAGCTCACGCTTGGCCTCTTTGAAAATCCCGCGCAGATCGTGCGTGTCGTAGCTCAAATCCCTTCCACACCCCGTTTTATGACTATTTTACCGTATGCGGAACAATCTTGTCAAAAAACCGCCCCGTGATTTCGGCGGGTCCTTGAAACCGGGCGGCAGGATAGCGCTGCGCCTCGCTACGGCATTCCTCATAGCGCTTGATGGCTGCCAGACATCAAGGAAAGCGCCGGGTGATGCACCGAAGAGATGGCGCGCCGTTTGCCATTCGGATTCGAACAGGCGTCGCCAGATGGTTGTCGCCACATGGTTCTCAATGGAATGGTCGGTCGATACGGGGGCAAGCGCTGAAGGAAAGCAGCCTTCATTGTCGGTATGCAAACAATAGCGAAGTCCGCGCGCTGCGCGCCAGCGTTCAAATGCGTCGGCATCTCCTGAGTAGCGCGGGCAATAGCGCCGCAGCACGTCAGCTTCCTCCTTGATCCGGCATTCCAGTATGGAGATCTTTTCAAGTGAACAAACGGCAGCGGCGCAATGGGCAGCCGTTCGTCCTGTCGCCGGATCGACGCTGTTGATGTTGGCTCCGCTGATAAGCAAGCCTAGGACGTCCTCGGCAGTGCCATCCTTGGCTGCTGCGATAAGGGCTATCCCTAACGGATCGCTGCGAGGGTGCGAATAGATGCTGGCATTTTGATAGTCACGAGCTTCGTAAGGCCATCCGGGATCGCCATTTAGGCCCGGCGGTCGCCCGGCTCCGGCCAGCGAAATATCGCGGATGTCGAAAATTTCATCGCTGTGTCCGTCTGCGCCTCTTTCGGTTTCAAGCCTGCAAAAGTGTTGCGGCTGGCCCAGATTGTTCAGGAGGGCGATCTCATTCCCCTGCACCGCGATGCGGTAGAAATTGCCGTCCCATGTTTTTTCCCTGACGCACATTTCTACGAGCGTCATGGATTGGTTCGGCATCAGGAAGATCCGGCCTTCGTAACGGAGTTCCGGTTCGCCGGTCCATGGCGGGCTTGCGTATTTTATGGCGGGCCTTAACGCGGCTTCGCGCGCGCCTGAATGTGGGTAGCTGGCCCTGAGAGCGACAAAGGGCTGTGAGCGGCCCGGCGCTGCAATCCAAAGATTGTGATGGGCCGTGGGATCGACATCGCAAAATTCGCCTTCGACCACGCGCCGATATCGTTGGAGGCGCGGGTCCAAACTGGCCAGGCCCTTGAAGTGAACGCGCAGGCCGCTGTCCGGATGCTGCCCGCAGAGCGCAAGAGCCTCAGCACTCAAGTAGCCTTCGGCGGCAAGAAAATTGCCGATGAGGGCGAGGTTGTCATTCGAGATGGCCGAGGCCTTGCGGGAAAGCAGGTTATCGAGCGTGCTGTGTTTGAGCGTAAAGCCTGCATCGAAGCGCGCGCCGTCTTCATCTTGGCGCTCGTCATAGGCGTAAGGCGCACCCTCATTGGCTTCCGAGAGGGCAATATCTTCGATCAACTTTCGCACCGAATAAGATCGCGCGGCGGATTTCCTGACCTTCCAGTAGAGGATCAGGCGCTCGCGGATCAGGATCGCCTGCAGGGCGTTGAATGATTGCTCTGCCACCTCGCTCCCCCGTTCGCGGCACGCCGGTCCCATAACACATTCGCGCCGTCCCGTTTCCAGCTTTAAAGCCCTTGGGAGCTGGGAAGCGCCCTTCCATGCACGCTTATCGAGAGTGTCCCCGAAGTTTTTGGAGACACGTCTCATGAGCAAGGATTTTGACAGGCTGCGCGCCAAGCTTCCCGAAACTGCGCCGAACGATCCGGCCCGCACTGTTGTTGTGGCCTCGGATACGGCGCTGTGCCGCTTGTCGCACTTCCAGCGCCTTGCCATTGCCACGGCGGCGCTGCCCGTATCGCGCCGCCAGCTTCCCGACCTGATTGCCGATACGCTCTATAACTTCAAGGGCAAGATCGTCTGGCCCAACGGCACGCCGTACGTTCTGCCGGATATCGACGCCGCGTTTGGCGATGACGGGTCTTTCCGCTGGGTGAGCGATTTCATCCGCTTTGCGGAAGAACCGCCGCGCCAGCACCCGCAGCGCCGCGTGATTGAGCGCCTGCGCCAGATCGATCTTTATTTCCGCATTGCGTACCCGGAGCGCGCCCAGCTCATCGCGGAGTAACTATCCTGTCCAACAAGACGCGCCCGGCTGCCAAGGCCGGGCGCGAAAGCCGCAGTAGCAGCGCGGAAGCTGAAAGAAGTTTATTTGTATACGGATTAAATGTATAATGGAGAAAGCTGGAGTTTTTCCAGCCGGGGCATCGAAACCCCTTACATGTGCGGCTGGCATCAGCCGTAATTGGTGCGTTCTCCTCAAATAGATGGCGTAGCGCGCCAAGGATGTCGCTTCTCGGCAATCAGACCGGGAGGCGGCAGTGAATGTTCAGGCTTACTGCCTGCCTCGCGTTCGCGCGAACAGGTTTGCGGCTAAAGACTGCCGCGCCGTTTCACATGTTGCGGTTTCGAACTCCCGGTCACCAAGAGCTTGGCTCTTCGGTGGCCGTTTCATTTTAAGAACGAATATTGTGGGGGAGTTCATGCGTTCATTCATTGCAATAGCCGCCATTTGCGTGGCGCTCAGCGGCGGGTCGGTCTTGGCTGATTGCACGCCCACAGAACATCAAAGTAAGCTTGCGCCGCCCTTCGCGGAGGACGGCGTTTACGTTCCGGCTGGCGATACAATCGAGATTGCCATCGCAGGCAAGTGCCGCCGCTTCACAAACCATGACAGACAAGTGGGCTTCTTTTTCAGCCCCTCCGATCCGGCTCAATGGCCAGACAAGCGCGATGAGACGCGCGCACCCATGGAGCCTCTCGTTACGGAGGAGCCATGCAAATGATCAATCGCACGCTTCATGTTCTGATATTTAGCTTATGCCTTCTGCTGCTCTATATTCCAAAATTGCACGCAGCTCCCCCGAGTTGCGACGCAGCAGCAGAAGGCACCATTGCCTATAATACCGATCATAAACTGGTTCAGTTCTGCAACGGCACGCAGTGGATCGGCCTTACCGCGAAGATCGGCGGAGCGGGCGATACGTTGAGCGATCTTTCCTGCACGAGCGGGCAGGTGCCTGAATGGAACGGCAGTGCCTGGATATGCGGAGCGAGTGGCGGTTCATCCGTCTGGCTCGACGGCGGTGCGGGCAAAATCTACTATAACGATGGGAATGTCGGGATCGGGACGAATGATCCGACTTATCGCCTGAGCGTTGCGCTGTCTGCCACCTCGCGCGTGGATATTCGCGGTGATGCGCTGGAGATTGCACGTGATGAAACGGATTCTCCACAAACGGGCGGGTTTATCGATCTCAAGAAGAGTTTGAGTGACGATACGCGCGTGCGGCTTGCCTATCAGGACAATCTTGGAGACGGGACAGGTAAGGGATTTCTTGTAATAACGGACTCGGACGGGGGGACATACTCGGGCGCTGGTCGGCTGGCGATTCTTGATACGGGTTTGGTGGGCATTGGAACCAGCTATCCGAAAACGCGGCTGGATATTGCAGGTACTCTCAGGATTGGGAACGATTCGGAGCTTTGCAACGCCGCCGCACATGAAGGCGCAATGCGCTATGTCGCTGCCACCGACAAGTTCCAGATGTGCCGCAGCAGCGGAACGGGTTGGGAAGATATCGGCGCGGGGTCGGGGAGCGGCGGAATCACCTCACTGACAGGCGATGTCACCGCTAGCGGCTCCGGTTCAGTAGCCGCGACCATCGCGAACAACGCCGTCACTAGCGCCAAGATCGCCGATGGAACGGTTACGAATGCCGATCTGGCGGGCTCCATCGCCCTGTCCAAGCTTGCGGTGACAGGGACAGCAAACTCTTCCGTATTCCTGCGGGGAGATGGCTCGTGGCAGGCCGTACCTTCGAGTGCGGACAACCTCGGCAATCACACGGCGACGACCGATCTGCTGATGGGTGGCAATCAAGTCGATTTTAGTGAAGCAACCGGCGACAAGGCGCTCTGGTATTCTAACACCTACGGGACGGGGATCGAATCTAGCACATTGACCAACTGGTCTGCTGGTAATCACCGCTGGCGGGTTGGCGGCACGTCCGCTTCCACCGGCACGGAGAAGATGCTGCTGAGCAGCACCGGGTTAGATGTGACCGGGACCGTAACCTCCAGTGGAGAGATCATCTCTACTAACGCCAATCAGGCCCGCTTTGTAAGCGGGAACTACGGCGTGATTCACCGCAATGACGGCACGAATTATTACATGCTGCTCACCGCATCGGGGGATCAGTACGGGACATGGAACACCCTGCGCCCGTTCCGAATCGAGAACGCGACCGGAAACGTCTATCTGGCCAATTCAGCCGTGAGCATCACCCATGCAGGTGTGATCAGCGGCAACGGTTCGGGGCTGACGGCACTGAATGCGTCTAGTCTTGCATCTGGGACGGTACCGGCAGCGCGGCTGCCAGCCTATACCGGTGATGTGACCAAGGCGGCAGGCGGCACGGCACTTTCGATTGCCGCCGGAGTTGTGGGGAGCACGGAGATTGCAGATGGCGGTATCGCTACGGCTGATCTTGCCAATGCGGCTGTGACTGCCGCCAAGACATCGTTCGTCGGCACGCTCACCGAAGGCAAGTGGTGCACAGTTTCCGGGGGCAAGATCGTTTGTACTAGCGATGCGCCATCAGGTGGCGGTGGGGGAGGCGGCAGTGCGGCGTATCTTGGGGTGACAGCGTCGGTGGACAGAAACAGCGATAGTGCGGCGCAAGTCGATGCGGCATGCGTCGCGGCTTTTGGTACAGGAGCGCGAGCGGCCTATGTAAACGATCTGATGCCTGTAATTCATAAAACGACGATTGCAGCGAATGGACGGGTCAGAGCGGCCCATATTTCCAGTATGCGTACAGGTGATGATGATGATCCCGATGATTACGTGGTGCACTATTCTCTGTTCGCAGAAGGTTTGCTTTATGGCCAATTAGAGGATCCGAACAACCATGCAACTTGTTTGGGGTCAGGCTCGAACGGAAGCACCGGCTGGGTGAAATACGGACCCATGATATCGAGTGCTAAGCAGTTGTGGTCACTGGGGTGCACGACCAGCTCGGCCTGGCACTGCGTGAGAGATTAGAAGCGTCAGGCGGCGGAAGACGTTCCTGATCCACGATGAGGATATCGACGCCGCCTTCAACGATGACGGGTCGTTCCGCTGGCTGTCAGGCTTCATGTATTTCGATGAGATCGATCCGAAGCAGGCACCGCAGCGGCGCATTCTGGGCCGCCTGCGCCTGATCGATCTGGCGTTTCGGATCTCTAACCCTGTGCGCGCCGGGTTCATCGCCAAGTAAGGCGCGAAGATTTTCCCAAGTTCGGCCCGGTCACATACAGGGCCTCGCATAGCTTTCCCTCAAAGCCGCCGGTTCGTATCTCTCATGCGGACCGGCGGTTTCGACCCTCAAGAGGAGAGCGCATCCATGCATCCCCACCGCCATCCGCATCAAAAGGGTCATGACCCCAAAGAGGGCATGACGATTGTGCTTGCCATCACGGCTGCCTTCTTCGGCGGCCCCGAACTGTTCCACCACACCGTCGATTTCGTGTTCGCGTTCGCGCAGAGCCGCTACGGCACCGATCTGGCGGGCTTCGCCGTCATCGGCTGGGCCGTGATCATCGCGGCTTTCACCTACTACGCCGCGCGCATCACCTTCGACATCGCCCTTGTCAGCGCGCTGCTGGCGCTGGCGACCCGCTTCTTCTGAAACTCTATCCAACCACAGATAAGGAGACCTCACATGGCGAAGTACAAGAAAGTCGGCGAAGGCAAGGTCGAAGTCTATGAGAAGCAGAAGTCCGATTGGGGCAGCGTGGTTGTCTGGGTTGTCATCGCCTTCTTCGCCTACGCCGCGTTCTTCGGCGGCAAGTAAGCGACAGGCAGACGGTAAGGGGCCGCTACCAACGCGGCCCCTCTTGCTTTTTAGCCATCAGGGGAGCCGCCATGCATTCTTCGTCATTCAACGAACACTACCGCTTCGGCAGCGCTGTATGGGCCGAAGCGCAAGACTTACGCGCAGCAGGACTGTTCGAACCGAAGGGTCCGCAAATCGGCTTCTTTGACCGCCGCCCCATTCACCTGGCGGGCGATGCGCCGATGATCACCATTGGCGGAGCCGGTTCCGGCAAGCTGCGCGATGTGCTGGGCTATGTTGTCTGCCGTTCGCCCGGCGAGCGCATGATGTTTCTGGACCCGCGCGGGGAGCTTGCCGCCATCTCATGGCATGTCCATGCGATGTACGGCGAGCAGGCTTACTTCTTCAATCCGTATGGGCTGCACTTCCTGCCGCAACTGGCCTGCAACCCGCTCGATATTCTGGATCTGAACAGCCCCAGCTTCCACGCCGATTGCAAGTTCATTGCGCGTTCGCTGATTACGGTCACCAGCACGTCGGATGGGAAGTATTTCGAACAGCGCGGCGGCGGATGGGTTGAGGCGCTTCTCAAGATCGATGTCGAGCGGCATGGCTTCACAAGCTTGCCGCGCCTGATGCGCCTTGTGAATCTGGCGGAGTCGGGAAGCCCCGCGTGGATCGATGTGATCGAAGCCATGTCGCGCTCGGCCTTTGATGATGTGCGCCGGACGGGCGGTGAGATGATCACCAAGCAGCAGGACTCCCCCCGCGAGTTTGGCTCCATCATGGGCGAGATTTACGCCAGTCTCGGCTTTCTGGATGATCCCGTCCTGCAGGCGTCATTAGAGCGCTCCGACTTTTCGCTCTCGGCGCTGTGCGATCCCGCTGAGGCCTGCAAAATATTTATCATGATGCCAGCGGAGACGCTCAAAATCGCAGCGCCTCTGCTGCGCCTCCTCTTTACCGTCACCATGCTGCATAAGGGCCGCACGCCGTTATCACCGCGCGTGAACCTGATCGTCGATGAAGCGGGGCAGCTGGGAGCCTTCGAGGATCTCCTGCGGGCCTTTACCTTCGGGCGCGGCGCGGGCATCCGCGCTTGGGCCTTCTTTCAGGATATCGGCCAGATCATCCGCCATTACGGTCCGCCGGGTGTGCAGGGCTTCTTGGGCTCCGCGCAAATGCGCCAGTTCTTCGGCGTGCGCGATTATGAGACGGCGCGGCTTGTTTCAAACATGCTCGGCACCGAGACGCTGGAATACGATGACCCGCAAATGCAAGAAGCGGCGCGGCGGCAAAAGGCGCTCGCCGTGCAGCGCGCGCTGTCCGGCGATGATTTGTTTTCTGCCATGCTGGATGCCGCGCATTTTTCCCGCGCCGAAAAGCACCGAACCAAGCAAGCCCGCAAGATCATGACGGAGGATGAGATCCTCGGCCTGCCGGAGGATCGGCAGATCCTTTTCATTTCAGGCAAGAACCTGCCGTCCGTCTATGCCGCAAAATACCCGTACTTCATGCAGCGCGCGATGGCAGGGCTCTACCTGCCGAACCCGTATCACCCGCCGCATGACAAGGTTCGCATTGCCGGACGCTTCGGTTCCTCATGGGCGCGCGTGATCCGCGAGGCCGTGCCGAACAAATTCGCGTCTTTCGCCCAATATCGCGATGGAAAATGGGCATATGTGGAAGGCTACAAACCAACCTGACACGACAAGGAGATCAGACCATGAGCAATGACAATGAAAGCAAACGCCCTTCCCACATCGCCTATCAGGTGCGCGAAGGCGACGACCAGAAATCGTACTTCAACCGCATCGGATCGGTGTGGCCCCACAAGGATGGCGAGGGCTACAACATCCAGCTCGATGCCGTCCCGGTAGACGGGCGCATCACCATCCGCTCGGTGCAGGAGCGCATTCAGGAGGCAAAGGAAACCTCACGCGGCGGTGACCGTCGTGACGAGCGTCGCAGCGAAACGAACCGTTCCGGCAGGGAGGATCGCCAGCCCCGCGATAACGCTCCCCGTTACGAGCGATGACCAAAGAGTTCGGTCGTGCCGCCGCCGGATTAGTCACGAAAGCGGAACGCGACCAGCGCATTGCAGCTCGGCCCAAGCCGCGGGCCGAGCTGCATCTTACCCCGAACGGGTGGGAAGCAACCGAAGTGCGGCGGCAGATCGACCAAGAGTCCGAACGCCGCATCCGCCATATCGATGAGCGCCTGAAAACAGCGCGCGAGAATTTCAAGAACAATCACACCCGTGCGCTGAGCCGAGGCCGCGCCAAGCAGGATTTCGACCGGGGCCGGTAACACCGCCCCGGTTTCTTCAATCGGACCCCACACCGCCATGAGCAAATTCACAAAGCTGGATGCCATCCGAAAACATCTGCGCTTGATACCACCACCGGCGCCGCACGCACTGGCGCGCAAACCCGCGCCCGCTCCCGTGACGGCCAAGCGCGTGCAGAAGAACCTCAGCATTCTTGAAAGCGATGCAGAGCGCCTCAAGGCGCTGGCAAAACGTGACGGCATCAGTCAGGCGCAGCTGCTCTCCGCCGCGCTGGATGCTTATGAACGCCGCCATGCGCTAGAATAGCAATTCATCATCATCGTCATAGGTTTGGATGCCGCGCCGCACGCACCAGAACTCATGCTTGATGAACCATGCGTGCGCGGTGCGGCGACTGATGCCGAATAACTTGGCGAAGTTCTCGAACTGGGTATGGCAGAGCATGCGAGGCTCCATGCCGAAGCGCTCACTCACATCTTGCCTGATCACCGGCATGATAGATGCAGGCAGCAAGCCTGAATCCGCGAGGTCCAGAATTTCTTCGTAACAGCTATACGCCGTCACAACGCGCGGCATGCTCACCATCTTGATGCCGAACACCGTCTGCTCTTCGGGTGTGATCTGATACCAATCCGTCCCCTCGTAATTTGCCGGGCGGGCCGCCTCGCGTTCAAAGGCTTCGTGCAGTTCCCGCCACGCCGCTTCCGTGCTGATTTTGGTTTCGCTCATCGGCCTCACCTGCTGCATCGGCTTGTCAGTCCCTCATGTTTGCGGCAGCAAGCCGGATAGGCTGGGGGGATCTCGGCGGCGGCGATAGCGCGCGATGTTCCCCCAACCCTGCAGCCAATTCATGCTCGGATAGCCCCCTTTGGAAAGGAAGGTGGTCGGGACGTGCAGGCTCTGATTTCGATGGCGGGGTCCGCCGCCGCGCTCGTGCTCTGCGCGGTATCGGCGGCGATGAACTATCTGTTCCTCTCCTCCCTCGGCAAGACGCCGCTGGAGGGGCAGGTGCTGGGCGCGGCCTCTGCCTCGGCAGATGTGCTGAAAGCCCTGCTGCCCTTCTTCATCGCGTGGAGCTGGCAGGCACGGCGGTTCATGGCAGCCGCATCGGGATCGCTGGCCTTTGTATTTTTCGCAGGCTTCTCGCTCTTAAGCGCCATCGGCTTTGCTGCCGATAATCGCGGCGCACTCATTCGGGAACGTGATGATTTCTCCAGTGCATACCAACGTGTGCATGACATGCGGGAGTATGCGGATGCGCGCCGCGAGGCTCTGCCTGCCCATCGGGCGGGCGCTATCGTTAGCGAAGAGATCGCACGTCACCGTCAGAACCGTCGCTGGGCATCCACGAAATCCTGCACCGATGCCACGGAAAAGCAGAGCCGGGATTACTGCGCCGCGTTTTTCAAACTGCGCGCCGAACGCGCGGCGGCGCAAGAATCCGAACGGCTGGCGGGGGAGCTCAAAGCTCTGGAGGCAGAATTATCGCGCCTCCGCGCTGACGGCGCAGGTCAGGATAGCGACCCGCAAGTATCTCTCCTGAGCCGCATCTCAGGCCAGCAAAAGGAACCCGTGCGCCTCGCCCTCATCATCGCTGTCGCCCTGCTGGTCGAGATCGGCGCTTCGCTGGGCCTGTTTCTGGCAAGCGGTCATGGCGGGGGCAAAAAACACGCGCTTACGTCACAGGCCGAATTACCTGCGGGATCAGTTGAGGATTTTGCGTTGGAGGCACTCGTGCCGTCGAACAACACCGGCATGCCGATATCTGCGCTGTTTAATTTGTATCAGCGATGGTGCTCCAGTCGTGGCTATACAGCGCTACCCGAAGGCGTGTTCAGCCGTGACTTCGATGATCTGGCCCGCGCGGTTGGTCTCGCAAAAAGAAACCGTCAATATTGTGGGATCGCCGCGGTGTCCGCCCCGGCTGTTAGAACGCCGGCGTTATTGTCGGACGCCATGGATCGCGCAACAGAAGAATTTCATGAATGATGAAGGCGACAAGATTGATCATCTCACTGCCGGCTACGATCCAGGTGAGCGCGATTATTCCCGCAAAGAGCGCGACGAACAGGAGATCCAGAAAACGGTGCGCGATGCGGATGATAGCGTTGCTCGAAAACTCCAGAACGCGCTGATAGAACAGGCCGCAGTGAACCTTCTTCCGCATCATGAAAGACGCGCGCACGAGCGTGTAGCCCGCCGACAGGAGGGTGAGCCATCCGATCAAGCCGACCAGAATATGGTGTTTTAGCGAGCCAACTTTGAACAAGCCAAACCCGGCTTCGGGAATCTGGACGCCCAGAAAGACGACGGCTATCAGCACAATCGCCAGAAAGCTGGTGGTCTTGGCCAACGCGTAAGTTTCAGACTTCAGGCGCTGATAGAGCTCATAGGAGGCCTTTTCGAAGGGAGTGGGCTCAATTGGGGAGGGCGGCTGAAGTTCGATTCGGCTGTCGCTTATGACCGCGATGTCTGATGCGTCCTGCCGGTCTGGCTTGTGAGCGATCACCATCGATCGCCCGCGCCGGATCGGCTCCAGAGGCTGATCGGGTCCCAGATCGAACGAGAGCTGGTCTTTATGCCGGTCTTTGGATTTTTTCGCCATTTCGCTATGGCGATTGCGATTCTCTCAGGAAAGCAAGTAGTCCGCTGCGTGATCGCCGGGAATCGTGGGAGCCTTCACCGCTCTCTGCCGAAATCACGGCTGCGCGCGGTCTTGGGACCACGCTCTCCGCTGCGCGCCCTTTCAAGGCGCTGTTCCATCGTTCTAGCCTTCTCGGCCTGCGCCTCCTTTGCCAGCAGGCGCGCGCCCTGCATATCGGTGCGCAGCTCTCTGGCACGAGATGCGTGACGGTCGCGCGCGGCCTTGATCTCGGCTTGCAGGGCCTGCCGCTCATTCATCTGGGCGAAGATCAGCCGCTGGCGCTGCTCACGATCGCGGGCCAGCGCGGCATAGGCTTCGCGCTCGTTCGCCTTGCGGATTTCTGCGTGCTTGCCGCTGACGCGATCCCAAAGCCCCCGCGCGCCGCTGCGAAAGCGGGCCTGCCGCGCGGCAATCTCGGCTTGCCAACGCTCTTGCTGTTTGGCCTTGAGCTGGGCGCGTTCCTGCTGCTGCGCCTGAACCATTCCCTGCCGCCGGGCTTCCAGCGGGGCGAGATCACGCCGCTTTTGCTCGTCGGCTTCGCGCATGTGGCGCTTGAAGGTCGCAGATAAATCCTTGGCAAGCTGCGCTTTGGCTTGGCCCACATCCGGCAGGAGGGCGGGATCGCCCAGACGCGCCCGCACGTCCTTGGTCTTTTTGCCGACCATGCGGGCTACCGAGAACACCTCGCCTTCCGGAGACAAAGCCACATGACCGCGCCGATCTCCCGCCGCCAGCGTGAACCCGCGGGCCTTGAGGGCCTGCGCAAAGGCGGCGTGGGAGTCGGATGCCGCCCAGCATTCCTGCATCATGGCCTTCAGATCGCGGGCATCCCGGCCCGCGCGCTTGGCTTGGTGCCACTCAGCCAGCGTGAAATTGCGCGGATCGGCCTCGCGGCTGTTCATGAGCCCACGCGGCATTTTCCAGTCATTTTCCAGATATAGCTCGCGCGAGATGCCGCGCAGCTTGAGCTTGAAGTGGGACAAGTGACGGGCCGTCATCGTCTCGGCGTCGATACGGCTCCAGACGGCATGGGCGTGCCGCCTGCCTTCCTTTTCATGGAAAAGGATAACGCGCGGCTGGCCGCTGAGATTGTTGCGCTCCTCGATCCTGCGGATCGCATCCTCAAACACCTCGTTAGCCACGCGCTCCTGCGGCGGCGGGCTGAGGGAAACCGAGAAAAGGAACTGCTTGCATTTCGTGCCCCGGCTCGCGGCAAAGGCCTCCTTGAACGCGCCCACGACGTCACCTGAGGCAAAGCCCCGGATTTCGTGCAGCTCGACATGCTCGTTGTCCCGCGCATTCAGGAGATGGAGCGCAAGCTGCTTGCCGCCGCCCCGCTGCGCGCCTTTGAGGATCATCCGGGCTTACCTTTCCCGGACGCCAAGGCCCTTCATGAGCAGGGATTTTATCTCGAAAAACTGCCGCTCGATATCCGCAAGGGAGGGTTCATTTTCCGGCGGCAAGCCCGCCAGCTCCGCCGCGCGGGCCTGATCTCTCAGATGCGTGGCGATCTGACCGAGCAGGGCTAAAGCCTTTGCGAGAGCCACAGTGTCTTTCGACGGCTCGCGCGCCCGCTTGGGAAGGGGCGCATTGTCATTAGCCGGGAACAGCGCCGCCCGGAGATAGACCCCGACCCGCTGCCCCGACGCCCGGCGCTCAAGCTCCGCCCGCTGCTCCGGCGAGCAGCGAAGGGCAATCACGCATGATGATGGTTGTTTTTGTTTTGGCATGGGCCGAGCATGCCATGCGCTGTGACCCAAGCTGGGTGAAAGACCCTCTTATTATTCCGTTTACGGATTAAATTGACATGCACAGGGCACGCGCTCTATAAGTCAGGACTTGATAGCGCACTCTCCAGAACCGCGTTCCATTCCGCCAAAGTCTCAAACAGGCGGTTCGAGCTTAGTTCTGCGGGGTGCGCCATCTCACAGCACGCCAT
>JRYH01002806.1_pt1 | contig 13970 bp, 14 predicted proteins | sample 235351 | NCBI WGS metagenome assembly JRYH01 (sample SAMN03074221, study PRJNA261480) | activated sludge metagenome | biome: Wastewater Treatment Plant; feature: Wastewater; material: Activated sludge; isolation source: activated biomass of a wastewater treatment plant treating wastewater... ... | reverse complement strand
TGTCGAGCACCTGGCCGCCGAAACGCTCGGCCACGACGCCGGTGCGAATGCCCTTGCGGGCCGCGTAGATCGCCGCGGCCGCGCCGGCCGGGCCGCCGCCGACCACCAGCACGTCGAAGGCTTCCTTCGCGCCGATCTTCTCCGCCTCGCGGGCCGCCGCGCCGGTGTCGACCTTGGCGAGGATCTCCTCGAGCGTCATCCGGCCCTGGCCGAAGGCCTCGCCGTTCACGAAGACCGTGGGCACCGCCATGATCTTGCGCGACTCGACCTCGCCCTGGAACAGCGCACCGTCGATCATCGTGCTGGTCACGCCCGGGTTCAGCACCGCCATCAGATTCAGCGCCTGGACCACGTCGGGGCAGTTGTGGCAGGACAGCGAGATGAAGGTCTCGAAGCGGAACTCGCCCTGCAGGTTGCGGATCTGCTCGATCGTCGCTGCGTCGACCTTGGGCGGGTAGCCGCCGGCCTGCAGCAGCGCCAGTACCAGCGAGGTGAACTCGTGCCCCATCGGGATGCCGGCGAAGGCCACGCGAGCGGCCTGGCCCGCCGCGCCCACGGTGAACGAGGGCTTGCGGGCGTCGGCGCCGTCCTCGCGCAGCGCGATCTTCGGCGACAGCGACGCGATCTCGCGCAGCAGCTCGCGCAACTCAACGGACTTGGCGCCGTCGTCGAGCGAGGCAACGAGTTCGATCGGCTGCTCGAGCTTCTGCAGATAGGTCTCGAGCTGGGTGCGGATGTTGGCAGCGAGCATGTTCAGTTCCTCCTGGAGAGTGGAAGATCGCAGTGCGAAGCCGTCGGGCAAGGGCTTGGCGCTGCGATCGACCCGCGCCGGCAGGCGCCGGCGGGGCGATCGGGGCGGCCCGCGATGTTGCGGTGCGAGCCGCCGGGGTGAAGCCGGAGGCGAAGGCCCCCGGCGGCCGGGTCAGGCGCTCAGATCTTGCCGACCAGGTCCAGCGACGGGGCCAGCGTGGCTTCGCCCGGCGTCCACTTGGCGGGGCAGACCTCGCCCGGGTGGTTCGCGACGTACTGGGCCGCCTGGACTTTGCGCAGCAGCTCCTTGGCGTCGCGGCCGATGCCGTTGTCGTGGATCTCGCACAGCTTGATCTGGCCTTCCGGGTTGATCACGAAGGTGCCGCGCAGCGCCAGGCCCTCTTCCTCGATCATCACGTCGAAGTTGCGGGTGATGGTGCCGGTCGGATCGCCGATCATCGGGTAGCGGATCTTGGCGATCGTGTCCGAGGTGTCGTGCCAGGCCTTGTGGGTGAAGTGCGTGTCGGTCGACACGGCGTAGACCTCGACACCCAGGGCCTTGAAGGTGTCGTAGTGGTCGGCCAGGTCGCCCAGCTCGGTCGGGCAGACGAAGGTGAAGTCGGCCGGGTAGAAGACGACGACCGACCACTTGCCTTTCAGGTCCTCGCTGGAGACCGGAACGAACTTGCCGTTGTGGTAGGCGGTGGCGTTGAAGGGCTTGATTTCGGTGTTGATCAGGGACATTTGTCGCTCCTTTGTATCGGGGAGTGGGTGGGACGAGGCGAATATTAGTTATTGCTATCGCACAACGCCAATGAATTATAACAAACTATTTAATTGATGTCACCTATCGAACTCATCGCGCCGGTCGAAGGCGCTTGCACCGCCTTGCGGGAGAACGGCGTCCGGGGAAGGGCGATAGAATTGCCGCCCCACCGAAACGCGCCCCGCCCTTGAACGAGACCCCGACCCCCTTCGATCTGGCGATGATGCGGCTCGCGATCGACCAGGCGCGCAATGCCTGGACCGTCGGCGAAGTGCCGGTCGGCGCGGTGCTGGTCCGGGAGGGGCGGGTGCTGGCCACCGGCTACAACCAGCCGATCGCCTCGCACGATCCCACCGCGCATGCCGAGATCTGCGCGCTGCGCGCCGGCAGCACGCTGATGGCGAACTACCGGCTGCCCGACTGCGAGCTCTACGTCACCCTGGAGCCCTGCGCGATGTGCGCCGGCGCGCTGATGCATGCGCGCCTGCGGCGCGTGGTCTGGGGCGCGCCGGACCCCAAGACGGGGGCGGCCGGCAGCGTGGTGAACCTGTTCGGCGAGGCCCGGCTCAACCACCAGACCGCGTCGGTCGGCGGCGTGCTGGCCGACGAGTGCGGCGGGCTGCTGCGCGAGTTCTTCGCCGAGCGCAGGCGGTCTGGCCGCGCAGGCGGCTGAGCTGGGCATCGGGCAATGGCCGCGCCGCGCATCCTGATCGTCAAGCTCACCTCGCTGGGCGACGTCATCAAGGCGCTGCCGGTGGTCGACGACATCCGCCGTGCCCTGCCTGGCGCGACGGTCGACTGGGTCGTGGAGCGTCCCGGCGACAGCCTGCTGGCGCTGCATCCGGACATCGCCACCGTGATCCCGCTGGAGTTGCGCCGCTACCGGAAGGAAGGACGCTACGGCGCCGCGCTGCGGGGCGTGTGGCGCGACATCGGGCTGCTGAGGGCGCACCGCTACGACTGCATCGTGGACCTGCAGGGCCGGCGCAAGAGCGCCATCGTGGCCGCGCTGGCGCGCGGGCCGGCGATCGGGCCGGCGCCGGGGCCTTCGAGCGAGCCGATGTACCACCGGTTCTACCGGCGAGCCGTGCGTCGGGCCCTCTTCGAGGGGCGCGACGCGATCTCGGTGAACCGCATCCTCGCGGCGCAGGCCCTCGGCTACCCGATGCCGTCCTCGCCGCCGCGCTTCGGCCTGCGTCCGGGGTCGACGCCACCGGGGGATCTCGCGCCCCCCGGGCCCTTTGCCGTCCTGGTGCACGGCAGCTCCAAGCCGGAAAAGACGCTGCCCGAGGCCACCTGGATCGAGCTCGGCCGGTGGCTGTCGAGCCGCGGCCTGGGCTGCCTGCTGCCCTGGGGCGATTCGCAGGAGCGGGCGCGCGCCCAGCGGCTGGCCGACGCGATCGGCAGCGCGGCCCGGGTTCCACAGCGGATGCCGTCGCTGACCGACTGGGTCGGCATCCTGGCCCGGGCGGCCTTGGTGGCGGGGGTCGACAGCGGCATCACGCATCTGGCTGCCGCCAGCGGCGCTCCGACCGTCGCGATCTTCACCGCTACCTCGTCTGCGATCTTCGGGATCGAGGCCGAGACGCCGCATCGCAACCTGGGCGACGCGGGGCGGAAGGTGGCGCTGGCCGAGATCCAGGCGGTGGTCGCGGACCTGCTCGGGAGCCGAAGCGAACCTGGCGTGAGCGGTGAGGGGCGCTGAGGGGCACTGAGGGGCACTGAGCGTCCCTGAAACGAAGAAAGCCGGCTCGCGCCGGCTTTCCCGAACTGCCCCGAAAGCGGGCCGAAACCCGCCGTTCGGTTTACTGGACCTTGGCCTTCGCGCGCAGGTCCTTCTGCAGGTTCTGCACCCGCTCGCGCTCGAGCTGCTGGCGGATCTGCGGCTTGACCTGCTCGATCGGGGGCGCCGCGGCGTCGCGGACGTCGTCCAGGCGGATCACGTGCCAGCCGAACTGCGACTTGACCGGCGTTTCGGTGAACTTGCCTTTCTCCAGGGCGACCATCGCGTCGGAGAACTCCTTGACGAAGGTGTCACGCGAGTTCCAGTCCAGATCGCCGCCCTGCGCGGCCGACCCGGTGTCCTTGGACTTCTTGGCCAGCTCCTCGAAGGCGGTGCCTTTCTTGAGGTCGGCGATGATCGCCTTGGCCTCTTCCTCGGTTTCCACCAGCACGTGGCGCGCGCGGTATTCCTTCTCGGCCGATTCCTTCTTGACCTTTTCGTACTCCGCGGTGATCTCGGCGTCGGTGATCGGCTTGGCCTTCAGGTGGTCGCGGATCAGGGCGCGGATCAGGATGTCCTGGCGGACCGCGTCGAGCTGGCTCTGCACCTCGGGGTTGCGCAGCAGGCCCTTCTTCTCGGCCTCCTGGGCGAACAGCTCGCGGGCGATCAGCTCCTCGCGCACCGCGGCGCGCAGCTCGGGCGTGTCGGGGCGGCCCTGGGCGACGAGCGCTGCCACGAACTCGTCGACCTTCTTCGTCGGGATCGGCTTGTTGTTGACGACCGCGGCGTTCTGCGCCAGCGCGGCCGACGCGACCGGCAGGAGCGCCATGGCCGCGAGCTTCGCCAGGCGAAGCGACAGGGGGGTGGAGGGCATTGTCATCCTTTGCTGCTATCGGTAGGGGCCGGCCGCGCGTCGATGGACAGCGCATGGATGCGATGCGGCATCCAGTCGGCCACGGCATCATACACGAGGCGATGTCGCGCCAGCGTGGGCATTCCGGCGAAGCGTGGCGACAGGATCCGGACCTTGAAATGGCCGGCGCCGCCGGCCGCGCCGGCATGGCCGGCGTGCGCGGCGCTGTCGTCGTCGATCGCGATCTCGGCGGCTTCCGGGAAGGCGCCGGCGAGTCGCTGGCGAAGTTCGGCGACCTCGGGTTTCACGGCTTTTCCTCCTCGAGGAAGCGGCTCAGGTAGAAGCCCTGCGCGATCACGAAGACCAGCGTGAGGCCCAGCGTGCCGAAGAGCTTGAAGTTGACCCAGGCGTCGGTCGAGAAGCTGTAGGCGACCGCGATGTTCAGCACCGCCATGACCGCGAAGAACAGCATCCAGGCCAGGTTGAGCCGGGTCCAGACCGGATCCGGCAGGCTCAGCTGCTTGCCCATGGCCGCGCGGATCAGGTCGCGGCCGAAGAACAGCCTGCCGCCGGCCAGCACCAGTGCGAACAGCCCGTAGAGCACGGTGGGCTTCCACTTGATGAAGGTCTCGTCGTGCCAGAGCAGCGTGAGGCCGCCGAACACCGCGATGATCGCCAGGCCGGTCCACTGCATCGGCTCGATCGGCTTGGCGCGAAGCTTGAGCCAGCCGATCTGGGCGAAGCTGGCCGCGATCGCGACCGCGGTGGCCGCGTAGATGTCGACCAGCTTGTAGGCGACGAAGAAGAGGATGATCGGGAACAGATCGAAGAGGAGCTTCATGGCCGCTAGTATAAAATTACCGGTTTTGTTCCCGAACCCAGGAGATTCGAATGGCCGACCGCACGCGTACCCGTCGCAACACGCTCGAGCGCCGCTGCCTGCCCAAGTACCTGAAGCGGCTCTTCAAGGGCTCGTCGCGCAGCACCTTCAAGATGCTCGAGAAGGTCAAGAAGGCCTGAGCCCAGGGCCCGGGTCGCCAGGGCCCGGTCACTCGGGCTCGAAGCGCAGCGACAGCGAGTTGATGCAGTAGCGAAGGCCCGTCGGCGGCGGGCCGTCCTCGAACACGTGGCCCAGGTGCGCGTCGCAGACCGCGCACAGGGCCTCCGTGCGGACCATGCCCCAGCTCGTGTCGGTGCGCAGTGTCAGGTTTGCTGGGTCGATCGGCTGCCAGTAGCTCGGCCATCCCGACCCCGAGTCGTATTTCGTGGCCGACGCGAACAGCGGCGTGCCGCAGCACACGCACAGGTAGCGGCCTTTCGCCTTGTGGTTCCAGTAGCGGCCGGTGAAGGCACGCTCGGTGCCGTGCCGGCGCGCGACCTGGTATTCCTCTTCGGTCAGCCTGCGGCGCCAGTCGGCCTCGCTGAGCTCGACGCGCTTGTGCGCATTCCCGGTGCGTTCGGGGTCCTCGGCGGCGACCGCGCGCGCCGCCTCTGATGTGTCCGGTTTCGTCGTCACGATGAGCAGCTCACTTCGAGGCGCGCCGCCCAGTCCGGGGGCAGGGCGGCCAGGTCCTCGTGTTCGGGTTGTTCGTCGAAGGGCTGCCGCAGCACATGCAGCAGCCGCCTCACCATTGCAGGATCGCGCTCCCGCGCCTGCCGGATCGCGAGTTCCGCCAGGTGGTTGCGCAGCACGAACTTGGGGTTCGCCCGGTTCATCCGCCGAGAACGCTCCAGGTCGTCGCTGCCTTCGTCGCGCAAGCGGGCGCGCCAGCGGGCCGCCCAGGCATCGAACAAGGCGGGCTCGACGAACAGGTCGCGGCAGCGGCTGCCCGGGCGCGGCGCGGGTGCGCCGGCGCCGCGGGCATGCGGCAGCTCGCGCAGATCAAGCGCTTCGATGCCCACGCTGCCCAGCCGGCGGAAGAACTGGGTGAAGTCGATCCGCTGGGCGTGCAGCAGGTCCAGCGTGGCGCGCACCAGCGCGTCGTCGCCGGGCCGCTCGGTCGCCAGTCCCAGCTTGGCGCGCATCAGGCGGGCGTAGTCCGCCTCGAAAGCCGGGCCGAAGGCAGCCAGCGCGGCCTTGGCGTCGTCGACCGTGCCGCCGGCCTCGCCGATCAGCGGCATCAGCGCGTCGCCCAGGCACCAGCAGTTCCACTCGGCGATCTTCGGCTGCATCGCGTAGCTGTAGCGGCCCAGGTCATCGGAGTGATTGCAGACGTGGTTGGGGTCGAAGCGGTCGAGGAAGCCGAAGGGCCCGTAATCGATGGTCAGCCCGAGCATCGACATGTTGTCGGTGTTCATGACCCCGTGGCAGAAGCCCACCGCCTGCCAGGCGGCCACCAGCCGGGCGGTGCGCTCGGCAACCTCGCGCAGCAGCGCGAGCCAGGGATTGGCCGCGTCGCGCAGCGCCGGGAAATGCTGGTCCAGCAAGGTTTCGCCCAGCAGTCGCAGCCGTTCCGGCTGGTCGAAATGGCGAAAGTACTCGAAGGAGCCGAAGCGCATGAAGGACGGCGACATCCGGGCGACGACCGCCGCGGTTTCCACCGTTTCGCGAAAGACCGGCTCGTCGGACGCCACGATCGCCAGCGCCCGGGTGGTCGGGATGCCCAGGCCGTGCATCGCCTCGGAGCACAGGAATTCGCGGATCGACGAGCGCAGCACCGCGCGGCCGTCCGCGCCGCGCGAGAAGGGCGTGCGGCCGGCGCCCTTCAGCTGCAGCTCCCAGCGGGCGCCGCCGGGGCCGAGCGCCTCGCCGAGCAGGATCGCCCGGCCGTCGCCCAGCCTTCCGGCCCACACGCCGAACTGATGTCCCGCATAGACCGCCGCCAGCGGCTCGGCCCCTGCCAGCGGGCGGTTTCCGGCCAGCGCGTCGACCATTGCCGGGTCCTCGAAGGCCGCCGCCGGTAGCCCGATCGACGCGGCCGCCTCGTCCGACGCGGCGACCAGCCAGGGCTCGGGCAGCGGTGCCGGCCGCACCCGCGCGAAGAAGCCGTCGGGCAAGCGGGCGAAGCGGTTGTCGAAGGCGAGGCCCGGCACGCGCAGCGCGCCGGCGTGCGCGTCCGCCTGGCCGTTCGGCGCCGGGCGGGTCGCGGCATTCGCCTCGGCAGGGCCTTCGCCGAGCGCTGGCGCCATCGTCGGGTTTCGATCATCCATCGCTCAATTCTAGAGCCGGCGCAAGGTCGGCGCGCCGGAACCCCTCGGGGAATCGCTAGAATCGTCGTTCATCACGCTTCAACACTCCCAGGAGACATCGCACATGCAAGGCCTGATGATGGACATGCCGCTGCTGGTTTCGTCGCTGCTGCAGCACGCGGCCCGCCACTACGGAGACGTCGAGATCGTTTCCCGGCGCGTCGAGGGCGACATCCATCGCTACACCTACGCGGACTGCCACGAGCGCGCGAAGAAGCTCGCCGACGCCTTCGTGCGCACCGGCACCGCGGTGGGCGACCGCATCGCCACGCTGGCCTGGAACGGCTACCGCCACATGGAGATGTACTACGCGGTGGGCGGCCTGGGCGGTGTCGTGCATACCATCAACCCGCGCCTGCATCCGGAGCAGATCGCCTGGATCGTGAATCACGCCGGCGACACGCACCTCGCCTTCGACCTGACCTTCCTGCCGATCGTCGAGGCGATCGCGTCGAAGTGCCCCACGGTCAAGACCTGGATCGCGATGTGCGACCAAGACAAGCAGCCGAAGTCCGACAAGATCCCGAACCTGGTCAACTACGAGGAATTCATCGCCACGGGGTCGTCGGAGTACCGCTGGCCGGAGCTCGACGAGCGCACCGCCTGTGGCCTGTGCTACACCTCGGGCACCACCGGCAACCCCAAGGGCGCGATGTATTCGCACCGCTCGACGGTGCTTCACGCCTACGGCGCGGCGCTGCCCGACGCGATGGGCGCCTCCGCCCGCGACAGCATCCTGCCGGTCGTGCCGATGTTCCACGTCAACGCCTGGGGCCTGCCCTATATCTGCCCGCTGGTCGGCGCCAAGATCGTGTTCCCCGGCTCCGGCATGGACGGCAAGTCGCTCTACGAGCTGATGGAAGCCGAGGGCGTCACCTACTCGGCGGGCGTGCCCACGATCTGGCTGGGCCTGCTGCAGCACGTCGGCTCGATCGGCGCGAAATTCTCGTCGCTCAAGCGCACGGTCATCGGTGGCTCGGCCTGCCCGCCCGCGATGATCCGCGCCTTCAACGACCAGTACGGCGTCGAGGTGATCCACGCCTGGGGCATGACCGAGCTCTCGCCGCTGGGCACGCTGAGCCGGCTGCAGCTCAAGCACGAGAAGCTGCCGGAGGAGGCCCAGCGCAAGATCCTCGAGAAGCAGGGTCACGTGATCTTCGGCATCGACATGAAGATCGTCGGCGACGACGGCAAGAGCCTGCCCTGGGACGGCAAGACCTTCGGCAACCTGCTGGTGCGCGGGCCCTGGGTCATCAAGGAGTACTTCCGGGGCGAAGGCGGCGATCCGCTCGAGTACGACCCCGACGGCCGCGGCTGGTTCCCGACCGGCGACGTGGCCACCATCGATGCCGACGGCTACATGCAGATCACCGACCGCAGCAAGGACGTGATCAAGTCCGGCGGCGAGTGGATCAGCACGATCGACCTGGAGAACCTCGCGATCGCCCATCCGGCCGTGGCCAACGCGGCGGTCATCGGCGTCGCCCATCCCAAGTGGGACGAGCGCCCGCTGCTGATCGTCGCGAAGAAGCCCGGCGCCGAGGTCACCAAGGAGGAATTGCTGGCCTTCTACGAGGGCAAGATCGCGAAGTGGTGGATGCCCGACGACGTGCAGTTCGTCGAGGCGATTCCGCTGGGCGCCACCGGCAAGATCCTGAAGACGAAGCTGCGCGAGCAGTTCGCCGACTACAAATTGCCGACGGCCTGATCGGACGGGCTTGCCGCGCCCGAAATCTCGTTTATGATCCGCGGCAAGCGGCGACCGATCGCCGCGGGTCGAGACAGACCGAAGACAAAGGAGACAAGGATGAGCAGGAAATTCGCGTTCGCGGCCTTTTCCGTGGCCTTCGCCGCCGCGGCGGCATCCCCGATGGCCTACGCGCAGTCGGGCACGGTCAAGGTGGCCTGGATCGACCCGCTGTCGGGCATGATGGCGCCGCTCGGCCAGAACATGGTGCGCAGCTGGCAGTACGCGGCCGACCTCGCCAACCAGGGCAAGTGGGCCGGCGACGTCAAGTTCGAGGTCGTCCCCTTCGACAACAAGCTCAGCCCGCAGGAAAGCCTGACGGTGCTGAAGTCGATCATCGACCAGGGCATCCGCTACATCGTGCAGGGCAACGGCTCGGGTGTCGCGATCGCTCTGGCCGATGCAGTCTCCAAGCACAACGCGCGCAACCCCGGCAAGGAGATCGTCTACCTGAACTACGCCGCGGTCGATCCCGTCCTCACCAACGAGAAGTGCGATTTCTGGCACTTCCGGATCGACATCAACTCCGACATGAAGATGGAGGCGCTCACCGCCTACATGGAGAAGCGGCCGGAGATCAAGAAGGTCTACCTGATCAACCAGGACTACGCCTTCGGCCATTCGGTCGAGCGTGCTGCCGAGGAATACCTGAAGCGCAAGCGCCCGGACATCCAGGTCGTCGGCAAGGATCGCCATCCGCTCGCCCAGGTCCGCGACTTCGCGCCCTACGTGGCCAAGATCAAGGCGGCTGGCGCCGACACGATCATCACCGGCAACTGGGGCGCCGATCTCGCGCTGCTGGTCAAGGCCGCCAAGGATGCCGGCCTGAACGCCCACTTCTACACCTACTACGCCGGCACCACCGGCGTGCCGACCGCCATGGGCGCGGCGGGCGAGGACAGGGTCCGTTACGTCGGCTACTGGAACTCCAGCGATCCGGTGCCCGAGGGCGCGAAGATCGTCGAGGACTTCAAGAAGAAGTTCAACGACGATTACTACACCATGGCCACCTACACCTCGTTCAAGCTGCTGTCCGAGGCCATGAAGAAGGCCAAGTCCACCGAACCGAAGGCGGTCGCCTTCGCGCTCGAGGGCCTGAAGGTCCAGTCGCTGAACGGCGAGGTCGAGATGCGTGCCTCCGACCACCAGCTGCAGCAGCCGGTCTTCATCTCGTCGTGGCAGAAGGTCGACGGCAAGACCGTCAAGTACGACCAGGAGAACACCGGCTACGGCTGGCGCACCGAGGCCAAGATCGAGGCCTACGTCGCTTCGCAGCCGACCTCCTGCAACATGAAGCGTCCGGCGCGCTGATCGTTTCCGGAGCGCTGCGGCCGGCCGGCAGGCCGGCCGCGGCCTGAAGCTCCGGCCTCGCCGAACCAGGCGCGATCCGCTGCACATGGCCGGCGCTCTCGCGGCGCAGGCCGGTTGCCGCTGCCGCCATCCGGTCGCCTCCTCTCCGGTCGCCTCGCATCGTGGAATTCTTCGTCATCTCGCTGCTGAACGGCGTCAGCTACGGGCTGCTGCTGTTCATGCTCGCATCGGGCCTCACGCTGATCTTCAGCATGATGGGCGTGCTGAACTTCGCGCACGCTTCCTTCTACATGATCGGCGCGTATTTCGCGTACCAGGTCAGCACCTGGATCGGCTTCTGGCCGGCGCTGTTCATCGCGCCGCTGCTGGTCGGCGTGCTCGGCGCGGTGGTCGAGCGCTACGGACTGCGAAGGGTGCACAAGTGGGGCCACGTTCCGGAACTGCTGTTCACCTTCGGCCTGTCCTACATCATCGTGGAAGTGGTCCAGATCATCTGGGGCAGGGCGGCGGTGCCCTACCAGGTGCCCCCGGAGCTCTCGGGCACGCTGTTCACCGTGTTCTCGACGAACTTCCCCGTCTACCGCGGCTTCATGATGCTGGTGGCGATCTTCATGCTGATCGCGATCTGGCTGATGCTCACCCGCACGCGGATCGGCCTGGTCATCCAGGCCTCGCTCACGCATCCCGAGACGGTCGAAGCGCTGGGCCACAACGTGCCCCGAGTGTTCATGCTGACCTTCGGCGGCGGCACCGCGCTGGCCGGGCTGGCCGGCGTCATCGGCGGCAACGCCTATGTGACCGAGCCCTCGATGGCGGCGCTGGTGGGCGCGATCATCTTCGTGGTGACCGTGGTCGGCGGCATGGGCTCGCTGGCCGGCGCCTTCGTGGCCTCGCTGCTGATCGGCCTGATGCAGACCTTCGCGATCGGCATCGACTGGTCGCCTGCCGGCTTCTTCCAGAGCCTGGGCATCCCGGTCACGCAGGACACCTTCGGCTACGCGGTCTGGTCGCTCAAGTTGTCGCAGGTGGCGCCGGTGTTGCCCTATCTGTTGCTGGTCCTGATCCTGATCTTCCGGCCGCGCGGCCTCATGGGCACCCGGGAAGGCTGATTCGATGTCCAAGACGATCCGATTCGCGCCGTACAACGTCGGGCGCTGGCTGGTCTGGGGGCTCACCGCGATCCTGTTCGCGGTGATGCCGCTGATCTTCACCAAGGGCTTCGCGATCACCCTGCTGTCGCAGATGGGGATCATGATCATCTTCGCCCTGTCCTACAACATGATCTTCGGCCAGGGCGGCATGCTGTCCTTCGGCCACGCCGTCTATTCCGGGCTCGGGGCCTTCTTCGCGATCCACGCGCTGAACTGGGTGGGCGACGGGCGGATCTGGATCCCCGTGTCGCTGATCCCGCTGGTCGGCGGCCTGTTCGGAGCGATCTTCGGGGTGATCTTCGGCTACGTGACCACCAAGAAGGCGGGTACGCCCTTCGCGATGATCACGCTGGGCATCGGCGAGATGGTGTTCTCGGCCTCGCTGATGTTCCCCGGCTTCTTCGGCGGCGAGGGCGGCATCTCGAGCAACCGCGTGATCGGCGACCCCTTCCTGGGCGTCAGCTTCGGGCCGGCGATCGAGGTCTACTACCTGATCGCGGTCTGGTGCTTCGTCTGCATGATCGCGATGTTCGCCTTCTCGCAGACGCCGCTGGGGCGGATCTCGAACGCGGTGCGCGACAATCCCGAGCGGGCCGAGTTCATCGGCTACAACACGCAGCGGGTGCGCTTCCTGGTGCTGGTGGTGTCGGCCTTCTTCGCGGGCATCTCGGGCGGGCTGGCGGCGATCAACTTCGAGATCGTGACCGCCGAGAACGTGTCGGCGCTGCGCTCGGGCGGGGTGCTGCTGGCCACCTTCATCGGCGGCGCGATGTTCTTCTTCGGCCCGGTGCTTGGCTCGGTGATCTTCATCTTCTTCGCGATCGCGCTGTCCGAGTACACGAAGGCCTGGCAGTTCTACCTCGGCATCTTCTTCGTGCTGATGGTCATGTACGCGCCGGGCGGCGTCGCCTCGCTGATCCTGATGAACCTCAGGGTGGCCAAGTACCAACTGTTCAACCGCCTCTGGAAGCCCTACGGCTGGGTGCTCGCGGCCAGCGCGGTGCTGCTGGTCGGCGTGATCATGGTGGTGGAAATGAGCTACCACCTGACGCTGAATTTCGCTTCGGGCACGCAGTTGAAGCTGTTCGGCTTCCAGGTGGATGCGGCCAGCCTGGGCGTCTGGGCGATCGCCGCGGCGATCGTGGTCGCCGGCGCGCTGTTCTTCAACGCCACGCGCAAGACCTTCGCGCGCGAATGGGGCAACGTGCAGGCCAAGATCGAAGACCAGATCCAGCGCGGCGTTCGGGCCTGAGGGCGACCGGGGTACAGGGAAGATGAACACCACTTCGAACCAGTCCGCGCTCAGGCTCGCCGACGTTCGCAAGAGCTTCGGCAAGACCGAGATCATCCGGGGCGTGAACCTCGACATCCGCAAGGGCGAGCGCCACGCGGTGATCGGGCCCAACGGCGCCGGGAAGTCCACGCTGTTCAACCTGATCTCGGGGCGCTTTCCGGTGAGCTCCGGCAAGATCGAACTGAACGGGCAGGACATCACCGGGCTCAAGCCCTTCGAGATCAACCGGCGCGGGCTCTCGCGCAGCTTCCAGATCACCAACATCTTTCACCGGATGTCGGTGTTCGAGAACATCCGCTGCGCCACGCTCTACGCACTGGGCTACCGCTACTCGTTCTGGCACCGGCTCTCGAAGCTGGCCGACGCGGCCGAGCGCGCCGAGGACATCCTCCAGCGCATCGGCTTGCAGAACCGGCGGGACACCCAGGCCGGCCTGCTCACCTACGCCGAGCAGCGCGCGCTCGAGATCGGCATCACCATCGCCGGCGGCGCCGACGTGATCCTGCTGGACGAGCCCACCGCCGGCATGAGCCGGTCCGAATCCGACCAGGCGGTCGAGCTGATCTCCCGGGTCACCGAGGGCAAGACGCTGGTCATGGTCGAGCACGACATGAGCGTGGTCTTCGGCCTGGCCGACCGGATCTCGGTGGTCGTCTACGGCGAGGTGATCGCCACCGACGCGCCCGCCGGCATCAAATCCAACCGTGCGGTCCAGGAAGCCTACCTGGGCACCACGCTCGCCGAAGCCTGACGCGGGCCGAACATGTCTGAAGCGATTCTCGAAGTCCAGGACCTCCACGCCTACTACGGCAAGAGCCACGTGCTGCACGGCGTCGACATGGTCGTGCGCAAGGGCGAGATCGTCAGTCTCCTGGGGCGCAACGGGGTCGGGCGTTCGACCACCGTGAAGACCGTCATGGGGCTGGTCGAGGGCACCGGCACGGTGAAATTCAAGGGCGAGCCGATCCTCGGGCTCAAGCCCTACCAGATCGCCCACAAGGGCCTGGGCTACGTGCCCGAGGCGCGCGACATCTTCCCCACGCTGACCGTCGAGCAAAACCTGGTGCTCGGGCTCAAGGGCCGCTCGCCGGGCCGCTGGAGCTTCGACGACATGTACCGGATGTTCCCGCGGCTCAAGGAACGCCAGCACACGCAGGCCGGCGTGCTGTCGGGCGGCGAGCAGCAG
>JRYH01000282.1_pt1 | contig 13974 bp, 13 predicted proteins | sample 235351 | NCBI WGS metagenome assembly JRYH01 (sample SAMN03074221, study PRJNA261480) | activated sludge metagenome | biome: Wastewater Treatment Plant; feature: Wastewater; material: Activated sludge; isolation source: activated biomass of a wastewater treatment plant treating wastewater... ... | reverse complement strand
AGGTCGACTTGCCGCCCATGTTCGGCCCGGTGATCAGCAGCAGGCGCCGGCTGTCACGCAGTACACAGTCGTTCGGCGTATAGCGCTCGATCGACGCCTCGACCAGCGGATGGCGCCCGGCGCGGATCTCGACGCCCGGCAGCGTGGAAAAGTGCGGGCGCACCCAGCGCAGCTCGCGCGCACGGGCCGCCAGCGTCGCCAGCACGTCGAGCACGGCGATCGCCTGGCCGGCGCGCTGCCAGGCGGCGACCGTCGACGCGAGGGAGGCCACCAGCGTCTCGTAGAGCGCGCGTTCGAGTGCCAGTGCGCGCTCGCGGGCGGACAGCGCCTTGTCTTCGAAGGCTTTCAGCTCGGGCGTGATGTAGCGCTCGGCGTTCTTGAGCGTCTGGCGCCGGCGGTAGTCCTCGGGCACCTGATCGCTCTGGCCGCGGCTGACCTCGATGAAATAGCCGTGCACGCTGTTGTAGCCGACACGCAGCGTGGCAATGCCGCTGCGCTCGCGCTCGCGCAGCTCGATGGCCGCGAGCACGCTGTCGGCATCGCGATCGATCGCACGCAGCTCGTCGAGCGCCGCATCGAAACCGTCGCGCAGCACGCCACCATCGCGGATCTGCACCGCCGGTTCGTCCAGCAGCGCCCGCGCAATCGGCTCGTGCATCGCCGGGTCGGGATCGAGCGCGGCCATCGCGTCGCGAAAAGGCTGGCCGTCGAGTGTGGCGATCTGCGCGCGCACCCGCGCCAGCGCCGGCACGGCATCACGCAGCGCCGCCAGCTCGCGCGGACGCACGGTGCGCAGCGCAATGCGGGTAGCGATCCGCTCCAGATCGGGCAGGGTGCGCAGCAGCGTAGAAAGCGCACCGCACCGCTCCCGGGCATCATGCAGTTGCTGCACGCAGTCGTGGCGCTGCGTCGCGACCTCCTGCCGGCGCGGCGGCTCGAGCAGCCAGCGCCGCAGCAGGCGCGCGCCAGCCCCGGTTGCGCAGCGGTCGAGCAGGCGCAGTAACGACGGACCATCGTCGCCGCGTAGGCTGTCGACGATCTCGAGATTGCGGCTGGCGACCGGATCGACGACGAGGACCTCGTCGCCATCGAAGACGCGCAGGCCCTGCACGTGCGTTGGCAGGCAGCCCTGCGTGCGCTCGACGTGCACCAGCAGCGCGCCGGCAGCACCGATGGCGCCAGCGAGCGCCTCGGCACCATAGCCGGACAGATCGCGGGTGCCGAACAGCTCGCACAGGCGCCGGTGTGCCCGCTGCGCATCGAATTCATCGGAAGACAGGCGCACCTGCGCGGCACGATCCAGCGCCGGCTGCAGTGCGCCGGGGACCGTCGCACCATCCGCGATCAGGATTTCCGCCGGCGCCAGCGCGGCGAGCTTGCGTGCGAGCGAAACCGGATCGAGCTCGGCCAGCCAGCATTCACCGCTGGCAACGACCATCCAGGCGGCCGCCGTGCGCCCGTCAGCCAGCGCCCGCAAGGCCAGCAGCACCGTGTCGGTGCGCTCGGGCAGCAGTTGCGCATCGGTGATCGTGCCCGGCGTGACGATGCGCACCACTTCGCGCTGCATCGGCCCCTTGGCGGCTCGGCCGGCGCTGCTGCCCGCTCCGGCCGCAGCCTCCGGCGCGCCGATTTGCTCGCAGATGGCGATCGACTCGCCCAGGCGCACCAGCCGCGCCAGATACTGCTCGACCGAATGCACCGGCACGCCCGCCATCGGCACCGGCGCGCCGCCCGACGTCCCGCGACGCGTCAGCGTGATCCCGAGCAGCCGGGCGGCGCGCTCGGCATCTTCGTAGAAGAGCTCGTAGAAATCTCCCATCCGGTAAAAGAGCAGGTGCCCGGTGTGCGCCTGCTTGATGCGCAGGTACTGCTGCATCATTGGTGTATGCGAGAGTTCCTCTTTTTTATTCATTTAAATCAGTAGTTTATAGATTTATCTGTAGCTTCTTGGTGTAATTTTGGCGATGTTTTGCATGCTCTCCCAGATGTGCTCAAGCTCTCTGGAGAACTCTGTATCCATCCACCGCCCACAGACAAGCATAGGGCAGTCTTTGTGGCCCATCTGATTGGCGATGAAGCTCACGATCATGCTGTCGGCCGAGTTGAAGGCAACGCTTGATGCCCATGCGCAGGTGCATCACCGGGTGCACCAGACATCCATGGATGCGACAGCGCTGATCCCGCACATGCTGGCGACTTTCACAGGGCTCTTCAATCAAAAGACGAGCAGTGCTAAAATGCATGAAATTTCAATGAAAAATCAAACATGACAAGCACTGTCTCATCTCCGAAGAGCTCGACGCGAGGAGGGGGATCCCGTCTCGCCGGCGAGTTGCAGCCGGGGCGTGTCTATCGGCGCGAAGACCTGGTCCGCATGTCCTCGGCAGTGGATCGGCATCTGCGCGAACTGGTGACCAGCGGCAAGCTGAAGAAGCTCGCGCAAGGCCTGTACCACGCGCCCAGGCTATCCAGTTTCGGACCTCTGCCGCCGGACGATGAGCAACTGGTCGGCAGTTTTCTTCGGGACCGGGATTTTCTGGTTTTTTCGCCGTCGGCTTACAACGGCGTGGGTGTGGGCACGACCCAGCTCTACAACCGCACGCTGGTCTACAACCACAAGCGCCATGGCGTGTTCAAGCTGGGCAACCGCCAGTTCGACTTTCGCGTGAAGCCGCGCTTTCCGAAGAAGCTGACACTCGAGTTTCTGTACGTCGATCTGCTGAACAACCTGAACGAACTCGCCGAGGATCGCGAGGCGGTTCTGCACCAGGCACGCGACAAGCTCACGTCGTTCGATCCCGCCCGCCTGCAGCGTGCAGCGCAAAGCTATGGCAGCGTGGCCACACGCAGGCGCCTGCGGGAGTGGGTGGGTGCCTGACTTCCTGCACGAGCGCAAGGACTTCGGCCAACTGCTTGCGCTGGTCGCCGACGAACGTGGCCTCGATCCCATGCTGGTCGAGAAGGACTACTGGATCATGCACGCCCTGTGGGGTCTGCAGGCCCAGGGCTTTCGGTTCGAACTGAAGGGCGGGACGTCTCTGTCGAAGGGGTTTGGCGTCATCCACCGATTCTCGGAGGATATCGACATTCGCATCGAGCCGCCTGTCGGCGTAGATGTGAAGACAGGACGCAATCAGGACAAACCGGCCCACATTGCATCGCGGCGCATCTACTACGATGCACTGGCCGCGCGCATCCGTATCCCGGGTATCGTGGGTGTGGAGCGTGATGTGCAGTTCGACGACGACAAGATGCGCAGCGCCGGCATCCGCCTGATTTACACGCCGCGCGCGGTAGCGCTTGCGGGGGTCAAGGACGGTGTCCTGCTGGAATTGGGGTTCGACGATACGACGCCCAATCGGCCGGTGACTATCTCGTCATGGGCACTGGATGCAGTGCTGGCGCGAGGTGTGGAGGTGACCGACAACCGGGCGGTGGATGTGTTCTGCTACGCGCCGACGTACACCTTCGTTGAGAAGTTGCAGACGATCTCCACGAAGTACCGGCGGCTGAATGAAGCCCAGGCGTTTCCGGCGAACTTCCTGCGTCATTACTATGACGTGTACTGCCTGCTGGGCCTGGAGGAAGTACAGGCCTTCGTGCGAATGCCTGCATACACCGAGCGCAAGGCGCAGCGCTTTCGCACGGGCGATGAGCAGGTCATCGCACGCAACCCGGCGTTTGTCCTGGCGGATATTGAGCAGCGCAAGCGCTTTGCGCTGGAATATCGGAAGACGGCGGCCCTCTACTACCAGGGGCAGCCGGATTTTGAGGCGCTGCTGGCGCGGATCCAGCAGTATGCCGATGTTCTTTGAGCCGGTATCCCGTCAGCGCGTGTAGTCGCCGCTGGCCTCTGGCTGGAACAATACCTCGACGATGCGCAGGCGCTGGACGGCTCCGGTCGGTGTCGTCCACTGTGTTTCCTCGCCGACGCGACGCCCGAGCAGTGCCGTGCCGATCGGTGACAGGACCGAGACGAAGCCGGACGCGGCATCGGCGTCTGGCGGATAGCAAAGCGTCATCGTGCGCGGTTCGCCGTCGGGCATTTCCTGGATGGTGATGCGGGTGTACATCGTGACGACGTCGGCCGGAATCTCGGCCGGCGCGACGATGTCGGCGTCGTCGAGAACTTCGGCCAGGGTTTCACTGACGTTGCGGCCCTGGGTGAGCAGGCGATCGATGCGGACGTGATCGAGTTCGTTCAACAGGCGGAACGTGTTCGACGAGGCGGTCATGCGGTCTCCCCCGCTGCAGTTGCGCCGATCCTTTCCGAAAGGGCGCGAGGTGGTGATCAGGAAGTTGCCGGGCAGTGCCGGGTGCGAGTCGGATGTGCTGGCCGGGCGGCGTGTCCTCCCGATCTCGCGGGCACGCCGGAGCTGCCGGTTCAGGCCCGGCGATCAGGGGGCAGGTCGTGCCCTGGAGCGGATCGCCGGGTTACCGATCGAAGGCGGGAGCGCCCGATCGGTAGCGGATGGCGAGCCGGACACAGAAACCGTACGTACCGAAACCGCATGCGTCAGGGCACGCAGCCGCAGCCACGGCGCCGCCCGCAGCGGTGTACGCACCGGTGCGGGATCGCAGTTTCGTCATGAGCAGGTGTGCGGGTGTCGTCACGATCCGGTCGTCGGTCTGTGTCGGGGCCATCCGGAAAAGATGCCCTGGGCCCATGCTACCCGAACCGGGGTCGGTTGGCACCTCGGTGGGCATCGATACCTGGCATAAGCGCCTGACATCAGCACCCGCCTTGGCGGTGGCGTTTCCGGCCGGACGCGTCGAATCGGGCAGAATGTCGCCAATCGGACCACGCGAAACACTATGACTACCCCTGCCTTCATTGATTACGAATACGGGATCACCGCCATCGACTCCGGCTTCCTGCGGCCGATGTGTGCGGCCGTGCATCTGGTTGTCGAAGGAGGGCGTGCGGCGCTCATCGACACGGCCTCGCACACGTCACTGTCGAAAGTGCAGGCCGTGCTGGCAGCCAGGGGGCTGCAGGCGTCCGATATCGACTGGGTTCTGCTGACGCACGTGCATCTCGATCACGCCGGGGCGGCCGGCCTGTATCTGCAGCATTTTCCGCAGGCACGCCTGAGCGTGCATCCGCGCGGCGCGCGGCACATGATCGATCCGTCGCGACTGGTCGCCGGGACGGTCGCCGTCTACGGTGAGGACGAGGCCCGGCGCATGTATGGCGAGATCGTGCCGGTGCCGGCCGATCGCGTCGTCGAGACACCGGACGGGGCGGAGATCGCGCTCAACGGCCGCCATTTCCGCTTTCTCGACACCCCCGGCCATGCGCGCCACCACGTGTGCATCGTCGATGAACGCTCGGGCCACATCTTCGCCGGCGATACTTTCGGGCTGTCGTACCGGGAACTCGACGTCGACCATTCGCCGTCGGTCTTTCCGTCGACGACGCCGGTACAGTTCGATCCACCGGCCCTGCACGCATCGATCGATCGTCTGCTGGCCCAGGCGCCGGGCGCGATCTACGTCACCCATTTCGGTCAGGTGCGCGAAGTGCAGCGCTGTGCCGAAGACCTGCATCGCCTGATCGACGCGCACGTGGCATTGGCGCAGGCGTGCCGCGCAGAGGGCGTCACCGGGCCGCAGCGCACTCAGCGTCTGTGTGACGGCGTGCGCGCACTGGTGCTCGAGGAGGCGCAGCGCCGGCAGTGGCCGATCGAGCGCGAGGCATTGCTTGCGCTCTTCGATCTCGACATCCGCCTGAATGCGGACGGGCTCGTGTCCTGGCTGGAGGCACCGGCGCGAGCATGAGGGCCGCTCACGCCTCCTTGCCGGCGCTTTCCCTTCTGGCCGAGCGCATCAGCGCGAGCATGGCGACGAACACTTTCGGTGAACCGGCCACGACGCGTTCGGTGAACAGATAATCGGGCTCGCCTTCGAAATTGCCGATGAGTCCGCCGGCTTCGGAAATCAGCAGGCTGCCGGCGGCCACGTCCCACGGCGCCAGACCGATCTCGAAGAAGGCGTCGAAGCGTCCGCAGGCGACCCAGGCCAGATCGAGTGCCGCCGCGCCCGGGCGCCGGATGCCGGCAGCGCGTTCGCTCAGGCCGCGGAAAATCGCCATGTATTCCTCGATCCGGTCGAGGTTGCGAAACGGAAAGCCGGTGCCGACCAGCGATTCTTCCAGCTTCTGGTGTTTCGAGACGCGGATGCGGCGGTCGTTCAGGAACGCACCGGCGCCGCGACTGGCGGTGAACAGTTCGTCACGCGTCGGGTCGTAGATCACCGCCTGCGTGATCTGGCCGCGCTGCATCAGTGCAATCGAGACGCCGTACTGCGGCAGGCCGTGGATGAAGTTGGTCGTGCCGTCCAGCGGATCGATGATCCAGACGTTCTCTTCCTGTTCGATCGCGCGTCCGCCCGGGCCGCTCTTGCCGGCGACGATGTGACCCGACTCCTCGCCGAGAATCGTATGATCGGGCCAGGCACCGAGCAGCGTCTCGATGATGGCCTGTTCGGCGGCACGGTCGACTTCGGTGACGAAGTCATTGCGCTGCTTGCGCATGACCGTGACGGTTTCCAGATCGAGGCTGGCCCGGTTGATGATCCGCCCGGCGCGGCGAGCCGCGCGAACCGCGACGTTGAGCATCGGATGCATCGTGATCCGGGCCTCCATGAAGCATGACGGGAAACGATTGATTGTACGTGATGAGTATTCGATGACTTCGTCCACACTGCATGCGCCTGCCCCGGGATGGCTCGGACAGATCCGTTTCGTGCTCGCACGCACCAGCCACCCCGGCAACGTCGGCGCGGCCGCACGGGCGATGCAGGTCATGGGCTTGCGCGAACTGGTGCTGGTGGCGCCGCGCGATTGCCGGATCGCGCAGCACCCGGATGCGGTTGCGCGCGCCAGCGGTGCGCTCGCCGTGCTCGAGCGGGCCGTGGTCGTCGACACGCTCGATGACGCACTCGCACCGTGCGCGCTGACGATCGCCGTCAGCGCCGAGACGCGTGCCTTCGGTCCGGCGCCGCAACCGCCGGAGGAAGTGGCGGCACTGGCCTTCTCGCGCGCACAGGCCGACCCGCGCACCCGGATTGCTTTCGTCTTCGGTTCGGAGCGCGACGGTCTGTCGATCGAGGAAGCCGGCCGTTGCCAGCGTATGTGCACGATTCCGGGCGAGTCCTCGTATTCGTCGTTGAATCTGGCACAGGCCGTACAAATCGTCGCCTATTGCCTGCGCGCGCACGAGCGTCTGCTGGCGGCAGCCGGGCGGGCGGCGGATGCGTTCGCCGATGTGTCGGCAGATGCGTCGACAGATGGATCGCCAGGCAGATCGACATGCGGCTCGGCGGCTGCATCGGGTGGCGCGTTGACGGCGGGCGCGACTGCCGCAGTGGCCGAACATGCGCAGATCGAGGCGCTGTACGCGCATCTGGAGCGCGCATTGATCCGGATCGGCTTTCTCGATCTGCGCCATCCAAAGAAGCTGATGCCGCGCCTGCGCCGCCTGTTTGCGCGGGCCGAACTGCAACCGGAAGAAGTCGCGCTGCTGCGCGGCGTGTGCACGCAGATCGAGAAGGCGTGCCGCTATCCGTACGGCCAGCCGGACTGAAATGTCGGCACGGCCGCCGCTTCGGTGGCCGCCCGCCGGTCTTTCGACAGCCCCGTTCGCGTGACACGCTTTTGCGAAGGTCTGCGGAATCTGCATACACTTATGCCGATATTCTGCGGTCCGCGGGTCATCAGCGTGTATGTTCGCTGCCGGTGATCCGCCTGCGGTCTGCCTGGGGCGATCGCGAAGACTGTCGGCACGTGCGGGAGAGAACGCAATGTTCACTCGGATTCGGGAAGATATCGCAGCGGTACGGGACAAGGATCCAGCCGCCTATTCGACGCTGGAAGTGCTGCTGTGCTACCCCGGTGTGCATGCGCTGTGGCTGCATCGTCCGGCGCACGCGCTCTGGAATGCGGGGTTGCGCACGCTGGCACGTTGTGTGTCGCATTTTTCGCGCTGGCTCACCGGCGTCGAGATCCATCCCGGTGCGCGCATCGGGCGGCGGGTGTTCATCGACCATGGCATGGGTGTGGTGATCGGCGAGACTGCCGAGGTCGGCGACGATTGCACGATCTACCAGGGGGTGACCCTCGGCGGCACGTCACTCGATCGCGGCAAGCGCCACCCGACCCTGGGGCGCGCGGTCATCGTCGGCGCCGGCGCCCAGATCCTGGGGCCATTCACTGTTGGTGATTCGGCGCGCATCGGCTCGAATTCGGTCGTCATCAAGGAAGTTCCGGCCGGTGCGACGGCGCTGGGCATTCCGGCGCGCATGATCGTGCAGGACGACGATCGCCGCCGCGAGGCGCAGGCGGTGAAGATGGGTTTCTCGGCCTATGCGATCACGCAGGGCGGCGATGATCCGCTCTCGCAGGCGCTGCACCGCCTGATCGATCATGTCGCCGAACAGGATCGGCAGATCGAGCAGCTGCAGGCAGCACTCGCGCGCATGGGCGTGGACGCCGGCGATGAACGCGAGCCGCTGGACATCGGCTTGCTCAACCGGATGGTCGAGTAAGACTCTACTCCAGCTTCCAGCCGTCACGATCGACGCGCAGGAAGCCGCCGCGCGGGGCCTGACCGTCGCGCGCCGGGCACCAGTCGGGCAATACCCATCGTTCGCAGACGCGTTCGTCGATCCGGTGCAGGTGGCGGGCAGGGCGGTGCGTGTGGCCGTGGATCAGCACATCGGCCTGGTGCTCACGCAGCAGTGCGATGACTGCGTTCTCGCTCACGTCAGCCAGGTCGGCCAGATCGGCCGGCTCCGTCGCGGCCAGCAGGCGCGCCGCCTGCACGCGCTGGCTGGCATCGCGCAGCGAGCGTGCGATGACCTGACGTTCGTTGCGTGGGCGTGACAGGAAATCTTCCTGCCAGTGCGCACTGCGCACGACGGTGCGCGCACGCTGGTAGGCGACGTCGTCCGTGCACAGGGCATCACCGTGGGCGAGTACCACCCGCTGTCCGAACAGGCGGATCGTTGCCGGATCGTCGAGCAACTGCGTGCCGGTCTGCTGCGTGAAGGTCATCTGCGCAGCTTGCCCCGGCAGCGCGACGTCGAGCAGGAAATCCCGATTGCCGCGCATCACGAATGCATGCATGCCGCGGCGCACCAGCTGGCTCAGCAGCGCGATGAAGTCTGCCGTCACCGACGCTGCCGGGTCACCATCGTGCTCCGCGCCGAGGCTGCCGCCCTCGTGTCCACCTGCCTGCCTGCTTTCGTGCCCGCCCTCGTCTCCAATGTCGTCACCGATCCAGGCTTCGAACAGATCGCCGAGCAGGAACAGATGCGTGGCCGCAGGCGCTGCTGCGGCCAGTGCAGCGAGAAACCGGCGCGCGCAACCGGCATCGGCTTCATCGAGATGCATGTCCGACGCAAACAGCGCGACATGCCGCGGATCGGTGCCGATGTCGATCAAGGCCGCCTCGCGCGGGTCCGGCTGCCGGCATATCGGTGAACCGGCGTGCCCGGTCGGGGTGATGCCGCCGGCAGTGATCCGCCGGGTTGCGCACGCGCGGGCAAGATGGCCTCAGTCGGCGCTGTCGACCCGCGCCATCGAATCGATCGTCACCGGCGTGCGCGGCACGTCGCGCATCGGCCCGACCGACGTCGTCGAGACGGCGCGGATTTCGTCCACGACTTCCATGCCGCGCACGACCTTGCCGAAGACGGCGTAGCCGAATCCGTCGGGACGGGGGTGATTCAGACTGGGGTTGTCGACGACGTTGACGAAGAACTGCGAAGTGGCCGAATTCGGGTCGCCGGTGCGCGCCATCGCAATCGAGCCGCGATCGTTCTTCAGGCCGTTCTTCGATTCGATCGGGATCGGCGGATGCGTCTCCTTCGGGCGCATGGCGCCGTCATAGAAATCTCCGCCGTAGCCGCCGCCCTGGATCATGAAGTTGCCGATGACGCGGTGGAAGATCGTGCCGGCGTAGAAATTCTCGTCGACGTAGCGCAGGAAATTGGCGACCGTCTCCGGCGCCTTGTCCGGATAGAGTTCGACCACGAACTCTCCCATCGATGTCTTGATGAGGACCTGCGGGTTGGCGGCCGCATTGGCGTCGCCCGGGACGGCGTGGAAGGCGAAAACGAGTGCGCCGATCAGCGGGAGTTTGCGTAGCATCGTGGACAGGCTCCGGAGTCAGGAAAGAAAGGTCGGGGAAAGACGGAATCGAAATCAGGCGGGTCGGTAACGGGCAGCGTATGGGTGATCGAGGGACAGGGCACCGTTGCGGAGTTGCAGCGGGTCGGGATCCGCGAAAACGGATGCCGTGCTATCGACGCTCGGCAGGCAGCTCCGTGATCAGGGCCTGGACGCGTGCCAATCGTTCGCGTGCCGAGTCGTTGCCGCCATCGGCCTGCACGGCGCGGCGGTAGGAACGTTCGGCCAGACGCAACTGCAGGTCACCGAGGTTTTCATGCGCCAGCGAGTAGGCGGGCATCGCGCGCAGTGCCTCCTGCAGCGCCTGCTCCGCCCGGTCGAGATCGCCTTGCTGCGCATACAGCGTCGCCAGGTTGTTGTACGGTTCCGGCAGTTCCGGAAAACGCTGGGTCAGCTCGACGAAGGCGGCAATCGCGTCGTCCGTTCGGCCCAGCCGCGCCAGCACGACGCCGCGCTGGAACTGCAGGCGCAGATCGTCAGGCACCTGCTGCAGACCGCGCTCGATCGTTGCCAGCGCCTCGTCCGGCCGGCCCTGGGCCAGCAGCGCCTGTGCCGCGTCATGGCTGCGGGCCGCTTCCCGTGCGGGGGCGATGCTCAACTCCGTTGCCGGCAATGCATCCGCCGCCCTGGCCGGTTTCGCCTCCAGCGCCGGAAAGAGCATGACGAATGCCGGCAGGAAAAGCGGCCACACGCGAGCAGCCCAGGCGCGCCCCCGGCCGACGACGCGGCCGCGCCGGATCACGGGAAGCACCCGATATCGTGCCGGTCCGGACGCCGTTTCCGCGGCGCAGCAGCGCTCCGGCAGCACCGATGCTGCTGATATACTCGATCGCATACCGCATTCTAGTCTGGAAGAGTGCCGCACACGGTCCGGAGTCCGGTGCCGGGATCGGGACCGATCGGCTCGTGCGGCACAGCGTCGGCCGAAGTCGGCCAGTGTCGGCAGACCACCCGGGGCCCCGGTTACAGATCCTCCTGCGCCGGTCCGCCTCCTGTCATTCGACCGTTCCTGACCGTTCATTTGATGCTTCGCATTTACAACTCGCTGTCGCGCAGCAAGGAAGTCTTCGTTCCTCTCGAACCCGGCAAGGTCGGGATGTACGTGTGCGGGATGACCGTCTACGATTTCTGTCACGTCGGCCACGCGCGCGTGCTGGTGGTGTTCGACGTCGTGCAGCGCTGGCTGCGTGCGAGCGGTTATGACGTTACCTACGTGCGCAACATCACCGACATCGATGACAAGATCATCCGCCGGGCGCTGGAAAACGGAGAGTCGATCGCGTCGCTGACCGGGCGCTTCATCGCGGCAATGCACGAGGATGCCGAGGCACTCGGCGTGCAGCCGCCGGATCACGAGCCGCGCGCGACGCAGTATGTGCCGCAGATGCTCGATCTGATCGATCGGCTCGAAGAGCGCGAACTGGCCTATCGCACGGCTGACGGAGACGTCGATTTCGCGGTGCGCCGCTTTCCGGCCTATGGCCGCCTGTCCGGCAAGTCGCTGGATGATCTGCGCGCGGGCGAGCGCATCTCGGTCGACGACGACAAGCGCGATCCACTGGATTTCGTCCTGTGGAAGGCGGCCAAGCCCGGAGAGCCGGACGAGGCGCGCTGGGCGTCGCACTATGGCGAGGGCCGTCCGGGCTGGCACATCGAATGCTCGGCCATGTCGACCAGCCTGCTCGGCAGGACGATCGACATTCATGGCGGCGGCGCCGACCTGCAGTTTCCTCATCACGAGAACGAGATCGCGCAAAGCGAAGGGGCGCACGGGTGCACCTTCGTGCGCTACTGGATGCACAACGGCTTCGTGCGCGTCGATGATGAGAAGATGTCCAAGTCGCTGGGCAACTTCTTCACCGTGCGCGAAGTGCTCCAACGGTTTGACGCCGAAGTGCTGCGCCTGTTCATTCTGCGGGCGCACTACCGCAGCCCGCTGAATTACTCGGATGCCCATCTCGAGGACGCGCGTGCCGCCCTGTTGCGGCTGTATGGCGCATTGCCCGGTGGCGCGACGTCGCAGGCTCCGGTGACCCCGGCGCATGAAATCGACTGGTCCGGGCCTTGGGCCGCGCGTTTTCGCGACGCGATGAACGACGATTTCAATACGCCGGTGGCCCTGGCCGTGCTGTTCGAGCTGGCTGCTGAGGTCCATCGCGCCCGTGCACGCGGCAACGATGACGGCGCGCTGGAGCAGGAGCGCCTGCTGCGCTCGCTCGCAGCGGTTCTCGGCCTGCTCGCGCGGGATCCGGACGAAGCCCGGCGCACCGGACTGCATGGACCGGCGGCCCGTGTTGCAGCGACGCTCGACGATGACGGGATCGACGCGCAGATTGCGCTGCGGGCGCAGGCGAAGGCGGCCCGTCGCTACGAGGAAGCCGACCGGATCCGCGACACGCTGGCTGAGCAGGGCATCGTGCTCGAAGACTCGGCCACGGGTACGACCTGGCGTCGTGCGTGACAGACGGGCTTTCCGGGCGTGCGGCAGCAAGCGCTCCGGTGTGCAGCGCGTGCTGCTGAGCCCGCACCGCCCGTCTGTTCCGGGCGGTGGATCATGAGCCGGCCTGTCTGGTGGGACCGGGCCTGTGCCGAACTGGCCAAGGCCGATCCGGTCATGCGACGGATCATCGCGGCCTGTCCCGGGCATCTCGCCTCGCGCGGTGACCCGTTCCAGACGCTGGCGCGCTCGATCGTCGGCCAGCAGATCTCCGTGCGTGCCGCGCAGTCGGTCTGGGATCGTTTTGCCGCCGCCTGCGGGCGTGCCGGCGTCGTGCCCGATCGCGTCGCACGGATGCGCGTGACGACGCTGCGCAACAGCGGCCTGTCGGCGCGCAAGGCGGAATATCTGAAGGACCTGGCGGCACACTTCCTGTCCGGTGCCGTCGACGCGCGGCGCTGGCCGCAACTCGATGACGATGCGATCATCGCCGAGCTGTGCACGGTGCGCGGAATCGGGCGCTGGACGGCCGAGATGTTCCTGATCTTCAACCTGATGCGTCCCGACGTCTACCCGCTCGACGACATCGGCCTGCTGCGCGGCATCGCCCTGCAGTACCGCCAGGGCGAGGCGCTGTCGCGGGCCGAGGCGCAGTCGATCGGCGAGACCTGGCGGCCCTGGCGCACCGTGGCAACCTGGTATCTGTGGCGGGTGCAGGATCCATTGCCCGTGGAGTACTGATGAAGACAACGTATCTGGAATTCGAGCAGGCGATTGCCGATCTCGAACAGAAAATCGAGGCGCTGCGCTTTGCGCAGGAAGATTCGGCGGTCGACATCGCCGAAGAGGTCGCCCGTCTGCAGAAGAAGAGCCAGACGCTGCTCAAGGACACCTACGCGAAACTGACGCCCTGGCAGGTGGCGATGGTGGCGCGGCATCCGCAGCGGCCGTACACGCTTGATTACATCGAGGCGATCTTCACCGACTTTCATGAACTGCACGGCGATCGCGAATTCGCCGACGATCCGGCCATCGTCGGCGGGCTGGCGCGCTTCGACGGCGAGCCGGTCGTCGTGCTCGGCCACCAGAAAGGACACGGCACGCGCGAGCGCAGCCAGCGCAACTTCGGCATGCCGCGGCCCGAGGGCTACCGCAAGGCGCTGCGGCTGATGAAGCTGGCCGAGAAATTCGAATTGCCGCTGTTCACTTTCGTCGACACGCCGGGCGCCTTCCCGGGCGTCGATGCCGAGGAGCGCAACCAGTCGGAGGCGATCGGACGCAACCTGCGCGAGATGGCGGCACTACGCGTGCCGATCATCACCACGGTGATCGGCGAGGGCGGCTC
>JRYH01002536.1_pt1 | contig 13979 bp, 10 predicted proteins | sample 235351 | NCBI WGS metagenome assembly JRYH01 (sample SAMN03074221, study PRJNA261480) | activated sludge metagenome | biome: Wastewater Treatment Plant; feature: Wastewater; material: Activated sludge; isolation source: activated biomass of a wastewater treatment plant treating wastewater... ... | reverse complement strand
GGGAGGGAAGCCGGCGTTCCAGACGATGACCTCGGTTAGACGGGGGGAGCTACCGATTTGAGTGGTCTCGCCTGAGTGACATTGACATAAGCGCAACATGCCAGCTTTCAATAGGGGGCAAAGTGGTAGATCACGAAAAAGTGATTTACTTTTCCCCGATATTCCCAACTTGCCGTGATTCGGCCTCCGCAGACCGGGAAATGCCTGCACCATGGGCTGTTAGAAACTTCCTACCGAGCACCCGCGCAGGTTGAACGTCGTTTTTTCTGCCTGCTCCGGACCTCTCGGCCGTCAGGGATGGAATTTGTTTAAACTGACCGCTTCAATTTTGAAAAGCCTGGCGTCGAGCTTCTCCGCCTTGCTCAGCTTCGACACTTCCACGCGCGTATCGAGACCCTGAGCATCCGTGGTCACCCACTCGGTCAGCTCGAGCTCCGGCGCCTTGGCCAGAAAGAGCTTAATCAATCCAGGAGCATCCGGACTCTTGTCGCGCAGCGCGAGCACGATCCGTTCATCCGACTCCTCCACCTCCATAATCATGGCATCGCGGATCAGGTCGACGTCCTTGCGCAACAACAGCCGGAAAGGCGTCTGGTCGAGCGCGACGCGATCCTCATTGTTGAGATCGAGATCCTGGATGGCGAGATATTCACCGTCGGAAATGATGACCTGTCTCGAGGGGCGCGCGTAATCAAAGCGGAAGCGGCCGGGCCGCTTGACCATGAATTTGCCGCGCATGCGCTTGTTGTCGGCTGTCGTCTGGACGAAATCGCCCTTGAGATCGTTCAGCGTATTGAAGTAACCGTTGACCTTCCGGACAACCTCTGTCTGCAGATCATTGAGCACGAGAACGCCGCCCGGCGTGGCAACTTCTGCGTTCCAGCCGGAGCCTTGCGTATCCGCATCCGGGGCGGCATTGGCCTCGGCGGGGGCTGCGGTCTGAGGCGGCTCCTCTGTCTTGGCATTCGGGCGCGACGCAGGAACCGGCGCCGGAACTGCAACCGCCGCCGGCTCACCAGCGTCGGCCGCTGTGCCGCCGGCATAGGCGGGAAATGAGAGGGCCGCGAGCACAATGCCGGCCGCCACGGCCAGGTTCGATATCTTCATGTTCCGTTCCATTGAGCTCCCTGCCACCGAAGGCCCTGGTAGCACTCCCGCTGTCTGGCTCGATATTGCGTCCACAAGTGGGCAGCTTCGGTCCGCTGTGGATGGGCAGTTGCACGTCCCTGATCATGGCGTGCGACGTACCCGTTGTCCTCGAATCGCGGCAATGTTCCTAGCCTTTGTTTTATCGTCGCTCCTTGCCGGCCGCTGGCGGCTTTATGGCCTCGTCTTACGCCCGTGGCGAAACGGCATCGTCGCCACCGTCTCCACCATCGCGCGCCCCCTCTTCCGCTGGCTGCCCGCCGTTCAGATTGAAGCGCACGGCGAGATCGGCGGTCTCGCGGCGGCCCACGGCGCCAAGATTTTGGCCGATCCATTTATGCGTTTGTGTCCGGCCTGCCGCGTGAAGATAGGTGAAGAGCCCGAGGTCCGGCCGGAGCTTGCTGTCGTCCGGAAGCGTCGCCGTATAGCGTCCAGCCTCGATCAGGTGAAACCGATGGGCGAGTAGTGCCCCCTGCGGGCCACGCTTGGCCGCAAACCGCCCGCGCAGCGCCTCGCGCACGGCGAGGATCATCTCCACGTCGCGCATGAGCGGAGCATTGAACGTGAGCCAGTTGACCGCCCCCGAAATCTCGCGTGCGCCCTTCGGCACCTCGGGCCGCTCGAGCGGATTGATCTGCACGATCAGCGTGTCCCTGACAGGGCTTTCGGTCGCCAGCGTCACGAGATCGGGGTTCTTCGAGAAACCGCCATCCCAGTATCCGCGCCCGTCAATTTCAACCGTCCGGTGCAGTGTCGGCAGACAGGCAGACGCCAGCACCGCATCCACGGTTGCCTCCTCGCGGCGAAAGAGACGCGGCCGTCCCGTCGCCACCTCGGTCGCCGCGATCAGCAGCTCGACGGGAGAGTTTTTGCGCACGCTCTCGAAGTCGATGCTCGCGTTCAAGAGCTCCCGCAGGGGATCGTAGCCGAGTGGATTGAATTCATACGGCGAGAGAAGACCGGCTACATGGGCGAACGTGCTCGAGTTGTTGAACCCCGCGAAGAACGGATTGAGCCGCAGGAAGTCCGGCACGCCCGCTTTGTGCACCCCTTCCCACACCTCGCGCAGCTTGGCGCGGGCCGCCTCCCGCCCACCTGTGGCCAGGCCGCACGCCAGCGCCACGGCGTTCACGGCTCCCGCGCTGGCTCCCGAGATCCATCCGAACGTGAGATCCTCCTCCTCGAGGAGACGGTCGAGCACGCCCCAGGTAAAGGCGCCATGGGCGCCTCCGCCTTGCAGCGCGAGGTTGATCGCGAGACGACGTCTGAAGCGCGGCAAGCCAAGGCTCCAAAGCAATCCGAAGGGTGCGAGTGACGAGAAGAGCCTGATCGTTTGAGATGCAAGCGCCTCAGCTCGCATCGAGAACGTGAATCTCTCTCTCAACAAATACTTAGAGCGCGATCATGCCGTGTTCCGATCCAGCAAGAATGAGCGCGCTCAAGGTGTGATAGCTCAGGAACACTGGTTCCTCGCCTTTGCGAAACTCTAGCACGAATGCCGGCAGGGTCCGGTGCGAATGAGCGCACCCAAAACGCCGCGCCTCGAAGGATATACGCCACGATCCGGTCCATCATGCGACAGGTGCCGCCATCAGCTCCGCCATCTCGATCGTGGTCACATCGCCCTCTGGAGATGTGAGGCCGCGCGTCTCGCAGGTGATGTGGAGGACGCCGTCCTCACGCCAGAGGCGTATCAGATGATAACGTGCCAGCGGCTCATTGTTATGCAGGCGCCCGGCCGAAGCGGACGCTACGCCCAGCACGGGGATCCGGCCTCCGGAGTGCCGATGCCAGGCAAGCGTTTGACGATGGTTGTGTCCATGAAGGACGAGTTCGGCGCCGTGCCGGTCAAGCACGCTCGCAAACGCTGCGGCATCCTGGAGCGCCCGCCGCGGCCGCGCCTGTCCCGGCAGCGGCGGGTGATGGATCATCACCACCCGGATATACCCCGCTGCCGCAAGACGCTCGAGCGAGAGCGCGAACTGGTCGAGCTGGCCTTGACCGAGGCGTCCCGCCGCCACGAACGGCGGTGTCGGCACGGCCGAATTCAGGCCGATCAGCGCCACCGGCCCCTCCGTACGGACATATGGAAACTGAACAGGTGCGTCGTCCGTCCAGGATTCGCTATTGCGCATGTAGGGCGCCCAGGCCTTCAAGCAGGTGTTGTCCCCGAGCCGGCCGCTGTAGATGTCGTGATTGCCGGGCACCACCGAAACGCGCTGCGGATCGCCGAGCTGCGCGAGCCAGGCCGCCGCATTCTCATATTCCTCGGGTAAGCCGAGGTTGGCGAGATCACCCGTCACCGCGATATGATCGGGCTCATGCGCAAGGACGTCTGCCGCGATTCGGTCCGCCACCTCGCGCACGTGTACGCGCCGCCGCCCGCGCTGCCAGTTCAGGAAGCCGAGCGCGCGCTTGGTGTTCCAGTACCTCAAGCGGAATCCCGCGATCGGCGCGAGATGGACGTCGGAAAGATGCGCCAGAGTGAACGTGCCGGTCATGGGTTTCGCACCTCAGGGGCGTCGTGCCGCGGGAGATGATGACGCGTGTTTTTTGAAAAGCTGATCCGCAGGACTCTGCAGCGATACTGGCGCTACTCTCGCGGCTTGACGCTCGGAGCGCAAGGCGTCGTGCTCGACGGCGAGAACCGGGTGCTGCTGGTTCGCCATACGTATCGCCCCGGCTGGCACTTTCCAGGTGGCGGCGTCGAGCGGGGCGAAACGCTCGAGGACGCGCTTCGCCGTGAGCTGCGGGAGGAGGCGGGCGTCGCCCTCACCCGCCCTCCTGAGCTGTTCGGCCTTTACGCCAACCACTGCCAGTTTCCGGGCGACCACATCGCCCTTTTCGTGGTGCGCGGGTGGGAGCAGCAGATGGTCCCCGGGCCCACGATGGAGATTGCCGAGCAGGCCATGTTTCCCTGGGAGGCCCTGCCGGAGCAGGTGACCCCACCGGCCCGCGAGCGGCTGCGTGAAATTCTGGCCGGCCAGCCCCGGTCCGGGCATTGGTAGATCCCTGCCCTCCCCAGCAGGAAGCGGCTCGGAGCCTCTGGACCCGCCCGGCATCGCATGCTAAAGGCGCGCCCCATGAGCACCCGGATCACGGTTTTGAGCGAGAGTTGTTTGCGACGAGCGCTGTCCCCGCGCCGTGCGCGCTGACGTGCCTCCTCGTCCCCACCCTCGCCAGGAAACCGTTCGATGCTCGCTCACGTCCTCTACCGGCCCATAGCGCCGGAGGATATTCCCCTCGTTTCAGCCCTTCACGAGCGCGTATTCGGCCCCGGCCGCTTCGCGCGCACGGCCTATCGCGTACGCGAGGAGATGGGGCCCGGCCACGAGATTTCGCGCTTTTGCCGGCTTGCCGCCAGTGGCGACCACCTGATTGCCGCTCTCCGCATGTCCGAGGTGACGATCGGCGGCCAGCCCGGGGCAGCGCTCCTCGGCCCCCTCGCCGTGACGCCCGAATACATGAACCAGGGCTATGGCCGCAGGCTTGTCAGCGAAGCGCTCGATGCCGCCCGCGCGGGCGGCATGAAGATCGTCATCCTAGTCGGCGACGAGAGCTACTACGGCCGGTTTGGCTTCAAGCGCGTGCCGCCCGGGCAGATCACGCTGCCGGGCCCCGTCGATCGGGGGCGCCTCCTTGCGGTGGAATTGTCCGAAGGCACGCTCGCAAACTTCAGCGGCCTCGTCTCCGGCCGCTGAAACCGCGCGCAGGGCAAAGCGCCCCGCCTCAATCCTCGAACGGATCCTTCATCAGGATCGTGTCGTCACGCTCCGGACTGGTCGAAAGCAGCGTCACCGGGCACTCGATGAGCTCCTCGATGAAGCGCACGTACTTCACGGCCTGGGCCGGCAGATCCGCCCAGCGGCGTGCGCCCCGCGTGGACTGCGACCACCCCTCGAACGTCTCCCACACCGGCTCAATGCGCGCCTGCGCATCCGCACCCGCCGGCAGCCGCGAGAGCCGCTCGCCATCGAGCGTATAGCCGACGCACACCTTCACCTCGGAGAAGCCATCGAGAACGTCGAGCTTGGTCAGCGCGATGCCATCGATGCCGGAGACCTTCGCCACCTGCCGCACGAGAACGGCGTCGAACCATCCGCAGCGGCGCCGGCGCCCCGTCACCGTGCCGAACTCGTGGCCGCGCTCGCCGAGCGTCTCGCCGATCTCGTCCTTGAGCTCCGTCGGAAACGGCCCCGAGCCGACACGCGTCGTATAAGCCTTGGCGATGCCGAGCACGAAGCCGAGCGCCCCCGGCGCGATCCCGGCCCCCGTCGCAGCCTGCGCCGCCACCGTGTTGGACGAGGTGACAAACGGATACGTGCCGTGGTCCACGTCGAGCAGCGCTCCCTGCGCCCCTTCGAACAGGATGCGCTTGCCTGCACGCCGCTCCTCGTCGAGCAGGTCCCACGTCACGTCGATGAACGGAACCACCTTGGGCGCGATCTCATGGAGCTCGCGCATCACCACGTCCTTGCTCACCTCCGGCTGTCCGAGCCCGCGCCGCAGCGCATTGTGATGGAGCAGGAGCCGATCCACCTTGGGCCCCAGCGTTTCGAGGTTGCGCAGATCCTCCATGCGGATCGCACGGCGACCGACCTTGTCCTCGTAGGCCGGCCCGATGCCGCGCCCGGTGGTGCCGATCTTGCCGTCGCCCGCCGCCTCCTCGCGCATGACGTCGAGTTCGCGGTGGAAAGGCAGGATCAGGGTGGCGTTCTCGGCGATCCGCAGGTTGTCATGCGTGATGGCGAGGCCCTGCCCGGAAAGCTTCTCGATCTCGGAAAGGAGCGCCCACGGGTCGATGACGACGCCATTGCCGATCACCGCGAGCTTATTCGGGCGCACGACACCCGAGGGCAGGAGCGAGAGCTTATAGGTTGTATCGCCGATGACCAGCGTATGGCCCGCGTTATGTCCGCCCTGAAAGCGCACCACCACGTCCGCGCGCTCCGAGAGCCAATCGACGATTTTGCCCTTCCCCTCGTCGCCCCACTGCGCGCCGACGACCACGACGTTAGCCATTCTCTCCACCACATGTCATGAAATGGCCCCGGCTGATGAGCCGGGGCCGGGAACCATCGCCCCTAGAGCATTTTCCGTTCGCTTGCGCTCACTGCAAATTCTCTAGTTATTGTTTGAGCGAGCACCTTCGCCCGTTCGGGCGATCCGCCCGACCGGGATCTGCTCTAGGTTTAAAGGGCTTCCGCGAAAGTGAAAGCCCTTTCGTGCTCCTGGCGCACCTTGCCGCCCTTTCGCCGCGGCATCGGCCGCACTACTGGCGGTAAACGACCGATTTTGCGGAAGGCCAGGAGACCCGATAGCCGAACGTGATGGTCTGCTCCTTGTCGGGCTCGAGTTGCCCATCCCAGGCGACGACGCCGCGCTGCTCATCCACGTTCCGCCGGGTCGGCGCCTGGCCGGTCATCTCGACCCGGATCTCCTGATTGGCCGCCACCGGAACCTGATCGAGCACGGCAAAGGCGATGGGCCGCTCGTGCATGCTTTTGATCGCAACCACGTAGTTGCGGTTGTCGGTGCGCGACGTCGAGATCAGCCCCGTCTCGCCCTGCGTCTCGGCGGCAACCGCATGGCGCACGCGCACGAGATCGTCGACGCCGAAGCCGAGTTCGTGCTCCTCACCCGGCGACAGCATCGGCAGCCGGCCATTGCCGACGAAAGTTCCATCCCGGAACAGCGACGCGGCGCCTGGCAGCAGCGGCGCCCCTTTCGGCAGGACGAGCTTGGCGTAGAGATAGGCTTTGGGCTCGGCCTTCGGCACGGAGCGGATGATGAGCTGAGGCTCAATCGTTTCGGCGCCGAGATGGACGCGCTTGACCTCGCCGGTCTCGGGGACGGTGAGCCGGCCGGGCACGGTGAACAGCGCGTGGAACGGCGCCTGCACCATGTCCGCCGGCCGCTCGGCCACGACATGCTTCCTCTGCTGACGCTTTGCTGACTGCTCCCGGGCATCGAAAGCTTCCGGCTCGGCCGCGACCATCATGTCACCGCCGGCCCGACCAGCGGCCGACATGGGCGCCGCCGCAACCGGCTGCGGCGGACGAACCTCCGGCTCGAAATCAACGATGAGCGGGCTGAGCTCAGGCGCGGACGCGCCGGCCGATGGGCGTGTCGTGGAGAGCGTCACGGTTGCATCATCCCAGCTTTCCCCGCTCTTCTGGCTGATCGAGGCCCGCCGCGCGAGGTCGATCCTGGGCGCCACGGTCTTGCCTCCGCTTTCGAGGCGCACATCATAGAGCGGCGTCCAGGAGGCGTGCGAAACCTGATACCGCACGGTGATCTCGGCCTCGAGCGCTGACTGCGCGACGACGAATACCTTCGCCTCCGTACGCTCTGTTTTCTCCGGCGCGATCTCGGCGAGCTTCTTTTCGAGATCTTCGATCCTACGGTCGGTTTCCCGGATGCGAACCTGGGCGTCTCCGATCGCACGCTGCGCTTCCGCGGAACCGGCCGCGATCAAGGCCAGGATCGCCGTCCAGTCTTCGCCGCGCTCCGCACCTGCGGAGGGTGCAGGCCGTGTGGGGAGCTGCGCCAGATTGGCGATCAGCGCCTGCTGCGTCTCGCCGCCCTGCACCTGCGCCTCGAGGCGGGCGCGTCCGTCGCGCAGCGTCTCGATCTCCATCTCGATCCGCCTGCGTTCGGAAGCCGATGCGTCCGCATCCGCGCGCGGCACGAACAGGCGCCGCGTATCGACCGAGCCGATCTCGAGCTTGCCAGATGCCGTGCCCTCGACACGGATCGAGCCTTCGACGGCGCTAGCCGGCAGATCGCGGAAGAGCACGGTATGCTCGCCCTTCTCGAGTTGCACCTTGGTGACGCGTGCCACCTCCGCGCCCATCGGGAACACGGTCACGGCATCGATGCGCGACACGGCATCCACCTCGGCCGCGCGGACGAGCCCCGCTCCGGAAGCCAGAAAAACCAACGCGGCGGCGAACACTTGCTTCACGGATGAGACCTCTGGACTGACTGGCGGGTTACGGGGTGCGGCCGGAGCATAGGGCATTTTCCGACGAAGTGGGCGGCCGCTGACGGTGGAGAAAAATTTCCAGGTTTTGGAACCTGGCACCTCCTCTCCGTTTCGCTGGGTTCGGAGCACACGCGCGGAGATCCGCACGCTTGAGGTGGGGGCGTTTCAGGACAAATTTATGGCGGAGCCCACACGCAGAAACGGGGCAGGCTCACGCCCACCCCGCCGACCGCACGGCCTACGAAGACACAGCTCGGAACGCAAATACGCGAGCCGCGTCTTCAATTCTATTTCATAGCGACCGGATACATCGGCGCCGGGTTGCCGAGGCGATAGCGCGCACTGAACAAGAGATCGTGCGAGGTGATATCGCGGATCTCCAGGGGGCTTAGCACCTCCGCATCATCGTAGGTCCGGACACCGCCCGTCTTGACCGAGCCGAGATCCGTGTAGCGATAGCCCAGATCGAGCGTGAAGCGATCCGTGACGTCATAGGAAAGCCCGCCATAGACGGCCCACGCGAAGTTCGTCGTCGTCTTATCCTTGACGGCATACGCAAAGCCGCCTGCCGGCACGTTGACGTCCTTGTAGCCCATCACGTTGATCGCGCTGAGACCAACGCCGCCGCCGACGTAAGGCGTTACGCCATGCCAAGTGCCGAGATCGATATAGGCGTTGAACAGGCCGAGCCAGCTGCTCAGGTTGGCGCTGTGCTCGTTTGAGCCGCAAAACTCCCCGGGATCCCCGCCGCTGCAATCGCCGTTGACGTACGAATCGTGCGCCACGAACAGCTGCTTGCCGCGGTATTCACCCGTTATGTCGAAGCGCAGCCAGCGACTGTGCTCGACACCGATGCCGATACCGTAAAGCGGGCCGCTCTTGATATCCTTGTGATGGACGGAGAACTCGCCATCCGAGAATTCGTCCGTCCAGAGCTTGCCCGGCTCCGGGTTCGTCATGCCGATGGTGCCCTTGAGGTACCAGGCACGGCCCGAGGGTGGCGGCGGCGGGATGTCCTTGACGCTGCCGTATCCAAAGTCTGCGGCATTCGCCGGAGCGGGCGACACGGCAAGCATGGCTGCGCTGACGGCTGCGCCCACCGCGGCGCAAACGCGTGAGGTTCTCATCGACATTCCCTTCAGAAGACTGGGCCCCAAACAGCACGCGCAGGACCGATCGCGACGCAGCACTGGCGTCCAAGGGAGACTTTGTCCGAGAACGTTTAATAGGTACTTAAACGCGGGCTTATTTTGCGACAGATGATCTACAGAATGCCCGCCGAAGAAGCGTTCGCTGACAGGTCATGGCGCGCGAGAAACCTCTCGCGATCTCTGCCAGGCGGCACATGCGCAGAGGCTGGCGCGGATCCCGACCTACGTCGGGATGACGTTGGTGTAGGAGACGCGTCGGCTGCTCGACATCATCCCAGCGAAGAGCCGGGGCCGGCACCAACTTCCACGCTCGCCATTGAGCAACGGAACGGCCCAGCCAGTCCGCCATAGTGACCTCAACAGCGCGCAACCTGCAAAGATGCTTGGAGTGCTTCCGGAGACCAGTCATGGCGGAGCGACGCAAGTGAAAGACCGGGCGGAGTCATACAAACTCAAACGTCCGACAAGAAGCACGAAGAAACAACGCTTCGAGCCGTTCCCCATTTCCGCTTAAGCCGGAACGCCTCTGAGCGGCCGCGCCGCCTTTAGGGCTCGACGAGCCCTCGCGCCACGGTCCCAGGCGGACCGCTCGCCAACACTGTCTGCCACGACGGACATTGCTGGCAGCCGGCATGCCCCACCTCAACGTCATCCCGGCACAGGCCGGGGCCCACGCAAGTGTCCGCTCGCTCGCCGCTAAAGGAAACCACTGTCCCGGCCACTCGCCGCGATCGCCTTGAACAGATAGAACGGCGTCAAGCGGCCGCCTGGGCTGCCTCCTTTACCGCCTCGACGATTTCGCCGACCACTGTCGCGACGAGTTGCTCGTCGTCTCCCTCCGCCATGACGCGGATCACCGGCTCGGTCCCGGACGGGCGGATGACGAGGCGCCCGCCCTCACCGAGTTGCTGCTTCGCCTCTTCGATCACCTTCTGCACGCGCTTGTCATCAAGCGGCCGCCCGCTCGAGTAGCGAACGTTTTGCAGAAGTTGCGGCAGCGGCGTGAAGCGTGCGCACACCTCCGAAACCGGGCGGCCTGTCGCCACCACGCACGCCAGCACCTGGAGCGACGAGACGAGACCGTCGCCGGTCGTCGTGAAATCGGAGAGCACGATATGGCCCGACTGCTCGCCGCCCACGTTATAGCCATGCCGGCGCATATGCTCGACGACGTAGCGGTCGCCGACCGGCGTACGCGCCAGCGACAGCCCGTGGTCCTTGAGATAGCGCTCGAGGCCGAGGTTGCTCATCACCGTCGCCACGACGCCGCCGGCGCTCAGACGGCCGCGCCGGTTCCAGCTCTCGGCGATGACGGCCATGAGCTGATCCCCGTCGACGATATTGCCCTTCTCGTCGACGATCACTACGCGGTCCGCATCGCCGTCGAGCGCGATGCCGATATCGGCGCGCACCTCGCGCACCTTGTCGATCAGCGCATCAGGCGCGGTGGACCCGCATTTGTAGTTGATGTTGTGCCCGTCCGGATCGACCCCGATCTTGATCACCTCGGCGCCGAGCTCCCAGAGCGCCTCCGGCGCCACCTTGTAGGCTGCACCGTGCGCGCAATCGATAACGATGCGAAGCCCGTTGAGCTTGAGGTTCTTGGGCAGCGTGCGCTTGGCGAACTCGATGTAGCGCTCCTGGGCGCTATCCACGCGCGTCGCCCGCCCGATGCGGTCCGCAGGCGCAAGCAGCGGCTCCGCCGGCCCGTCGATCAGCTGCTCGATCTCGAGCTCGACCTCGTCGGAAAGCTTGTAGCCGTCAGGGTCGAACAGCTTGATGCCGTTGTCGTTGGACCGGTTGTGGGAGGCGGAGATCATAACGCCGAGATCGGCGCGCAGGCTCCGCGTCAGCATGGCGACGGCAGGCGTCGGCATCGGGCCGAGCAGGAAGACGTCCATACCGACCGACGTGAAGCCGCTCATTAGCGCTGCTTCGAGCATGTAGCCCGAAAGGCGCGTATCCTTGCCGATGACGACCCGATGGCGGTGGCTGCCGTTCTGGAACAGCTTGCCGGCGGCCATGCCCACCTTGAGCGCCACCTCGGAAGTCATCGGATGCCTGTTGGCGAGTCCCCGGATGCCGTCGGTGCCGAAATAGCGGCGTGTCATCTGATCCCTCATCCTGAGAGTGCTTCTAAAAAGACGGAACGAATTTCCTGGGTGGAAGCACGGCACAACAAAGAACTGAAATTTCTGCATGCAGATGGAAGAACGGGGCCGGAGCCGTCCTGCTCCGTGAGTTTACGTCCGTCGCCCCCGCTGGCCAAGCTGCGCACGGCCGTCAGACTCACACATACAGTGTTTTTCGACGGTTAATCATAACTACGGGCGGCCGGCGGCCCACCCGAGGGAGAAATCAGCCGACGGCCGCCTCGGACCCGGCCTGCGCCGCTTCCCAAACGGCGAGCGCCTGCCGGGTTTCCGCCACGTCGTGCACACGCACGAGCTGCACGCCCTGCGCAACTCCATGCAGCGCCGCCGCAATCGATCCTGGCACCCGGTCGCGTGGGTTCTCCACGTTGCAGAGTTGGCCGATCAGCTTCTTGCGGCTCGCACCCAGAAGCACCGGCACGCCCAGGCCATGATAGAGGCCCAAAGCGTTGAGCACGGCAACGTTGTGATGGAGATGCTTGCCGAAGCCAATGCCAGGGTCCGCCACCAGGCGCGCCTTCGGAATACCGGCCGCAACGCAGGCCCGGATGCGCTGTTCGAGGAAATCGAAGACATCGAGCACGACATCGTCGTACTGCGGGTTCTCGTTCATCGTCTTGGGATCACCCTGCGCATGCATGAGCATGACCGGCAGCCCGCTTTCCGCCGCCACCTCGAGCGACATCGGATCGTGTGTCAGTGCCGAAACGTCGTTCAGGATATCCGCACCAGCGTCCGCCGCGCGCCGCATCACCTCGGCCTTGCGCGTATCGATGGAGATCAGCTTGTCGGTTCGGCCCCGAAGGCCTTCGATTACGGGGATAACGCGGCGCAGCTCGTCATCGAGGGAGACTGCATCAGACCCCGGCCGTGTCGACTCGCCGCCGATATCGAGAATGTCGGCCCCGGCCTCCACGAGGCTCAGCGCGTGTGCGATCGCATCTGCGGCGCCATCATGCCGGCCGCCGTCGGAGAAGCTGTCGGGCGTCACGTTGACGATACCCATGATCCGCGGCCTGTCGAGCGAGAGCCCCGCGAGCCGCGGCCGAGGCGCTCGGACCGCCTCGAGAAGATCGGATGCCGCCAGCGTTTCGCGGCCCCAATCGCGCTCGAAGAGTTCGCCAAGCCCCAGCGTCCGCCGCAAAGTGCCGCTCGGGCCGCGCTCAAGCACCTCGAGAGCCGAGAACGCGAGCGGCCCGCCTGTGAGCGGCAGCCCGCCCCAGACCTCGCGCAGGGGCTCGCCCGGTACGTCATGGCGCGCCGCATAGATGCCGAGCGGGCGGATGTAGATCGAGCGCTGCATTGAGGATCTCTCGAAAAAGAACGGCCGCGACACCGTCGCGGCCGTTCAAGTCTTTAGCCAGCCAGTCTCCGCGCATCAAGTCTGCGGCTGTGGCTCCATGCCGCCCGCATCCGGCTCCTCGCGCGGCCGCGCCCGGCCAGTCGTCGGCACCGCCGAAGAGGGCGAGCCCTTGGAGGAATCGTCGTCGCTGCGCACGATCGTCTCACCGCGCAGGATCGTCGCCACCTCATCGCCGGTGATGGTCTCGAAGTCGAGCAGCGCCTTGGCCACCGCATGCAGCGCGTCCATCTTGTCGTTCAGGATCTGGCGCGCCTTCGCTTCGCCCTCCTGGACGAGCCGGCGGACTTCCTCGTCGATCAGCTTCGCCGTCTCATCGGAGAGATTCTTGGTCTGCGTCACGGAATGGCCGAGAAAGACTTCCTGCTCGTTGCCGTTGTAGCGCACGCGTCCGAGCCTGTCGGACATGCCCCACTCCGTAACCATCGCGCGGGCGAGCTGCGTCGCCATCTGGATGTCGCCGGTGGCACCGTTGGTCACGTTGTCCGGACCGCCGAGGATGATCTCCGCCTCGCGCCCGCCGAACAGCACCGCAAGCCGCGCCTCGCACCACTGCCGGGTACGGCTGTAGCGATCGCCCTCGGGCAGGTTCATCGTCACGCCGAGCGCGCGCCCGCGCGGGATGATGGTGACCTTGTGCAAGGGATCGTACGGCACCGACATGCCCACGATGGCGTGCCCCGCCTCGTGATAGGCGGTGTTGCGCTTCTCTTCCTCGCTCATGACCATGGACCGCCGCTCGGCGCCCATCATCACCTTGTCCTTAGCGTCCTCGAACTCGGCCTGCGTCACGAGCCGCTTGTTGCGCCGGGCCGCCAGCAGCGCCGCCTCGTTGACGAGGTTGGCAAGATCGGCGCCCGAGAATCCGGGCGTGCCGCGCGCGATCACCTTCGGATCGACGTCCGGCGCGATCGGGCTCTTCCTCATATGGACTTTCAGGATCTTCTCGCGGCCTGCGATGTCCGGGTTCGGCACCACGATCTGGCGATCGAAGCGGCCCGGGCGCAGCAGCGCCGGATCAAGCACGTCCGGCCGGTTGGTGGCCGCAATGATGATGACGCCCTCGTTGGCCTCGAAGCCGTCCATCTCGACGAGGAGCTGGTTCAGCGTCTGCTCGCGCTCGTCGTTGCCGCCGCCGAGGCCCGCACCACGATGCCGGCCCACCGCGTCGATCTCGTCGA
>JRYH01002148.1_pt1 | contig 14007 bp, 8 predicted proteins | sample 235351 | NCBI WGS metagenome assembly JRYH01 (sample SAMN03074221, study PRJNA261480) | activated sludge metagenome | biome: Wastewater Treatment Plant; feature: Wastewater; material: Activated sludge; isolation source: activated biomass of a wastewater treatment plant treating wastewater... ... | reverse complement strand
CGTCACTCCGGCGAAGGCCGGAGTCCAGACGGGTTGCGCATGTCGAACCACTGTTTCCATCTGAAACGGAAACTCTCTAGAGCCATGGACTTGCTCGTGTGATTCAGATCGAGAAATTTGCTCGGGAGCAGGCCACTTTATATGGCGAATTTCTCGATCATCACACGAGCGCAAACCGGGCGCCGGCGGCCCTTTCTCGGTCCGCCGCTTTGCGACCCGCCAGGATTCCGGGGAGGCTGATCATTTCCGCAGGGTCTCACCTTCGCTTTCCGGCGCTCTCCGTCATCCTGGCGCTCGCCGTCGCCGCGATGTCCTGGACGTTGTCCGCGCCGGCCGCGGGGCAACCCGCGCCGCAGCAGACGCAGGCGCCCGCGCAACAGCCCTCACCCGCGCAGAGCCCAGCGGCTCCGGCGCCGCCGGGGAGCGAAGGGCAGCAGACGCCGGCCCAGGCGCCCGAGCCCGCCCCTCCGCCCGCTCCCGTGCTCTCGGCCGCCGACCAGCAAGAGATCGAGACGGTCCAGAAGCTGGTTGCCGACCTCAAGGCCGAGGTCGAGCGGCTGGTCAAATCCGTCGAGCGCAACCTCGAGAACGAGGAGGAGCTGACGCGCCTCAGGGGCGCGCTCATCAACGTGTTCCAGAAGGCTCACGATACCCGCGAGGCGCTGCGGCCGAAATCGGAGGCGCTCCGCCAGCAGATCGAGCAGCTCGGGCCCGCGCCGGCGGCCGACACGCCCGATTCCGCCGATGTCGCAGCGGAGCGCGCCCGGCTCAACACGCTGCTCGCGGAGGTCGACGGCGCGCTCAAGAACACCGAGCTTCTGATCGTGCGCATGCGCCAGCTCCGCGACACGGTGCAGACCGCGCGGCAGGCCATCTTCGCGTCCCAGCTGCTGCGGCGCGCTCCCTCCCCCGTTGCGCCCTCGACATGGCTGAAGCTCATCGACGACGCGCCCGGCGCCTTCCGACAGGTGCACGATGCGCTCTCGGGCTGGCTGTCGCTCGCGGCCCGCAAATGGGTCGATCTGGTGGGGCTCGCCGCGGGCGTCGTGCTACTGTTCGTGCTGCTGACGGGCTTGGCGCGATGGTTCCTCGCCCGCCGGCTCGACCGGCCGCGGGAGACGCCGCCCACCTTCTTCGTGCAGGCGGCGACGGTGGGATGGGTCGCGCCCCTCATCGCCGCCCCTTCGCTCGCGGCGCTCAACCTCCTGAGCTCGGGGCTCGATCGCCTCAACCTGACGACCTACGAGTTCCGGCAGATCGCCGTAGCGGCGTTCCCGGCGCTTTTCCTGTTCGTCGGCGTCGCCGCGCTCACGCGCGCGATGCTCCAGCCGCGTCGTCCCGCATGGCGGCTCGTCAACCTTTCGACGCCCGCCGCACGGCGCGTCACGCGCATCATCACATCGATCGCCGCCGTGTTCTCGCTGGATCTCGTACTGCAGGAGACGGTGCGGCGCCTCTTCCTCCCGCTCTCGATCGGCGTCATGGAGATGGTGTTCGCGAGCCTCGCGATCGGCGTCCTGATGCTGCAGCTCGTGCGGACGCCGTTCGAGCCCAAATCAGCGACTGCGGGTGTGCCGCACGGGACCGCGGAGCCGGCGATCCCGGGCGTCCCGTCGCCGATGCCGCGGCTCAGGCCCTACCTGATCAAGCTGCCACTCCTGGTCGCCGGCACGGCGATCGTTGCGCTCTCGCTCGCCGGCTATATCGGCCTCGGGCGCTTCATCACCACGCAGGTGCTCGTCAGCGGCAGCATGATCGCGGTGATCCTCGTCGTGCACCTCGCGATCCGCGCGCTGCTCGGCGTGCACGGCACCGGCGTCAAGCCGCTCGAGGCGCGCCTCCACGAGAGGACCGGGCTCGATCCGAGGCTGGGACTGCTTCTCACCGGCGCGCTCTCGGTCCTGCTCAACATCGGCCTGGCGCTCGCCGCGCTACCCCTCCTCCTCATCACGTGGGGCTACACGCCCCAGGAGGCGTGGATGTGGCTCCGGGCGCTGGTGTTCGGCTTCCAGATCGGCGACTTCCATATCTCGCTCGCGCGCATCCTGATCGCCATCGCGCTGTTCTTCCTGCTCGCGTTCGCGACGCGCATCGTGCAGCGCTGGATCGACACCGGCATCTCGAAGTCGCGGCGCATCGACCCCGGGATCGCCAACTCGATCCACACCGCCATCGGCTATACCGGCTTCATCGTCGCGGCCCTGGCGGCGATCTCCTACGGCGGGCTCGACATCACGAACTTCGCCATCGTCGCCGGCGCGCTCTCGGTCGGCATCGGCTTCGGCCTGCAGTCGATCATCAACAACTTCGTCTCCGGCCTCATCCTGCTCGTCGAGCGGCCGATCAAGGTGGGAGACCGCGTCAGCGTCAAGGATCAGCAAGGCTTCGTGAGGCGGATCTCCGTGCGCTCGACGGAGATCGAGACCTTCGACAAGGCGAGCGTCATCGTTCCAAACTCCGACCTCATCACGTCGGCGGTCACCAACTGGACGCACCGCAACACCCTCGGCACGGCGGCGGTCAAGGTTCGGGTCAGCTATCGGTCGGACCCGGACCAGGTGCGCGACATCCTGCTGAAAGTCGCCTCAGAGTCGCCGCTGCTCATGCAGCACCCGCCGGCAAACGTGAACTTCGACAACTTCGGCGCGGACGGGCTCGAGTTCTCTGTCAGCGGCGTCATTTCCGACGTGAGCAAGGCCGAAGCGGCGCGGAGCGACCTGCGCTTCCGCATTCTCAAGGCCTTCCGGGCCGCGGGCATCGAGATGCCCTATGCGCAGCATGACATCCATCTGCGTGATCTCGATGCCGTGCGGATGGTGCTCGCGCGCCTGGCGGAGGAGCGTGCGCGCCGGTCGGGCGTCTCGTTCGCGGATACGGGGCGGCCTCCCGACAAGAAGGGCTGAGCCGGCCCCCCTCCCCCTCTCCGAGCACCCGCTCGCCACAAGGGCGCAGGGAAGCGGAGCGGGGGGAGCGGGACGCGATCAATCCTCGCGGTAGACGCGCTCGCGGCGCTCGTGGCGCTCCTGGGCCTCCAGCGACAGCGTCGCGATCGGGCGGGCGTCGAGGCGCTTCAAGCCGATCGGCTCGCCGGTCTCCTCGCAATAGCCGTAGGTGCCGTCCTCGATGCGCGCCAGGGCGGCATCGATCTTGGCGATCAGCTTGCGCTGGCGATCGCGTGCCCGAAGCTCGAGCGCGCGATCCGTCTCCGAGGTCGCGCGGTCGGCGAGATCGGCATGCTGGGTCGAATCCTCGTGCAACCCCGCCAGCGTCTCCCTGGTCTGGTGGATGATCTCCTCCTTCCAGGCCGTGAGCTTCTGGCGGAAATACATCCGATGCCGCTCGTTCATGAACGGCTCGTCCTCGGACGGACGGTAACCGGGCGGAAGGACGATGGTCGAAGTGCCGGCCTTGGCCGTCAGCTTCCTGTCTTTGGCCTTGTCGATAGCACGTGTCCTCGGCTTTGCCGCCTTGCCCTGGTTCGCCTTGGACGGCACCTTCGTCGTGACCTTGGCACTGGCGGCCGGTTTCGCGGCAGGGCGAGCGGGTTTGGATTTCACGGATGCGGTCTTGGACGGGGATTTGGACGCGGTCTTGGCAGCCGGCTTCGATACGGGCTTCGCCTTGGCAGGCTTCGACGTCGGTCGCTTGCTCATCACGGGCCTCCAATACGGGCCTGCTCCAGGCTCTCGGGCCACCCACCCCACGCATCCGACGGGTCCAGGAGGGCCCCAAGCATTTGGCGTGGCTCTCTTGGCGGTTGAGACTTCTTATGTCAAGGAAATCCGCCGTTTAACTGTAAAAATCTGTGCGGGAATCAGGGCCGCAAGTGATGGATATCACGTATCATTTAAGGCAAGCTCCGTGGGCGGCCGGAATTGCCTTATCCGTAGGCAGACCTGCTATCTCGAGTTGCATCAACGAGAAATTCGCTCGCGCGCTTCGACAGAGGCACGCGCGCCCCGCTTCTTGCGTCCCCTTCCCCTCCCTTGCCGGGGTCCGCCCGGCCGCCTAAGACGAGGGCCAGCTCGCGCAAACGAAGAGGACTCTCCTCAGCATGACCGGATCCGACACCGCCAGCGGCAGCAGACGCTTCGAGGGAACCTCGAGCTACGTCGCAACGCGCGATCTCAACGTCGCCGTCAATGCGGCGGTAGCACTCGAGCGCCCCCTGCTCGTCAAGGGCGAACCCGGGACGGGCAAGACGGTGCTCGCCTTCGAGGTCGCCCGCGCGCTCGGCGCCCCGCTCATCGAGTGGCACATCAAATCCACCACCAAGGCCCAGCAGGGGCTCTACGAGTACGACGCGGTCTCGCGGCTACGCGACGGACAGCTCGGCGACGCGCGCGTCAAGGACATCCGCAACTACATCAAGCGCGGCAAGCTCTGGGAGGCGTTCGTCGCCGAGACGCGGCCGGTGCTGCTCATCGACGAGATCGACAAGGCGGACATCGAGTTCCCCAACGACCTCCTGCAGGAGCTCGATCGCATGGAGTTCTTCGTCTACGAGACCGGCGAGACGGTGCAGGCGCGCGTGCGCCCCATCGTCATCATCACCTCCAACAACGAGAAGGAGCTGCCCGACGCCTTCCTGCGCCGCTGCTTCTTCCACTACATCAAGTTCCCCGACCCGGAGACGATGACGCAGATCGTCGAGGTGCATTTTCCGAACCTCAAGGGGCGGCTGGTCCAGGACGCCATGCGCATCTTCTACGGTCTGCGCGAAATGCCCGGCCTCAAGAAAAAGCCCACGACCTCGGAGCTGCTCGACTGGCTGAAGCTGCTTCTCAACGAGGACATCGACCCCGCCGTGCTGCGGGAGACCGACAGCCGCAAGATCATCCCGCCGCTCGCCGGCGCGCTGATCAAGAACGAGCAGGACATGCACCTGTTCGAGCGGCTGGCGTTCATGAGCCGGCGTAAGGGAGAGTGAAAAAGGGGCGGCAGCCAGCAGGCAGGAGAGGTTGCGGCGAAGATGAACGCAACCTGACGCCCGGCTTCAGGGCGGGTTCATCGGCCGGGGCGTAAGTCCTATCGCGTAGCCTGGCGGGCGAGGCCTGCCGGCGCGCGGAGCTGAAAATGAGCGAGTTTCTCAAAAGCGCGACCATTGTCCTCATGGGTCTCACGGTGATCGGCGCGGGCGTGTTCGTCGTGTTTCATGGGTAACGGCGGCTCCTCGGGCGGCCGTCGCTTGCGGCCTGTCCGGGCGATGCCTAATTAGGGAATGCTCTCAACGAGGTTCCCTTTGCGCGCCGGCGATCTCTCCCTGACCGTGATCGACAGCCTGGCTCAGGCGGGCCATCGTCTGCAGGACCTGTTCACGCCATCCCTCCGCCTCGGCGTCACGGGACTGGCGCGCTCCGGCAAGACAGTCTTCATCACGGCGCTGATCCGCAACCTCACCCAGGGCGGGCGGCTGCCGTTCTTCGCGGCCTCTGCCGAAGGGCGCCTCATCTCCGCCGACCTCGAGCCGCAGCCCGACGACAACGTACCGCGCTTCGACTACGAAGCCCATGCCGGCGCGCTCGCGTCAGATCCGCCCGCGTGGCCCGAAAGCACGCGGCGCGTGTCGGAGGTGCGGATTGCGCTCTCCTTCCTCTCGGCGCACCCCATCCGGCGGGCGCTCGGCATCCGGCGGCTCAACCTCGACATCGTCGACTATCCCGGCGAATGGCTGCTCGATCTCGGCATGCTCGGCGAGAGCTACGCAGCGTGGTCGCGCGATGCGCTCGACCGCGCGCAGAGGATGGCGGGCTGTAAGGCGACCGCAGACTGGCTCGCGTTCGTCTCGAAGCGCGATCCCGGCGCACCCGAGGACGAGCAGGCCGCGCTCGAGGGCGCGCGGCTTTTCACGGAGCATCTCACGGCGGCGCGCGCGCAGTCGACAGTCGCGACGCTCGGCCCCGGGCGTTTCCTGATGCCGGGGGATCTCGAAGGCTCGCCGCTGCTCACGTTCTTCCCGCTCGACCTTACCGAGAGCGCGCCGATCCAGCGCGGCAGCCTGGCGGCGATGATGGCGCGGCGCTACGACAGCTATCTCGCGCACGTCGTGCGACCGTTCTTCCGCGAGCACTTCAGCCGGCTCGACCGGCAGATCGTGCTCGTCGACGTGCTGGGGGCGCTCAACGGCGGGGCGGAGGCGACCCTCGAGCTGGAACGCGCGCTCGCGTCCGTGCTCAAGGCGTTCCGGCCGGGCGCTGCGAGCTGGCTCGCGGGGCTCATCGGCGGCCGGCGCATCGACCGGCTTCTGTTCGCGGCCACGAAAGCCGATCACATCCACCACACGAGCCACGACCGGCTCGAGGCGATCCTCCGTCTCCTGACGCGACGCGCGGCGGAACGTGCGGGGAATGCGGGCGCCGAAACGCACGTCATGGCGCTCGCGGCCCTGCGCGCCACGCGCGAGGCGCAGGTGCGCGACGGCGGGACGATGCTGCCCTGCATCGTCGGCGTGCCACTCCCCGGCGAAACCGTCGACGGCCAAGTCTTCGACGGCCGGCGGGAAGCGGCCATCTTTCCCGGCGACCTTCCGGAGGATCCCTCCGCGGTGCTCTCCGGCGCGGCGCCGTTCACCGCCACGTTCCCGCGCTTCCGCCCGCCCCGGCTCCTTCCCGTCACGGCCTCCGGCGAGCGCCCCGCTGCGCCGCACATTCGCCTCGACCGCGCGCTCGATTTCCTGCTCGGAGACCGGCTTCAATGAGCGACACCTCCAGATCCGCCCCCCGCGGGCCGCGCGTGTTCGCACCCGACGGTCCTGAGATCATCAGCGAGGCGCCGCAATCGGCGAACGACGATCTCGTGGCGGACGGCGCGCTGCCGGAGCCGGGGGCGTCTCCGCCCAAAGGGGCCAGCGTCGGCGGCGTCTTCCTCTCGGCCGTCGCCGGTCTCGTCGGGCTGGCGCTGGCGGCGAGCTTCACCAGCTTCGTCTCGACCGCGCTCGCGCGCGACGACTGGATCGGCTGGACGGCCACGAGCCTCGCGGCGGTCGCCGCCGTCACAGGGCTCGTCATCGTGCTCCGGGAGATCGTCGGGATCGTCCGGCTCGGGCGGCTCTCGCGCCTCAAGCGCGACGCGGAGACGGCGCTCGGCACCAAAGACATCGCGCTCGAGCGCCAGACCGTGGCGGCGCTCGCCGAGACGTTCCGCGGGCGGCGCGACCTCGCCTGGAACCTGGCGCGCCTCAGCGACCACACGCGCGACGTGCGCGATGCCGGAGACCTCCTCAGGCTCGCCGACCGCGAGGTGATGGCGCCGCTCGATGCGGCCGCGCGGCGCCTGGTGTTGAAATCGGCCAAGCGCGTCTCGGTGGTCACGGCCATGAGCCCCATGGTATGGATCGCCATGCTCTACGTCGCCGCCGAGAACCTGCGCCTTCTGCGCGGGCTCGCGACGCTCTACGGCGGGCGGCCCGGCGGGCTCGGCGCCTTCCGGCTCGCGCGCATGGTCGTCACGCACCTCGTGGCGACGGGCGGCGTGGCGATGACCGACGACCTCATCGGCCAGTTTCTCGGACAGGATCTCCTGCGGCGCCTCTCGCGCCGGCTCGGCGAGGGCGTGTTCAACGGCGCGCTCACCGCGCGCATCGGCACGGCGGCCATCGAGGTGACGCGTCCGATCCCGTTCCTCGATGCGGAGCCGGTGCGCGTGCGCGATCTCCTGCCGGAGCTTCTGCGCCGGGCGCCGGAGAACAGAGAGAGAGCAAAAGCCCGCGTTGATGGCTAAGCAGCCTCGAGCGTGCGGGGCTCGCCGGCTGCGGCCTCCGCCGCCAGGCGCTCGCGCCAGAGCTCCGTATGGCGCAGCGTGCGCAGCTCGACCGAGGCGGGGGCCCGGTCAACTGGTGTCGACAGGACCGCGCTCATGGCAGGGCCCGCCTCCTGGGACGTCAGCCAGTTGAGGGGGCCGGACAGGACGAGCCCTAGAACGACGGGTGCCATCCAGACGAGCAGGCCCGGCGACGTCTCCCAGCAGACGATGGTGACGACGATGCCGACCAGCATGTGCGGCCAGTGGAAGCGCACGGCCTGACCGAGATCCATCGCCGCGCCGTCGCGGCGCTGCGCCTTCCAGCCGGCGTCGCGTCCAAGAAGGATCTGCAGAACCGATGACGTCTGCGTCATCATCATGATGGGCGCGAAGAGCATCGAGAACACGGTCTCGGTCGTGACGCCGGCGATGGCGCGCGGGATGCCGAACAGCTCGCGGGCGCGGCGCGCCCGCTTCATCTCGAGCACGAGGCCCAGCACCTTCGGCAGCAGAACGACGGCCATGGTCGCCAGGAAAAGACGCATCGCGGCACCGGGGTCGATCACGGGCCAGATCGGAAACAGGGTCTTGGCGTCGGTGAAATAGCTGGGCAGAAGCTGCTGGCCCTGCAGCGCCAGCACGAGGCCGACGCCGAGCGAGCCCGCCCAGACGGCGGAGATGATGTAGGAGAGCGCGCCCATCATGAGGTGCAGGCGGCCCATGCCGGGCACGCCCCTCTTGGCGACCAGCGCGAGGTGCTGGAGGTTGCCTTGCGACCAGCGCCGGTCGCGCACGATAAGGTCCGTCAGCGCCGGCGGCATGCTTTCGAAGGAGCCTTCGATCGAAGGCGCCATGTGCACGCCCCATCCGGCGCGCTGCAGCAGCATCGCCTCGACGAAGTCGTGGCTCATGATGTGCCCGCCGAACGGAGGTGAGCCCGGAAGATGCGGCAATCCCGCCGCGCTGGCGAAGGCTGCCGTCCGGATGATGGCGTTGTGCCCCCAGTAGTTGCCCTGGTCGCGGCTCCAGAACGCGAGTCCGGCCGCGGTCGGGGGGCCGTAGATGTTGGCGGCGAACTGCATCAGCCTCTGCAGCAGCGTCGTGCCGCCGATCAGCTTCGGCACGGTCTGGATGAGGCCCGCGGACGGATCGGCCTCCATGGCGCGCGCGAGGCGAACGAGCGCCACGCCCGACATGATGCTGTCGCCGTCGAGGATGACGAAGGTCTCGTAGGCGCCGCCGAAGCGCTCCACCCAGTCCTTGATGTTGCCGGCCTTGCGGGCCGTGTTCTCGATGCGCCGGCGATAATAGACGCCGACCTCGCCGCCGAGCTTGCGGGCGAGCGCGGCGTAGGCTTCCTCCTCCGCCATGCCCGCCTCGGCCCCGCGCGTATCGGAGAGCACGAAGACATCGAACGCGGACGCCTTGCCAAGGGAGGCCAGCTCCTCGGCAATGGCGGAGATGGTGCCGGCGATGCGGGCCGGATCCTCGTGATAGACCGGAAACAAGAGTGCCGTGCGGGCCGCGAGCGGCCCGTCGGCATCGGGTATGGCAATGGTGTCGGCCTTCTCGCCGGCAAACAGCGGGAGGAAACCCAGGGCCGTGGAGAGCGTGCCGACCGAGATCCACGCGAACGTCACCGTCGACAGCACCAGGAAGAGGAACTGGAACGGCGTCATCTGCACGAACGACAATACGCCGTAGAGCTCATGGGCGAAGGCAGCCGTCATCAGCGCTGCGCCGAGAAACACCGCCGTGCGCGGGATGGCGCTGCCGCGCCTCAGAGGCCATACGCGGGCGGATTGCGCCGCGAAGTCCTGGGCCGGCATCGCGAGCGGAGCGAGCCCGGGCAGAAGCGCAGGGTCGCTCGCGTCGTGGATGGCAGCCTGGGGGACAACGGACTCAGAGCGAGAGGACACCGGCGCCGCCAGCTCCTCTCCCGCGCCCGGCGCCAGATCCTTGGCGGTCATGATCGCGTCCATCGATAGAGCCAGCTTTCGGAGATCAACTGGCCGCCCAGCTTCAAAGCCAAACGCAGCTCGACAAGCTCGGTTCCTGCGGGATTGAGCTCGAACTTCACACGGAAGCCCTGCAGATCGGGATGGCGCTGTATACTGAGGTTCGAGGTCGAGCCTGCGGTGGCGGTGAGATCGGCCACGGGGAGGTCGCGTGCCTCCCGCGCCGAAGGACCGGCAAAATCGACGACGAAGAGCGTGGTGTCCGGGGCGCTGCCGGCTCCCACCTGCGTCTTGACCACCCAGGCGCCGGACCATACGGCCGGCACGGCTTCGCCCCAGGTCATGCTGTAGGCGTACCTGTACTTCTTTCCGGGCTCGAGGGGCTTCGACGGCTTCCAGTAGGCAACGATGTTGTCGTGGATCTCCTCGGTGATCGGGATCTCGATCAGCTCGACGTAGCCGCTGCCCCAACTGCCGGACGGCTCGACCCAGGCCGTCGGCCGCCGGTCGAAGCGCGCCTCGAGATCCTCGTAGCCGGCGAGGGAGCGGTTCCGCTGGGCGAAGCCGAAGCCCCGGAGGTCCTTGTCGACGAAGGCGCTCGTCTGGAGCATCTTCGGATTGGACAGCGGCCGCCACAGGCGCTCGCCGCGCCCGTTGATGACCGCCAGGCCCTCGCTGTTGTGCACGGCGGGCCTATAGTCGCGATCGATGCGCCGTTGGGCGGGGCCGTAGAAGTACATGCTGGTGAGCGGCGCGATGCCGACATAGGTCAGCGAGCGGCGCGGAAAGAGCGTGCAGTCGACCTCGATCCGCGTCGCGCCACCCGGGCGGATGACGAAGCGGTACGCCCCGGTGGTGCTCTCGCTGTCGAGCAGGGCGTGGATGACGATGCCGTCGGCCGCCGCCTCGGGCTTCTCGATCCAGAAGGCGCGAAAGACCGGGAACTCCTCGCCGCCCGGGCGCGCCGTATTGATCGCCAGCCCGCGCGCGGAAAGGCCGTAGACCCCGTTGCGGCCGACGGCCTTGAAGTAGCTCGCCCCCTGGAAGGAGACGAACTCGCTCAGGGTCTCGGCGGTGTTGATGGTGCCCGAGACGCGGAACCCGGAGAACGCGAACGGGGCGGCATCCGGCGCCTTCTCGATCGACGGGCCGATGGCGAAGCTCGCGCTGTCGGCCCGCAGGTTGCGCGCCCTCCCGCCTTCGACGAGCCAGATCTCGACCGGCGTGTCGTAGAGCCAGCCCATCGGCAGCAGTTGCAGCTCATAGCCGAGGTTCTCGCCGCGCCACACCGACGCCTCGGGGCGAAACCGGATGTCGCGGTACTGCTCGGCGGTGAGCGCATTGAAGGGCTCGGGGACGTCGAGATGCGGCTTCACGAACTCGCGCGCCGCCATTTCCTCGGCGAGCTTGCGCACGTGATCGGCCGCGAACGACTCGTCGGCCGGCGGCTGGGGTTCTTGGGCCAGCGCCCGGGAAAGAAGAAAAGCGTTGTCGGCCAGGGCCGCGATCACCGCCCAGGCGCCAGCGCCCATCAAAACCCTACGGCGATTTGGGCCCAGGCCCTTGCCAGGATCGTCGCTCATCTTCGATATGGTTCCGGAGACGCCCCGCCGATTTGCCGCCATGCCGATGTCCTGACCGATCGGCGCCGCTCCCGCGCCCGACCTGCCGGTCTCGATTGCTCCCCCCGGGGCAAACCGGATTCCCATGGCGCAGATTCGCTCCCGCGCCGCTCGATGCAGATAAACTCCGATTGTGGCAACATTTATCGGTTTATCGCGCCTCCAGCGAGGCAGCCTCTGGGCGGCGGCGCGCAACCGCGCCGAGCTTATCGCGTCGGGTCCGAAATAAGCGAGCGCGTGTACGGCCGCAAGATCTTTGCCGGGGAGAAATTGCGACCTTCGTTACTTTCCTTCTCCGGAGCACCCCCGACCCAAAAGAGCCGGGCAATCGCCCGACGCAGACCGGCGGCATCCCAGTTCCCGGATGCCGCCGCGCCGGATCATTCGGTGCGGCGGTGCGCATGCCACGTCAGTAGATGGAGTCCGGGATTTTTATCGGCATTCGGAGGGCATTTTTCCCGACGCGCAACCGGCCCGATGCTCTTCGTATGACCCCTGCTCCGCTATCCACAGCCCGCGCAACATGCGTCGTCGCGCCGCTGCTCGCGCCGTTAAGTGATTTTTAAATTCCTCTGTTATCCCAGTATGTTAATGGTGGCTCTCGAACTCGTTGCAATCACGCCACATGGTGGGTGAATTCCTCTGGAAAGGCCATCTTCACCATTCCAACGGCGCGCGAGTTCTGCGTAGTATCTCGGCCTGAGGCGGTGATTCGGTCCGAGCGTGCTGCCGCTGTCTTTCGAGCTTAAGTGTGCGCGTGGCGTGTGAATACAGATGCGTCAGCGCCCGTTTCGAAGTTAGTAGACGGGAGAAGGTAAATGAAAAAGCATAGTTTGAGCGCCCTGGCGGCGGCCGGCCTCCTCGCAGGTGGCTTGTCCGCGACCAGCGCGTCCGCAGCGGATCTTGGGGGGAACTGCTGCGCCGATCTCGAGGAGCGGATTGCCGAGCTCGAAGCGACCACGGCCCGCAAGGGCAACCGCAAGGTTTCGCTGACGATCTCCGGCTGGGTCGCCGAGCAGGTCGTGTGGTGGGATGACGGCGGCGAGTCGAACACCTACATCGGCGGCATCGGCTCGACCCTCGGCACGAACGTGAAGTTCACCGGCCAGGCGACCATCGTCCCGGGCTGGACGGCAGGCTACGTGCTGCACCTCGAAGCCGACGGCAGCGACTCGCTCTACGGCACCAACCAGTCGAACGTCAGCGGCGCCGGCCTTTATACCGGCAACTCGAACTACGTGCAGACGCTCCAGTCCTACTGGTTCCTCAAGAGCGAGAGCCTCGGCAAGGTCAGCGTCGGCCTGCAGTCGATGGCGTCTGACAACGCGGCCATCCTGGTCGACGGCTCGGGCTCGCTCGTTCCGGCCAACTGGGTGGTGTTCGATGTTGGCGGTTTCGCTTACCGCGGGAATACCGGCGCACTCACCGACGTCGGCCTCTCCGGCCCGGCTTGCAACGGCGGTGGCGACTGCTACGGCATCCCGTTCAACTCGGTCCGCTACGACACGCCGACGTTCGCCGGCTTCTCGGCATCGGCTGCCTGGGGCGAGGACGACATCTGGGACGTTGCCCTCCGCTATGCGGGTGAAGTCGCCGGCTTCAAGCTCGCTGCGGTTGCCGCCTACGGCGACAACACCGGCGGCAACTTCGGCCAGATCTACGTGAGCGAGCCCGGGGGCGCGCCCGGCGTGTTTTCGACTTATGCCGGCCATGCGGACACCGACTACTTCCAGGCGGGCCTCTACCTGCAGCACATCGGCACGGGTCTGTTCGGCCTGGTCAACTACGGCCATCTGAATATTGATGGCGTCCGGGATGACCCCTCCGACCCCAATTCCGCCTGGCTGAACGTAAACGACGAGATGGATACCTGGTACTTCAAGGGCGGTCTCCGTCAGCGTTGGACGCCGCTCGGCCATACGGTGCTCTACGGCGAGTACAACAACAGCGAGCTGGACAGCGGTCCGGAGCATGAGTTCTGGGGTCTCGGCGTCGTGCAGGAGATCGACAACGCCGCCATGTCGCTGTGGCTCAGCTACCGTCACTTCAGCGCGTCGGGTTATGGTGATATCGAGGACGTGAACGACAATCCCGTCACGAGCCTCCAGGACTTCGACATGATCAAGGCCGGTGCTCTCATCAACTTCTAATCGAAGCTGAGAACCGCCAGACGAACAGGAAGCCGCCCTTCGGGGCGGCTTCTTTCTTTATAGGGCGTCGCAACGGACAACGGGCGCTCCCCCCCGCAGGTCAGGCGGCTTTTGGATCACGACCTTCGATCCGGCGCCTTCAGTGGGTGCTGCCGCGCGCACAGCGAATCAGCTGCCATCATTCCGGCTCGCGAATCGTGCGCCTTCGACCCGCTCTCGGGGCGAGGCGTGAGCCTGCATCGCGTCGCACAACGACGACAGGGACACTTATCCCCCGCCCATCCACTGCGCTTTCCCTTTCCGTTCGGTTGGCTGCGCTTAGGGAAAAGCCCATCAATCCGGGGGCAATGCGGCCACTCGTGTCCGGGGTGCCACAGTTGCCGGCAAGTCGGGGGCAAAATCGCATTGCTCGATTGTTGGCCAGGGGAGAATCGCAGACTCTCCGGGCCAGCGGCGGTTCCGAGGGAATCTTCGCGCCGTCATTATCGTAGAGCGCGGCCTCGTTTGCGTATCCGTACCGAGTAAGGGCGTCCGCCA
>JRYH01005148.1_pt1 | contig 14023 bp, 13 predicted proteins | sample 235351 | NCBI WGS metagenome assembly JRYH01 (sample SAMN03074221, study PRJNA261480) | activated sludge metagenome | biome: Wastewater Treatment Plant; feature: Wastewater; material: Activated sludge; isolation source: activated biomass of a wastewater treatment plant treating wastewater... ... | reverse complement strand
ATCGTCTGGCGCGGCCCGATGGTCGTCAGCGCCCTCAACCAGATGCTGCGCGATGTCATCTGGGGTGAGCTCGACGTGCTCGTGATCGACATGCCCCCCGGCACGGGCGACGTGCAGCTCACCATCGCCCAGCAGGTGCCGCTCGCGGGTGCCGTGATCGTCTCGACGCCGCAGGACCTCGCCCTGATCGATGCCCGCAAGGGTCTCGCCATGTTCAAGAAGGTGAGCGTGCCGCTGCTCGGCATCGTCGAGAACATGAGCTACTTCATCGCGCCGGACACGGGCGCACGCTACGACATCTTCGGACATGGCGGGGCGAAGGCGGAGGCGATGAAGATCGGCGTGCCGTTCCTCGGTGAGGTGCCGCTGACGATCGACGTGCGCGAGACCTCGGACGCGGGACGGCCCGTCACGGCCACGGCGCCGGAGAGCCCGAGCGCGCAGACCTTCCGCGAGATCGCGGCCAAGGCCTGGGCGGAGCTGGAGAGCGCGGCCGGCCGGGGCATGAATCCGCCTAAGCTCGACGTCGTGCATGGCGGGGAGGCGCTGCGCGTCGCGTTCGCAACCAAGGACGAGCACGAGCTGCCGGCGGAGTTCCTGCGCGTGCTGAGCCCCTCGGCCGAGGTGCAGGGCCACTCGAAGGAGCAGCGCGTCACGGTCGGCGGCAAGAAGAACGTGAAGATCCGCGAGCTGCGCGGCGTCGGCAACTACGCAGTGCGCATCGTCTTCGACGACGGCCACGATACGGGTCTCTTCACGTGGAGCTATCTGCACATGCTGTCGCTGCAGAAGGACAAGAAGTGGGCCGAGTATCTCGGCGAGCTCGAGGAGAAGGGGCTGTCGCGGTAAGAGCGGCAGCCGCCTCGGCCGATGCGCAATGATCTCTGCTTCGGACCTCCCTGAGGCCCGAAGCGATCATGTGCCGACTCTATCGGCCCTCAGCCCGTGTGCGGCACCACCGTCTGGCGCTGGCGGCCGAGGCCCTCGATCTCGAGCTCCATCACGTCACCGGCCTTGAGGTACTGCGGCGGTTTCATCACCGAGCCGACACCCGGCGGCGTGCCGGTGGTCACGACGTCGCCCGGCTCCAGCACGCAGAACTGCGTGATGTAGGCGACGAGGTAGGGGATCGAGAAGATCATGGTCGCCGTCGAGCCCTGCTGCTTCACCTCGCCGTTGACGGTCAGCGCCATCTTGAGGCTCGCGGGATCGGGGATCTCGTCGGTGGTGACGAGCCAGGGGCCGAGCGGGCCCAGCGTCTCGGCCGCCTTGCCCTTGAACCACTGGCCGTTGCGCTTCATCTGGAAGCGGCGCTCCGAGACGTCGTTGCAGATCGTGTAGCCCGCGACATAGTGCATCGCGTCCTTCTCCTCGACATAGCGCGCGCGCTTGCCGATGACGAAGGCCAGCTCGAGCTCCCAGTCCAGGCGATCCGAGTTCTTGGGGTAGATCACGTCGTCGAACGGGCCCGAGACGGTGTTGCCGAGCTTGTTGAAGAGGATCGGCTCGGAGGGGATGTCGAGGCCCGCCTCCTTGGCGTGGTCGGCATAGTTGAGGCCGATGGCGATGAAGCTCCAGGGGCGCGCCACGGGCTGGCCGATGCGGACACCCTCGGGCGCGAGCGGCAGCGTCGCGGGATCGAGCGCCTTCAGGCGGGCCAGGCTTTCGGGCGCGAGGGTCTCGCCCGTGATGTCGGAGATGTGGGCGGACAGATCGCGGATGCGGCCGTCGCCGTCGACAAGGCCGGGCTTCTCGGCACCCTTCTCTCCGAACCGAACCAGCTTCATGTCGCTTCCCTCACTTGCTCGCCTTGCCTAATGTCCGACGGGGGATCCGCCGATGATCGCAGGCTTTACAACACACACCGTTGCGGTCGGCAACGGCATTGAGATCGCAGCCTGGACGGGGGGCGAGGGCCCGCCGCTGCTGCTTTTGCATGGCTTTCCTGAGACGAGCGCGTGCTGGCGCAAGGTGGCGCCCGAGCTTGCGCGGCGATTTACCGTCGTCGCCGCGGACCTGCGTGGCTATGGACGCTCGAGCAAGCCCGCGGGCGGGCCCGGACACATCAACTACTCCAAGCGCGCGATGGCGGCCGATCAGGTCGCCCTCATGAACACCTTGGGCTTTTCCCGCTTCCACCTCGTAGGGCACGATCGCGGCGGGCGCGTCGCCCATCGCCTCGCGCTCGACCACCCCGCGACCGTCGATCGGCNNCTCGCCGTGCTCGACATCTGCCCGACGGCGACCATGTACGCGGCCACCGATCAGGCGTTCGCGACCGCCTACTACCATTGGTTCTTCCTGATCCAGCCGGCGGACTTTCCGGAGCGGATGATCGCGAACAATACGCGCCACTACCTCCGGACCACACTCGCCGCCTGGAGCAAGACGGTGGGCGCCTTCGACGAGGCGATCCTGCGCCACTACGAGGAGGCGCTGTTCGACCCCAAGGCCATCCATGCCGCGTGCGAGGACTACCGGGCGGCCGCGACCATCGATCTCGCGCACGACGCGGCGAGCAAGCGGGCGGGCGACAAGCTCGCCATGCCGCTCCTGGCGCTGTGGGGCGGGCGCGGCATCGTCGGCACGCAGTTCGACGTGCTCGCGACGTGGCGCGAGACGTCGGCCGCGAGCGTCGTCGGACAGGCGCTCGACTGCGGCCATTTTCTACCTGAGGAAGCCCCCGCCGAGACCTTGAAAGCCCTCATGGATTTTCTCTAGCGTTTTTCGCGGCTTCATGCACAGGCGATGTGCGGCGGCGGCTTTCCTCGCGGCCCCGACTCGGCCCAAGGTCGCGCATTTGAAAAGATCGACTTTGAAAAGATCGACGGGGCCCGTCCATGTCTCTGCTCTTCCGCATCATCTACGCTGCGCATGCCAAGGGCACGCACCACAAGCTCGCGCTCGATGCTCTGCGCCAGCTCACCAGCCCGGACGCGGAAGGCTGGCAGAGGCTCTTCCTCAAGCACGCCGAGACCTTCATGTCGGGCTCCAAGGCGCCCGACGACACCTTCAAGGATTTCAAGAATCACGTGCTGCACGTGCGTGACAACTACTGGGGCGGCGCGCTCGGCAAGGCCGAGGAGTGGTATGGCGCGCTCTGCACCGCCCTCAGGGCCCAGGACTGGGAGGCCGTGGTCTGGAATGCGGGCGTGCTCTCGCACTACATGACGGATCCCATCCAGCCCTTCCATACGGGCCAGTCCGCCGCCGAGAACAGCATCCATCGCGCGGCCGAGTGGTCGATCTCCCGCAGCTACGACGATCTGCGCGCGCTCGGGATCGCCACGACGGGCGATTTCATCCTGACCGCCGGCGACGGCCCGACGTGGCTGCGCGAGCTCGTCTGCGCGGGCGCGGAGAAGGCCAACGTCCATTACGAGACGCTGATCGGGCATTACGACCTCGCCAAGGGCGTGGTCGATCCGCCTGCGGGCCTCGATGCGCTGAGCCGCAAGATCCTGAGCGAGCTGATCGTTTACGCGTCGGCCACGTTCGCCGCTGCCCTCGACCGCGCCTTCGCGGAGACGGGCGCAGTGCCGCCGGAGGTCGATCTCGGCCTCGACACGGTCATGGCGGCGCTCAAGATTCCGGCCAAGACCCTGGCCAAGCGGATGGCCAATGCAGAGGACAAGCGCATCGTCGTGGCGATGTTCGACGAGCTGAACGCTACCGGCAAGGTCGAGGCGACGCTGCCGGAGGACGACCGCGTGGTGCGCGATCTCCATGCCGCCGAGGTCGAGGCGCCGCGCCTCGCCGAGCGCGCCGCGCAGAAGGTGGCGGTGCTCAAGGCGACGACGCTCGCCGCCATTGCGCCTCCGCCGGCCGCCGCCGTGCCTCCCATCGCAGCGCTCGCCACGCCCTCGGTGGCGCGCGCGCCTCAGCCGGATGCCGCCCCCGTCCTTTCCGCGCCGCGGCCCGTGCCCCGGCTGACCGAGGCCATTGCCGCGGCCACCGGAACAGCGCCCGCTCCCGCGCCGTCCGCCCGCCACTACCTCGCACCCGGCGACAACATCGAGCGCGCGCCCACCATCGGCCCGAAGACGGCCGACCGGCTTGCCACGCTCGGCATCGTCTCCGTCTCCGACTTCCTGGCGGCCGAGCCGGGGCCGGTCGCGGACGCGCTCGGCTGGCGCGGCATGTCCGCCGACACGATCGTGCTCTGGCAGGACCAGTGCCGCCTCATGCTCGACATTCCGGGGCTCAGGGGCGGGCATGCGGAGCTTCTGGCGCAGTCGGGCTTCCGCAGCGCGGAGGCCGTGGCCGAGGCGGACGACGCCTCGCTCTCCGCCAGCGTGCTGGCCTTCGCGGCCACGCCGGCCGGTCAGCGCATCCTGCGCGACGGGGCGCCGCCCGATATCGAAAAGATCAAGGCCTGGGTCACGGCCGCGAGGTCGGCGCGCGCCGCCTGACCCGCGACGCGGCCCCCCGGCAAACAGGCCAATCTTGTCGATTGACAGGCGGCGTCGCGTGCCTATCCGTAGCGCATGAGATCGCCGGCGGATGGATGCGTGGCGCATGCTTGGCCCCGCACCCTTCGGTGGTGCTTGATCCCATGTGATGACCTTCACGCGACGACAAGGAGAGACGATCGTGACCGATGCCCCTGCCAACGCTTCCGCCTCTCACTCCAGCACGGCCGCCACGGGGATCTGGATCGCGCTGATCGCCGGGCTCGCTGTCGTCGGAAGCTATGGTTATGCGTGCGCGGCGCCGCTCGCGGCCGTCGCGGCCCTCGCCGCTCTCAAAATGGATCGCACGGAGGGTCTCGTGCTGGTGGCCCTCGCCTGGATTCTCAATCAGGCCATCGGCTTCCTGCTGCTCAACTATCCGCACACCGCCGAGACGTACGCCTGGGGCGGGGCCATCGGATTCGGCACCCTCGCCGGCTATCTCGCCGCCCGTGCCGTCTCACGCGCCGACGTGGCGGCGCCCGCGGGCTGGATGGTCACGTTCCTCACCGCCTTCGTCTTCTATCAGCTCGGCCTCTACGCGGGCGGCCTCGCCTTCACCGATCCCGCAAGCGGCTTCACGACGGAGATCGTGCGCGAGGTGTTCGCGATCAATGCCGTCGCGTATGCCGGCTTCGCGCTCGTCTATCGCGCCGCGGTCGCGCTGTCGCTCGTCAAGCCGAAGCGCAAGAGCGAAGCCGCCCCGGCAGCGACCGTCCGTGCGTAACGGAAAGGAAGCGCAACGTGCGGCGCTTTCCGGCGCAACGCCTCGTGTGCCTGACCGAGGAGACGGTCGAAACCCTTTATCTCCTCGGTGAGGAGGATCGCATCGTCGGCGTGTCGGGCTATGCCGTCCGCCCGCCGCAGGTGCGCAAGGAAAAGCCCAGGATCTCCTCCTTCCTTTCGGCCGACATCGATCGCGTGGTGGCGCTCGCGCCCGACCTCGTGCTCGCGTTCTCGGACATTCAGGCCAACGTGGTGGCGGATCTCGCGCGCCGCGGATTGGCCGTCCACCTGTTCAACCAGCGCGATCTCGCCGGCATCTTCGCCATGATCCGGACGCTCGGCGCGCTGATCGGATGCGTGGAGAAAGCCGAAGCGCTGGCCGTGCGCCTCGAAGCCCGCGTCCGCGCGGTCGAGGCGGAGGCACGCCAGCGCCGCGTGCGCCCGCGCGTCTATTTCGAGGAATGGGACGAGCCGATGATCTCGGGCATCGGATGGGTCTCGGAGCTGATCGAAATCGCCGGCGGCACGGACATCTTCGCCGATCTCAGCGGGCAAGCGGCCGCCAAGGACCGCATCGTCACGAGCGCAGAGGTCGTCGCGCGCCGTCCCGATGTCATCCTCGCCTCCTGGTGCGGGAAGAAAGTCAGGCGCGACAGCTTCAAGGCGCGCGAGGGCTGGGCCGATCTTCCTGCCGTGGCGGCGGGCCGCATCGTCGAGATCAAGTCGCCGCTGATCCTTCAGCCGGGCCCGGCCGCGCTGACCGACGGCCTCGATGCCATCTGCGCGGCGCTCCGCGGCTGACGAGCCCGCAGCGCATCCCACTCACATCACGGCGCGAGAGAGGTCGACACCGGCCGGGAGGTGGCGTCCTCGCCGCCATCGAAGGTGCCGTCGTCCATGTTGTAGAGATCGTTGCGGAACTGGACGGTGCCGTTGTCGGTCCAGGCCGTCAGATAGATGAAATGCACGGGGATCGGCCGGCTCGGCTTCAGCGTCGCGCGCTGGCCGCCGGAGATCGCCGCTGCGATCGTCTCGCGCGACCAGGCCTCTTTGCCGCCCGCGAGCACCCATTCGGCGAGCGCGAGGTAATTCTGCACGCGCACGCAGCCAGCGCTGAAGGCGCGCTCGAACGGATCGAAGAGCTGCTTCATCGGCGTATCGTGCATGTAGACGATATGCTTGTTGGGCATGTCGAAGCGGATGAGGCCCAGCGCATTGTGCGGCCCGAAGTCCTGGCGGAAGACGTAGCGCTCCGCCTCCGGCCCCCACCAGTTCACCAGCGCGGGATCAATCTCCTCGCCGCCGAAGGAGGAGAAGACGCGGATGTGCTCCTTGTAGAGGTAGGCGGGGTCCTTGCGGATCGCCGGAAGGAGCTGGGCGCGCGCAATCGAGGTGGGCACGTGCCAATAGGGAAGCAGGTTCACAGCCTGGATCGTGGCGCTGACGACCGGCGTCGGCGTTCCGCGCTTGCCGGCGATGGTGCGGCTCGTCACCTCCACACGCCCGCCGGAAAGAGCTTGAAGCTCGAAGCTCGCCGAGTTCATGAGCACGACGCGCGGCGCGGCCACGACTTTCGGCGCGAGCTCCTGCATGCGCGCCAGGTTGAGCTCGAGCTGGCGCAGGCGCGTCTCCGCCGGAACGTTGAGGATGCGCTGCGTGATGCCGTAGACGATGCCGTTCGGTTCGAGGCCGTTGCGGCGCTGGTAGGCCATCACGGCGGCTTCGAGCTCCGCATCGAAGGTCGGGGAGGAGCCGGGCCGCGCAAGATCGCCGGTCATCTGAAGCTGGCGGCGCAGGATCGCGACATTCGCATCGCTGTCACCGGGCCTCAGCGTGACGCGTCCGGGAAGCGTCGGCCAGCCTCCGGCCTGGACGATGCGGCGATAGTGGGCGATGGCGCCCTGCATCTCCGCGAGTGCCGCATCGCTCACCCATGGCGTGTGGCTCGGCTCGGGCGGGAGCGCGCGCGGGCGTTGCGCCAAGGCCGGTGCCGAGAGAGTAGCCGCGAGCGCGAGACCTGCCAGCAGGGCCGCCCGCCATCGCAGCGGACCGTATCCCGCCGAGGCGCCCTTGCGCATATCCTGTCTCTCTGGCCGATGCCGCACGAGCGCCCTCACCACATCGGCGGGGCGGAGAGAAGGCCGCCGCGCTTCCAGAGCGCATTGAGGCCCCGCTCCATGCCGAGCGGACTCCCCTTGCCGACATTGCGATCGAAGATCTCGCCGTAGTTGCCGGAGGCCGCCACGACATCGCGCAGCCATGTTTTGCCGAGGCGCAGCTTCTCGCCGCTCGCGCCCGCGCCCTGGACGAGGCGCTCGGCATCGCCGCTCAGCGGATCGGAGGCGGCGGCCGAGGCGCGGTCGAGGCCGACCTCCTCGGCGTTGACGAGACCGGCCAGAGTCCAGCGCGTGATCTCGGCCCACTCGTCGTCCTCCTTCAGCACGGCGGGGCCGAGCGGCTCTTTGGAGATCACCTCGGGAAGAATGTCGTGCTGGGTGGGATCGGGCAGCGTGGCGCGGAGCGCGTAGAGGCCCGAGCGGTCGCCCGAGACGGTGTCGCAGCTCCCGCGCTCGTAGGACGTCACCATCTCCTCGCGCGTCGGCAGCGACATGATCTCGGCCTCGATCTGATGGGTCTTGAAGTAGAACGCCATGTTCACCTCGCTCGTCGTGCCCGCTTCGACGCACACTTTGGAGCCGCCGAGCTGCTGGGCCGAGACGAGGCCGCGCTCGCCGCGCGTCATGAAGCCCTGGCCGTCGAAATAGAGCGTGCCGGCGAAGCGCAGGCCCATATCGACCTCGCGGGCCATGGTCCAGGTGGTGTTGCGGGAGAGAACGTCGATCTTCCCGTCTCTCAACGCCTCGAAGCGCTCGTTCGTTTCAAGCGGGACGAAATCGGTCTTGGAGGCATCGCCGAGCACCGCCGCCGCGAGCGCCTGGCAGAAGGCCACGTCGATGCCGGACCAGTCGCCCGCCTCGGTCTGGGCGGAGAAGCCCAGAAGCCCGGTGCCCACCCCGCAAATGAGCTTGCCGCGCGCGCGGATCTGATCGAGCCTGCTCGTGCCGGCGGAGGGCGACGGCAAGGCTCCTGTCGTTATGGGGGTCACTCCCTCGGCTGCGGCAGACTCTGCGGAAGGCTGCTCGCGCGCTTGCGCCTCGGAGGCCGGCCCGGACGGCGGCGCCTTCGCGGCCTCGACCGAAGGAGCTTTCGCTTTCGTCTCGGTGCGGCACCGCCTCTTCGCCACGACGGTGAACTGGCCCGGGCCGTCCGCCGCGGTTTTACACGTGCAGGGGCCGCGCGGTCCATCGCGGAACGCGCACAGCGTGTCGGCAGCCCCGGCAGGCAGCATTGCTGCGACCCAAAGCCCGGCTGCGAGCCCCAGGCTTCTCAAGACAATCGAACTTCTCGGCATCGTTGCTCCCGCCCTTCCGCCTCCGCAGACTGGCGGGACCTTAACGCGTCCGGCGCGAGATCCAAGCGCAACGCGCCCGCTGATCCACGCTTTGGCTCATGTTCAATGGATGTTCCGTTATGCTCCCCTGCGATTGCAACGAGACCGCGCTATCGTGCGCCGCTGGATGACAGGGGGCACGCGATGATGGAGAGCGAGACGACGGAGCGGCCGCAGAGCCGCGGTCTCCTGCGTCGGCTCGTCGTGCTCGAGCCCGGCGAAGGCGCCGCGGCGCTCGGATCGTTCCTCACGTTCGCGCTCGTGCTCGGCGGCTACTATCTCATCCGTCCGGTGCGCGAGAACTTCAGCGCCGAGGCCACCGCCGACCAGCGGCAGCTCTGGTTCCTGCTCGTGTTCGCGGTGATGCTCGCGGCGGTGCCTGTGTTCGGCTGGATCGTCGCCCGCGTGGCGCGCACCTGGGTACTGCCGGGCATCTACGGCCTTTTCGTGCTCGTGATGCTCTTCTTCTGGCTTGCGCTACGCGCCGGCCTGGGGAGCGGCCTCGGCGGCGCCTTCTTCATCTTCGGAAGCGTGTTCAACCTGTTCGTCGTGTCGCTCTTCTGGATCCTGATGTCGGACCTCTACGACAGCGACCAGGCCAAGCGGCTCTATGGATTCATCGCGGCGGGCGGAACGGTGGGGGCCGTCGTGGGGCCGCTCGCCGCCAACCGGCTCGTGCCGGTCGTCGGGCAGGAGAACCTGCTCCTGATCTCGAGCCTCACGCTCTTGGCGGCTGGCGCCCTTTCCGTCGGCCTGCGGCGCCTCGTGCCTCACCAACATCCCGCAGACACCTCGCTCGACGCGCCGCCGACGCTGCGCACGCTGCTCTCGGGCGCCGAGCGGGTGGTGCGCGATCCTTACCTGGCGCAGATCGCGCTCTACGTCCTCTTCGCGAACCTGCTCTCGACGTTCTTCTATCTCGAGCAGGTGCGGCTCGCCGGCGAGACGATCGCGGATGCGACGGCGCGCGTGCAGTTCTTCGCCGAGCGCGACCTGATCACGAGCGTGCTGGCGGTGATCGTGCAGGTGGCGGTGACGGGCCGCATCATGTCGCGGCTCGGCATCGGCGCGGCCGCCGCGGTGCTGCCCGCGCTGACGCTCACGGGGCTCGCCATCTATGCGGCCCGGCCGGAGCTGCATGTGGTCGCGGCCATCATGGTCGCCGAACGGGTGGCATCGTTTGCCCTGTCGAACCCAGCGACCAAAGTGCTCTACACGGCCGTGGACGTGGACGAGCGCTACAAGGCCCAGAACTTCATCGATACCGTCGTCTATCGCGGAGGTGACGCACTGTCGGGCGTCGTCTTCACCGGGCTCATCCGGGGGCTCGGCTGGCCGCTCGCGGCGGTCGCGGCCGTTTCCATCCCCGTTGCGGGCGTGTGGCTCTGGATGGCCTCGCGCTTCGACCGGACCTTGCAGGCGCGGATCGGCGAAACACGGCCGTAATGCCCGCGCTCCTTCACGAAATTTCGCCATTCCGGATGCAACCCTACGGAGGGGGCGCCGTTTTTCTCTTGAGCCGGGGAAAAGAAGACCGCTGGCGGCGCGTGCGCCGCTACGGCAGAGGAAAGGACAGAGCGATGAACGCAACGACACGCGCCTGCGTGGCGCTGACGGCACTGCTCGGTGCCGTCTCCTTCTCCGCCACGGCCGATGCCGGCCGTGGGCACGGACATGGCCCAGGCGGCCATGGCTGGCACGGAGGCCAACACCATGGACACTGGCACGGGCACCATCATCACCATCGTGGATGGGGATGGGGACCGACCATCGGGTTCGGATGGAGCGAGCCCTATTACAGCTATTATGACGACGAGGACTGCTACCGCATCTATCGTCGGGGCCGCTACCGGATCGTGTGCGACTGAGGATTGATCGAGAGAGGGAGCGAGAGAGCGAACGCTATCTCTCGCTCCGGTCTCGCGCCTCCGGCCTCAGCGCAAGGCCGCGCGGACCGCCGGGCACCTTGATGCGGTGGATCTGTTTCAGGGCCGTGAGGTCGAGCACGGACACGTCGTCCGAGAACCAATTGGCGACGTAGGCGCGCTTGCCGTCTCCCGTGGCGACGACGCCCTCGGGATAATCGCCGACCTTGATCGGCTTGTCCGCCCCGCCGGGTCCCAGCACCGAGACCGTGCCGGCCTGCTGGTTGGTGACGAGGATGCGCGTGCCATCCGGCGTCACGACGGCGCCGTAGGGCATGGCGCCGCTCTTCAGCGTCTCGACGAGCGCGAGCGATGTCGTGTCGATCACCGAGACCGTCCCGCCCTGCACGTTGCCGACGTAGAGGCGCGCCGCATCCGGCGACAGCGCCATGGCGAAGGGCGCATGCCCGACCTCGATCGTCGCCGCGACCGAGAGATCGTCCGCCCGCACGACACTGACGCTGTTGCTCTCGCGGTTCGCCACGAAGAGCGTTTTCTCGTCCGGCGTGAGGATCAGGTGGGCCGGCGCGCGGCCGACGGGGATCGTGCGCGGCGCTGCCCCCTCACCCGCTCCGAGCACGGTGACGTGTGCGCCGTTCCAGTCTCCGACGAAGATACGTCCGTCCTTCGCGACGGCGATCCCGAAGGGCGAGCCTTGCACCTCGATCGTCTCGCGCACGCGGCGCGCATCGAGATCGACCACAGAGACGCGGCCGATGTCCGGGTGCGTGACGTAGGCGAGCGGCGCCGCCGGGGCCAGCGCCAAGGCCGCGGGCGCCTTGTCGAGACGGATCTCCGCGCCGGGCTTGTCGCCGTCCTCGGGGATCTCGCTCAACACGGCGGCCGACTGGCTCAGCACGTAGAGGGTTTCGGCCGCAGCGCCCGGCGCGAGCGCCAGGCTCGCCAGCGCCACGCCGACGCGCGCAAGACCGGCGCCTCGCGCCGCCAGGCGTGCAACCACGTGCAGCGACGAGAACGGGCGGATCATCGCCCCGTCCTCAGCTCTTCCCCTCGACCTTCGCCTTGAGGCCCTTGAGGCCGGCCTGCATGAACTCCGTCATCGCCTTCACGGCCGCCTCGTCGTTCTTGTCCTCGGGCGGGAAGTTGCTCGTGTCGGCGCGATAGAAGCGGCCGATCCAGGTGACCTCGCTGCCGTCGCCCGACGGCGTGACGGCGATCGTCGCCGAGTAGAAGCTCACAGGGAACACGTCGACGTTCTCCGTCGAGAGGCGGTAGCCGTAGCTCTTCTCGGCGTCGTTGTACTCGTCGAGCCCCTCGACGAGGTCGCCCTTCTCGAGGGTAATGGTGCGCGTGGCGCCCGGCTCGTTGCCGCCGGTTGCCTCGGCCTTCTTGATCGCCGGGTTCCAGCTCACATCCGCGAAGCTCTTGAGTGCCTCCCAGACCTTGTCGGGCGCGGCGGCGATCGTGACCTTCTCCTCAGCCTTCTGGGGCGTGGGGCCGTGGGCCAGGGCGGGCGTTGCCGCGGCGCCGAGCCAGAGAGCCAGGAGAGCCATCAGACGTACAAACATGGTCATTCTCATCCTCTTTCGTTGTGCAGTGTCGTGGTCCGTCACGCGCGTAACGCCACGCCTCCGATCGGCATGGGGTTGCTCGGGCGTTTGCGGCGGAAGAGCGAAAAGCGCGAAAAGAGCGGCGCGAGGTAGAGCGCCACCAGCGTCGCCAGCGCCAGCGCGCCGGGCAGCGGGCGAATGTCGACGGCGACTTGAACGGGACGGGGATGCGCATGCTCCGCGAGCGCGTCGAGAAGATCGTGGCCGTCGACCAGATCGACGTGCCCGAGACCGACACGCGACGCAACGGTCGCGAGGTGCTCGCTCCGCACGGAGGTGAGATGCTCCTCTCCGGTCGGAGGATCGGTGCCGAAGGGGGCCCATTTCGGATGGTAGCCGGGCCTCATCTGCGCATCGGGCGGGGGAGAGCCGGTACGGTTCTCTTGCGGAATCTCGTCGGCGGAATAGGTGCCGACCTCGTGGCCCTCGTCGTCGAACTTCGGAAGCGGCACCTTCTCGTGGCCGCCGACCCCCACCAAGAGACCTTTCACCTTGCCCGGCGTGCCCTCGAACTCGGGAAGCTCGGTGCCGCCGCCGGGAAGAGGCGGCGCCTCCTGGCCGTCCGTGAGGAAAAGAATGTCCGCCTTGAGATCCTCGGCGATCATCATCGCGCTATAGAATCCCTTGGCGACCATGCTGTCGCCCTCCCACGCCATGCGCCAGTCGAGCTCGCCGATGGCCGTCTCGAGTGGGTCGAAATTCTCGCAGACCTCGACAGGCTCGAACAGAAGGAACGAGCGGCGCTCCGTAAAAACGCCGAGCCCGAGACGCGACTGGCAGGGCAATCTCGCAACGAGCTCCTCGAGCGCCGTCTTGGCTGCGTCGAGCCGGTTCACGGGCTTGGCCTCGGGGCCCATGTCGCGCGTGTTCATGCTGGCCGTGATGTCGACGAAGGCGACGAAATCATAGACCTGACGCGTCAGCGTCACGCGCGGCAGAAGGAGCGCCAGAAGCGTCAGAGCCACCGCGGCGAGCAGCGCCCACAGACGGAGATCCCTGAGCCGCGCGCGCATCAGGGGAGCCCCTTCGGAACGCCGGGAAGGTCGGTCCACAAGCGCTTGGGCGCATCCGGCGGCACCTCCTCGTCCTCCGCCTCGCTGCCCGGGAAGTCGCGCACGATGCGCATGGCCACGTCGTAGTTGTGCTTGATGTCCCACGCCTCGGGATCGAGCCGCAGGGCCAGCCTGTAAGCCTCTTTAGCAAGCCGTGTGAGGGGGATCGCCTTGTCCATCTCGCCGCGCTGGATCAGCTCCATCCCGTCGCGCACCCGCGCATTGGCGTGGTTGTAGAGCAGCTTCGCGCGCAGCTTGGGGTCCTTCATGTTGGACGTGGTGTCGAGCAGCGCCTGCGCGTCATCGTGGCGATCGCGCGCGAGCAGGAACGCAGAGCGGGCCATCAGCAGCTCGTCGGACGCCGAGCGCAAATCGATCTCGACGTCCTCGCCTGCCTTGAGCGCGGCAATGGTGGCGTTGTCGCGGCGCACCTCGTAGAGACGCCACGAGATGAGAGCCACCGCCGCGAGCGCGGCGAGGAGGGCGACAGCGAGCGCGAAGCTGCGCACCTTGCGCAAGCCGGCCGCGACGGGCGCCAGGATCTGCGAGAGAGAAAGGGGGCGCGCCGCCATCATACATCCTCCGGCGACGGTACGAGGCGCACCTCGGCGAGCTTGGCTGCAAGCAGCACGAGCAAGGCGGCCAATGCGACGGCGAAGGCGCGGGCCTTGAGATCCTCGTGCGGGATGCGCTCGCTATAGGTGATGGGGCTGCGCTCGAGCTTGTTGATCTCGGCGATGGCGTTGCCGATCGACTCGGGGTTTTCCGCCTCGAACGATCGATAGACGATCCCCAGCGACTTGAAGAACTTGTCGAGATGGCGCTCCGGCATGGCCTGCGGCGTATC
>JRYH01005075.1_pt1 | contig 14024 bp, 11 predicted proteins | sample 235351 | NCBI WGS metagenome assembly JRYH01 (sample SAMN03074221, study PRJNA261480) | activated sludge metagenome | biome: Wastewater Treatment Plant; feature: Wastewater; material: Activated sludge; isolation source: activated biomass of a wastewater treatment plant treating wastewater... ... | reverse complement strand
CTCGACCTGCAGGGCGGCGCGCATCTCCTGCTCGCCCTCGACACCAAGGAGCTCGAGAAGGACTGGCTGAACACGCTGCGCGAGGATGCCCGCAAGACGCTGCGCGACGCGAAGATCGGCTTCTCGGCCATCGGCATCGCCGGCGATACGCTGCAGGTCCGCCTCGTCAAGCCCGAGGAAACCGACCGCGCGCTCAAGGATCTGCGCAAGCTCGTGCAGCCGATCGGCAACATGATGCTCGGCACGAGCGGCAATGACGTCGAGGTGGAGAAAGGGGCGGAAGCCGGCCTGATCCTCGTCAAGCCGACGGCCTATGGCATGAGGGAGCGCGTCTCGCACGCCGCGGCCGCCTCCATCGAGACCATCAACCGGCGCGTCAACGCGCTCGGCACGGCGGAATCGACGGTGGTGCGCCAAGGCACCGATCGCGTTCTCGTGCAGTATCCCGGCCTCAGCGACACCACCCAGCTCAAGGAGCTGATCGGCAAGACGGCGAAGCTCTCCTTCCATGCGGTGCATCCCACCGTGACGGCGGACGAGGCCAAGCTCTCGCGCGCCCCGATGGGCTACAAGGTCTACGAGGCGGACGAGCGGGAGCGCGACGAAGGCTATCCGAGCGCCTACGTGCTTCAGGAGACACCCGTCGTCCAGGGCGACGACCTCGTCGACTCGCAGCCGGGCTTCGACCAGCAGACCAATGCACCCATCATCAGCTTCCGCTTCAATCAGGCGGGCGCGCGCAAGTTTGGCAACTTCTCAAAGGATCACGTGGGCGAGCCATTCGCCATCGTGCTCGACGACAAGGTGATCTCGGCGCCCGTGATCCGCGAGGCGATCCTCGGCGGCTCGGGGCAGATCTCCGGCAACTTCACCGTCGAGAGCGCGAACAACCTCGCGATTCAGCTCCGCTCCGGCGCGCTGCCCGCCAAGCTCACCATCGTCGAGGAGCGGACGGTCGGCCCCTCGCTCGGCGCCGACAGCATCGAGGCGGGCCAGCTTGCGGGCGTCGTCGGCATGATCGCAACCGTCATCCTCACGGTGCTGGCCTACGGCACCTTCGGCGTGTACGCGGTGCTCGGCCTCATGGTGCACGGCATCCTCATTCTCGCGCTCATGTCGCTGATTGGCACGACGCTGACGCTGCCCGGCATCGCCGGCTTCGTTCTGACGATCGCGATGGCGGTCGACGCGAACGTGCTGATCTACGAGCGCATGCGCGAGGAGCTGAGAGCCGGAAAGACGGCGATCGCGGCGATCGAGGCCGGCTTCCAGAAGGCGTTCGTCACCATCCTCGACAGCCAGCTCACGACGCTCGCCGCGGCGGTGATCATGTTCTGGCTCGGGTCCGGCCCCATCCGCGGCTTCGCCGTCACGCTCTCGCTCGGCATTCTGACCTCGGTGTTCGCGGCCGTCACCGTGACGCGCCTGCTCGTTGCGCTCTGGGTCAAGAACGCCCGCGGCAAGGGGCGCGGCGCCCTCGACGTTCCGATCTAAGCGTCCTCCCGCGCCGTCGTCCGCTTCGTGAACTCAAGAAGGTGATTCGATGTTTCTTGTGCCCGACTTCAAGGGAATCGACTTTTTCCCGCACGGCACGCAACTGCCGTTCATGAAGTTCAAGACGCTCTGCGTCGGCCTCTCGCTCATTGCGATGGCCCTGTCGCTCGCGATCATCATGGTCAAAGGCTTCAACTACGGCGTGGACTTCAAGGGCGGCTCGCTCATCGAGGTGCGTGCGAAGTCTGGCAGCGCGGACATCGCCGGCATGCGCCAGACGCTCGACAAGCTCGGGCTCGGCGACATCCAGATCCAGAGCTTCGGCTCGGACGCCGATGCGCTCATCCGCATCGAGCAGCAGCCGGGCGAGGAGGAGGCCCAGCAGGTCGCGGCCAAGAAGGTGCTCGACGCGCTCGGCAGCGATTTCGAGCAGCGGCGCATCGAGGTCGTTGGGCCGGCGGTGTCGAGCGAGCTCCGGATGACCGGCCTCATCGCGGTGCTCGCCTCCATCGTGGCGATCGTCATGTACGTCTGGTTCCGCTTCGAATGGCAGTTCTCCGTCGGCGTCGTGCTCGGGCTCTTCCACGACGTGCTGGTGACGGCGGGCATCTTCTCCTTCTTCCAGCTCGGGTTCGATCTCTCGATCGTGGCGGCCCTGCTCACCATTCTCGGCTACTCCGTCAACGACTCGGTCGTGGTGGCCGACCGCATCCGCGAGAACCTGCGCAAATACAAGAAAATGCCGCTCACCGAGCTGCTCAACCTCTCGATCAACGAGACGCTGTCGCGCACCATTCTCACCGGCGTCACGACGATTGCGGTGCTGCTGGCGCTGTTCTTCCTCGGCGGCGACGTGATCAAGAACTTTACCTTCGCCATGCTGTTCGGCGTGCTGATCGGCACCTATTCGTCCATCTTCATCTCCGCTCCCGTGATCGACTTGCTCGGCGTCAAGCGCGACTGGACGGAGGAGAAGGCCGGCGCGAAGACCGCGGGCGGCGCCACGGCGCGGCCCTAACGCGCGTCGGACCCGGCCCCGTGGCGGCGCGTGCGCACCTACCCACCCAGGCGGCCATCGAGGCCTACGGGAACGGCGGCTTTCGTTTCGGCGGCATGAGCCACAAGGGCTCAATCCTTTGCCTGCCGACGGGCATCTGGGAATGGCCGGTCACGGAGATCGCCGAGGTCGATGCGGATAGCCTCGCCGACGTGCTGGCCCTCGGGCGGGCCATCTCGCTGCTTCTGCTCGGCACGGGGCCCACGCTCGTCGCTCCCTCGCGCGCACTGCGCGATGCCTGCCAGCAGGCGAACCTCTGGCTCGAGCCGATGGATACCGGGGCAGCCGCGCGCACCTACAACGTGTTGCTGGCCGAAGGCCGCCCGGTGGCGGCGGCGCTGATCGCGGTCGCCTGAGGCGCCGCGCTCCGCTATCGATGCGGGATGACCGAAGCCTCACCGCACTCTGAAGACCTTCCGGCGCTCAGTGTCCTCGACGCCGCGCGCACCTTCGCGCGCGACCGCTATCTCTCGGCTTTGCTCGCGCCGGCGGATGCGCGCGACGATCTTCTCGTGCTCGCGGCCTATCTGGGGGAGATCCAGCGGATCCCGCTCGCAGTGCGCGAGGCGATTGCGGGCGAGATCCGGCTGCAGTGGTGGCGGGACGCGCTAGCGGCCGAGGGCGCGAGTGGCCACCCGGTCGCGGACGCCATCCGCGCCCTGCGGGACAGGCGCGGCCTCGATCCGGCGCTGCTGATGGCGCCGATCGAGGGCTATGGGCGGGAATTGTACGAGGATGGGGTCGCCGATACGCGCGAGCTCGCCGCCTATGTGGAGGAAACGGAGGGCGCGGCGATCCGCCTGGCCCTGGCCATCCTGGGCAGCTCCGGGCGCCCGGCCGCGCCGCTTTCTGGCGAGGCCGAGGTGGCGCGTGCGCTGGCTTTGACGCGTCTTGCCCTCACCTTGCCACAGCATCTTGCTCATGGTCGCTTGCCGGTTCCGGCGGCGTGGGTTTCGCGCGCGGGAGATCCGCGCGGGTGCGAGGCCGAAGCAGCCAGTGCAGCGGCTCGCGCACTCATGGACGAGTTGGGCCACGCGGCCGAGGCTGCGCTCGCGCGCTTCAAGGCCAAGGCCGGGCGGATCGAGGTGCGGGCCCTGCCTGCGGTTCTGCCGGCCGCGCTCGTCGTGCCCGCGCTCTCGGCGGCGTTGCGGCCGGGGCGGGACGTGCTGGGCAGCGTGGCGGAGATCGCTCCGCTATCGCGCGTATGGAAGCTATGGTTCGCTCATTGGCGGGGTCGCATTTAGTGTCCCCGCATGCCGATCCCGCAGTGGAAAGGTCGACGAGCTTGGGAATGGTGCGATCGCTTGCTGCATTCGGGATCGTCCTGCTGACCGCAGGCGTCTGCGGAAGCGTGGGCGCGCAAGAGCCCGCTCCGTTGCCGGAGGCGGGGCCCTGGCCGCTGGAGCGGCTTCCCGGGGCGAGCAACGGGGCAAGCGAGGGCGCGCCGGCGCCCGAAGCGTATCCCGCACCAGCGGACGGCCTTCCGGATCCGATCGGCCCCGATGCGGCGGCACCGCAACCGGGGCTCGGCATCGACGATCTCTTTGCGCTCTCTGCGGTCGAGATCGAATGGCGGGTGGAGAACCCGTTCCGCTTCTTCGTCGACGCGAAGGACACGGAGGTGCACCGGGCAGCCCATGCCGCGCTCACGCCGGAGCAGAAGCGCACGGCGCCGGTGCTCTCCGCCGAGCACGCGCTCGCGCGGCGCTACGAGCAGGGATGGGCGGAGACGATGGTCGGCAAGACCTGCTGGTCGAGCGGCAAGAACCGTCACGTCTGCCCCAACGTGGCCGACTACATCAATCCCAAGCTGCATCGTGTCGTACTGTCGCTGAAGGGCCTGCCCGAGCCGGGCGTCGATTGCCGCTGGATCACGTCGTCCCCGGGTGCGCGGGATGGCGGGGAAAGCCTGCTCACGCGGCCCTGCGAGGAGCCCGTGCTGTTCGAGGCGCCCTATCCGGCGGGCCTTTCGGTGCGGGTCGAGATCGGCGGCGTCACGGTAGCGTCGACGGACGTGAAGGTGCGCGACCTCCTCGTCGTCGGCCTCGGCGACAGCTTCGGCTCCGGCGAAGGCAATCCCGACGTCCCGGTCCGCTTCTCGCCCGAGCGTATGATTGAGTACGGCAAAGGCAGCGGCGGCGGGCTCAGCGGCTATCCGGCCCGCGTGGGCGACTGGAAGCAGGTGGGCGATGCGGCCTTCGTGAAGGAGAACGCCCGCTGGCTGGATCAGGCCTGCCATCGCTCGCTCTATTCCTATCAGCTCCGCACGGCGCTGGAGCTCGCGGTCGAGGATCCGCATCGGTCCGTCACCTATGCGGGCTTCGCCTGCTCGGGCGCGGAGGTCACGTGGGGCTTGTTCCTGCGCTACAAGGGCAACGAGTGGGTGCCGAACCCGCCGGATCTCTCGCAGATCTCCGCGGCGGCGGATGCCCAGTGCGGCCGGCGCAACGCGCCGACCGTCGATATGCCCGAAGCCTACCACATGAACGGCATCATCCCTGAGCTTAAGGGCGGGCTCGTGCTCTCGAAATGCCCGGTGGAGAAGGCACGCAAGATCGATCTCGTGCTGATGTCGGTCGGCGGCAACGACATCGGCTTTGCGCGTCTCGTCGCCAACGCGGTGCTGTCCGACCAGTCGCTCGTGCGCAGTCTCGGCGGCTGGTTCGGACAGGTGCACGGCAATCGCGAAAGCCAGGAGCTGCTGGCCCGCCTCGACCAGCGCTACAAAGCCATGAACCGGGCGCTGCATGGAATCCTGCATATCCCCTGGGAGGAAAGCGACCGCATCATCCTCACCGCCTATCCGCCGTTCGCGCTGCTCGACGACCAGGGCGTGATGTGCAGCGACGGCACTGCGGGCATGGATCTGTTCGAGGAATTCCGCATCACGCAGAAGGCGGCGCTGTCGAGCTCATGGCTCGCGGACAAGCTCGATCAGGTGATGCAGGAGAGCGCGACCGGGCACGGCTGGACGTTCGTTTCCGATCACCGCCGCACGTTCGTGGGGCGCGGGCTGTGCGCGGGGCACACGACGGGGCTCGGGCCGCTGGTCGACGACCTCCGGCTGCCGCGGCGCAGAGGCGACGTGTGGGTGCCCTACAACCCGGCGCTCTTCCAGCCCTATGCGGCGCGCCGGCGCTGGTTCCGCACGCCGAACGACGCGTTCCTCACCGGCAATTTCCACGCGGCCGGATCCGTGATGCAGAACGTTCTCAAGATGCAGAGCTTCTCGTGGTTCCAGCTTCTGCTGGCCGCGACCTATTCCGGCGCGTTCCATCCCTCCGCCGAGGGGCATGCGGCCATCGCCGATGCGGTGGTCGAGCGCGCACGCGGCGTGCTTTCCCGCCACGGCCAGACGTCGGCCGCCGCGCTCCAGGCCGCGACCGCCTCCGACAGAGCCGGTGCCGACGCTGCCATCACGCCGCCGGGCGAGGGGCTCGGCATCGTTCCGTAAAGCGTGTCATGCGGTGAAGTCGCGCGCAGCGCGGCGCTCGATCGTGTGGCGGGGCTACTCCGCCGCCTCGCTGCCGAACTGCATCTCCGAGAGGCGCGCGTAGAGCCCGTTCCTCTGCGCCAGCTCGCGATGGGTGCCGCTCTCGACGATGTGGCCCTTGTCGATGACCAGGATGCGGTCGGCCGACTGCACCGTGGAGAGGCGATGGGCGACGACGATCGTCGTGCGGCTCTTGGTGAGCGCATCGAGCGCGCGCTGCACGGCGACCTCGTTCTCAGTATCGAGCGCGCTCGTCGCTTCGTCGAGCAACAGGATGGGCGCGTTCTTCAGGATGGCCCGCGCGATGGCGATGCGCTGGCGCTGGCCGCCCGACAGAGAGACGCCGCGCTCGCCGAGGCGCGTCGCGTAGCCATGGGGAAGGGCGCGGATGAAGCCGTCGGCCTGGGCGGCGACGGCGGCGCTGGCGATCTCCGCATCGGTGGCCGAGGGCGTGCCGTAGCGGATGTTCTCGGCAACGGTATCGGCGAAGAGCGCGACCTCCTGCGGCACGAGCGCAGTCGCCGCACGCAGGTCGTCGAGCGCCAAGGTGCGGATGTCGAGGCCGTCGATCAGGATCTCGCCCGAGGTCGGATCGTAGAAGCGCAGGATGAGGTTGAGGATCGTGGACTTGCCGGCGCCGGACGGACCGACGAGAGCGATGCGCTCGCCGGGCGCGACGCGGAAGGAGATGCCGTCGAGCGCCGGCGTGCCGGGACGGCTGGCATAGCCGAAGCGCACGGCGCGGAACTCGATCTCGCCCTTGACCGGCTTCGGCAGCGGCACCGGGTGTGCGGGCGAGGTGATCTCGGGGGCGACGTTCAAGAACTCGATGATACGCTCGGCGGCGCCGGCAGCCTGCGTGGTCTCGCCCCAGACCTCCGACAGCTCGCCGAGAGCGCCGGCGGCAAAGAGCGCATAGATCACGAACTGGCTGAGACGGCCCGCCGTGATCTCGCCGCTGATGACGGAGGCCGAGCCGTACCAGAGTACGCCGACGATGCTCGACACGACGAGCATGATGACGAGGCCGGTGAGGCCGGCGCGGGCGCGCATGCGGTCGCGGGCGGCGGTGAAGGAGCGCTCGACGGAGGTGGCGTAGCGGTTCGCGACCGCATCCTCGTGGCCGAACGCCTGCATGGTGCGCACGGCGGCAAGGTTCTCGGCGGCATAGGCCGAGGCTTCCGCCAGCGTATCCTGTGCGCGCCGCGACAGGCGGCGGACCATGCGCCCGTAGCCGATGAGCGGCAGCACGATGACGGGAATGGCGATGAGCACGAGCAGCGACAGGCTGGGGCTCGTCACGATCATCATCACGAGCGCGCCGATCAGCATGATCGCGTTGCGGAGCGCTTGCGAGATGGCGGAGCCGGCGACGGTCTTCACCTGCGTGGTGTCGGCGGTGAGGCGGCTCATGACCTCGCCCGAATGCGTGCGCTCGTAGAACTCCGGGCCGAGGCGGGCGAGGTGCGCGAACACGTCCGAGCGCAAGTCCGCCACGACGCGCTCGCCGATCCAGTTGACGAGATAGAAGCGGGAGGCGCTGGCGAGAGCGAGGGCGAATCCGATCCCGATCAGCATCATGAAATACTGGTCGATCATGGCGCCGTCCTTGGCGCCGAAGCCGTGATCGATCATGCGGCGCACGGCCATCGGAATGGCGAGCATGGCCCCGGCCGAAACGACGAGCGCGAGGCCGGCGCCGATCATCGCGCCCGGGTGGCGCAGAAGATAGGGCTTGAGGGCGAGAAGGGGACGGAGCGAGCGGCGGCTCGCGGTCGCGGCGTCGTCGGACGAGGAAGCCTCGGCCTGGCGGAGCGGGGCTCCCCCGGTTTCGTTACGCAGGCTCAAGTCTTGCTCTCTCGAATTCAGCGTTTCCCGGCCGAGGCTTATGACTCTTGTCGTCGTTGCGGCCACTTTCGAGCATGCTCGACATTCGACCTCCGCGTCAACGCCTGCCGGGGGTGCTGCGCGCGACGGCGCCGCGCAGAGTCAGCGCGCGATCGGCTCCGATCGGATCGCGATTGCGGCCTAGATCTTTGATGCAACCCTAGAATTCACATTGTGGGGGGAAGGCGCGACGCAATCCCTTGGGCCCGGCCCTGCGGCTGCGTGCCGCTCCGACCGGGTAAGTGCTTTATTCATCGGCGTTTTGCGAGGCTTGTACTGGCTGGGCAACTCGATTATAGAAGCCCATCCCGAAATTCCGGGCCGTGCGAATGGCGGGCAGGTTGCCGCCAGCTCGGGTGTCGTCGCGCTGAAAAGCGCCGCACGCCCGGTCGGCCCCGGCTTTGAGCGAGCACGGTTCATGAAAAAAGACGTAGACACCCATCCCGACTATCATCAGATCACGGTCAAGATGACCGACGGATCGCAGTTCGTCACGTATTCGACCTACGGCAAGGAAGGCGACGAGCTGCAGCTCGACATCGATCCGTCCTCGCATCCGGCCTGGACCGGCGGCGACCAGCGCCTCATGGACCGTGGCGGGCGGCTGTCGCGCTTCAAGAAGAAGTTCGAAGGCATCTTCTAAAGACTGCACGCGCCCGGACGGGCGCGGCGATCTTTCCTGCGGAATGAAAGAAGGCCCGGAGCGCAAACGCTCCGGGCCTTTCTTATATTGCGATCTCTTCCCGTGCGTCTCAGCGCGAGGCGGCGCGGCGCGGGCTCGCGCCAAAGGCGCACTCGAGCGTGTGGATCTGGGTCGCGACCGGATTGATCAGCGGCGCCTGCGCGATGTCCTCGGCGGGCGGCAGCATGGCGCGATCGAGCTGGACGATGCGGTCGTGCAGCATGAAGCTTGCCCCGATGAGGGCCTGCAACCCTTCGGGCAGCTCGCTGAAGCCTTTGGTGTGGCTCGGCCGGCCGAGAGTCTGAAGCTTGATGCGGGCGCGCTTGGCCTCGGCCTGCTCCGCCGTGATCTCGCCTTCCTTCAGCGCCCGGCGGATGAGCAGCCACGAGGCCAGCTCGAGCAGGCGCGTCGTGAGGCGCATGCTTTCCGTCGCGTAAAGAACGGTGACGTGGTTGGGAAGACCCTTCGACTCGCGGCGACCGTCGCCGTCGAGATAGGCGGCTGCGCGCTCGACGAGCGCCATGCCTTCCGTGAAGACCCGGTCGAACTGCTCCGAGGCCTGGAAACGCTCGCCGAAGGACACCGTCTCGCCCTTGGCTGCAAACAGATTTTCTACGCTGGACCCGTTGCTCATGACACGCTTTGACACAGACGCCTACTGATTGCTCACCTTAACATCGCAAGATCCTAAGAGGCCAGAGTTAACAAAGTTGGCCAGAAAAGAGACAAAACGATGCCCGGATGAAGCGCGCTGTTCGATGCAAGACGCGCGCCGAAAAAAAATGAGCCGCCTTGCGGCGGCTCAGAAGTCAACAGGGAGGCGTCAAACAGGGTGGCTAGGCACCACCCGGGATCCAGGTCACTGGATGAGAGGCAGGATACGCGCGGTTTCCTAACGAAAGCTTAAACGACGACGCACAAACCGCGCATTCACATTCAGATATCTCCGCCCCGTCGACGTTAACGCGGTGTGTCATCGCGAGCGTGTGCGGGACCCGCGTGCTATTCGGCAGAGCCGAGCGGCGAGGCGAGCACCTTGTCGATGCGCCGGCCGTCGAGATCGACGACCTCGAGGCGCCAGCCATCCAGCTCGATGAACTCGCCCGTCTTCGGAATATGCTGCATGTGGGCGAGGACGAAGCCGGCGAGCGTCGTGTAGCTGCGCTTCTCGGGAAGGGTGAGGCCGAACTGGGCCGCCATCTCGTCCACCGGCATGGATCCCGCGAGCAGCCATGTGCCGTCGGCGCGCGCCACGGCATTCGGGTCCTCGCCGCCGGACTTGAAGGCGCCGACGATCGCTTCGAGCACATCGGCCGGCGTGACCAGTCCCTCGAAGTGCCCGTACTCGTCATGGATGAGGGCGATCGGGACCTCCGCTTCGCGCAGGGCCTTGAGCGCGTCGAGGGCGTCCATCGTCTCCGGAATGATCGGGACGCGGCGGATGGAGGCGCGGATATCGAGCGGCCGGCCGGCGAGGATCCCGGCCAGGATCTCACGGGCGCGCACGACGCCGACCAGTGTATCGATGGTGCCCTCGCCGACCGGGATGAGCGAGTGCGGCGTCTCGATGAGTTGCTGCCGGATCTCCGCTTCCGAGGTCGCGATGTCGATCCAATCGACATCGGTGCGCGGCGTCATGAGGCCGATGACCGTGCGGTCGGCGAGGCGCATGACGCCGGAGATCATCTCGCGCTCGTGGCTTTCGAGCACGCCTGCGGCCTCGGCCTCCAGGATGAGCATGGCGATCTCCTCGTCGGAGACCTGGCTCTCGCTCTGCTCGGCCTGGCCGAACAGGCGGAAGACGAGGCGCGTCGAGGTATCGAGCAGCCACACCGCGGGACGCGCGATGCGCGAGAACGCCGTCATGGCCGGGGCGACCTTGCAGGCGATGCTCTCGGCGTTGCGGAGGGCGACGTTCTTCGGCACCAGCTCGCCGACGATCACCGAGAGATAGGTGATGATGGCGATGACGGCGCCATAGCCGAGCGAGGCGGCGAGCGTCGGCGAGAGGCCCGCCTCGCGCAGGGCTGCGGAGGCTTGCTCGCCGAAGGCTTCGCCGGAATAGGCGCCGTTGATGATGCCGATCAGCGTAATGCCGATCTGCACCGCCGACAGGAAGCGGCCGGGGTTCGAGGAGAGTGCGACGGCGCTCTCCGCGCCGCGCCGGCCCGATGCGGCCATAGCTTTGAGGCGAGGCTGCCGGGCGGAGACGACCGCAAGCTCGGACAGCGCGAAAAGGCCATTCAGAAGAATAAGGCCTAGAACGATCACAAGGTCGGTCACGGGGTCTGCGGCCGACCGGTGGGTCGAAGCCACTCCAAGTTTCGAAGGGAGGAAATGCTATCGGGCCGTCCGCGGCCGGTCAATCTCGGGGAAGCCCCGACGTCGCGTGCGCGTGTGCGATCAGGCGCGGTTCGCGGTTCGTGCCCATCCACGGCGCCCTTTCCATCGCCTGTCTCGTCAGTTCCCCGACTTGAAGAGCGCGGCGGCGGCGGCCTCATGCGCGCGCTTCTTCGTCAGCTCGGCCGTCACGCGCACGATCTCGACTTCGAGCGCGGCAATGCGCTGCTCCAGCTCCGCCACGGAGAGCGTGTCGAGAGGGTCGCCGATCCCGATCGCCTTTGGCGTGGGCGGCCGCGTGTCGTCCCAATCCATGGTGTCCTCCTGGGCTGCGCGTCTCTCGATTGGCTTTTGCGCTTCGCCGCGCGCGGCAGACTGTCATCTTCGCAGCCTTGTCTCAAGGCGTCCGGTCGGGCAGGTATGCACGTGCAAAGCCGCCGAGGAGCCTTCCGAAATGTCGAACCTTCCCGAAACCATGACCGTCGTCGCCATCGAGGGCAAGGGCGGGCCGGAGGTGCTGGTGGCGGAGACGCGCCCGGTGCCCGCGCCGGGGCCGGGGCAGGTGCTGATCCAGGTCGCCGCCGCCGGCGTGAACCGGCCGGACGTCCTGCAGCGCAAGGGGCTTTATCCGGCGCCGAAGGGCCATTCGGAGCTTCCGGGCCTCGAAGTCTCCGGCACAATAGCTGCGGTGGGAGAGGGCGCCGGCCGCTTCCAGCCGGGAGATCGCGTAATGGCGCTGCTCAACGGCGGCGGCTACGCCGAATTCGCGCTCGCGGAGGAGGCCGCCACGCTGCCGGTGCCGGAGGGTCTCTCGAACATCGAGGCGGCCGCTCTGCCCGAGACGTTCTTCACCGTCTGGCACAATGTGTTCGAGCGCGGTGCGCTCAAAGAGGGAGAGTGGTTCCTCGTGCACGGTGGCACGAGCGGTATCGGCGTCACGGCCATCCAGCTCGCCGTTGCACGTGGGGCGCGCGTGATCGCGACGGCTGGGTCGGCGGCCAAATGCGAAGCCTGCCGCGCGCTCGGCGCCCGACGGGCCGTCGACTACACGCAGGGGGATTTCGTCGAGGCCGTGAAGGCGGAGACCGGGGGGCGCGGTGTCGACGTCATCCTCGACATGGTGGGTGGCGACTACGTCGACCGCAACATCCGCTCGCTCGCCGACGACGGCCGGCTCGTCAACATCGGCTATCAGTCCGGCTCGAAAGTCACGGTCGATATGATGCGCGTCATGCTGAAGCGCCTCACGCTGACCGGCTCGACGCTGCGCATCCGGCCGACCGCGGTCAAGGGCGCGATCGCACGCGCCATCGAGGCGGACGTGCTGCCACTGGTGGCGGACGGTAAAGTCAGGATCGTGATCGACAGCACGTTCCCCCTCGCCGAGGCCGGGGCTGCGCATGCGCGCATGGAAGGGGGCCAGCACATTGGCAAGATCGTGCTGACGGTGTGATCGCTTTCGTACGGATCAGGCCGAGCGAGCGGGCGCCCGCTACCAGGCCAGCGCCGTCATGGCGGCGACGGGATGCGGCCCCTCGCCAGGGAACAGCGTGGCGAGGCGCGCCGCGCTCAGCCCGTCCGTGACGTGCACGCCGCTTGCGATGAAGACGCTGTCGACGCCGGCGCGTACCGCGCCCGCGATGTCGGTGCGCAGACCGTCGCCGATCGCGAGGATGCGGTCGCGCGTGACCGGCTTGCCCTTGATCTCCGCGAGCCGCTCGAACGCCATGTCGTAGATCGGCAGGTGCGGCTTGCCCGCATAGGCGACGCTGCCGCCGAGGGTTTCATAAGCGGCGGCGAGAGCGCCGGCGCAGTAGACGATCCGCTCACCGCGCTCGACGGTGAGATCGGGATTGGCGCAGACCATCGGCAGCTTGCGCGCCGCGAAGTCCGCCAGCAGGCTCGCGTAATCGTCGGGCGTCTCGACCTCGTCGTCGAAGAGCCCCGTGCATGAGATGGCGACGGCCTCCTCGGCCGGGGCCAGCACGAGCCCCAGGTCGTCATAAAGTGCGAAATCGCGCTCGGGTCCGAGGTGAAAGACCGGTTGGCCGGCAAAAGCGGCCAGGCGCGCGCGGGCCGCATCGCCCGACGTGACGATCGTATCCCAGGCGAAGCGCGGCACGCCGATGCGATCGAGCTGGGCGGCGACGGACGCCGCCGGGCGCGGAGCATTCGAGAGCAGCAGCACGGTGCCGCCGGCGAGGCGGAAGCGCGTGCAGGCTTCGCAGGCGGAGGCGAACGGCGCGACGCCGTTGTGCATCACGCCCCAGATATCCGTGAGCCAGGCGTCGCGCGCTTCGGCGAGCGTCGCGATCGAGGGCAGGATGGGAATGAGGCCGGCGTTGGCGTCGGGCATGTCGCGGTCCATCCCGCATGCGTACTCTGCCCACCCCTCGCTCGGCAAGCCCACGGCTCCCGCGCGAGGCGGGAGGTGGCCGGCCGTTTTCACGTCGGCGCGAAATCTCAGGCGGCGGCCGTTGCCGTGCGCCTGTTCTCCACCACCTCGGCGCGGACCGGGCGGGCACCCCCGAAGAGCTGGCCCTGGCCGAGCAGCACGCCGAAGCCGAAGACGCGGGCAAGCTGCTCGTCGCTCTCGATGCCGTCGACGACGAGGGCGAGGCCGTGGCTGGCGAGGTGGCGGCACACGTCGCTCGACGGGAGCTGTCCGGTCGGCGCGGGCATGCCGCTCAGGAACACCTCGGCATCGAGCTTGACGAAGGCGAAGCCCTGCTCGGCCAACGCCTCGAAGTCCATCTCGAGGTCGGTGAGGTGAGAGACGGCGAACCGGAAGCCGAGGGCGCGCATGTCGGCGAGCGAATCCCACTCGGGCGTCGAGAACCCGCGCACGTCGCTCTGCGTGAATGTGAGCACGAGCTGCGTGGCGAGGCTGCCGCGCTGATGCAGCGTCTCCGCCATCTCGCCGAGGAAGTGCTCGTCGGCCACCGACTCGCCGCTGAACGCGGAGAACACCGAGCCGCCCTTGCCGCGCTCCTCGAGACGGCGGGCGACGGCGGCGGTGCGCGTGATGCGCACGCCGTCGAACAGCGGCAGGAGGCCGGTGCCGCGCAGGT
>JRYH01011846.1_pt1 | contig 14047 bp, 11 predicted proteins | sample 235351 | NCBI WGS metagenome assembly JRYH01 (sample SAMN03074221, study PRJNA261480) | activated sludge metagenome | biome: Wastewater Treatment Plant; feature: Wastewater; material: Activated sludge; isolation source: activated biomass of a wastewater treatment plant treating wastewater... ... | reverse complement strand
GCTGTCGGGCGGCGAACGCCAGACCGTGGCCATCGCGCGCGCCGTCTATTTCGGCGCCAAGGTGCTGATCCTCGACGAGCCGACCTCGGCGCTCGGCGTGCGCCAGACGGCCAATGTGCTCTCGACCATCGACCGGGTGCGCAATCAGGGCATCGGCGTCGTCTTCATCACCCACAATGTGCGCCACGCGCTGGCGGTGGGCGACCGCTTCACGGTGCTGAACCGCGGGCGTACGCTGGGCACCGCGCGGCGGGGCGAGGTGAAGCCGGAAGAGTTGCAGGACATGATGGCGGGCGGGCAGGAACTGGCGGAACTGGAGGGCTCGCTGGGCGGCACGGTATGACGCAGAAGCTCGATGTCATCACCATCGGCCGGTCCTCGGTCGATCTCTACGGCGCGCAGGTTGGCGGGCGGCTGGAGGACATGCGCTCCTTCAACAAATATGTCGGCGGCTCGCCCGCCAACATGGCGGTCGGCACGGCGCGGCTCGGCCTGCGCTCCGCGCTTATCACGCGGGTGGGCGACGAGCATATGGGCCGCTTCATCCGCGAGCAGCTTGCCGCCGAGGGCGTGGATGTGCGCGGCGTCGTCACCGACCCCGAGCGGCTGACGGCGCTGGTGCTTCTGGGCATCCGCGACCGGCGGCGGTTCCCGCTGATCTTCTATCGCGAGAACTGCGCCGACATGGCTTTGTGCGAGGACGACGTGGACGAAGGCTTCATCGCCTCGTCCCGCGCCGTGGTTGTGACCGGCACGCACCTGTCGCATCCGCGCACCGAGGCGGCGGTGCTGAAGGCGCTGCGGCTTGCGCGGCGGCATGGTGCGCGCACCGCGCTTGATATCGACTACCGGCCGAACCTCTGGGGTGTGGCGGGGCATGGCGATGGCGAAAGCCGGTTCGTGGAAAGCGCGGCGGTGACGGCAAAGCTCTTGTCCACGCTGCATTACTTCGACCTGATCGTGGGGACGGAGGAGGAGTTTCACATCGCGGGCGGGACGACCGACACCATCGCCGCGCTGAAGGCGGTGCGGGAGGTGAGCGGGGCCACGCTGGTGTGCAAGCGCGGCGCGAAGGGTGCGGTGGCGTTTGACGGCGCGATCCCCGACAGCCTCGATGACGGCCAGAGCGGGCCGGGCTTCCCGATCGAGGTTTTCAACGTGCTGGGCGCGGGGGACGGGTTCTTTTCGGGGCTGATGAAGGGCTGGCTCGATGGCGAGAGCTGGCCGCGCGCGCTGGAATACGCCAATGCCTGCGGCGCCTTCGCGGTCTCCCGCCACGGCTGCACGCCGGCCTATCCGACCTGGGAGGAATTGCAGTTCTTCCTCAGGCGCGGCGTGACGCGGCCTGACCTTCGCAACGATGCGGAGCTTGAGCAGATCCACTGGGCGACGACGCGCCACACGCGCGGCCTGCCGGACTGGGCCGACATCCGGGTCTTTGCCTTCGACCACCGGATGCAGCTGGAAGAGATGGCGGGCTATACGCCGGCGAAGGGCGGCGCGTTCAAGGCGCTCTGCCTGAAGGCCGCGCTTGAGGTCCAGGGCGGGCGGCCGGGCTATGGCATCCTCTGCGACAACCGCATCGGGCGGGCGGCGCTGCATGCCGCTTCGGGATCGGGGCTGTGGATCGGGCGGCCTGCGGAATGGCCGGCGAGCCGTCCGCTGAGCCTCGAGCCGGAACTGGGCCCCGATTGCGGTGGGTTGCAGGCATGGGCGCGCGAGAACGTCGTGAAGGTGCTGTGCTTCTGCCACCCCGACGACGATGCCGCGATGCGGGCGGCGCAGGAGGCGACGGTCGGGCGGCTTTTCGCGGCGTCGCGGCGGGGCGGGCTCGAGTTCCTGCTGGAGATCATCCCCTCGAAGGTTGGCCCGGTCGATGACATGACGACGGCGACCCTGATCCGGCAGTTCTACGAGGCGGGGATCTACCCCGATTGGTGGAAGCTTGAACCGCTGAAGACCGGCTCGGCCTGGGCCAATGCCATCGCCGCGATCGAGGAGAACGACCGCCACACGCGGGGCATCGTGGTCCTTGGCCTCGACGCGCCGGAGGCGGAGCTGGCGGCCAGTTTCGAGGTTGCGGCGGGGTTCGATCTGGTCCGGGGTTTCGCCGTGGGCCGAACGATCTTTGGCGATGTGGCGCGGGGCTGGATGACGGGCGGGATGGATGATGCGGCGGCGGTGGCGGAGATGGCGCGGCGCTACGCGCGGCTCTGCGCGATCTGGGACCGGGCGCGCGCGGCGGCGAAGGAGAAGGCAGCATGACGAAGACGATCCGGCTGACCGCCGCGCAGGCGATGGTGAAATGGCTGAGCGTCCAGATGACCGAAGAGGGCGGGCGCTATATCGACGGCATGTGGGCGATCTTCGGCCATGGCAATGTGGCCGGGATCGGCGAGGCGCTGCACAGGTTCCGCGACGTCTTCCCGACCTGGCGGGGCCAGAACGAACAGACCATGGCCCATGCCGCCATCGCCTATGCCAAGGGGTCGAGGCGCGCCCGTGCCATGGCGGTGACCACCTCCATCGGGCCGGGCGCGACGAATGTGGTCACGGCCGCGGCGCTGGCGCATGTGAACCGGCTGCCGGTGCTGATCGTGGCGGGCGACGTCTTTGCCAGCCGCCGCCCCGACCCGGTCCTGCAACAGGTCGAGGATTTCGGCGACGGCACGGTCAGCGCGAATGACTGCTTCCGCCCGGTGGTGCGCTATTTCGACCGCATCACCCGGCCCGAACATCTGCTGACCTGCCTGCCGCGCGCGCTGGCGGTGATGACCGACCCGGCCAGTTGCGGCCCGGTCTGCCTCGCCTTCTGCCAGGACGTGCAGGCGGAGGGCCATGACTGGCCGGAGGCGTTCTTCGCGCCAAGGGTCTGGCGCATCCGCCGTCCGGCACCCGACGCGGCCGAGCTTTCCGAAGTTGCCGCGCTCATCAAGGCGGCGAAGCGCCCGGTCATCATCGCGGGCGGCGGTGTCATCTACAGCCAGGCCGAGGCGGTGCTGGCCGATTTCGCGGCGCGCCACCGGATCCCGGTGGCCGAGACGCAGGCGGGCAAATCGGCGCTGGCGCAGGACCATCCGATGAACTTCGGCGCCAGCGGTGTGGACGGCTCGGCGGCGGCCAATGCGGCGAGCCGGGGGGCCGATCTGGTGATCGGGATCGGCACGCGGTTGCAGGACTTCACCACCGGGTCGCGCACGCTTTTCGATCCGCGGGCGAGGCTCGTCAGCATCAATATCCACGGCCATGACGCCACCAAGCACGGCGCGGTCAGCCTGGTGGCCGATGCGAAAGTGGCGCTTGAGGCGCTGGGTCCCCTGATCGGCGATTACCGTGCCAGCCCCGATGTGGCGGCGCGCGCGGACTGGCTGCGCGCCGTCGATGCCCATTGCGCGGCGCCCACGGGCGCGGGCCTGCCGACGGATGCCCAGGTGATCGGGGCGGTCCAGCGCGCGACCGGCGAGGATGCCATCGCCATGTGCGCGGCCGGCACCATGCCCGGCGCGCTGAAGCTTTTGTGGCAGCCAGGCCAGGGCGGCTATCACATGGAATACGGCTATAGCTGCATGGGCTACGAGATCGCGGGCGCGATGGGGCTGAAGCTTGCGCAGCCCTCGCGTGAGGTGATCTGTTTCGTCGGCGACGGGTCCTACATGATGGCCAATTCGGAGCTTGCCACGGCGGTGATGCGCCGCATTCCCTTCACCGTGGTGCTGACCGACAACCGCGGCTATGGCTGCATCAACCGGCTGCAAACGCTGGGCTGCGGCGGTGAACCCTTCAACAACATGTATGTCGATTGCAATGTCGAGGCCCAGCCCGAGATCGACTATGTCGCCCATGCCGCCGCGATGGGGGCCCATGCGGTGAAGGCCGCCGATATTCCGGCGCTTGAGGCCGAGGTGGCCGCCGCGCGCGGCCGCGACATCCCCACCGTCATCGTGATCGAGACCACGGCGCGGGATTTCCCCGGCACCGGCATCGAAACCACCGCCGGCGAGCCGGGCCATTTCTGGGACGTCGCCGTGCCGGAGGTCGGCGCGACGGACAACCTGAAACAGGCCTATGCGCGCTATCTGGACGGCGTGGCGCGGCAATCGCTGGTGAATTGAGGGCAGAATGATCCGTTTCGGAACCAATCCCATCGCCTGGGCCAATGACGACGACCAGAGCCTTGGCGCCCATATCCCGACCGACCGGATCCTGCGCGAGGCGGCGGCGATCGGCTTTGACGGGATCGAGAATGGTCACCGCTGGCCCGACGACCCCGAAGCCTTGCGCCGGCTTCTGGGCAGCCACGGCCTTGCCTTCATCTCGGGCTGGTATTCGCTGAACCTGCTGACACAGCCGGTCGCGGCGGAAAAGGCCGCGATCCGGCGCCACCTCGACAAGCTGAAGCATAACGGCTGCGAGGTCTGCATCGTGTGCGAGACCTCGAACTCCATCCAGGGGCGCGATGTGGCGCTGTCGCAAAGCCCGGTCCTGAGCGCCGAAGGGATGCGCGATTTCGGCGCGAAGGTGGAGGAACTGGCAGAGTTCACCGCCGCGCAAGGCATCACGCTGGTCTATCATCACCACATGGGCACCGTGGTCGAGACGCCCGACGAGATCGACGGCTTCATGGCCGCGACCGGCCCGGCGACGAAGCTTCTGTTCGACGCGGGCCATTGCCATTTCGGCGGCCATGGCGCGGACCCGGCGCCGGTGTTGCGCAAATACGCGGGCCGCGTCGCGCATTTTCACGCCAAGAACGTCCGGCCCGAGGTGATGGCAAAGGTCCGCGACAGGGGCATGTCCTTCATGGACGGGGTCCGCGCGGGTGTCTTCACCGTGCCGGGCGATCCCGAGGGCGGGGTGGACTTCGCGCCGCTGCTCAGCCTCCTGAAGGACAGCGGCTATGACGGCTGGATCGTGATCGAGGCGGAGCAGGACCCGGAGGAACGTGACCCCGTCCATTACCAGTCGCTTGGCCTGAGGACGCTGAAGACGCTTGCCGCCAGGGCCGGGCTGGTCTGAGGCCCCCGCGACACGGACGAAAAGGACAAGACCCATGAGCCCGTTGCTGCATCGCCCCTTCGGCACCCATGGCAAGGTGCATGACATCACGCCCGCCACCGCCGGCTGGCGCTATGTCGGCTTTGCGCTTTATCGCCTCAGGGCCGGGGAAAGCGCGGCGGAGGCGACCGGGGACCGCGAGGTGATCCTTGTCATGGTCGAGGGCAAGGCGCAGTTCACCGCCGCCGGGCAGGACTGGGGCGTGCTGGGCGAGCGGATGGATGTCTTCGAAAAGACCCCGCCGCATTGTCTCTATGTCCCTAACGGGCAGGACTGGAAGGCGGTCGCGCAGACCGACTGCACGATCGCGGTCTGCTCGGCGCCGGGCAAGGGCGGGCACCCCGCGCGCCGGATCGGCCCGGAGGGGATCACGCTCACGCAACGCGGCAAGGGGAACAACACCCGTCATATCAACAACATCGCGATGGAGGCCGAGGATTACTGCGACAGCCTGCTGGTGACCGAAGTCTTTACCCCGGATGGCAACTGGTCGTCCTACCCCAGCCACCGCCACGACGAGGACGACTTCCCCCGCATCACCTATCTGGAGGAAACCTATTACCACCGCATCAACCCTGCCGACGGCTTCGGCATCCAGCGCGTCTATACCGACGACGCCACGCTCGACGAAACCATGGCGGTCAAGGACGGCGACGTCGTCTGCGTCCCGCGCGGCCACCATCCCTGCGGCGCACCCTACGGCTTCGAGATGTATTACCTCAACGTCATGGCCGGCCCGCGCCGAAACTGGCGCTTCGTCGCCGCGCCCGAGGTCGAATGGATCATCGAGCGCGACGCGAAATGATCGGGCGGGCGCTGAACCAGAAGACCGCGCGACACCTGCCGTTCGAGGCGTTCCTCGATCTCGCGGCCTCGCTGGGTTGTGTGGGCGTCGAGCTGCGCAATGACCTCGGGCGGCCTTTCTTCGACGATATCGCGACTGCCCGTGCCGCCGAGATGGCGCGTGCGCGCGGTCTGCGCCTGTTGGGGCTGAGCGAGGTATACGGCTTCAACGTCTGGGATGCCGAGCGCGCGGCACAGATCCGCGCACTGATCGAGGTCGCTGCAGAGGCCGGTGCCGAGAGCTTCAGCCTGATCCCTTGCGTCGACGGTCGCGAGACCCTGCCGTTGCGCGCCGCGATGGAAAAGGTAGCGGCATTGCTTGACGGCATCCCGACGCGCGCGTTGATCGAGCCGATCGGCTTTGCCACCTCGTCGCTGCCGCGCAAGGCCGCATTGGTGGCCCTGATCGACGAGTTCGGACCACACCGCTTCGGGTTGGTCCATGACACCTTCCAGCACTGCATCGCGGGGGATCTCGGCGTTTTCCCGGCGCAGACCGGGATGGTCCACATCTCAGGGATCTCCACGCCCGGCGTCGCGCTGGATGCGGCGCAGGATGCGCGGCGGATTCTTGTCGATGCGGACGACCGCTGTGGCACCCTGCGCCAGATCGGTGACCTTCTTTCAGCGGGCTACACCGGCGCGTTCTCGTTCGAATGCACCGCTTCGGAGGTGCTGGAAAGCCCGAGCCTCGAGCAGGAGATCCGGTCGTCATTCGAATTCATCGACGCGGCGCTGGCGGGTTAGGCCCTGACTTTCAACGAAATTGCGTTGAGATGGCGCGGGTGGTGACGCCGTGCCCACCCTACACCCCGAAACTCACCTCCCGTCGGCTGCGGCGGCTGCGTGCTCAAGCAACACGGCGCGTCTTGCGGCGCTGTTGCGCTGGCTGATGGAGCGTCACGGCAGGCGACAGGGTGCCGAAGTTCGTATGCGTCTTCGGATGCGCGGTGGGCCGATGCGGCCGCCGCTGAAGGGGCGGAACAAGGACGAGAAGGGCGAGCTTGAACAGGTGATCCGCACGCCGAAGACGGCGATCACGGAAGGGACCCGGTGTCATCTTCCGCGCCTGCCCGGTGAGGGCGCGATACTTCACAAGGAAGCTCGCGTTTCCGCCGGGCTGCATCCGGACGCCGAAGCCTGTCAGGCTGGTATCCCACATGTAGATCTCAGTGCTCGGGTGCTGCACCATTTTGTCGATAGTGGTCTTGGTGATCTTGGGCACTTCCATCTCCTCTGGCTGGTTCCGCGGAACCACGGCGGAACCAGGTTCATGCAAGGCCGTGCGTTCTCCGGCAGTCCGCCGCAAATGACATCGAGATATTTTATGGCATAAATTCAATATGATAACCGACGTCGACAAAGCCGTACAGCTTGGCTCAAGCGTCCGCAAATCTATGTGAAGAGAATTCGTAATCATGGGGTCGGGGGGGTCGAACCCCTTCACCGGCGTCATGTCCCGCAAAGGCCGCTTATCCCCGGCGCTGCTCGTTACATATGACCGGGCGATGGGGAATCGGCCGGGGGCGACGGTGGTCTAACTTCGGCCCGGCGGCCTCTCCTGACCGCCCGCTCCGTCGCCGGTTCTTTGACAATCCCCCTCGAAAACGCCGACAATGCGGGCATTGGCAACGCTGCGCGGTCCAATTGGCCAACTTGCGCGTGGCATTGTGTTGGCCGAACAGTATGAATTCTGGCATTGTATTGCTGTTCGAAGCGGTCGCAACGCGGCCAGGACACTATCTTGACGGAGATAAGATATTCATGAAACGCATGGCCGCACCCCTTGTTGCTCTGACATTGATTGCCTTGCTTCACCCTGCCACCGCCTCGGCCTATATCGGCCCCGGTGTCGGCGCCGGGGCCATTGCGGCCGTTCTGGGTGTTATCGGGTCCATCCTCCTCGCCATTGTCGCGGTGATCTACTACCCGATCAAACGGATGCTCAAAGGCGGCAAGGCCAAGAACAGCCGAGCCTCCAGCAGCGACAAGACCGCAAAGTAACATGCTCCTATGGCTCTATGTCCTGATCGCCGGCGTCCTCGCCAGCGAGGCGTTGCTGCGTCTGCCGCTTCTGTCCACCATCCAGAGGGTCAGCCTGACCGCGAAGAAATCCGGCGCGGTCCTGTCCAGTAAGCGCATCTCCGATCACTGGAAGGAGCGGGTGCTGCCGCGCTACAGCCTTGTGATCGGTCGAGGGTCGGTTCTCTTCTTCCTGATGCTCTGCCTCGCGCTTTTGCCGGTGGCGCTTCTGGGCCTGATCTATCCCGGCGGCCTGTCCGCCTGGGCGGAGGCGCTGATGCGGCCGCTTGTGATACTTGTCCTTTGCGTCGTGTCAATCGGCTACATCGTGGTGCGGAGCAAGCTCGGCGGCGGCGCGGCCACGACCTCATCCGACTATTCCGCGACCGACCGCTTCCTGCATCGCCTCGCCCTTGGTCCGCTGGCCGAGATGTTGCATGACATCGAGAGGGCGCGCTTCCTGAAATCGTCGCCCGAGGACAGCGGGCGCCATGTCTTCGTCACCGGCCTTGCCCGTGCCGGGACGACGATCCTGATGCGGGAAATCCATCGCACCGGCGCCTTCGGCTCGCTCACCTATGCCGACATGCCTTTCGTGCTGGCGCCGAACCTCTGGGCCGGGATCAGTCGCAAGGGGCAAAAGCCGGGCATCCGGGCCGAGCGCGCCCATGGAGACGGGATCGAGGTCGATACCCAAAGCCCCGAGGCGCTGGATGAGGTCTACTGGCGCGTTTTCGACGGCGGGTCCTATATCGCTGCGGACGGGTTGGCCCCCTATGCGCCCGAAGAGGACAGGATCGACGGTTACCGCGACCTGATGCGGCTGGTGATGCGGCGCACCGGGACCGGCCGCTATGTCTCGAAGAACAACAACAACATCCTGCGGCTGCCTGCCCTTGCCGCCGCGATGCCGGCTGCGGTGTTCCTTGTTTCCCTCCGCCGTCCGCTGGACCATGCCGAAAGCCTGCTTGCGCAGCACAAGCGGTTCCTTGACGCGGACGCCTTCACGCAGGACTACATGACCTGGCTGGGCCACCATGAATTCGGCGCGACCCACCGGCCCTTCCTGTTCGGCGGCGGGCCCGCTGGCGATCCCATGACGCTGGACTACTGGCTTTCGGTCTGGCTTGCGGCCTATCGCGCGCTCGACACGGCCGAGGCGGAAGCGGAAAACATCCTTTTCGTGCCTTATGAGGCGCTCAGCGCAGATCCGGCGGTCTGGCGCGCGGTGGCCGAACGCATCGGCGTGGCCCCGGCCGCGGCGGAGGAGTTGCGCCCGATCACCAGCCCGCCCGCCGGGTTCACGACCCCTAGCAACACGGTGCAGGCGGAGGTGCGTTTCAGATCTCAGGTGCGTCCCAACAGCTTCGAAGTCACGCTCGACGGCACCGACGTCACCGCAAGTTTCAACCCTCAGCCGCCGGCTGCCACGCCACCGCAAGCCACCTTCTCCAATCTCGCCGTCGGACAGCATACGCTGCGGGCGAGCGCCGAGGTCCTGGTGTACTGGTTCCTCTTCCCCTACTGGGACCGGCAAAGCGCTTCGACGCAATTCACCGTCACGACGCCGGTTCTGAACTTTGCGCCAACCGGGCCGCTCAACCTTCTCGTCGGGGGCACGGGGACGAGGACCGTCACGGCAAGTGTCGCGCCTGCCGCCGCCTTGACCATCAGCCTGGCCAGCAGCAGCGCCGCGGCCGCAGTGCCCGCATCAACCACGATCGGCGCCGGCGCGACGAGCTCGGTACCGATCACAGTGACCGCGCAGTCGCCGGGAAGCGCCACGATCACAGCCTCGGCACCCGGCTTTCAATCGGCCAGCCTCTCCGTCAGCGTGCCGACGCCCGATTTCAGCGTGGACGTGACGACGGCCGACCAGTCGGTCGCTTGGGGGAACAATCCCAGCTACATGGTAGCGATCCGCAGCTTGAACGGCTTCAGCCAGCCGGTGTCGCTCAGCGCGATCGACCTGCCCGACGGCTCCACCGCCAGCTTCTCGCCGGCGACGGTCACGCCGCCCGTCGGCGGCAGCGCGACCTCGACGATGACGATCTCGACGACTGTGGCGGTGACAGAGGTCGGCACGACGCAATTTCGGGTCGTCGGCACCGGCCGCGGCAACGTGTCCCGGCGTGATGAAGCGCGATTGACCGTTCAACGTGTTGCTGGCGCATTCGGCCCGAACATCTATCCGCTGCAGAGCGGCAACGACACTTGCCCCCGCGCCGCCCCGGTCGTGACAGCGACGGTCGTCGCCGGGCCGAGCGTCCAGTTCACCAGCCCGCTCGGAACGACGAACCCTTCGCCCGACTTCGGCCCGGGCTACGATATCGCGTCGAATTGCCGAACCGGTTTCGTGATTCCTCCGCCAGTCGGTGTTCCGCCAAACCAGCAGTGGTTCGTCAACCTTGTCAATCTGCTGTTCGAGCCAACGACGGGCGCCCCCGGCATCAACAACTCATACGACTTCGCGAGCGTCGTGAACGAAGCCAGGTTCAGCCCCGACGCCAGCATCGTCGCGATCATCGGTCCGGGTCCAGGCGGCGCGGCCGGTGGTTTCTCGATCCAGCTGCGCGACGTCGTCACTCATAACAACTCATCTTCCGTGCCCTTTGACGGGATAATTACCTCGCTCAACCTGACTGGCGACGAGGTGATGGTGATCGGCAACGACGCCGGCGTTCCCTTCGATTTCACCATGCAGCTCCCGTGACCGGGGACGGGCGAGACACCCTGGAGCGGGAGTGAGTGCCGGACTATGCCTCCACGATGCACGCAACCGCGACTCGTGTCGTTCGCGCAGCGGCTCGGACTTGACCCCTAGGTCATCGCCGCAGCCCGAACTCAGGCTCGCGGCGAGCCTTTGGCATCGCCCGAAAGCGGAAATAGACGGCGAACCCAAGCTCGCCGACCACCAGGCCGGTTAACCGCCCTTCAGCAGAATGGCCCGGGTGTGAACCCGGGCCATTTTGCGGCGCAGTGTGGGATGGTTCGGGACGAGCGGCCTCAGCCGACCGCCTGCTCCTGCTTGTGGGCGGGCGCGGCGCTTTCGACCGGATCGCGCAGCACGTAGCCGCGGCCCCAGACCGTCTCGATGTAGTTGTCGCCGCCGGTGGCCGTGGAGAGCTTCTTGCGGAGCTTGCAGACGAACACGTCGANNTCCGGCTCGTCCATGCCGCCGTAGAGATGGTTGAGGAACATCTCCTTGGTGAGCGTGGTGCCCTTGCGCAGGGACAGGAGCTCGAGGATGCCGTATTCCTTGCCGGTGAGATGCAGCGGCTGGCCCTCGACCTCGACCGTCCGGGCGTCCAGGTTGACCGAGAGCTTGCCGGTCCGGATGAGCGAGTCCGAATGCCCCTTGGAGCGGCGGACGATGGCCTGGATCCGGGCGATCAGCTCGCGACGGTCGAACGGCTTCGTCAGGTAGTCGTCGGCGCCGAAGCCCAGGCCCTTGATCTTGCTGTCGAGCTCGGACAGGCCGGAGAGGATCAGGATCGGGGTGTTCACGCGCGCGCTGCGCAGCCGCCGCAGCACCTCGTACCCGTCGATGTCCGGCAGCATCAGGTCGAGCAGGATGATGTCGTAGTCGTACAGCTTGCCGATCTCGAGACCGTCCTCGCCAAGGTCGGTCGAATCGACGATGAAGCCCTCCGACTTCAGCATCAGCTCGATGCTCTGCGCCGTGTTCGAATCGTCTTCCACCAGCAGAACGCGCATGGGGACCTCTGATCGCTTCGCAGTTGGAAAGGTTAACTCATTAACCAATATCCGAGAAGTCGGTTAAGAAATGTTAAACGGCGCGGGACGGAAATTGCCCCGGCCGCAGGGCGCGGATTCACCGTTGCTTAAACGCGCCGTGCGATACTGGGCCAAGCGTCTGAATTCAAAAGGCTTTCATCGGAATGTCGGCTCTCCCCCGGGGGTTCGCCGGGCTGCTCGGCGACATCGAGCGAATCCCGGATGCGCGCCATTACGGCCGTGTCGCGACCGTTCTCGGCATGCTCGTCGAAATTGCAGGCCTCGATCGGCATCTGTCGGTCGGATCGCGCTGCGACGTGGTGAACCGCAACGGCCAGCGGGTGCCTTGCGAGGTCGTCGGGTTCCGGAGCGGCCGTGCCCTGGCCATGTCCTACGGCGCGCTGGACGGGGTGGGCCTCGGCTGCCGGGCGGAGCTGGTCGACTCCGATCCGGTGATCCGGCCGACGCGCGCCTGGCTCGGCCGCGTGGTGAACGCCTTCGGCGAGCCGGTCGACGGCAAGGGACCGCTCGCCTGCGGCGGCGGCGCCTCGCGCATTCGCAACACCCCGCCGCCCGCCCATGCGCGCCGGCGCGTCGGCGGCAAGCTCGATCTCGGCGTGCGCGCCATCAACACGCTGCTCACCTGCTGCCGCGGCCAGCGCATGGGAATCTTCGCCGGCTCCGGCGTGGGCAAGTCGGTGCTGCTCTCCATGCTCGCCCGCTACACGGCCTCCGACGTCAACGTGATCGGGCTGATCGGCGAGCGCGGCCGCGAGGTGCAGGAGTTCATCCACGAGGACCTGGGCGAGGAGGGGCTGGCGCGCAGCATCGTCGTCGTCGCCACCTCGGACGAATCGCCGCTGATGCGCCGCCAGGCGGCGCAGCTCACCCTGGCGCTCGCCGAGTTCTTCCGCGACCAGGGCGACCAGGTGCTGTGCCTGATGGATTCCGTCACCCGCTTCGCCATGGCGATGCGCGAGATCGGCCTCTCGGCCGGCGAGCCGCCGGCCAGCAAGGGCTACACGCCTTCGGTCTTCGCCGAGCTGCCGCGGCTTCTGGAGCGCGCGGGGCCGGGCACGGGCGACGGCTCGATCACCGGGCTCTTCACCGTGCTGGTCGAGGGCGACGACCACAACGAGCCGATCGCCGACGCGGTGCGCGGCATCCTGGACGGCCACATCTGGCTCGACCGCTCGATCGCGGAGCGCGGCCGCTATCCGGCGATCAACGTGCTGCGCAGCGTCTCGCGCACCATGCCGGGCTGCAACGGCGAGGCGGAGAACGCGCTCGTGCGCCGCGCGCGCAGCCTGCTCGCCGCCTATGACGACATGGCCGAGCTGATCCGCCTCGGCGCCTACAAGAAGGGGAGCGACGCGACGGTCGACGAGGCGATCGCCCTCAACGGCCCGCTCGAGACCTTCCTGTCCCAGGACAAGAACGAGCGCACCGACCTCGCCGCCGGCTATGCCCGGCTCGCCGAGATCCTGGGCATGCCGGCGCCCGCCGCCGCGGCCGGGAGCGGCGCGTGAGCGCTCTCGCGCAGCTCGTCCGGCTGCACGGCTGGACGCTCGACGAACGGCGCCGCAAGGTCGCCGATCTCGAGCAGCTGGCCGAGCGGCTGAAGGCCGATCTCGCGCGGCTGGAAGGCGAGCTCGCGCGCGAGGAGAAGACGGCGTCCGGCTCGCTGGAGCTGCGGGCCGCCTTCAATGCCTATGCGGCGATCGCCCGCAAGCGGCGCGACAAGATCAGCGCCTCCATCGACGACGTGACCGCCGAGATCGCCCGCGCCCAGGACGAGGTCTCGGAAGCGTTCCGGGAGCTGAAGCGCTACGAGCAGGCGCTCGCCAATCGCCAGGCCCGCGAGGCGGGGCGGCAGCGCCGCCGCGAGCAGACGGCCAGCGACGAGCTCGGCATCGAACTCTACCGCCGCAACCACGCGGTGAAGTGACGGCCGATTCAGTACCGACGTTCGTTTAACGCCGATTCGGGGTCTTTCGAAATCTCCGTATCAGCGAGGTGGAGTCCGGAAGCTGGACCAATTGAGATTGTCATCGCCGGGCCCTCATCCCGAGCTTGTCGAGGGAGACCCGGCGATCCATCCCTCCGCTGGCGTGGAGCGTCGACATGGATGCGCGGGTCAAGCCCGCGCATGACAAATTGTTGAAGATCGGTCCGAATACGCTGTTGGATCTCCGTATCAGAGAATCGTGATTCCGGGTACTAGCGAGCAGTTCCGCCTCGCGGAGCAGGGATGTCGCATTGGACAGGCAGCGGTGCCATCCTCATCCTTCGCCCTTCGACAAGCTCAGGAGGCTCAGGATGAGGAGATTTCTTCATGGCAAAATAAACGCGCCTCATGCTGAGCTCGTCGAAGCACGCACAACGCTCG
>JRYH01011293.1_pt1 | contig 14050 bp, 10 predicted proteins | sample 235351 | NCBI WGS metagenome assembly JRYH01 (sample SAMN03074221, study PRJNA261480) | activated sludge metagenome | biome: Wastewater Treatment Plant; feature: Wastewater; material: Activated sludge; isolation source: activated biomass of a wastewater treatment plant treating wastewater... ... | reverse complement strand
CCGGGAGCGCACGCGACGCGCTGATCGCCCAGTCAGAGCGCCAGCGTCGTGACTTCTGGAACATCCGCGAGAATTTCGACGCGGAGATGCGCGCCTTCGGAACGCTCATCGATTATGACGTATCGTTTCCGATGGAGGCCATGGAGCCTTTCGCCGAGGAACTCCGGCATGAGCTTCAGGCGAAGGTCCCTGAAAATCGCGGGCTGCACATTCTCGGGCATCTCGGCGACGGAAATCTCCATGTCAGCACGGGGGCCGATCCCTCTCTCAAGCCCGCAATCGACGATCTTGTCTATGGGCTGATCGCCGCCTATGGCGGCGGCGCGATCTCGGCCGAGCACGGCGTCGGACTCACGAAAAAGAGCTACCTGCGCCTTTCCCGAACCGATGAGGAGATTGCCCTCATGCGGTCCCTTAAGGCGGTGCTCGATCCGCGCAACATTCTTAACCCCGGGAAGATCTTCGATCCTCGCGCTCCATCCAGCCACGGACCGGTAACGAGATGAGCGACGACGGCAATTTCTATGTGCTGCTCCGACGGCTTCCTGTTGCACTCATACCGCAACGTCGGCACGGAACGCTCCAGCGTTCCTTGTATCTGTACCTCACCTACGTCCTAGCGTCGGAAGCGTCGACATCCCTCGATCGAGTCAGTTCAGCGCGGCTACAAGCCGCCGGACATCCGCCTCAGACCTTTCCTCGAATTGCGGCATATAGGACAGCGGGTCGTTGAGCGTCATTGGCAGCCGGGCGAAGCCTTCGATCGCGGCGTGCAGACAAAAGGCCGCGTGAGCGGGGTTGTACCCACCCTCCTGCACCGCCAGCAGCCGGCCGCCCGAGACCTCCTCCGCTAACGATCGGGCCCGTGCGGCCAAAGCGTGGAAACCGCGGGTCGTGACCAGCTGCCGCCCGTTCGGATCGAACTGCCCGGCATCGAGACCGCTGGCGATGATGAGGAAGTCGGGTGCAAAGGCGCGGATTCGGGGCGCCACCAGCTCATCGAACGCCAGAAGATAGGCGTGATCCGTCGCTCCCATCGGCAACGGTACGTTCAGGTTGTATCCTATTCCCTTGCCGCGCCCGCGCTCCTCCGTGCCGCCGGTCTGCGGATGGCTCGCCCCCCAGGCGCCGTGGTCCATGTGCATCGACACGGTCAGCACGTCGTCGCGATCGTAGAAGCCTTCCTGAGTTCCATTGCCGTGATGGACGTCCCAGTCGATGATCGCCACCCGCCGCAAGCCGCGATGCAGGAGGTCGCAGGCTGCGACTGCGACGTTGTTCAGGAAGCAGTAGCCGTCGGCCATGTCCGGCGCTGCGTGATGGCCCGGGGGCCGCACCAGGGCGAAGGCCGGTCGGCCGCTGCCCTCGAGGACATGGCGGGCGGCAGCGACGGCGGTCCCGGCAGCTGCAGTCAGACCTTGCCAGCTGCCGCGTCGCATCAGCGTAGTGGCGGTGAACTGGCGCCCCGTCCGATCCGCTGCCTCCAGGCTCGCGATGTAGTCGCGCGTGTGAAAGCGCAGCAGCTCCTCCGCCTCCGCGTGGCGCCCCTGATGCCATGCCAGATAAGGGGCGACCGGGCCGCGCAGGAGGATCGATCGCATGTTGACGATGCGGTCCGGTCCTTCGGGGTGGGGCGTCTGCAGATCGAGCAGCTCGCTCGGCGGCGCTTCGAACACCCCCGCCCCGGTGTCGTGTGTCAGGACGTCCTCATGCCAGAAGACATCCAAGAGCATTGATGCCATGGGCTCGTCTCGTCACTCTGTGCTTAGTCGGTCTGTACTTAGTCGGTCTCGGGCAGGCCGACTGTCATCGCTTCGAGTCGCTTCAGCAGATCGGCTGCGCCAGCCTGTATCCGATGCGGATGGAAGCACCGTCAAGAGACTTGTGTGCGCCTTCCCCGCTGCAGGCGGATTTGAGAATGGCGGCGGCGGCAATCTGCGAATTCCTTTCGCATCCTTCAAAAATTAAATCCGTTTGACACCGCCCGCGGGGGCCCCAAGGCTCTTGTCCGAACCCCGGTGCGACCTTCCGCTCATTCCGCCGCATCCGATCCAGGAGTCATGCATGAAGAGCTATCTTCGTAAGCAAATCGATTGGCTGCAGCCTTTTCCTGCCGAGGAATACGCCGCGCGGCGGAAGAACGTGCGCGATGCCCTGGTCGCCCGAAACATAGACGCGCTCTACGTCACCACGCCGGCGAACCTGACATATCTGTTGGGTTACGACATGATCTGGTACCACCTGCGGAACCTGACCGGCCTGCTGGTCCGCGCCGACAGCGACAAGACGCTGCTGTTCGATGCGATCGGGCATACCACCATCGTTTCCACCACGCCGGAAGTGCAGGAGGTCGTCTGGTTCAAGCGCGAAAGCGTCGACAAGCTCATCGATCAGGTTGTGCGGGAGTTTGCCGCCCGCGGCCTGGCGAAGGCCCGCATCGCGCTCGAGCCCTGGGGGTATTCCCCCCACGGCAAGGTCATGGCGGAGCTGGAGCGGCGGCTGCGGGACGGCGGCGCCGAGATCCTCGATGAATCGCTGCTGATCGAGCAAATCCGCCTGGTGAAGTCGCCGCGCGAGATTACTCTCATTCGCACGGCCGCGGCGATGGCCGACAATGCGATGTCCGCGGCCCGCGATGCCCTCGAGCCCGGGATCATGGAAACCGAGATCGAGGCGGTCATCATGAACTCGCTGATGGGGCAGGGCGGTGGCTATCCCGGCATTCGGACCATGATCGGTTCGGGTCCGCGCGCGGGCACCCATCACAGCCCGCCGCAGCATCGAAGGGTAAGGCAGGGCGACCTGGTCTTCGTCGACTTCTGCAGCTCGCTCCATCGCTATCACGTGAACCTCAACCGGACCTTCTCGCTGGGTGAGCCCGACAAGCGTTGGACCGATCTGATGGAGAAGTCCGCCGGCTGCATCGATGCGATCCTGGCCGCCGTCAAGCCCGGCGATTCCTGGCGGAAGGTCGCCGAGGTCGGCGATCGGTACGTCGACGAGGCAGGCTTGCGCCAGTATCTCTGGTGGGCCGGCGGCTACGCTCTGGGGATCGCCGTGCCGCCCGATTGGGTCGGTTCTTATTTCGCAGAGCCGCGCGAGGGAATCCCCGACCAGCCGCTGCGGCCCGGCATGGTCTTCAACTACGAGAACCAGTTCGACGTCTGGGAGGACTGGCCGGGCGGCAGCGGCGCTGCCTATATCGAGACGCTGCTGGTCACCGAACAAGGACTCGAGGTCCTTTCCAAGCTGCCGCGCCGGCTCGTGACGGTCTGAGAGGAGCCGCGCCGGGGTTTCCGTAGCCGCCATTCGGCGAACGAGGCTGCGAAATCGATTTGGATGATGCGCGAATATTGTGCGATTGACAGAAATGGCTCGCGCGCCCAGGCTCGCCGCACCTGACGCGATGAAATGGATTGGAATATCAGCATGCTTCTTCCGAAGCATGGGCGCATAGCAGGAGCAGGGCGTGAGGAAGCACTTTCAGGAGGCATTGGCGGCGACGCCGGAGTTCAAGGCGCCGCCCTTCCCCGAGGAAGAATTTGCCGAGCGTCTGCGACGCCTCCGCCAGGAGATGGCGAGGCAGAAGATCGATCTCCTGTTCTTGAGCGCGCCGGAAAGCGTCTTTTATCTGACGGGTTTCCAGTGCGAATGGTATCAGGCGCAAAGCGGCAGGGCCTTCCCCCCGACGAGCGGTGTCGCCGTTGCCGCGGATCGTGACGGCTTCATCCATTTCGAGACGCCGAGCGAAGCAATCCTCAGCCACATCACGGCGGTTTCGAAGGACATCCGGATCTTCCCCCTGGAAGCGCGCCGCGACGGTCAGGACTTCATCCTGCGCGAGCTCGCCGCGGCCGGCATGCTCAAGGGCAGGGTCGGGCTCGAGCGTTACAGCTACCGGCCCAATCCGGTCATCAGCGACAAGTACGTCGCCGCCTTCGAAGGCGCGGGACTCGAGGTCGTCGACGCCACCGACCTGTTGCGCGACCTGCGACGCATCAAGTCGCCCCTCGAAATGCAATGCATCGAGGAGGCGAGCCGAATCGCCGACATCGGCATGCGCGCGGCACAGGCGGCGATCCGCCCTGGTGTCACGGAGCTTGAAGTGTTCGGCGAGATCATCGCCGCCATGGCGAAGGCGGGCGGAGAGTTTCCCGGCATCCTGCCGCCGGTCATGGCGGGATTCCGCGCCAATTGCAGCCACCCAATCGCCAGCCGCAAGATCATTCAGAAGGGCGAGCGGGTGAATGTCGACGTCTCGGGCGTCTATAACCGGTATCACAGCAACATCTGCCGCGGCTTCTATGTCGGAGAGCCGCCGAAGGCGGTTCTGGACTTTCACAACCGGTCAGTCGGCGTGTTCGAGATGATCGACAGCATGATCCGGCCGGGCATGGAGGTGCAGAGCCTGCTGCACGCCGTCAACCGCTACTACAAGGATCAGGGCCTGCTCGAGGAAGCCTACTGGAGCGGCGGCTACGAGCTCGGCATCGCCTTTCCGCCCGACTGGGTCGGCGCCTTCATTTACGACGGCAGCATCACGAAGCCAGGCGAAACCTTCGAGCCGATGACGGTGGTCAACCACGAATGCGTCTTCTTCGGGCCGCAGAAGAGCGGACTCGCCTTCACCATCGAGACGCTGATCTTCGGACCGGACGAGGCGCGGATCGCCAGCAGCTTTCCTCGCGAATTGCAGGTGCTGACGGCCTGACCACGGCTAATCGTCACCGCGGGGCGCGGGCGCCGCATCGGCTCGATCCCTTGTTGCGCCCGGCGTCGATCGCGATCGTCGGCGCATCTCCCAAGCCCGGCTCCTATGGGCGGGGCATCATCGATGCTTGCGTCAATGCCGGCTACCCGGGTGAGCTGTTTCTGGTCAATCCCAACTACCGGGAAATCGACGATCGGCCCTGCTATCCGCGCCTCGATGCGCTGCCCGCCGCTCCGGAGCATTGCATCCTGGGTGTGGCAAACCCCCGCATCGAGGCGGCGCTNNACCAACCCGCCGATCGACAGCTTGCGCGAGCGGCATGTGATGAGCCTGAAGACGCGTTTTGCAAACCTTGCCAACATCCTCGATGAGAAGGGGCAGAGCGAGCATGTTCTCGTCATGGGCTCGCCGGTGCTCGTCGGCGACGACTGGGATCGGCTTCGCGCCTATTTCGGCGACGCGGTTGCCGACATCGACTGCACCTTCCCGGTCGGAGGCGATGCGTCGGCGCTCCGCGACGCGATCGCGGCGGGCGCCAAGGCCGCGACCATCTTCGGCAGCGGTCTGCTCGATGACGGCGTCGAGCCACCGCTCCTCGAGCGCATGCGCGCCATGGCGCATCGTGCCGGCATCCTGATCTGCGGCGGCAATGGCTCGGGCTTCTACAATCATGCGGACAGGGTACGCTGCCAGATGGGCGGCGGACCCGCCGCGCCGGCAGGGTCCGTCACCTTCATCGCGCAGTCCGGATCGATCACGGCCGCGGTGTGCGGCAATGACGGCCGCCTGCAGTTCAACCTCGCCGTCTCGTCCGGGCAGGAGATCACGACCGACGTCTCGGACTACATGGATTTCGCACTTGGGATGGAGAGCACGCGCGCGATCGGGCTCTTCATCGAGACGATTCGCAATCCGGATGGCTTCATTCGCGTACTGCGCCGTGCTGCGGCGATGGACATTCCGATCGTCGTCAACAAGGTCGGCAGAAGCGAGGCAAGCCAGCGCTTTGCCGTCAGCCACTCCGGTGCGCTCACCGGCAACGATGCGGTCCATGACGCCGTCTTCGCGCATTACGGCGTGATGCGCGTGGACGACCCCGACGAGTTGCTGCTTCGCGACACGCGCTTGGCCCTCCCGCCGCTCGACCGGGCTGCCGCACGGCGCCTGATCGACGGCTTGGCCATCAGGCCGATCCTCGATGGCGTACGCGGCCGGCCGGCCCTCGACGTAGATGCCCTGGCCGATGCCTTCGCACATTTTTCGGTCATGATCGCCGCGCTGGGCGGGAGTCTGGCGGAGGTCGACGTCAATCCGATCATCCTCGGCACGAGGGGCGTCGTGGCGGTGGACGGGCTCATCATCCCCGCCGCGGACGCCCGTCGTCCCAATAGCCAATAGGGGGCAACAATGTCGGACGAGCTCCTCACGGAGATCAAGGACAAGATTGCGCATGTCCGCATCAACCGGCCGCGCGCGATGAACGCCATCCATCCGCGGATCATGGGCGAGTTCAAGCAGCTGTTCCGCGATCTCGACGCCGACAAGGAGGTGTCGGTCATCGTGCTGTCCGGTACCGGCGATCATTTCGGCGCCGGCTACGATCTGAAGTTCGCCTGGGGAGAGCACTACGGTCGCAACATCTTCGGTCAACGCAAGATGCTCCAGGATTGCGTCGACTTCGAGTACGCGCCTTGGGACTGCAGCAAGCCCGTCATCGCGATGGTGCGCGGCTATTGCCTGGCAGGAAGCTGCGAGCTCGCCATGATGTGCTGTGTCACTATCGCCGCCAAGAGTTCCAAGTTCGGCGAGCCGGAAATCCGCTTCTCGACCTCGCCGCCGGCGATCATCATGCCCTGGATCGTCGGGCTGAAGAAGGCGCGGGAGCTGCTCTATACCGGCGACACGATCGACGCGGACGAAGCACTTCGAATCGGCATGGTGAACCGCGTCGTTCCGGACGATGCGCTCGAGGAGCAGACGTTCAAGCTGGCGCGGCGCATGGCTGCCATCTCGCTCGAAGGTCTGCAGACGACGAAGGCGTCGATCAATCGGGGCGCCGAGATCGCCGGCATCCGCCAGGCGATCGCCTACGGCATCGAGCAGGGCGCCATGCTGGATTCGACCGAGACCGAGGCCTTGCGGAAGTTCTCCGAAGTTCGCGCTCGGGATGGGTTGACGGCGGCGATCCGGTGGCGCGAAAGTCAGTTCGTCGACTGATCCCGGTTTCGGCGGCAACGTCCGTTGCCGGCGCGTCATCTGATGATTCGAGCGCCCCGGATCGCCGGTATGACGATCCGGGTGCGGTCGACGACTTGCTTTCTTTTGCGGCTGCCCACCCCACGAGTCCCACATGGCGCGTGATGCCCGCTACGACATTCTGTTCGAGCCGGTCCGCATCGGTCCCGTAACGGCCAAGAACCGCTTCTTCCAGGTGCCTCATTGCAACGGCATGGGCATCGTCTATCCCAGCTCGATGATCGCCATGCGTAGCATGAAGGCCGAGGGCGGCTGGGCCGTGGTCTGCACCGAAGAGACCGATATCCATCCCACCAGCGATCTTTCGCCCTTGATCGAGGGCCGTCTCTGGGACGATCGCGACATTCCCGTCTTCGCGCGGATGAACGAAGCCGTCCACAAGCATGGCGCGCTCGCCGGTATCGAGCTCACTCACACCGCCAACCGTGACGCCTGCCTCTTCAGCCGCGAGGTGCCGCTGAACGTCACGCATGCCCCGGCGGGAGAGGGTCACTATCCGGCCCAGGCCCGACGCATGGACCGCGCCGACATTCGCAACTACAGACGCTGGCACCGGCAGGCGGCGCTGCGCGCCGAGCGCGCTGGATTCGATATCGTTTACGTCTATGTCCGCGCCCATGCCACCATCAACGGCAATTTCCTTTCGCGTACGCTCAATGATCGCACCGACGAGTATGGCGGCAGTCTCGAGAATCGCCTGCGGCTGACCAGGGAGGTGATGGAGGATACGATCGAGGCGGTTGGCGGCCGGTGCGCGGTCGCCATCCGCTGGACGGTGGACGATTCGATCGGGCCGGACGGTCGGCCGGATCTCGCGGAAGGCCGCGAGATGGTGGAGATGCTGGCGGAGCTGCCCGATCTGTGGGACGTCAACGTGCGCAGCTGGAGCCGCGATTCCATGCCGTCGCGCTTCGGCCACGAGGGATCGCAGGAGGAGTTCGTCCGCTTCGTCAAGAAGGTGACGAGCAAACCGGTGGTCGGCGTCGGACGCTTCACCTCGCCCGACACGATGGTGTCGCAGGTTCGTCGCGGCGTGCTGGACTTCATCGGCGCGGCCCGGCCCTCGATCGCCGACCCGTTCTTGCCCAGGAAGATCGAGGAAGGCCGCATCGACGACATTCGCGAATGCATCGGCTGCAACATGTGCGTTTCCGCCGACTTCACCATGGTGCCGATGCGGTGCACCCAGAATCCGACGGCGGGCGAGGAGTGGCGCAGGGGCTGGCATCCGGAAAGGATCGCGCCCCGGAAATCCGACGACAACGTGCTCGTCGTGGGCGGCGGTGCCGCCGGCCTCGAGGCCGCGCGGGCGCTCGGCCATCGCGGCTACGAGGTGACCCTGGCCGAAGCACGCCGAGAGGTCGGCGGTCGCGTTGCGCTCGAATGCAGGCTGCCGGGCCTCGCTGCTTGGGGCCGGGTCCGCGACTACCGCCTGCAGCAGATCCAGCGCATGGCCAACGTACAGCTCTATCTCGAGAGCCACCTCGACGCCGAGGACATCCGCAGCTATGGCTTCGCCCGGGTCGTGCTGGCGACGGGCAGCCGGTGGCGGCGCGACGGCGTCGGCCGCTGGCGCTCCACGACGATTCCGGGACTCGACGAGGTCCACGCGCTGACGCCCGACGACATCTTCGCCGGAAAACCAGTCGAGGGGCCGATCGTCATCTACGACGACGATCACTACTACATAGGCAGCGTGATGGCCGAGAAGCTGCGGCAGGAAGGCCATGACGTGACCATCGTGACGCCGGCCTCGGACGTCTCGATCTGGGCGCGCTTCACTCTCGAACAGCCGTTGATCGAGCAGCGGCTGCATGAGCTGGGCGTGGCGGTCATCGAGAAGCACGGAGTCGCCGCGGCGAAGGCTGGCGAGGTCGAGCTCGAGCACAGCCAGCACGGCGGCCGCCGTTCAATTCCTTGCGGTACGCTGCTGCTGGCCACGATGCGCCTGCCCAGTGACGCGCTCTATCGTGAGCTCATCGCCGATGCCGATGCTCTGCAGGCGGTCGGCATCAAGTCGGTCGCGCGCATCGGCGATTGCCATGCGCCGTCGACGATCGCGGCCGCGGTCTATGCGGGGCATCGCTGCGCCCGCGAAATGGACGAGCCGGTGGCGGAGATTCCCTTCGAGCGGGAGATGATCGCGCTGGCGCCCTCCTGAGGCACGGTGTGGAGACTCACGAATGTCTGCGGGCCTCTGGGTGCCGCGATCGTCATCGACCGCGGCATATTCGGAAGCGATCTGGGACGCCTCTCGATGTCATCCGCCCAGCCGTCACGTATCGCGGCGCCTGGCGGCCGGTGGGCTGGCCGGCCGCGTCCGGGACGGATGGTGATCGAGCGGCTGTGCGGGACTGCCGAGGCTTGCCCTTGAGGGCTCATTCGTCGGGCGGCGATGGGTTCTCGTTCTTGGCGACCTGGCTCGGCAGGTCGCCGACCTTGCTCATGAACCAGCGCTTGAAGGCCTGGACCAGCAGGTTGTTCCGGCTGCGATGCGGCGTGATCGTGCAGAGAGGCGCCGGGGCCGGTACGGAAACGGAGAGCACTCGGATCAGCTGGCCTTCGCGCAGATCGCGGTCCACCAGGATCTCGTCGGCGATGGCGATGCCGCATCCGGCCCGCGCCGCCTGATGCGCGACGAAGGTGTCACCCAGATACATGTTCGCCTTTGCGCGGATCTCGCCGCGCCCGATGCCCCGCAGCAGATGGTTCCAGTCCGAACCATCGTAGTTGCCGTGGATCAGCGTGTGCTCGCTGATGTGATCGATGCGCGAGAGGGGAGCGCCCAGATGCAGCAGGTTGGGGCTGCAGACCGGGAAATAGGTGGTCTGGATATGCGTCACCTCCTTCTCGCCGGGCATGTGCACGTCGCGCCAGGAGATGACCAGGTCGACCGTCTCGTCAATCTGCGTGATCGGTACCCAGGTGAACTCGACCAGGCGGAACTGTTCGATGAATTCCCGGGCATATTCCATGATCGGCGAGCTGGCGATGGCGGGTGTCGTGGCGATCTTGATGCTGCGTTCGGAGATCGGCTCTTGCAGCTCGCCGATGACGCCGTGGATCCGGTCCAGCGATTCCGTGAGCGTAGCCAACAGCCGCTGGCCCTGCGGTGTAATCGAGATTTGCCGCCCTTTGCGACCCAGGAGTGGGATTTCGAGCTGCTCCTCCAGATGGCGGAGCTGATAGCTCACGGCGCTGTGCGTCACCGACAACTCGCTGGCCGCCCGGTACAGATTGCCGTTGCGGCCGACGGCCTCGAAGGTGATCAAGCTCTGCAAGGTGGGCAGTTTTCGCTTCATGGTGCATCCGCTCGAACAAATTTCGTTCGTATATAATACGAATCTTTATGTGATTGACATAATTCTTTTTGCGCTGCATGTTGAATCGTAAGCATTGTGAGTGCAACGTAGAATTAAAAGTGCAACTGTAAATAAGAATTGCTGTGTTGGAGAATAGATCGTGCCGACTCCAGTGCAAAACCAGGCAGACATTAATGTTCTACTTCGGCCCGATCTTTTCTTCGTCAGAAGCCTGCCTGGCCGGTGCGGGGCGGCTCCGCCGTCGGCGATGAGGGCCCGCTCATGGGCGAGACAAGTCCACCGATCGATCGGTCGCGCTGCGATCTCATCGAGCAGCTCCGCCGCAGTCCGATCGGACGCGACGATGCCGACCAGTTGAGCCGAATGCGGATGAGCGCAGGCAAGACCAGCTGCCTCTCGATTCCGCGCCCGGCCCCGTCTCCTGGCCCGGCAGCTCGTCGGACAACGATTGCGTGAATGGCGTGTCGCGGATCGCGGAGAGCGTCCTCAGACGGTTCATCGACCCTGAGCCGTTCTCCGTACCGTGAGAAGCGCGCGAAACAACATCAGCAAAGGGAGGAATGGGGATGCACATCGGACGTACGCGGCTGGGCGCCATCACGCTGGCCGCCGTGACCATGGCGGGGCTCGCCGGGGGGCCGGCATGGTCGGACGAGGCGGGAAAGATCGTGGTCAGCAGCTGGGGCGGAGCCTTTACCAAGGCGACGCTCGACAATTTCGTCGCCCCTTTCGCCGAGGAGAAGGGCATCGAGTACCAGATGGTGGACGCCTCCGGCCAGCACATGGCCCAGGTGCAGGCCCAGGCTGGCGCCGGCAAGGTCACCTGGGACGTGATCGATTCGCTCGACGAGGCGACCGCCGCGGTGATGTTCGAGCGCGGGCTGCTGGAGCCATTGCCGCCCGAGGTGAAGAAGGTTCTCGAGGAGAACTCCGCACCGGGGATGGTGACGGATTACGGCATCATGCTTTCGAGCATCGCCAGCCCCTTCATCTGCAACAATGAGAAGGTCGACGCTTGTCCCAGCAACGCGGCCGAATTCTTCGACATCGACAAGTTCCCCGGTGACCGCTCCGCCTACACCAATCCGTTCGACACGCTGATCCTGGCTCTCAAGGCGTTGGGCGTCGGCGACCGGACGCCGACAGCGGACGAGGTCGACCAGGCCTTCGCGCTGATCGAGAAGATCCAGCCGTCGCTCCGGACCCTCTGGGATTCGGGCGAGCAGAGCATGCAGCTCATGCGCAGCGGTGAGGTCGCGATCATGCCGATCTGGAACCGTCCGGCCCGCACGTTGTCGGAGGAAACGCCCGGGAAGTGGACCGTGAACTGGAAGGATGCGCCCTACGGCCCTGCCTACATCGTCGTGGTGAAGGGCGCTCCTCACAAGGAGCTGGCCTTCCAGTATCTGGAGTACTACGCGACCCACCCCGAGCAGCAGGCGAGCTGGTCCTCGACGACCTCTTACGGCGTGGCCAACCCCAAGGCGTTGGCGAGCATCACGCCCGAGGCCATCGCCTGGTTGCCCGAAACGCATCTCGAGGACGTGCTTCACGGCAATGTCCAGTGGTGGATCGAGAACAGGGACAGTCTCGTCCAGCGCTGGCGCCAGGTCATCAGCAACTGAGGCGGAGGGGCCTCGCGGTCGCCCGCCGCCCTGCATCGCGGATCGACCGGAGTCCGGGCCGGATCGGCTTTTCCTGCGGCGGGAAGAGTGCCGATCCGGCATCGGCGCGACCGCCGGCACCACGCCTCTGGTCTTCGTCACCAGTGCTCGTATGGAGTCTGCAGGCTTGAACTTGCCGACCGGCGCCCTTTCGTTCCGCCGTGGCTGGAACCCCGTGGCGGGCCCGGTCACCGGCTTTCTGCTGGCCTCGCCGCTGCTGCTCCTGCTCGTCGTGTTTCTCGTCGTTCCGATGGCGCTGGTGTTGGGCCAATCGCTGGTCGAAGGCGGGATTGGCGCCTATGGGACCTTCCTTGCCAATCCCGTTTCGATGGGCGCGCTGCGGCGAACGCTGGTGAGCAGCGTCATCGTGACGCTTCTGACGACGGGCCTCGGCGGTGTCCTGGCGTGGCGCCTGCGGATGACCCGTTCGGGGCTGGCCCGCATGCTGATCTGGACCGCCATCCTGACGCCGCTCTGGATGGGCGTGATCGTGAAGAATTATGCCTTCACCATCCTGCTGGGCCGCGGCGGTCCGCTCAGCGTGATCAGTGCGTGGCTCTTCGGCGCCGAGGGGGTGTCGCTGATGTACAGCCAGACCGCCGTGGTGATGGGCGTGTTCTACTCGATGCTACCCTACGCCGCCCTGCCGCTTTACGTGACGTTCCGTTCGATCGATCTCGATCTCCTGGCGGCAGCCGAGAACCTCGGCGCCAGCCGGCTGCAGGCTCTGGCCAGTGTGCTGCTGCCCCTGGCGAGGCCCGGCCTGGTGGCGACCGGGATCATCGTCTTCGTCATTTCGATCGGCTTCTACGTCACCCCGGTGCTGCTGGGCGGCGCCAAGTCGCCCTACCTGCCTTCGCTCATCGAGCAGGACCTCTTCCAGTTCTACGATGAAACGGCCGCCCGCATCGCGGCCGCGATCCTGCTGATTCTCGCGATGGCGATCGTCGGCCTGGCCATGAAGCTTCTGGGGGCGCGCCAACTCCGCAGGGTGATCACATGAAGCCGGTCGCCCGTTCCCTCGCTGAGCGCGCCGTCGGCTGGATCTCGGGTGCGCTGGTGTGGCTCACGGTCCTTTTCATGCTGCTGCCGCCGATCTTGATGCTGCTGCTTTCCTTCTCCGGCGAGGACCACCTCGTCTTCCCGCCGAGCCGATGGGGGTTCCGGCAATACCTGGCGCTGATCGATTCCGAGTACTGGCTGGGAGCGATCTGGACCTCGGTAAAGATAGCGGTGCCCGTGGCCATTCTCTCGACGCTCATCGGGCTGGGGGCCGGCCTCGCCATCCATCGCAGCCGCCTTCCGGGGCGGGCCGCCCTGAGCTTTGCCGGTATTACGCCGTTGATCGTTCCGGTGTCGGCCTACGCGGTGGCGCTCTACGGGGTATTCGCAGACCTGAACTTGATCGCGAGCTATGTCGGCATGGTGATCGGGCACACGGTCCTGGCGGTGCCGCTGTCCCTGATCCTCTTCGACGCGGCGATGTCGGCCCTGAAGCCCGAGCTCGAGCTCGTCGCCATGACGCTGGGCGCCTCCCGCCGCCAGGCGTGGTCGTCGATCACGCTGCGCCTTCTGATGCCGAGCTTCGGCGCCTCGCTGGTCTTCGCCTTCCTGACCAGCTTCGACGAGGCGGTATTGATCAATTTCCTGGGCGGCGGCGTTTTCGTCACCTTGCCCAAAGGGATCTTCGATGCGGTGCGGTTCGGAGTCGATCCGCTGGTCGCCGCGATCTCCACCATTCTCATCGCCCTCACGGCTGCGCTGGCCGCCGCGACCATCGCGATACAGCGGAGGACCAAAGCGTGACAGCCGGGCCAGCGGAAGGACGCCTACGATGACCGGGACGCCGGGGCTGGAGTTCAAAGGAATCGCCAAGCGCTACGGCCAGATCGCGGCGGTCGAGGGATTCGATCTGACCGTTGGGCGGGGCGAGTTGCTGACGCTGCTCGGGCCTAGCGGCTCGGGCAAGACGACGCTGCTGCGCATCCTGGGCGGCCTGATCACGCCCGCCGCCGGCACGATCCGGGTGGCCGGCCGCGACATCACCCGACTGCCGCCGGAGCGGCGCGACATCGGCTTCGTGTTCCAGAACTATG
>JRYH01000551.1_pt1 | contig 14057 bp, 12 predicted proteins | sample 235351 | NCBI WGS metagenome assembly JRYH01 (sample SAMN03074221, study PRJNA261480) | activated sludge metagenome | biome: Wastewater Treatment Plant; feature: Wastewater; material: Activated sludge; isolation source: activated biomass of a wastewater treatment plant treating wastewater... ... | reverse complement strand
ATTTATGCAACTATTGGGTAAAAACAAGGCGGCCATGCGCTGCCCGGGTTCGGGCTATTCGTTTTCTTCGCTGCGCTGCCGTTCCTGAACCTGACGCAGCAGCAGGAACACTTCGCGCAGTCGGGCTTCGGGATCGTCGATTTCGAGCACCGACTGGCGCTCCATCAGTTCGAGCGGCAACAGTTCGGCGAGGCGGTGGGCGACGAACGAGGCGTCATCGAAATCGCGCTCTTCGACCCCGGGAATTTCGATTTCGATCTGTTCGATGATCTGGCGAAGCAGCGTCACCAGCACCGAACAATCGGGCGGCACCGTGCAAGGTGCTTCATCGAGCCAGGCGACTTTGGCGCACAATAGGCCGTTCGGCTGGGCCCAGGTCCGCTCCAGGCGGTAGCGACGCTCGCCGGTGGCGACGATGCCGAGCAGGCCATCGTCGCGCGTGAACCAATCCGATATCCGGGCGCTGGTGCCGTAAGCGGCCATTCCGACCGGGCCCTCGCCTTCGGTGGTCACCAGGCAGACGCCGAACCGGCCGTCGTCGCGGACGCAGTCGCGCACCATGTCGAGGTAGCGCTGTTCGAAAACTTTTAAGGACAACTGGCCGCGTGGGAACAGCACTGTGCGTAGCGGAAAGAGGGGCAGTTCTTTCATCGTCGCGGCGGTACCGGGGCGACTCAGTCGGCGTGCCGAGCCGCGCGCTCGGTCAGCCATGTGATCAGTCGGGCCGGAACCCCACCGGCGCCGGCGTTGCTGAGAAAGATCACGTGGTCGCCGCGGTTCGCCATGGCGGTCAAAGCCCCAAGCAAATCATCCGGTGAAGTGTAAAGCATTGCCCGCGGCGACAGGGATTCGACGACCGGACTCAGATCGAAATCGAGCGTTCTGGGGGCATAAAACAATACCTTTTGGGCGGCGGCCAGGGCCGGTGTCCACTGTTCGCGGTGGGTGCCGAGGCGCATGGTCCGGCTCGCCAGTTCGACGACCGCAATGATCCGGGCGCCGCCGGCGATGCCGCTGAGGGCGCCGAGGGTGGCCGCGATGGCAGTCGGATGATGGGCGAAATCGTCGTAAACCCGGATGCCGCCGGCCACGGCGCGTAGTTCCAGCCGGCGCTTGACGCCGCGGAAAGCGGCGAGCGCCGCGATCCCCCGTTCCGGCGCGACGCCGAATGCCGCCGCTGCGGCCAGCGCGGCGAGCGCGTTTTCGGCGTTGTGCCGGCCATAGTGGGCCCATTCGAGCCGGCCAAGCTGCGTGCCGCGGTGCCGGAAACTCAAGGTACGGCCGTCGGGGGTTTCGAGATGGACCTGCCAGTCGCTTCCGGCGCCCAGCCCGAAGCGGCTGACCGGCGTCCAGACACCGCGCGCCAGCACCGCGTCGAGCGCCGCATCGGGGGCGTGGACCAGCAGCGTGCCGGAGGCCGGCACGGTGCGGATTAAGTGGTGAAATTGGGTCTGGATCGCTGCAAGATCGGGGTAGATGTCGGCATGATCGAATTCGAGATTGTTCAATACCGCGATCGTGGGACGGTAATGGACGAATTTGGCCCGCTTGTCGAAAAAAGCGGTATCGTATTCGTCGGCTTCGACGACGAACGGGCCGCGCCCGAGGCGCGCCGAGACCGGAAAATCGAGCGGTACGCCGCCGATCAAAAATCCCGGTTCGAGGCCGGCGCGATCGAGGATCCAGGCCAGCATGGCGCTGGTCGTCGTTTTGCCGTGGGTACCGGCAATAGCCATCACGGTGCGGCCGCGCAGCACGTTTTCGGCGAGCCACTGGGCGCCGGAGGTGTAATCGAGGCCGCGGTTGAGCAGGGCCTCGATCGCCGGGTTGCCGCGGCTGAGGGCGTTGCCGACGATGACCTGATCCGGGGGTGAGTCGAAGACCGCGGCGTCGTACCCATCGTGCAGGGCGATGCCGAGCGCGGCGAGTTGCTCGCTCATCGGCGGATAGACGCCCTCGTCGCTGCCGGTGACTTCATGCCCGGCCTCACGGGCGAGCGCCGCCAGGCCGCCCATGAAGGTGCCACAGATGCCCAATAGGTGAAGTTTCAACGCGGCGCGACCCACGGGGCGAGCGCCGCGAATTGCAGAAACGACACGGTCAGCGCCGCGAACAGTCCGGCGCCCGGTCCGCGCTCGAGCGCCCGTTGATAAATTCGCGCATCGACGAGCAGCGACCAGACCCCGAGGCCGAGCAAAAACCACAGCGTCGCCGGCGGCGGCTGCTCTTTCCAGTCGATCTCGTGGATGGATAGGTCGGGGGAGACAAGTCCCGGCAGGCGGCCAGCGAGGGCAAAGACGACGGCGGTCGAGAATAGGGCGTTCAGCGTTTGCGGGATGCGGGCGGCGTGGCCTGTCAGGTTCAGTAGCAAGGCGGTGACGGCGAGCAGCGAGAGCACCTGCAAGGCGGCCGGCAAGACTGCTGGTGCGGGCGCCAGGGCGGTGTGCAGCGCGTAGAATGTCACTCCGGCGTAAGCGCCGGCGGCGATCATCAGCGTTCCCGGCGCCGCCGGCATATCCTCGGGTCCCCGCCGGAACAGACAAAGGCCGAGCACATTGGCAAGCCAGTTCAACATGGAAATTCAGCACCGCGCCGGGTGGGGCGCGCTGGGCGCCGGACGTCCGGCATGAGTACCGAGCGTGGCGCCGGCGCCGTGGAGGTGACAATCGATGCCCGCGGCCTGCGCTGCCCGCGGCCGCTGCTTGCGGTCCGCCAGGCGATCGCGCGCCTGGCTGCCGGGCAATGTCTCAAAGTGTACGCCGACGATCCGCATGCGCCCTATGACCTCGAGGTCTATTGTCTGCGCAGCGGCCACCGCCTGCGAACGCAACGGGCCGAGCGCGGCGTGTTCGAGTTGGTGATCGAGAAAACCGGGAGTGGCACGACGACCTAGTTTATACGTCCGTCGGGCTTTCAGCATCGCTGGCCGGCACTCAGCGCCTCGGTGATGCGCCGTTGGATGTCATCGATATCGCCGCGGCCGTCGATGCGCTGGAGTTTGTGTTGGCGGGAGTAGTATTCGATGACCGGCGCGGTCTGCGCGGCATACACTTCGAGTCGTTTGCGCACGACCTCCGGATCGTCGTCGCTGCGCCCCTCGACCGCGGCGCGGTGGGCGAGACGCTCGACGATTTGCCGGTCGGTGACGTCGATCTGCAAGGCGTGTTCGACCGGTGTGCCGCGGCGGGCGAGCATGGCGTCGAGGGCCTCGGCCTGGGCCAGGTTGCGCGGGTAGCCGTCGAGGATAAAACCCCGTTGGGCGTCCGCGGCGGCGAGGCGTTCGGCGAGCAGTTCCAGAATCAGATCGTCGGGTACCAGCTCGCCGCAGTTCATCAAGGCCTCGGCCCGGCGGCCGTGCGCCGTGCCGGCCCGAACGGCCTCGCGCAGCAGGACGCCGGTCGAGATATGCGGCAACGACAGCGCCTGGCGCAGCAGTTCCGCCTGGGTGCCCTTGCCCGACCCCGGCGCGCCGAGTAGGACGATACGCATCGGTTAGAATTCCCCGCAAGAAAAAGCGCTACGCTACCTTTTGCCGCGCGACAAGTCAAACCCCGTACCCATACGGACATGCGCTTCCGGGAGAGATCGATATGAAAACGCTACGCAAAGGCAACCTGTTGTATGCCCAGTCCGGCGGTGTGACACCGGTCATCAACGCCACCGCCGGGGCGGTGATCGAGCGCGCGCGGCGCCATCCGGAGCGCGTCCGCCGGGTTTATGCGGCGGCTGACGGCATCCTCGGGGCGCTCAACGAGCGACTGATCGACACGACACAGGTCAGCGACCAGGCGATCGCCGCGCTCAGCCACACCCCTGGCGGCGCTTTCGGCTCGTGCCGCTATAAGTTGAAGGATTTTCGCACCGCCCGGGCCGAATACGAGCGCCTGATCACGGTCTTTGCGGTACACGAGATCCGCTATTTTCTGTACAACGGCGGCGGCGATTCGGCCGATACGGCGCACAAGATCGCGACCTTCGCCGCGCAGGTCGGCTATCCGCTGTGCTGCATCGGGGTGCCCAAAACCATCGACAACGACCTGCCGCTCACCGACGTCAGCCCCGGTTTTCCGACGGTCGCCAAATACGTCGCGGTCGCGACGCTCGAAGCGAGCCTCGACGTCAAGTCGATGGCTTCCTCCTCGACCAAAGTGTTCGTGCTGGAAGTGATGGGCCGCCACGCCGGCTGGATCGCCGCCGCCGCCGGTGTGGTCCGGCGCCGCAAGGGCGACCCGCCGCACCTCATTCTGTTTCCGGAAATCCCGTTCGACGAGGCGGCGTTTCTGGCGCAGGTCAAAGCATCCGTCGAGCGCTGCGGCTACTGCACGATCGTCGTCTCGGAAGGCGTCAAAGACCGCGACGGCCGCTTTCTTTCCGAAGCCGGCAGCCGCGATGCGTTCGGCCATGCCCAGCTCGGCGGCGTCGGGCCGCGCATCGCCTCGCTGGTCAAGGAACGGCTCGGTTACAAGTACCACTGGGCGGTGGCCGACTACCTGCAACGCTCGGCCCGCCACCTGGCATCCAAGGTCGATGTCGAACAGGCCCGGGCCGTAGGCGAGGCGGCGGTGGAATACGCCCTGGCCGGGCAGACCGCGGTGATGCCGGTGATCAAGCGCCTGGCCGGCGAGCCGTACCGCTGGTGCGTCGAATCGGCGCCGCTCGGCCGGATCGCCAACCGGGAGAAAAAACTGCCGCGCTCGTACATCAGCCGTGACGGCTTCGGTATCACCCCGGCCTGCCGGCGCTACCTGGCGCCGTTGATCGCCGGCGAGGATTATCCGCCCTATACCCCGGACGGCCTGCCGGACTACGTCCAGATCAAAGGCCGGAAGGTCAAACCCCTGTTACCGCCGTGGAAACACTGAGCATGGATCTCAAACTGCTGGCCACCGTCTTTGCCACCGTATTCGTCGCCGAACTCGGCGACAAGACCCAACTCGCCACCTTGCTGTTCGCCGCCGGGCGACAGGATCAAGCCTGGACGGTGTTTGTCGCCGCCGCCGCGGCGTTGGTGCTGTCAGCGGCGCTCGGCGTGCTCGCCGGAAGCTGGCTCGGCACCTGGCTCAACCCGCGCTGGCTCGGCATCATCGCCGGCAGCGGTTTTATCGCGATCGGCGCCTGGACGCTGGTCAGCGCCCTCGGACAAAGCGCTTGACAAGCGCCGTGGTGGCGCCAGCCAGTTGCCGTCTGGGGTTTGCAAGACGCGCGAGCCGTCCTCGAGTTCGAGCAGCGCGATCGTGGCCGTCGTCTGACCGGCGCGCCGGAAGTGGTGGGCGGTGACCGGAATCAGCCGCCGCCGGCGGCCGTTTTCTTGCTGCGTGTAAAGCAGGCCATCTGCACTGCCGATCTTAAGCCGCCGTTGGTCCCAGCCGGGGCGGGGAAAACGGACGCTGGCCGAACGGTACCAGCCGCGCCAAAGCTCAAGCGTGGCCGGCGGTATGGCCGCCGGCGGTGGTTCGGGAACCGGTGGCAAAGGCGCCACCAGCCAGTCGGCGGCGAGGTCGGTCATCGCGTTCAGCGGGGCGTGATTGAACGCCGTGATGACGATGAAATAACCCCGCCCGGCGGCCGGACTGTAAGCGAAGCGGGCGAGATAACCGTCGCCGTCGCCGCCGTGGGTATAGAGCGTATGGCCGTGGTGCTGGGCGGCGTAGATGCCGAGCCCATAGCCGTAGTCGAGGCCGCTTTTGGCGGCCAGCGTCGTCGTCGGCGTCTCGAGGCGCCGCACCTGGGCCGGGCTGAGATAAGGCCGGCCATCGTGCCGGCCGTGGGCGAGCAGCATGGACAAGAAAGGCGCCATATCGCGCGGCCGGAGATTGAGCCCACCGGCCGGCCGGTAAACGATGTGCCAATACGGAATCGGCGTTTTGCCGTCGCGATCGTAGCCTTGCACCAGATGGGCCCGGGTTGGGGCGTCGAGCAGCAAGGTCGCACTTGCCATGCCGAGCGGCCGGAAGACCTCGCGGTCGATGAAATTCTCGAAGCGCTCGCCGCTCACCTGTTCGAGCACGTAAGCGGCGACGCCCAGCCCGGAATTGGAATATTCGGCGTACATGCCGGGCGGCCAGTGACTCTGCCGCGAGACGGGGGAGAGCGCCAGCGCCTCGGCCAGCGTGAGCGGTTGCGGATCGCGCGAATCGAATTCCGCGCGGCTCATGTCGTACCAGCCGGCGGTGTGTTCTAGCAACATCGCCGTCGTCAGCGGCCGGGTTTTTTCCCACGGATTGGTATATGGCGGCACGGCGAGCAGTTCGTTGAGCGGTTGGTCTAAGCGGAGCAGGCCGCGCGCCTCGGCCTTGAGCAATGCGATGCCGGTAAACACCTTGGAGATCGAGCCGACTTTGTAGCGGCTTTCGGCATCGACCGGCCGGCCGCTCGCCCAGTCGGTGACGCCGAACGTCCGGTCGAGAACCACCTGCTCGCCCTCGACCAGGAGCAACGCCGCCGAACTCACCCCAGAGGCCACGCGGATCGCCTCGACCTGGGCGGCGATTTCCGCCGGTCCCGGCGCGCCGGCCGCCGCGCCACAAGACGACAGCGCCACCGCCCCGCCGATGAAGATCTTGAACATTTCAGTGAACATCGTGGCAATAGACCCCAACGCCGGGAAAAGATCGCACCGGACGAGGCCGCGACGCAAAAAACAGTAACATCGGCGAAAAAACCAGCGAGTCTCGGTTTCGGGATCGACACAGCAAGACCGCTGAATGGGAGATGAGATGACTTACAAATCCGTCTTGGCGCTGCTCGCCGGTGGCCTGCCGCTGCTTGCCGCCGGTCATGCCCCGAACCTGCCGGGCCATCCGGCGGCCGACAGCGGCGTCGAGCAATTCAGCACTTTCTGGCGCCGCTACCTCGACAGCGATGCCTATGCCAGGGCAGTCAGCGGCGAAGGGCCGGAGTTGATGTTCAGCGTCCCTGCCGATCCGGACGACAAAGTCTGCGCTGAACAACTCGAGCCGATCGAGCGGCTGCTGATCGAGCACCCGCCGTACCCGCTGTTACACGACGTCGCCCGCCGCTGCCACCTGTTACGCGGCGAAACCGCCGACGCCGATATCCACCGCGCATACATCGCCGCCTGGCATGCGGTGATGTGCAAGGATGGCGACGGGAGCAGCGAGACGGCCTTGTTGTGGGCGGCTACGGTACAGGACGCCCGCCACTATCTCGAGTACCGTGGCGAGCGGGTGATCGACACCGAGTATCGCATCGCCGATTCCGGCGAGCGTATTCTTTACCTGGTTTATACCGAATCGGCGGCCGGTCGCGACGAAGTGCGATATTTCGACGGCACCGACATCATCCTGAGCGTCATGAAGGCGCACCAGCGGCTCGGCTCCAGCGGTTTCCGGCTGGCTGAACTCGCCTGGTCGGAAACCTACGGCAACTCAACGGCATTGCTGTGGCTGGCGGCCAACAAAGATCCGGGCGCGGCGATCTTCTTCGGCGATCTCATTGCCGCTCAGGGACTTGATAACCGCAATAATTTGGAAAGCGCCTTGCTGTCTTATCTGTGGGCGGCGGAAAACAGCAGCGCCATCGGCGCCACTCGATTTGCCAGAACCGTCTTTCGCTATGAATTGGTCGATCTCCAGAAAGACGCTGTTAAACGACTGGCATCGGCGGCGGACGCCCATTACTGCGACGCTGTAATCACGCTGCTGCAAGTCGACGAACTTCGTTTGGCTCGCAAATCGCGGCTCCCCGACCTGACCGCGCCGCGGCGGCGCTGCGCCGAGAAAAGTCCGGGAGGCGGCTTCGAATACCGAATCGCCGCATCGTATTTTGCCGGTAAAGGCAAATTGCGCAGCACCAAGCGGGCGTTTCACTATTGGCGTCAGGCCGCTGCGCAGGGTCACAGGGATGGCAAATGGCGGTTGGCGCGAGCTTATCTGTCAGGCTGGGGGACCGTTGTTGACCCGGCCGCCGGTTTGGCGTTACTGCACGAGCTTGCCGCGGCGGACGACATGGATGCCGTGGTCGATATGGGATATTACCTGGCGCGCCATCCCGAATATCAGAAACAATACGGGTTGCCCTATGAATATGACGCGCGAGCGGCGGCGGCGGGAGAGAAAGTCGGTCAATACAATCTCGCCGTTGCCTTGCACTACGGCCAGGGCGGGGCGCAGGTCGATACCGAACGGGCTTTGTACTGGTACCGGCAGTCGGCGGCACAGGGCGATAGTTCGGCGCAGCGGGCATTGGCGGAACTCCTTCTCACAGACGGGCGCGACGAAGATGTACAGGAAGGCGTCGGACTTATGCACGCCGCCGCCGAGCAGGGCGATGCACAGGCGCAGAATTTACTGGGAAGCTGGTATGAAACCGGGCGCGGTGTGGGGAAAGACCTGGTGCGAGCCCGTTATTGGTATCTGCAGGCGGTGGACGACAGCGTGGCGGCGAAGATCAATTATCATCTCGCCGGTTTCCGCCGTGCCGCGCCGCTGATCGATGACGATCGATTGCTCGAGCAGATCTATACCAGGGCTAAGAACGGCGATCCTGAGGCGCTGACGGCGCTCGTTATTTACCGCAAGCATCGTTTTCTGTCGGGCGATTACAAGCCGCTGGCCGACAAGGCGCTCAATCGAGCCATGAAAATGGATTATGCGCCAGCGTATTACGTCCACGATGCGGGGACGGTGGCGTACAGAACCCGGGCTTCGACCAAGGCACCGCGCTGGTCGCTGAAAAACATCGCTCGGTCCGCGGAGTTGGGTTATCCATATGCCCATCTGCTGCTTGCCGAGTACTACGGTAATTTTGTCGAAATGAACAATGACGAAAAAGCCGTTCTCGCCTTCAATCACTACTCGACCGCCGCCGAAGCGGGGATCAATCGCGCCATGTATCAGTTGGCCCACCGATATGAAAACGGCATCGGCACGGCAGCCGATATGGAGCGCGCTTATTACTGGTATCACAAAGCCGCAGAAAACGGCGTCACCGCGGCGAAGAACGACATCGCCGCCTTGCTGCTCAATGGCAAAGGGACGGATAAGGACCCTGCGGCCGCCGTCAAGTGGCTCGAAGAAGCGGCCAATGACGGCGTCGCCTTGGCCATGCGCAACCTGGGCCATCTTTACAAGCGCGGCGCAGTCGTCGAACGCAATATCGAGGTGGCATTCAACTGGTATCTAAAGGCGAGCGAGAAAAAAGATATCGTCGCCGACCTCCGACTCGGTGAGATGCTGATCGTCGAGCCCGAATTCGGCCATAACACCGGATTGGCCAAAATCTATCTGGAGGACGCAGCCAACAACGGCAATACCGAGGCGGCGTTCTGGTTGGCGCGGGCGTACGAAATCGAAGCCGAACAAGCGGCGGCCGGCGACGATGAGGCGACGGCGGAACAAATCGAGGCGATCTACCGTTTCGCCGCCGACCGGGGTTCAGCACCGGCGCTCAACAATCTGGCGATCCGCTATCTCAAATCCGGGAAAGGCTCAACGCGCAAAGGCCGGCGCCTGCTCGAACAAGCAGCCGAGTCAGGCAACAAGATCGTGCTGGCAAACCTGGCGTACTGTTACGAGCACGGTCTCGGCAGTAAAAAAGATTTCAACCGCGCCCTGGCGTTGTACCGTGAGTCGGCGGCGGCCGGTTCGCCTTTTGCGCTGAAACGACTCAGCGACCTTTACGGCAGTGTAGATTCGGAACTGTTCGATCCGGTGGCCGCCGCCGATTACGCCCGCCGGCTGGGGAAAGCACTGCTCGATTATTACACGCTGATCGCGACGAGTTCGATGATCGATCCGCTTGAAAGCAACGACGGCAGGACATACGATTATGTCGAACCGGGCATCAGTTAACAGCTTCATCAGCCATTCGAATCCCGTGTATCGACGATGAAATCGTACGCCTTGATTCTGCTGATCGCCGGGCTGGTGGCGCCGCCTGTTGGGGCACTGGAGTTGCAATGGGCCGGTGAATTTCAGGTCGGTGAGGCGCCGCACCAGATCGCTTTTGCGGACGACGGGCAGCGGGCGTTTATTGCCGCGGCGGGCAGCGCGCGGATCGGCATTGTCGATACGGCATCGTTGCGGGTGCTGCCGGCGGTGGCTTTCGAAGGCGTGCCGCTCGGCGTGGCGCCGCTGGCCGCGGACCGGTTGCTGGTCAGCCGCTTCGACGGCCGTTCGGTCAGCGAAGTGGCGCTTCCGGGCGGCGCGCGGGTCGCGACGATTGAGGTCGGCGGGGCGCCTTCGTTGTGGACCGCATTGCCCGGCGGTCGCTTTTTGATCGCCAGCGAAAAAGCCGACCGGGTCACACTGGTGGCAGCCGATCCGCTGCGTGAGGTGGCGCGGTTGGCGACCGGCCGGCGGCCCTTTCCGGTTACCTATTCGGAGTCACGCCACACGGTTTATGTCCCGGAATACGATGACGGCACAGTCGGCGTCATCGACCTGGCGGCGGGCCGGACCGTGGCCCGTCTGGCCGCCGGCGAACGGCCGAGCGGCGCATCGGTATTCGATGACGATCGCAAGCTGGCGGTTGCGGTACGCGGCGAAAACAAGATCGCCCTGTTCGATCTCGATACCTTGCAACCGCTCGGCGCGATCGTCGCAGGGATCGGCGACGGCCCGTTCTCGCTGGTCGCGACGCCCGATCGGCGCTGGCTGTTCGTCAACAACACGCGCTCGCACGATGTGTCGGTGATCGATGCTAAGACATTGCGCGTCGTCAAACGGCAGCCGGTGTGCGAGATTCCGATCGTGCTGGCGATCGAACAAAGCCGCTCCCGCTTGTGGGTGGCCTGCGAAGGCGAGATGGACCATCGCGTGCAGGTCTTCGACATCGGCGATGAGACCGGCAGTGATGATCCGGAATCGGTCATACAACGCCGCGCCGTCGCCGAAGTTCGCCAATTGCACCGCTTTTTCGCGCGCTGGATGCGCGGCGAACTGCCCGCTGACGATGCGACGTTCGCGCGTTTCACCGCTGTACTGGCGGCCGATATGAGCTTTATCTCACCGGCCGGCCGTGAAATCCCCCGCCCCGATTTGATCGCCGCTGTCCGCGATTCGCACGGCACGGCGCAGGACGATCCGGGGGCGCGCATCTGGACCAGCGATGAACGGATCGAAACGCTGGCTGCCGGCCTGTACCTGGTGACTTATCGCGAACACCAGGACATCGCCGGGCAATATCGGGTTCGGCAATCGAGCGCGGTGCTGCGCCGCAACGATGCACTGCCGGACGGCTTCGAGTGGCGGCACGTCCACGAGACCTGGAGCGAACCGGCAGCGGAGCAGGCGAAGGGACCGGTGTCCAATCCCTAGCGGCTACCCCGCCCGGCGATAGATCTCGCCGCCGCTGGCGGCAAATTCGCCGGCTTTTTCTTCGAGGCCGCGTTCGACCGCATCGGCCGCGCTGTAACCGTGGCGGGCGGCATAATCGCGGACTTCGCGGGTGATCTGCATCGAGCAGAATTTCGGGCCGCACATCGAGCAGAAATGGGCCAGCTTGTGACCTTCCTTGGGCAAGGTCTGGTCGTGGAACTGGCGCGCCTTGTGGGGATCGAGCGCCAGGTTGAACTGGTCTTCCCAGCGGAATTCGAAACGGGCCCGCGACAGGGCGTCGTCGCGGGCCTGCGCCGCCGGATGGCCTTTGGCCAGATCGGCGGCGTGGGCGGCGATCTTGTAGGCGATGATGCCGTCGCGCACGTCGTTCTTGTCGGGCAGTCCGAGGTGTTCTTTGGGCGTGACGTAACACAAAAGCGCCGTGCCATACCAGCCGATCAGCGCCGCGCCGATAGCGCTGGTGATGTGGTCGTAACCCGGAGCGATATCGGTGGTCAGCGGACCGAGCGTGTAAAACGGCGCTTCATGGCACAGCCTGAGCTGCTCGTCCATGTTGTGCTTGATCAGGTGCAGCGGAACGTGCCCCGGGCCTTCGATCATCACCTGGCAATCGTGCGCCCAGGCGATCCGGGTCAGTTCGCCGAGGGTCGCCAATTCGGCCATCTGCGCCTCGTCGTTGGCGTCGGCGATGCAGCCGGGGCGCAGGCCGTCGCCGAGCGAGAAGCTGACGTCGTAAGCGCGCATGATTTCGCAGATTTCGGCGAAATGGGTATAAAGAAAACTTTCGCGGTGGTGCGCCAGGCACCACTTGGCGACGATCGAGCCGCCGCGCGAGACGATCCCGGTGACCCGGCCCGCGGTCAGCGGGATGAACGGCAGGCGCACGCCGGCGTGGATCGTGAAATAATCGACGCCTTGCTCGGCCTGTTCGAGCAGCGTGTCGCGGAAAACCTCCCAGCTCAGGTCTTCGGCGCGGCCCTCGACTTTCTCCAATGCCTGGTAGATCGGCACCGTGCCGATCGGCACCGGGCTCGACCGGATAATCCACTCGCGGGTGTCGTGGATGTGCCGGCCGGTGGATAGATCCATCACCGTATCGGCGCCCCAACGCACCGCCCAGACCAGTTTTTCGACTTCTTCGGCGATCGACGAGGTGACCGCCGAGTTGCCGATGTTGGCGTTGATCTTGGTCAGGAAATTACGCCCGATGACCATCGGTTCGAGTTCGGGGTGGTTGATATTGGCCGGCAGGATGGCGCGGCCGCGGGCGATTTCGTCGCGCACGAACTCCGGCGTGACCGTGCCTGGGATCGTGGCGCCGAGCGGTGCCCCACGGCGTGGCGCGGCATCCGCTGCCGCTTCGCGTTGGAGATTTTCGCGGCACGCGGCAAATGCCATTTCCGCGGTAACGATGCCGCGCCGGGCGTAGTGCATCTGCGTCACGCCGTGGCCCGCTGTGGCGCGTCGCACCCGGTGTGGCGTGGGAAAGGCATCGGGCCGCGATGCGGCGGGCGGCGCGACTGGCGGTGCCACGTCGCTGTCGCGGCGCGCCGCGAGCCACGCCTCGCGCAGCGGCGGCAGACCCGCGGCCAGGTCGATCGTCACGGCGGGATCGGTGTACGGCCCCGAAGTGTCATAAACGGTCAACGTGGACACGCCGTCGTTGCCGGGGCCGCGGGCCGGGGTTTCGCGGGTCGCGATCTCCCGCATCGGCACGCGGCAGGCGCCGTCACGGCAGGTCACGTGGATTTTCCGCGACCCGGGCAGCGGCGTCATGAGTTCGGGGTCGAGGGCGAGAATCTGGGGGGCGTCAGGTTCGGTCATCGGGGCATCGTGAGCAGAGGAAAACAGGGCCGGAGCCGGGTTCGCGGGCGCGCGGGCGGCGGGCGAACGGCGAATCAGAGTATCATATCCATCCGGCCGAAACGGCCCGCCGGCCTCCTTCCCCGCCGTCGATTCAATCCGCCGCCCGCGCCGCGGGCGCTTTTGTGACTTCCGGCACTTGGGCTTTACGGCACCGGCTGGATAATGCACTTTGTTCGCCGGCCGCCCGCCTGCCGGCGGACCTGGCACAGGAAATCGTCGAGATGAATATCGATCAAGCCCGTTTCAATATGGTCGAGCAGCAGGTCAGACCCTGGGAAGTGCTCGATCCGGCAACCCTCGAGACGCTGAGCGCCGTGCCGCGCGAGGCGTTCGTTCCGCCGCGTTATGCGCGTCTGGCATTCGCTGACCTGATGCTGCCGCTGGCGCACGATCAGGTGATGATGCGCCCGGTGATCGAAGGGCGGATGTTGCAGGCGCTGGCCGTCGAGCCCGGGGAAAGCGTGCTCGAAATCGGTACCGGCAGCGGATTTATCGCCGCCTGTCTGGGGCAGCGGGCGGCGCGCGTCACCAGTGTCGATTGCTTCGCCGATCTCACCGCCCGCGCCGGCGAGGTGTTGGCCGAATTGAAGATCGGTAACGTCGAACTCGCCACTGGCGACGTGATGCTGGGTTGGCGGCCGGCGGAACGATTCGATGCACTCGCAGTCACTGCATCGGCGCCGTATCTGCCGGAGCATTTTCTCGACTGGCTGAAGCCCGGCGGCCGGATGTTCATCATCATCGGCGAAGCGCCGCTGATGCACGCCCGGCTGTACCGGCTCGACGCCGATCGCCGGGTGGCTGATGAGGATTTGTTCGAGACCGACCTCAAACCGCTGGTCCACTGCGTCAAAGCGCCCACCTTCGAGTTTTAGCAGGCTGTTGAAAAAC
>JRYH01017672.1_pt1 | contig 14068 bp, 13 predicted proteins | sample 235351 | NCBI WGS metagenome assembly JRYH01 (sample SAMN03074221, study PRJNA261480) | activated sludge metagenome | biome: Wastewater Treatment Plant; feature: Wastewater; material: Activated sludge; isolation source: activated biomass of a wastewater treatment plant treating wastewater... ... | reverse complement strand
GGCGTGAGGCAATGCAACAGCCACGCGGGGACCCCGGGCCATTCGCCTAAATTGTGGTGAAAGAGTTACCATAGACATCTACCGTGTTCATCTTCCCGTGCTTTCGGATCGGAGGTGAACGCACGCTTGATCATATTCAACAAAGAAATCCTTCTCGCCGCTCGAAAACATCATTTCGCCGGCACTTGAAGATCTTCAGGAAAACTTCTGCAGGAAACCCGCGTGCCAGAACTTCTGGCGTTCCGCTCCTGTCGCTGGAGACGGATGCACCAAATCCGCACCGCGATCAGCTCGGCGCTTACTTCCTGTTCGCCCCCCGGCCAGACCTTCCTCGGTCTGCCGCATCTGCGGCGCGGGCCCTCATCGAGACGGCGAAGGCGATCAGCGCCACCGTCCTCGTGTCGGCCAACTGCTTCTCGCGCAGGTCGCGGGACAGACGGGGCGTACGGGACTGGGCGGGGTGGGGCTTGCGGCCGCTCGCCAATGCCCGTGGCCTCACGCTTGCGCTCGACAGCGCCGGCTTTACCCCCATGCACGCTACCGCGGATATCTCTGGTCGGCCGAACGCNNACCCGGGACTTCCGCTGGTTCGCGCCGATGGATCTGTGCGTCGAGCCCGAGTTCGCGCGCGTCCGGCAGTGCTTGCGCGCTCTGGTCGCTGCCGGCGAGCTCGACGACTGATGGCCGCGTGGGACGACGATGACGACGAGGGTTGACCATGCGTTAGCTGGTCATGATGATCCGTATTGCGCGGGGCGGTCCGATTGCTGGAGGGGAGAATGAAGCTGTGGCTGGCGGCGCTTCCATGTCTGGTCCTTGCCGCTATGGGATGTTCCGGGGCGGCGTTGGCGGACTACGAGGATGAGCGTCTTGAACGCGAGCACAGGATATGGCTTCTCATCGAGCCGGTGGCGGCGGCAATGGGAGAGCTTCGGTTCTGCGGGAGAGATCACGAGGCGGACTCGATCGGGCGACGGCTCGTGGCGTTGAGGACGCTGCTGATCACGAGAGAGGTCGACCTGCTTGCAAAGGCGAAGCCGGACTACGACCAGCAGGACTTGCTGCTCGCGATGGTGCCCTACGCAGCCATCGGCGGAGCCATGAGCGCGATTGCAGCCGACAAGGCGAGCCAGCGCCTGGAGCTGGAGTCGCGCATGATAGGCAACATCAGGTATCACGACAAGTGTGCAGACATCTCCCGGGTTTACGTCGAAGCGATCACAGTGATCGATTCGCTGGGCACGGAAGTCTACGGCGCCTCGCGTTGGCAGGCTTGGGCCGAGGCGAATCCGATTAACTTTGGAGGATCGGCGGGCGGTGAAGCATCGGAGTGATGAGTCGCCATGCGAGAATGGCCGGCGCGGTATAGGCCGGCTGCGTCTTGTCGCAGATGACTTGATGGGCCAGAAAAGTCGGCCGGCAGCTCGACGCCGCCGGCCGTGTTCGGCAAGAGTCGCGATCAGCCCTCAGGCGGCGGACTGCCTTTCCCGATTCTCCCCGTCCGAGCCGGGCCGAACGCCGTTGGGATGGGGGATGTAGCCCTTTTCCACGTTGCGCCAGAAGCCGCGCGCGGGCTTGGCGATGCCGGCCTTGCGGCATCGCTTGGCGATCGCCACGTCGGAGACGCCGTACTCCATGGCGAGCAATCGCGTGGGCTTGGTCCAGACCAGGCGCTCCAGCTCCTCATTGCTCATGCTCGCCCATTTCGACTGCCTGACGGCGGCGTTCTGCAGGCGCTCCTCGCGTTCGGCGGCATAGCGCTCCGCCGCCTTGCGGCGCCGATCGGCGTACCACACCGCCGAGCGGTGGCCGGTCCTGGACGACACGGCGGCCTTGCGACCCTCGTCGAACACCGTCTCCACCACCACCGGACACCAATTGCCGATGAGCGTCGCATGCTCCGCCGCCAGAACCTTGGGGAGGTTCTCGGCCGCGGGCCGGACCCCGACCGGTTCCGGCAGGGACAGCTTCAGCGTCGGCCACCAGCCGGTAAAACCCGGCGCGACCGTCTTCAGATAGGTCATCGCCGATTCGTAAAGCCACGAGCACCTGTCGAATGCGGCGCGCGCGGCGAGAGTCTCCGCAATCGCGACGTAGCCCTCGCAGGACCTGAACAGGCGCGGCCGCAGCGAGGCCGCGGTCAGCACGGCGGCGACGGCCACCGGATCGCCACGGAAATCCCAGAGATAGCGCAGCGTCGCACCGATGCCGTGGTGACGTACGCAATGATCGTGCTCGCCGATCGCGGTCACGATTCCGTCGCGCGCCCGCTGCAGCTTGCCCGCATTTTCCGCGACCGACGCCGCGCCCCACCAATGGAGCTCCGGCTCGCTGCCGGCGCCGGGCCTGGCAGCCTCGATGCGGACGGTCTGGAACAGCGGATCGAGCGCGACGCCGGCCGCNNNNCCGGCGTCGGCCGGCACGAATGCGCTCATCTCAGTGGTCGTCATCTGTCGTGCTCCGCTCGAGAGGTTGTTTCACCGCTCGGGCGGATGTTGGTTCGTGCCAGGGCCATCGGCCCCGTGAAACGACCGTTGCTGCCGGATTTTTATTTTCCCAATAATTCCTGAGGGTTATCAGACAGATCGTGCATCGACCCGGCTGAGGTCGCCTCCGGTGTCATGACGATCTTTGGGATAGGCTGGGCGTCCTCGCGGCGCGGCGCCGACGCCCGCAGATAACCCTCGAGCCTGCCCGCGCCGACCCCGGGCAAGCGGACGGCGCCTGCCCACTCATCGGCAGAATCGATCACCGTCGTTGATTAAAGTCATTGGACCGATGGCTGACCGGGACCCATCTCGCATGGAATGACCGCCTGAGAACGAACCAGCATCACTGCATCACCCCGAGACCAAGGAATCTTTCCCATGCTCACCGTAGGCGACACATTTCCCTCCTTCGACCTCAAGGCCGTGGTGTCCACGGACCCGGCGAAGGCCTTCACCCAGATCAGCGACGCCAGCAATCCCGGCAAATGGAAGATCGTCTTCTTCTGGCCGAAGGACTTCACCTTCGTCTGCCCGACCGAGATCGCCGCGTTTGGCAAGCTGAACGGCGAGTTCGAGGACCGCGACGCGGTGATCTACGGCGTCTCCACCGACAGCGAGTACGTCCATCTCGCTTGGCGGCGCGATCACGAGGACCTGCGCGACCTGCCCTTCGCCATGCTGGCCGACCTGAAGCGCGAGCTCTCGACGGCGCTCGGCATCCTGCACAGGCAAGAGGGCGTGTGCCTGCGGGCGACCTTCGTGGTCGATCCGGACGGCATCATCCGCTTCGCCTCGGTCAACGACCTCGACGTCGGCCGCAACCCGCAGGAAGTCCTGCGCGTGCTCGACGCCCTGCAGACCGACGAGCTCTGCCCCTGCAACTGGCAGAAGGGCGACCCGGTCCTGAACGCCGCCTGATCCCTCGAAATCCCGCCTGAAAACCAGCTCCACTCAGGCGGAGTGGCCGAGAAAGCCCGGATCCGGAGCCTGCCGGAGCATCGTTCCGCAGGTAAGGTCCGGGCCGGCCAGCAGACCCGTCCGCCGGACCCGTTCCCAGGAATTCATCCAAAGGCGTCAGTTCGACATGACGCTCGCCGGCGGCGGAACGAGAAGGCCGCGCCATAGGCCGCCGGGCTCGAACCCTGACGTGTCGAGCGGCACGACCGACGCCGTCCTGAACATGGCCGCCGTCTCGTAATCACGATAGATCTCGTGGCTGGCGAGAAGGCTCTGCGTGATGGTGCAGGACAGAACCTGCAGCAGGCCCCTGACCCAGGGACGGTCCAGATCGTCGAATTGCGGAATCTCCCGCACGATCGCATAGGCCCAGTCCCCGCGGCCTCGCAGCACCAAGCCCACCCGCAGCGCCACGGCCTCGACTCCCGACCCCTCATAGAAATCCAGCACGCTCGCCTCGGGCGTCGAGCCCGGGCGACGCCAGCGCAGCAGCAGGCCTGAGCCAAGTCGGCTCTGCGGTCGCGGCCAGAGCAGCTGCTCGGCCACGCCGAACGCGGCATCGTTCAACTGCTGAAGCACAGGCGTCTCGCCCTTGAGCTCCATCCGTCTGCGAAGGATCGACATCTGGTTCGAAGCCCCTGCCGTCAGGCCGCGCGGCGCATTGCCGTCGAGTTCGGACGCAGCCCCCTGGTATCGAGGTTCAGCCCCGGAAGCACGCCGACCACGACATTCTCGGCGACCAGGCCGCGCTGATGCGCGCCGCTGAAATCGGAGCCGCGAATGTCCGCACCCGAGAGGTTGACGTCCGACAGGTTGCAGTCCCGGAAATCTGTCGCCAGCAGCCACGCGCCCCTCAGGTCGGCGCCGATCAGCAGCGCGCCGCGCAGAATCGCCGCTCCGAGGTTGGCGGCACGAAAATCGACTCCGGAAAGATCACGTCCCGAAAGATCGAGACGCGTTCCCTCGCGCCCCATCGATGCGACCCAGGCATCGTGATCGCGCAAAGCCGCCCGGATCTCGTCCACGGCGACCGGCTTGGCGACCGTGCCCGAGACGAGCAGCTGGTTCGTCTGGTTCATGGTCGCGCTGTCGACGACGGCCCCGCTCAAGTCGGCGCCGCCCATCTTCGCGCCGGCCATGACGCTTTCCTGGAGCTGCGCGCCGATGAACGAGGCTTCCCTGAGATCGCTCATCGAGAAATCGGCGCCCTTGATGAAGGCGCCGCTGAAATCGACGCCCTTCATGCGGGAATGCGCGAACTTCGTCTTCTCGAGGCGGGCGCCGCGGAACCGGCCAGATCCGCTGGCATCGCCCGAGTCCCCCGCCTCGAAGTTCCGGCGCAGATCCGTGCTCTCGAGCGAGGCGCCTGTGAGGTTCGAATCCATGAACGTCGAGCCACGCAGATCGGCTCGCTCGAAGATGGCGCCGGTCACGTCCGACTCGTCGAACACCGTCCCGCTCAGGATCGCGCTCACGAAGCGCGCGCCGCGCAGGCTGCAGCGCGACAGATCGCAACGCACGATCAGCGCCTCGGTGAAGTTCATCAGCGACAGGTCGAGCCCGCTCAGGTCGCAGCCGTCGAGCATCAGGCGCACGCCGCGGGCCCGCTTGGCCAGGTATTCTCCATGCGCCGCCACCAGGCGGCGGATCGTCACCTGGTCGATCTTCAGCCCCTTGATCACCTGCCGCTTCGGCGCCTTCCTGCCGACCATGCTCATGTCCTGCTCCGCGCCCTCTGCTGGCGTTTGTCGATGAAACCAATAGCGCTCCCGGCGGTCGGCCCACCTGCCGTGGCAGCCAATGTTTGGTCGCCCGCGCCGGGCGGTTCTCCTTTCCGGTCGGTCTGTGACGGCGATTACATGGAAAATCTCAAATTTTCGGCGATGGATGCGGCGAGGGGACGACCGGCAGGCCGCATTAGGAGACCGCTAACCAACGATACGCGCTCGCCCTCCGGACCCATATTCCCAACGGTCCACACCGAAGAGAAAACACCCATGCCGACCGCCGCCGACATCCGGACCGCCCTGCGCCGCCGCTATCCCGCACCCGCCTGGGCGCTGCTGTTCGAGATCGGCGACGAGACCGGCGCCGGAAAGCGCCGCTCCGCCGACGCCCTCGCCATGTCGCTCTGGCCGTCGCGCGGTCTCGGGATCGAGGGAATCGAGATCAAGGTGAGCCGCAGCGACTGGCTGCGCGAGCTGAAGGCGCCGGCCAAGGCCGAATCGATCGCGCATCGCTGCAATGCCTGGTGGATCGCCACGGCGCCAGGTGTCGTCCACGACGACCTGCCGGCGGGGTGGGGCCACATGGAGCTGAATGCCCGGGGCGAGCTCGAGACCAGGATCCAGGCGCCGATGACGGCCACGACCGATCCCGTCGACCGCAAGTTTCTCGCCGCCATCCTGCGCGGCGCGGCGAAGGTCTCTCAGGCCGACCTCGACGCCGAGCTCGACTGCCGGCGCCGACAACTCGAAAGCGAGGTCGAGCGTCGCCTCGAGAGGCTGGTCGATGCCGAGCTCGGGCGTCGCTCGAAGGCAAGCCGGCTCATCGACGCCATCGTCCGCGAGGTCGGCGAAACGAACCTCGCACGAATTGCCGACGACGACGTGGCCCGCGCCGTCGCCCTCGTCCTCAACTCCGGCGTCGCGGGGAGCTGGTCGGGCCTGGCCGGATTGCGCCGGACGCTGACCGACATGGCGGACAAGATCGCCGACGCCGAGCGCCAGCTCGGGCTTCCCGCTCCCGACGCGCATGCGCCCCCTGTATCCAGGCGGCGGAAGCGTCGCTGATCGCGTCATCCGACGCCCCGTCGCCAGACAGATATACCGCTGCGCGAAACAGCCGTTCCGCGCGACCGAATATCCATGAGAGAGGCCTCATGTCCTCTCGATCGGAGACCGGATGGAACGAGAGCCCGCGCGCCTCATCGGGGCCGCTTCCGATCCTGCAGCCATTTCACCTGTCGACACGGCGACCATGCCCGTCGTCGTCGCTTACGGCGCCGGCACCGACAGCACGGCCATGCTGGTCGGCATGGCGAGGCTGGGCTGGGTTCCCGACGCAATCCTGTTCGCCGATACCGGGAACGAGCTGCCGAGAACCTATGTTTTCATCGGCATCATGCAGGAATGGCTGGCGCGGGCTGGGTTTCCACCGATCGCCATCGTCAAGAACAGGTCGCCGATCGCCGGAGACGCCTCGCTCTACGACGAGTGCCATCGCAAGAGCGTGCTGCCGTCGCTCGCCTATGGCGGACATTCCTGCTCGCTCAAGTGGAAGGTTGCTCCGCAGGATCGCTGGTGCCGCGAGCATTTCGGCTGGCAGCGGGCGAAACGCGGCGATCCGCCTGCCGAGCTCGTCGACGGGCTCATGCCCGGACGCTGGCGCCACGGACCGTGGATCCAGAAGATCATCGGGTATGATGCCGGCCCCGGCGACGCCCGCCGCATAGCCAGGGCGATGGGACTATTGCCTCCGGGGTATCGCTATCGTTACCCGCTCGCCGAATGGGGCTGGGATCGCGTCCGCTGCGAGGCAGAGATCCGCAATGCAGGTCTCCCGCTGCCGGGAAAGTCCGCCTGCTTCATGTGTCCGGCTTCCAGGAAGCACGAGGTCGACGCTCTTGCCGAGGAGCACCCGGATCTCGTCGCCAAGGCCGTCGAGCTCGAGGCGCGCGCCCATGCCCGCGGACTGAGGACCGTCGCCGGGCTCGGNNAAGGCGGTCCTTCGCCCACGGGGACACCGCCGGCCGGCAAGGCAGGCAGATTGCCCGTCGTGGCCGACGTCGCGCGGGGGGCGCCCGGCCTCGAGGCGCGCCCCGCGCTTCGCAGCCGCCCCGGCAAGACCGGATGCCTGGTCGGGTTCAACCGACCTCGTCCGTGATATCGAAAACCGGCCCGATCGGGCGGCATCATCATCCGTCGCCAACCGGCCAGCCGGCCCAGCGAACCAATATCCTCGTCAGAGGCCCGGCGACGTGCCGGGCTCGCTTCCTCATGGATCCCGACATGGACGCCGATACCGTGACCGACACGCCAGCCCGCGACGTCGCGCCCGCCAGACCGCCGGTCAACCCGACTGACGGCGCCGATGCTGATATCGTCCACCTCGTCGACGGTCTGGCCGCCGACGAGAGCACCGAGACCGACGCGGCCCGGTCCGAGGCCCGGGGGCACGCGAACTCCGCCGATGCCCTCGTCCATCCCGGCCTGCCCTGGCGAGCCGATCCGCTCGGCACCCGGCGCATCGTGGCGCCATCGCCCTGCCACGCCGCGACCTGGGTCATCGACCTTCATGACGGCGCGCAGCTCTGGCGCGCCTTCACCCAGCTCGACTTCTTCGAGCTCGACGACGTGCCGGCAGAGCTCTTCGGCCGGTTTCCCGATCACGCCGAGGCGGCGCGCCAGGCCGAGCAGGCCGACTTCCAGATCTTCCGCCGCCAGGCCGCCAAGGCCGGCCGCCGCGCCGAGCTCTCCGGCGGGCGCGGCTACGACGACGCGGCGTTCGGCGGCGATTCCAGGCCGTTCAGCCTGGCCGCGTCCTTCTTCCGGGCGGCCACCAAGGCGCTCAAGAAGAACGCCAACGGCTCCTGGGACCTCGCCTTCAACATCCAGGGCGACGTGCCGCGCTGGCTCCTGGACGCGCCGCTCGGCGAGCTCACCGAGGTCGGCGTGCTCGGCCTCGGCCAGGCGAGCGATCCCGACGGCGCGGAGGCGCGCAAGCGCATCGAGGACACGCAGCGCCGCGCCACGCTCCGGCCGATGGAGCCGGAATTCCAGGAATGGCTGATGGCCCGCTACGATCGCTGGGGACTCTTGCGCGCCGCCGCCACGAAAGACAGCGGCGCTCTCGAGGAGGCTGCCGCAGAAACGGTCCGCCGCCTGGTCGGCGTTCCGACCCGCGCCGACTTCAAGACGAACATCGACGCGGTGCGCGCCTTCGAGGCGCTCGACCGCGAATACTACTTCGACATCGCCGCGGCGAAGGGAATCTGGACGCCTCGTCGATAGTCCGGCGCAGGATCGCCCGCCGCCCGCGCAAGGACCGGGTGGCGGGCGAGACCAGCCCCCTCTAACTCCATCCATGTGGCCGCTCGGAGCCAGCTCAGCTCACGACGAGGGACGCCCGTCATCCGCTGCACGAGCGACGGGCCCCATGTCGGCCGAGCCGGCCCGACGAGCCAGTCCCCGATTCCCCAAACCTGCGCGCGCCGCCTTCCGGCGCCACGCGCACGCGATACCCACCACCCCTGAAAGGAGCTCCGCTCATGAGCGCGCTGCACGCGACCGACGCCACTCTTCCCGCACTGCTCGAGGACGGCGTTTCGGTCGTCGATTTCTGGGCCACCTGGTGCCAGCCCTGCAAGGCCATGGCGCCGATCGTCGACGAGCTGGCCGGCGAGCTGGCCGGCCGGAACGTCAAGGTCGTGAAGGCCGACATCGAACAGGCCCCCAACACCGCCCGGCACACCAACGTCCGCTCGGTGCCCACCTTCGCCATCGTCAAGGACGGCAAGATCCTGTCCGCCAAGTCCGGCCAGATGCCCAAGGCCGCCTTCAAGGCCTGGATCGACGACACGCTTTCCGGCCACGCCGCCTGACGGCGGATCCGCGCGAGCCCCCGGCACGTCAAGGTGTTGCCGGGACGGACGCCGTATCCCTCGGATCGCGCTCCGCCATGTCCGGCCGGAGCGCGATCCGAGCCGGCGCCCGACACGCCCCCCATATCGACGCCGCCTCGCGCGATCCCGGCCCGAAAAGCAGTTCCTCGAGCTCCCGATCGTACGCCGGAACGCTCCAAGCTATCCCGAGAACAGGCAAGAAGAATGTCCAATAGAGACTATCCCGGCATGACCGACCTCGGCGTCCGGATCGCCCGCATCGAACAAACGGACGATCTCCTTGCGAATTACGACCGGGCCTGGACGTTGATCCGGGATTCCGACCAGCACGCCGCGACCGCGGGCACGCTCGTCGGGCGCTATTACCACGAGAGCGTCGCCGACGGCCGCGCGCTCTACGAAATCTGCTGGATCCAGGGCGACAAGGCCTATCTGCGCCATCTTCCGGTCGGAGACGGCTATCGCGGCTTGACGCTGGAAGGCCTCTCCGATCACTACCGCGACCCGCTCGCCGCCGACGGCATCCTCTTCGCGGTGAAGCTCGCCTTCGTGCGCGAGAACGTCCGACAGCGCGACGCCCTCAGCGCTCTCTTCACCGCCCGGGAATGCGCCGGCTGATCTACCCAGCCGGTCCGGCCTCCGATCAACAGCCAAGCCACATCCGGAGCGCCGCCGGCCGATCCAATATCGGCCACGCACACGCGCGGCACCCCCGCCGCCGGATTCGAACGGACGACACGATCATGACCGACATCGTCGATCTCTTCGCCGGCGCCGGCGGCTTCTCGACAGGCGCCAGGCTGGCTGGCGCCAACGTCGTCTGGGCCGCCAATCACTGGCCGCAGGCGGTCGAGGCGCATGCCCGCAATCACCCCGAGACCATCCACGTCTGCCAGGACCTGCAGCAGGCCGACTGGCGCGAGCTTCCGCCTCATGACGTGATGTGCGCCTCGCCCGCCTGCCAGGGCCACGCCAACGCCCGCGGCAGAGACCGCCCGCATCACGACGTGACTCGCGCCACGGCCTGGGCTGTCGTCGCCTGCGCCGAGTATCACCGGCAGGACGCGATCCTGGTCGAGAACGTCCCTGAATTCCTCGCCTGGCAGCTCTATCCGGCATGGAAGCTCGCCATGGAATCGCTCGGCTACGCGGTGGCGCCTCACGTCATCGACGCCGCAGATTGCGGCGTGCCGCAGAACCGTGAACGCGCCATCATCGCCTGCACCCGCTCGCGCGCACCCATTCGCCTCAAGATCGCGAAGCAGGCGCATGTCGCCGCCGCGACCATTCTCGATTTCGCCAGCGGCCGCTGGTCGCCGGTCGTCCATCCCGCGCGCAGCCAGGCCACCATCGACCGGGCCAGGGCAGGTCACGCCCGCTACGGCAACCGATTCGTCATGCCCTATTACGGCTCGGGCTCCGGCAAGACCGGACGCTCGATCGACCGACCGCTTGGCACCGTCACCACCCGCGACCGCTGGGCCGTGGTCGATGGCGACGAGATGCGGATGCTGACCGTCGCCGAGTACAAGCGCGCCATGTCGTTCCCGGAGGACTACGCCCTTCCCGGCACCTCCAAGAAGCTCGATCTCCATCTTCTCGGCAACGCCGTGCCTCCGCTCATGGCCAAGGCGGCGATCGAGGCGCTGCTGGCGGCGGCCTGACGGCCGCTTCCACGAAGCCAGGTACCCGCAACCGCCCAGCCCGGCGCCCCAATATTCACCCGGCACCGCGCCCGTCACGAATGCCCGGGCCTGCAAGGGAGAAGACACCATGGATGATCTCGAGGGACATTGGCGTGACGCGCATGACCGTTTCGACGGCGGAGATCGGTCCACAGCTCAACCCATCCCGGACCGGGATTTCTCGAAGGTGTTCGCCGGCGATCTCGACGATCTCCTGAGAACCTCCTTCGATGCGGCCCTATGCGCTGCGGCCGACTACGCCGCCGCCTATCAGGGCAGGGTCCGGGAGCTCGCGGCCGCCGAACTGGCCGAGGCTTTCGCCGCCGAGGAGCGCATCGACGCGCTGTTCGACCGCGGCGCGACGCCGGCCCGGCTTCTCAACGCCGCCGATCTTCGTTCGCCCGCCGGGATCGCCGCCGACAGGACGGCCGACGACGCGAGCGCCCGGATCGCCGAGAAAACCGCCTTCTTCGATGCCGAGCTGGCCGCGCTGGGCGCAGCGCGCCTCGACGAGCTTGCAGGAGCGCCCGAGCTCGCGCCATGGCGCCAGATGCTGCTCGACCTCGCCGCCTCTTCCCGGCACATGCTGAGCCCGGCCGAGGAGCAGATCCTGGGCGCCCTCGATCCGGACGCCGCCTGGGGCCGCGCCTACGACCGCGAAATCGGCCGCCTCACCTTCGAGTTTCGTGGCCGCACGCTCAGCGACGATGAAATCTACCCGCTGCTGGAGGATCCCGACATCTCGGTGCGCCGCGACGCCCGGGCGTCTCGCATCGCCGCCTTCGCCGCGCACCGCGACCGGTTCGCCGCCATTTTCGACGAGATCGTCCGTCTCGCCGGCGTCTCGTCCAGGCTGCGCGGCTTCGACCGCCCGGAAGGACCATCCCTGATCGAATCCGGACTCGACGCCACGGCGCTCGATGCGCTGATGGCCGCGGCCGATTCGCGCGTCCATATCGCCCATCGCTGGACCGCCGCAAAGCTCGAAGCGCTGGGAATTCCGGCACCCAGCGACATCGCCGCCTTTCATGCCCGCGTGCCGGGGGCCGAGATCGAGTATTCATGGGACGAAGCGCTCGGCATCGTCGCCGAAGGCTGGCGCCGCGCCTGCCCGACCCTCGCGCCGCGCATGGAGCGGTTGCTCGAGTCCGGGATCATCGACGCCAGGCCCCGGCCCGGCAAGATGCCTGGCGCCTTCTGCTTCAGCGACACCCGGAATCGCACGCCTTACGTGCACATGTCCTGGAACGGCGGGCCAGAGGACCTGCTGACGCTCGCCCATGAGATGGGCCATGCGCTCCACGCCGAGCTCGTCCATGACACCCAGCGCCCGCTGATGCTCGAGCCCGGCCGCGTCATGGCCGAGACTGCGTCGACATTCTCGGAAGGAATCGTTTTCGACGTCATGCTCGAGCGCGCCGCCTCTGCGGCGGCACGACGCGGCCTCGTCGTGCACATGCTCGAGACCCGGATCAACACCATCCTGCTCCAGATCGCCTTCCACAAGTTCGAGCGCCGCATTCACGATGCCAGGAGCCACGATATCGGGGTCCCCGACGGCAAGTCCCGCGACGCCGTCCTCTCGGGCATCGTCGACACGGGACCGCTTCATGCCGATTTCCTCGAACAGGCCATGCTCGCGGCGGAAAGCTGGTGCCATGGTCCCGCCATCGTTCCCGACAGCGGCGCCGCGTGGCCCCGCATCTGGCATTTCTTCCGCGCGCCCTTCTACGTCTGGACCTATGCGGCCGCCGACACGGTTTCGAGCGCGCTCCTGACACGCCGACGGGAGGACGGGTTCGAGCCTCGCTTCGAAGCCCTGCTCAGGACCGGCGCCAGCGCATCGCCGGCGAGCCAGCTCGCGCCATTCGGCATCGACCTCGCGAGCCCGCAATTCTGGCAGACCGGGTTCGATACCATGGAGAACCTGCTCGACAGATTCGCCGGCGCCCGGTGAGACCGTCGCGCGAGCTCCGCGGGCTGGATTGGCGAGCCGCCCGCGGACGGCAGGCCCCGCCCGGGGCCGGCGGACCAATATTCCTCCTTTCTGGAGGAAGCTTCCATGGCCCTGCCCGGCGCCCGGATCCCGAGACGATCTCCCATGTACAGCTCCGCCCGGCTCCTGCCGGCCGTCCTGGCTGCGTCGATCCTGTCCCTCGGCCCGTCTTTCGCCGCCCAGACGTCGACCGCTGATCCGGCGAGCGCCAGGCCGACGGCGACAGAGAGCCGGACGACCGCCGATCCGGCCGTTGACGCCCTGCCGGCGCCCAATCCGCTGCCGGCATCTGGCGCGGAGCTCGCCTGGTCCCTCGCCATCTGCCGGGATGCCGGAGTCACAACTGAGCGCATCTCCGACTGGCGGGCCTGCGCCGGCTATCTCGCCGGCATCATCAACGGCGCCAGCGCCGCGGCCTCGATCCTGGGCGCGGCCCAGCTGTTCTGCATCCCCGACGGCACCAGCGACGCGACGCTCCAGGACGGACTCATCCGCTACATGAGCGAGCCCCCAGCCGCCGCTGCGCTGCCCGCGCCCAGCGCCGTCATCGACGCCCTCGTCTCCACTTACCCCTGCGAGTGAAGTCACATGTCGAAGTTCCTCAACCGGCTCATCACCTTCGTGGCGCTCGGCGCCGCGGTCGTCATCGGCGCGACGACGGTCTTCCAGATCGTCGCCAACGACCCCGGCCTGTCGGGACAGATCGCCGCGGCATCCCGCGACGATGTGGCGGCGCACGATGCGCCCGACGTCGCTTCCGATCTGTCCGGGGCGCTCGCTGCCATCGGCACGCTGCGAAACGACACCGGCACCAGGGCGCCGGCATTGAGCGACGGCTATGCGCCGGCGCCCAGCCCGGTCGCCGACGGGGTCGCCGCCCTCGAGGCCAAGGACATTCCCGCCCTCGCCAGCGCCGTCGCGGCCGAGCTCGCCCGACAGGGCTTCGTGGCGAGCGAGATCAAGCGCAACCCCGGGATCGTCGCCGAGGCCCTGGTGCTGTGGAGCCGCGCGCAGCAGGGCGACACGCCCGAGGTCAAGACGCCCGAAATCGATCCGAGGCTGCTGCTCGACGCCCTCGACGGCAGCGCGGGCGTCTATGTCGGCCCGAGCGACGCAAGCTTCACCGCCGTCGAGTTCTTCGATCCGAACTGCCCGTACTGCCGACAGTCGATCCCCGTGGTGCTTGCCTGGATCGACCAGAACCCCGGCGTGCGCGTGCTCTTCCGCGAGCTGCCGGTGATCGCGCCGCAATCGGGCGATGCGGCGACGGTCGCGCTGGCGCTCGGCCAGCAGGGACTCTACCGCGCCTGGCTGGAGG
>JRYH01007463.1_pt1 | contig 14095 bp, 13 predicted proteins | sample 235351 | NCBI WGS metagenome assembly JRYH01 (sample SAMN03074221, study PRJNA261480) | activated sludge metagenome | biome: Wastewater Treatment Plant; feature: Wastewater; material: Activated sludge; isolation source: activated biomass of a wastewater treatment plant treating wastewater... ... | reverse complement strand
CCGCCGGCGCCGCCGCGCATGCCCTGGCCGCCGCCGGTGCCGTCCTGGCGGCGCTGCATCTGGTGCTCGCGCTCGCGAATCCGCTTGCGCTCCTGCAGCTGGGCGGGATCGCCCTGCCGCATGCCCTGGCCCTGTCGCATGCCCTGGCCCTGGCCCGCGCCGGGACCGGCGTTCGGCCCCGGGCCGAACTGCTGCCCGGCACCCTGGCCCGGCCCGGGGCCGAATTGCTGGCCGGCGCCCTGGCCCGGACCCCGGCCGAAGCCCTGCCCGGCGGCCGGGGTCGCCGGCGTGGCCGGAACCGCGGCAGTGCCGGCGGCCGGATTGGCCGGCGTTGCCGGGACGGCCGGCGTGGCGGGGGCCTGGGCCCACGCGGAAATCGCTGCACTGGAAAGCAGGCCGGCAATCAGGATCCTGGTACGCATCGCGTGCTCCTTCGGTTCGTGGACTCGACCCGGCGCGTCGTCTGCGCCGCGTTGAGGGCATCTTGTCGCGACAGCGCTGCCCGAGGGGTATCGAAATCGAGAATCCTGTAACTTTCCGTAATTGCGCTCTCGCCATTGCTGACAAATGTTCGATTCCCGCCCCTTCCGCTCCAACGAATGCAGCGCGCTGCGCGGTTGAGGCCGCTCCCGAGCATGGACAGGCGCACCCGAATCCTCGCCGCGCTGGCGGCGCTGATGATCGGCGCGGTGCTGGCTGCCGCAGTGATGCTCTCGATCCGCTACGAGCGCAGCGAGCGGCAGGAGGCGGTGCTGCGCGCCACCGAGGACGCGGTCGCCGCCATCCGCGCGCGCATGGCCGACACCGAGCGCCGCCTGGGCCTGCTGGCCGCCGAGTTGCAGCGAAGCGATGCGGCCCCGCACTTCGAGCGGATGGCGCACGAGCTGCTCGCCGAGGAAACCGCGCTGCTGCGCGTCGAGTGGCGCGACGACTCCGGCGCGCTGCTGCACGGCGCGGGGGCGCCCGCTCCCCGCCCCAAGCTGGACCCATCGCTGCGCGGCAAGCTGGGCTTCGAGGCGATGCTGGCGCTGCGCTCGGCGATCGAGTTCGACCGGCCGCTGTACTCGCGCCCCTACTACGTGAGTTTCGGGGACAGCAGCGGCTTCGAGGTCACCGAGCTGGCGGTCCCGGTCGACGGCAGCGCGACCGAGGCGCTGGTCGCCGTGTACTCGATGCCGCTGCTGATCGACGGCGCGCTGCCGGCCTCGCTGCTGCGCTCGCACCAGGTCTATCTCACCGAGACCGACGGCACCTTCGTCGCCCGCTCGTCGGTGCGCCTTCACGGCGCCGGCATCTACACCGCGTCGGTGCCGCTGGAGCTGCCGGGCATGTCGCTGCAGCTGCGCACCAACAGCGCGCAGGGCTCGCCGAAGCTCATCCCCAACCTGCTGACCGCGCTGCTGATCGCGGTCACGCTGGGCCTGCTGGCCAGCGGCACGCTGCTGTGGCGCGACAGTCGGCTGCGCGCCCGCGCCGAACGAGAGCTGCGCGACCAGCACGCCTTCCGCAAGGCGATGGAGGACTCGCTGTTCACCGGCCTGCGCGCCCGCGACCTCGACGGCCGGATCACCTACGTCAACCCGGCCTTCTGCCGGATGACCGGTTACTCGGCCGAGGAACTGGTGGGCCGCGATCCGCCAATGCCTTACTGGGTTCCCGACCTCGTTCAGGACGGCCGGGCACGGCTCGACCGGGTTCGCGGCTCCGACGCGATGCGCCTGGGCTACGAGACCGAGTTCGTGCGACGCGACGGCGAGCGCTTCCCGGTGCTGATCTTCGAGGCGCCGTTGATCGACGAGCGCGGGCGACAGACCGGCTGGATGGGGTCGATCCTCGACGTGAGCGAGCAGCGCCGGGCCGAGACGCTCGCCCGCGTCCAGCAGGAGAAGCTGCAGGTGAACGCACGGATGGCCCTGCTCGGCGAGGTGGCCTCCGCGCTGTCGCACGAACTCAACCAGCCGCTCGCCGCGATCGCCAGCTACGCCACCGCCGGCGAGAACCTGCTCGCGGCCGGCAAGCCGAACGAAGCCGAGGGCTCCGCGGAACCGACGCGCGCCGGAGCCGGAGCCGGCGCCAGCACCGGCGCCTTGCGCACCGCGCTGTCCCGGATCCGCGACCAATCCGAGCGGGCCGGCCAGGTCATCCGCAGCGTCCAGGCCTTCATGCGACGGCGGCATGTCGATCGCGCGCCAGTCCGCTTCGACGCGCTGCTGGCCTCGATCGAGCCGCTGATCCAGCTCCAGGCGCGGCGATCGGCCTGCACGCTGAGCTGGCGCGCCGACCCCGACGCGATCGTGCTCGGCGATCGGACCATGCTCGAGCAGGTCATGCTGAACCTGACCCGAAACGCCATCGAGGCGATGGAGCAGTCGTCGGCCGATCGGCGCGTGCTCGAGGTCGAAGCGCGACGGGGGCCGCAAGGCGGCGGCGCCGTCGCGATCGAGGTGCGCGACCGCGGCGCGGGCGTGGCGCCCGAGGTCGAGCCGCAGCTCTTCAACGCCTTCGTGACGACCAAGCCCGAGGGCCTGGGCATCGGCCTGAGCCTGTGCCGCTCGGTGATCGAAGCCCACGGCGGCAGGCTGCGCTACCTGCCCAGGGAAGGCGGCGGGGCGGTGTTCCGCTTCGAGCTTCCCGCCGCGGAGGCCCGCTCGTGAGCGCTGGCACCGTGTTCGTCGTCGAGGACGACGACGCGCTGGCCGACGCGCTGGCCTTCCTGCTGGAATCGCGAGGACTCGCGGTGAGGCGCCACGACTCCGCCGAGGCCTTCCTCCGGCAGCTGCAGGCCAGCCCGGGCTGGCCGGAGCAGCCCGCCTGCCTGCTGCTCGACGTCCGGATGCACGGCATGTCCGGGCTCGAGCTCTTCGACCTGCTGCAGCGCGAGCACCCCGGGCTCGCCGCGCCGGTCGTGTTCCTGAGCGGACACGGCGACATCCGGATGGCGGTCGACGCGGTCAAGCGCGGCGCCTTCGATTTCTTCGAGAAGCCGTTCAGCGACAACCGGCTGGCCGACCGGCTGATCGAGGCGCTCGGCGAATCCGCCCGGCGCATCGCCGCCGCCCGCGGCGCGGCCAGCGTGGAGTCCCGGCTGGCGCGGCTCAGCGGCCGCGAGCGCGAGGTGATGGACCGGGTGCTCGAAGGCCGCTCCAACAAGCTGATCGCACAGGACCTGGGGATCAGCATGCGCACGGTGGAAGTGCACCGATCGAACGTCTTCGCCAAGATGGAAGTGCGCAGCGCGGTGGAACTGGCCCGCCTGCTCTCACCGGGCGAAGGCTGAGCGCGCGGTTATCATCCGCGCAACCGACAACCGACCGAGGACCGACCCATGAAAGACAGGATCGCCCGCGCTTCGCGGCCTGCGAGCGCACTCGCCCGCCGTTCCGTGACCCGCGCACTGGCCGCGGGCGCGCTGATGCTGGCGAGCGCCGCCCCGTTCACGATGGCGCCCGCCGCCGCGCAGGCCTGGCCGGCCAAGCCCATCCGCTTCGTGGTGCCCTACCCGCCGGGCGGACCGCTGGACTCGGTCGCCCGCGCGCTCGCCGAATCGCTTCGCGATCCGCTCGGCCAGACGGTGGTCGTCGAGAATCGGCCGGGGGCGGGCGGCAACCTGGGCGCCGACAACGTGGCGAAGTCGGCGCCCGACGGCTATTCGATCGTGATGGGCGCGGTGGCCACCCATGCGATCAACCCGTACCTGTTCGCGAAGATGCCCTACGACGCGAACCGCGATTTCGCGCCGGTCACCCGCGTGGCCACGGTGCCCAACGTGCTGGTGATGAACCCCGAGACCGCGAAGGAACTGGGAATCGGCTCGGTCAAGGACCTGGTCGCCTATGCGCGCAGCCACCCCGGCAAGCTGAACTACGCCTCGGGCGGCAACGGCAGCGCGGGCCACCTGGCCGGCGAACTGTTCAAGGCCCAGGCGAAGATCAGCATGGTCCACATCCCCTACAAGGGCGCGGCGCCGGCCCAGCTGGGCCTGCTGGGCGCGCAGACCGACCTGATGTTCGACAACCTCGCCTCGGCCGCCCCGCAGATCCGGGCCGGCAAGCTGAAGGCCTTCGCGGTGACCACCTCGCAGCGCTCGGGCTTCTTCCCCGAGCTGCCCACGGTGGCCGAGAGCGGGCTGCCCGGCTTCGACATCAGCACCTGGTTCGGCGTCTTCGCGCCGGCCGGCACGCCGCCGGCGATCGTCGACCGCCTTAACGCCGAGTTCGGCAAGGCCCTGGCCTCGCCCGCGATGCGCGAGCTGCTGGCCAAGCTGGGCGCCGAGCCCTCGCCGCTTAGCCCGGCGGACTTCGCGGCCTTCGTGCGCGCGGAGCAGGCCAAGTACGAGAAGGTGGTGAAGGCATCGGGCGCGCGGGTCGACTGACGCAGGACCGGCGAAAGGGCGCCCGGCCACTGGGGCATTGTGGATTTCCCGCATGGCCGGTCGCGGCTCCACGGATTACCATCGCGGGTTGCCGCGTCGGCGAGAAGCTGCCGTGGCGGCGAACGGGGCGGCCAAAAGGGCGACCCGAAGGGCGGCAGACAGAAAGGCACGCGAGGCCGCCGCCCGCAGGTATTTCGAGCAACAGGGGGAGTTTCATGCGTTTGAGGAACCAGCAGGATTTCTGGGCCGGGGTGATGTTCACCCTGATAGGCGTGCTGTTCGCCTTTTTCTCCACCTCCTACGAGGTGGGCACCGCCGCCCGGATGGGTCCCGGTTACTTCCCGCTGGTGCTGGGGATCCTGCTGGCCGTGCTGGGCCTGATCATCGGCTGGCGCTCCTTCGCAGCCTCGCATCCGGAATCCACGCTCGCCAGGACAGGCTGGCGCGAGATCCTGCTGATCCTCGGCTCGGTCGCGCTGTTCGGCGCCACGCTGTCCACGCTGGGCATGGTGATCGCGATCGTGCTGCTGATCCTGATCGCGTCCTTCGCCAGCCACGAGTTCACCTGGAAAGGCACGATCCTGTCGATCGTCGTGCTGCTGATCATGTCCGAACTCGTCTTCGTCAAGGGACTGGAACTGCAGTTCCCGGTCTGGCCGACGTTCCTGACCAACTGAAGCCGGGGCCCCGCACATGGAAATCTTCGCCAATCTCGGTCTGGGCTTCGCCACGGCGCTGACCTTCGACAACCTCTTCTACTGCTTCGTCGGGGTGCTGCTCGGCACGCTGATCGGCGTGCTGCCCGGGCTCGGCCCGCTCGCGACCATCGCGATGCTGCTGCCGATCACCTACAAGATGACCGACCCGACGACCGCGCTGATCATGCTCGCCGGCATCTACTACGGCGCGCAGTACGGCGGCTCGACCACGGCCATCCTGGTCAACCTTCCGGGCGAGACCTCGTCGGTGGTGACCACCCTCGACGGCTACCAGATGGCCCGCAACGGGCGGCCCGGCCCGGCGCTGGCGATCGCGGCGATCGGCTCGTTCTTCGCCGGCTCGGTCGCCACGATCATGATCGCGGCCTTCGCGCCGCCGATGGCCGAGATCGCCTTCAAGTTCGGGCCGGCCGAGTACTTCTCGCTGATGGTCATGGGCCTGATCGCCGCGGTGGTGCTGGCGCACGGATCGATCATCAAGGCGCTGGCCATGGTCGTGTTCGGCCTGCTGCTCGGGATGGTCGGCACCGACGTGAACTCGGGCGTGGCGCGCTTCTCCTTCGACATCCCGGAACTGACAGACGGCCTGAGCTTCACCGCGGTGGCGATGGGCATCTTCGGTTTCGGCGAGATCATCGCCAACCTGGAGCAGCGCGAGAACCGCGAGGTGTTCACGAAGAAGGTCGGGCGCCTGCTGCCGAGCTGGGACGAGTTCAGGCGCTCGATCGCGCCGATCATCCGGGGCACCGCGCTGGGCTCCTTCTTGGGCGTGCTGCCCGGCGGCGGCGCGGTGCTGTCCTCGTTCACCTCCTACGCCATCGAAAAGAAGATGTCGAAGACGCCGGAGAAATTCGGCACCGGCATGATCGAAGGCGTGGCCGGCCCCGAGGCGGCCAACAACGCCGGCGCCCAGACCTCGTTCATCCCGATGCTCACGCTGGGCATCCCGACCAACGCGGTCATGGCGCTGATGGTGGCGGGCATGATGATCCACAACATCCAGCCGGGGCCGCAGGTGATGACCAGCAACCCCACGCTGTTCTGGGGCCTGATCGCCTCGATGTGGATCGGCAACGCGATGCTGGTGATCCTGAACCTGCCGCTGATCGGCATCTGGATCCGCCTGCTCACCGTGCCCTACCGGATCCTGTACCCGGCCATCCTGCTGTTCTGCTGCGTGGGCGTCTACTCGGTGAACAACAACGTCTTCGACGTGTTCATGACGATCCCGTTCGCGATCCTCGGCTACCTGTTCCGCAAGTTCGGCTGCGAGCCGGCGCCGCTGCTGCTCGGCCTGGTGCTGGGCCAGCTGATGGAGGAGTACCTGCGGCGCGCGATGACCATCTCGCGCGGCGACTGGTCGATCTTCGTGACCCGGCCGCTGTCGCTCACGCTGCTGATCATCGCCGCGGTGCTGCTGGTGATCGTGTTCCTGCCCGCCATCGCCAAGAAGCGCGAAGAGGCCTTCGCCGAGGAACAGGACTGACGAGGCTTCGGCCTTCGCGCTCGCGGACCCGGGAACGGGTCCGCTCCACGAATGGACCCCGATAGGGGCTCTTTCCTCTGAAGGGCCCCTCTCGGGGCCCTTTCCTTTCCCCGACCCGGGTTTTGCTATCCTCGCCGGTCTGGTTCCCGCCCGGCGACAGCCTCCGCGCGGGCGGCCGGAAGCCCGGGCCGGGCATACCGGCCTGCTCATCCTTTCTCTGGCACTTCGATCATGAAGAAGCTTCTCGCCCTCGTCGCGGCCGCCGTGATGGCCGTTGCCGCAGCCCCCGCGTCCGCGCAGTCCTGGCCCTCGCGCCCGATCAAGCTGGTGATCCCCTTCCCTGCCGGCGGCGCCACCGACATCGTGGGCCGCACCATCGCGCAGAAGCTGTCGGCCGCGCTGGGCCAGAACGTGGTGGTCGAGAACCGGCCGGGCGCCGGCGGCACGATCGGCGCGGATCAGGTCGCGAAGGCCGCGCCCGACGGCTACACGATCCTGATGGCCACCAGCTCCACCCACTCGATCGGCCCGCTGATCAACCCGAAGATCCCCTACGACCCCTTCAAGGACTTCGCGCCGGTGGCCCACGTGGCCAGCGCCCCGAGCGTGCTGGTGGTGGGCGGCAGCTCGCCGGTCAAGTCGGCCACCGAGTTGATCGACCTGCTGAAGAAGAATCCCGGCAAGTACAACTTCGGCTCGAGCGGCATCGGCACCTATCCGCACCTGGCGGCCGAGATGTTCAAGTGGCGGGCGGGCAACCTGTTCGTCGTCCACATTCCCTACCGCGGCACCGGCCTGGTGATTCCCGACCTGGTCTCGGGGCAGATCACCTTCCTCATGGACAGCATCGTCTCGGCGCAGAGCCACATCCAGGACGGCCGGATCAAGCCGCTGGCGGTCAGCGGCGCGGTGCGCTCCAAGTCCCTGCCCAACGTGCCCACCTTCAAGGAGATCGGCGTGACCGGCATGGAGATCTCGAACTGGTTCGGCGTGTTCGCACCGGCCGGCACGCCGGCCGACGTGGTGCAGCGCCTGAACCGCGAGCTGAACGCGATCGTCAGGCAGCCCGACGTGGTCGATCGCTTCGACCGGGTGGGCGCCGAGCCGGCCACCGGCACGCCGGAGCAGTTCGCCAAGCTCTATCGCACCGAGAGCGAGAACTGGCAGGCGGTGATCAAGCGGGCCAACATCAAGCTCGATTGAACCCGCGAATGCCTCCGATGCGCGGCCCGACCCCGGTGGTGTGATGAGCGAAACGAACTCGAAGCAGGAAACGCCGCTGCCGAAGGTCCTGGCCTTCGACGTGTTCGGCACGGTGGTCGACTGGCACGGCTCGATCGTGCGCGAAGTGTCGGCGCTGCGCCTGCCGGTGGACCCCGGCCAGTTCGCGATCGCCTGGCGAGCCGGCTACCGGCCGGCGATGGCGCGGGTGCGCAGCGGCGAGCTCGGCTGGACGAAGATCGACGACCTGCACCGGATGATCCTCGACGACATTCTGACCAAGTTCGGCCTCGAGGACATGGACGAGGCCATGCGCCGGCACCTGAACCTGGTCTGGCACCGGCTCGATCCCTGGCCCGACGCGGTCGAGGGCCTGCGCCGGCTGAAGTCGAAGTTCACCATCTGCACGCTGTCCAACGGCAACCTGGGCCTGCTCGCCGACATGGCCAAGCGCGCCGGCCTGCCCTGGGACCTGATCCTGTCGGCCGAAGTGTTCCGGCACTACAAGCCCGACCCCGAGGCCTACCTGGGCGTGTGCGAAGTCTTCGACGTGACGCCCGCCGAGATGATGCTGGTGGCCGCCCACCAGGACGACCTGGCCGCGGCGCGCGCCTGTGGCTGCCGCGCGGCCTACGTGGAGCGCCGCTTCGAGTTCGGCCCCACGCTGCCCAAGGACGTGAGCCCGGACCCGGCCAACGACTGGCACGCCACCGATTTCCTGGATCTCGCCCGGCAGCTCGGCTGCTGAGAATACAAAGGACCCCGACGATGACCTATCCCTTCAACTGGGCCAAGAACTATCCCACCGTCCGCACCCCGGTGTTCGCCCGCAACGTGGTGTCGACCTCTCAGCCGCTGGCCGCGCAGGCCGGCCTGCGGATGCTGCTGGCCGGCGGCAACGCGGTCGACGCGGCGATCGCCGCCGCGGCCGCGATCACCATCGTCGAGCCGGTCTCCTGCGGCCTGGGCAGCGACGCCTTCGCGATCGTCTGGGACGGCCGCGAGCTGCATGGCCTGAACGCCTCGGGCACCGCGCCGGCGGCCTGGGACCTCGACTACTTCAAGCGCAAGCACGGCGAGAAGATGCCGGTGCGCGGCTGGGACACCGTCACCATTCCCGGCGTGATCGCCGGCTGGGCGGCGCTGCACGAGAAGTTCGGCAAGCTGCCCTTCGCCGACCTGATGCAGCCGGCGATCGAGCTGGCCGAACGCGGCTACGGCATGACGCCCATCGTCCAACGCAAGTGGGCCGCGCAGGTTCCCATCCTGAAGGACCAGCCGGGCTTCGCCGAGGTCTTCATGCCCAAGGGGCGCGCGCCGGCGATCGGCGAGCGCTTCGTGCTCGAGGGCGCGGCCGCCACGCTGCGGCGCATCGCCGAGAGCAAGGGCCGCGACTACTACGAGGGCGAGACCGCCGAGAAGCTGGTGGCCTGGTCGAACCAGCACGGCGGCGCGATGACGCTGGCCGACCTGCGCGGCTACGCGCCCGACTGGTGCGGCACCATCGCCAAGGACTACCGCGGCTACACGCTGCACGAGATCCCGCCCAACGGCCAGGGCATCGCCGCGCTGATGGCGCTGGGCATGCTGTCGCACTTCGACCTGCCGAACATGGACCCGGACTCGGCCGAGTGCCGGCACCTGCAGATCGAGGCGATGAAGCTGGCCTTCGCCGACGTGTATCGCTGGGTGGCCGACATCCGCCACATGACCGAGGTCACGCCCGAGCACCTGCTCGACGACGGCTACCTGAAGCACCGCGCCTCGCTGATCTCGCGCGACCGCGCCACCGACTTCAAGCACGGCATGCCGCCGAGCGGCGGCACGATCTACCTGAGCGCCGCCGACGAGAGCGGGATGATGATCTCCTTCATCCAGTCCAACTACATGGGCTTCGGCTCCGGCGTGGTGGTGCCCGAGATCGGCGTGTCGCTGCAGAACCGCGGCCACGGCTTCGTGCTGGATCCCAAGCACCCGAACTGCGTGGCGCCCGGCAAGCGGCCCTTCCAGACCATCATCCCCGCCTTCCTGATGAAGGACGGCAAGCCGCAGATGAGCTACGGCGTGATGGGCGGCAACATGCAACCGCAGGGCCACATGCAGACCCTGTCGCGCATGCTCGACGCGAAGCAGCATCCGCAGGCCGCTTGCGACGCGCCTCGCTGGAAGGTCCACACCGGGCTCACCGTCGACATCGAGGACACGATGGAGCCAGAGGTCGTCGAGGCGCTGCAGGCGCGCGGCCACTCGGTCAAGAAGATCAACGACCCGTACATGGACTTCGGCTCGGGCCAGTTCATCTGGCGCCTGACCGACGACATGGAAGACGGCTACGTGGCGGCCAGCGACAGCCGGCGCGACGGCTCGGCGGTGGGTTACTGATCGCCCGCGCCGCCCTCTCACAACGAATACGCGACAAGGAGAAGCCAGCATGAGCGAACGCAGCTACGACCCGGTCACCCCGCACAAGGTCGCCTTCCTGGGGCTGGGCGTGATGGGCTACCCGATGGCCGGCCACCTGAAGCGCGCCGGCCACGAGGTCACGGTGTACAACCGCACCTCGGCCAAGGCCGACCAGTGGGCCGCCGAGTACGGCGGCAAGTCGGCCCCCACGCCGCGGCAGGCGGCACACGACGCCGACATCGTGTTCTGCTGCGTGGGCAACGACGACGACCTGCGCTCGGTGGTGCTGGGCGAGCACGGCGCCTTCGCCGGCATGAAGGCCGGCGCGGTGTTCGTGGACCACACCACCGCCTCGGCCGAGGTGGCGCGCGAACTGTTCGAGACCGGCAAACACAAGGGCGTGGCCTTCGTGGACGCGCCGGTGTCCGGCGGCCAGGCGGGCGCGGTCAACGGCGTGCTCACCGTCATGTGCGGCGGCGAGCAGGCGGACTTCGACCGGGTGAAACCGGTGGGCATGGCCTACTCGCGCGCGTTCACGCTGGTGGGCGCGCCGGGCGCCGGCCAGCTGGCCAAGATGGTCAACCAGATCTGCATCGCCGGCCTGGTGCAGGGCCTGTCCGAGGGCATCAACTTCGGCCTGGCCGCCGGCCTGGACATGAAGCTGGTGCTCGACGTGATCAACAAGGGCGCGGCCGGCTCCTGGCAGATGGACAACCGCGGCAGCACCATGGTCGACGACAAGTTCGACTTCGGCTTCGCGGTGGACTGGATGCGCAAGGACCTGGGCATGTGCCTGGACGAAGCCAAGCGCAACGGCGCGCCGCTGCCGGCCACCGCGCTGATCGACCAGTTCTACGGCGACGTGCAGCGCATGGGCGGCGGCCGCTGGGACACCTCGAGCCTGATCAAGCGGCTGCGCAAGGCGAAGTGATCGAGGGCCGATGCGCCGTCGTCGTCTCCTCGCCTCGCTCGCGCTCCTGGCCGCCGCCTCGGTCCTCGCCACCCAGATGGGCCTGCTCTCCGGCAAGCGCCCCGCCGGCCTCGGCCCGGCCGACGGCCAGCTGGCGCCGGTGCGCGAGGAACTCTGGAATGCGGTCAGCAGCTTCGCCAGCAGTGACTACCACCGGATCGCGCCGCTGGCGGCCGGCCCCGAGCCGCACGCAGCCTTCACGCGACTGGCGGCCATCGTAGCCACCGACCCGGCCGCGGCGATCGTCGAGCGCCGGCCCGGCTACCTGTACGCCGAGTACACCAGCCGCTGGCTGCGCTTCGTGGACGACGTGGAATTCCTGCTCGACGAAGGGGCAAGCGTCATCCATGTACGATCGGCCTCCCGGCTCGGCCGCAAGGACTTCGGCGTGAACCGCGCCCGGATCGAGGCGATCCGTGCAAGGCTCCAATCGGAACTCAACAAACCAAAAGGAATCGACACGATGAGCTACACCACCACCCCCTCCGGCCTGCAGTTCAACGACACCGTGGTCGGCAGCGGCGAGGAAGCCCGCGCCGGCGACCGCGTCAGCGTCCACTACACCGGCTGGCTCTACGAGAACGGCCAGGCCGGCGCCAAGTTCGACTCCAGCAAGGACCGCGGCCAGCCCTTCGTGTTCCCGCTGGGCGCCGGCCACGTGATCCGCGGCTGGGACGAAGGCGTGCAGGGCATGAAGGTGGGCGGCACTCGGATGCTGGTGATCCCGGCCGACCTGGGCTATGGCGCGCGCGGGGCGGGCGGGGTGATTCCGCCGAACGCAACCTTGTTGTTCGAGGTGGAGCTGCTGGGGGTCTGAGAGCCCCGCAGCACCTGCGGGCCTACCCGCTCCCGGCGGGCTCCCAGGGCAGCACATCGACGCCGGCGAGACGCTCGAAGTCTCGCCGGTTGCGCGTGAGCACCGCGCAACCGTAGTACAGAGCCGTGGCGCCGATCATCGCATCGTGGGCGGCCACGGTGACGCCGGTGGGCAGCGATGCCACCAGTCTCGCGTGCACCCGGGCCACGCCAAGCCCGAAGTCGAGCACCGGGATCGCGGACAGGATGGCCTCGACGAAAGCCTCGCGCCGGGCCCGGCGCTCGGCGGTGTCGGCGCGGTGAACGCCGACCAGAAGTTCCGACGCGGTCACCGCCGAAACGTAGGCTTCGCCGTGCTCGCGCCAGCGACCGAAGCCTGCCCCGCTCGAATCCCGCTCGGCGAGGATCAGGACATCGGTGTCGATCAGGAGTCCCACGGAGACTCCGACTCGGCCAGCGCCTTGCGCGCCTCGCGAACGTCCGAGGCAAACGCTTCCGCCTCGTGCGGTTCGAGCCGAGGCAAGCGCCGGAACAGGTCGTCCAGCCGGTCGACGGAACACCCCTCGGGGCGCGCCTCGGGCGGCAGGATTCGGGCGATCACCTCGTCGCCCTTGGTCACTTCGAGATCGATCCCGCGATAGCGGATCTCGCCGAGCAACGCGGAGAGGTTGCGAGCCAACTCGGTGGCGGTGACCCGCCTGGTTTCGGCGATCGACATCCCTTTACCCCGAATGAATCTGATAATCAGATTAACACGGGCAAACCTGGAAGGGAATCGACCTGAGGGTTTGGGCCGCTTGCCGGCGTGGACCGGTGCGATGCCGAGCGCCTGGGTCAAGACGCGAAAAGGGCAGCCAGCGGCTGCCCTTTTCTCATCGGGCCCGGCGAACCGGGCTCGAGATTACGACTCAGGCCGAGCGACGGCGACGGGCGAGGCCCATGCCGAGCAGGCCGAGACCCAGCAGCGCGGCGCTGGCGGGAGCAGGCACGCGGCTCACCGATTCGACGTAGACGACGAAGTCGTTGAAATCCTTGTCGGAGTTGGCGTACAGGAGGTCTTCCCAAGCCAGGATGTAGCTGCTCGAACCCCACTCCCCCGCTGCCACAGTCGGGAGCTTGATCGTGTCGCCGTCGCCGCGGAACGCGACCATCTGATCGTCGTCGGTACTGCGCCACGTGGTATTGCCCGCAGTCAGGTAGTAGCCGAAGACGTTGCCAGAGAAGTCGATGCCCGTGTCAGCAAAGTTGACGAAGACACTACCGTCGTCCTTGATGCTCACGATGGTCTGGGCACCTGCCGCCGTAGCGCCGAACAACTGGACCATGCTTCCGGGCGCAGACGCGTCGAAAATGCCGAACGAGTTGTTGCCGCTGTTCGCGGTAATCTCGATGATGAAGGTCGCGATCGAACCGCCGGATGCCTGGATCGACCAGAGGTCGTCGGCCGGCATCTGATCGGCGTTCACGTCCGGTGCCAGGTTGGTGTTGGTGCCTGCGGCAGTGTACAAATTGTTGATGATCGTCTGAAGCGGCGTTTCGGGGCCGGGCAGGACGAGCGTGGCATTCGCGCTTCCTGCGATCGCCAGCGCCGCCGCGGCGACTAGGTGCTTGAACTTGGACATGACAACTCCTCTTGGATTCGACACTGTGGCTCAAGTCAGCGATTCGAAGCATGCCGACTTGCCGGATTTCAAGCACTTTCCATGCCATATATAAAAATCAAAGACTTACAAATTCACCACCCCGACAGTGTCAAACCCGCCGACACGGCCTTCCTCTCCTCGCCCTTGCACCATACGGGCAGGCGTCGTCGCGCGGCGCGATAGGCGGAAGCCTTAGAATGGCGGACTCCGCCTCAACGTACCCGCGCCAATGAGCCAGGCTCCTGTTTCGCAACACACGACAAGCTCGAACTTCGTCCGATCCGTGATCGACGAGGACCTGGAGAAAGGCAAGTACGCCCCCCGCCGCTGGGCCGGCCGCCCCGACGTCGCCCAGGCGCACCGAGCCGCGCCCCTCGACCCCGCGAAAATCCGCACCCGCTTCCCCCCCGAGCCCAACGGCTACCTGCACATCGGTCACGCCAAGTCGATCTGCCTGAACTTCGG
>JRYH01004819.1_pt1 | contig 14099 bp, 10 predicted proteins | sample 235351 | NCBI WGS metagenome assembly JRYH01 (sample SAMN03074221, study PRJNA261480) | activated sludge metagenome | biome: Wastewater Treatment Plant; feature: Wastewater; material: Activated sludge; isolation source: activated biomass of a wastewater treatment plant treating wastewater... ... | reverse complement strand
ATCTTCTACAAGGGCGAGCTTCTCGGCTATTCGCAGGCCAATGGTCACTGGGCCGATGTGGGCGGTGCCGCGCCGGGTTCGTTCAACATCACCGCGCTCGACCACATGGGCGAAGGGCTGCGCATCACCCCGGTCAGGGTCTGGAGCAAGGGCGTCTGGAACGAGGACGTGGCACGCTTCATCGCGGCCAACACCCGCAACCCCGGCGACATCATCGGCGACATGCAGGCGCAGGCCGAAGCGACCGCCGTCGCCGAACGCGAAATCGTCCGGCTCTGCGACAAATACGGGGTCGATACGATCCGCACCGCCTTCCAGGAGGTGCAGGATTACGTCGAGGTGCTCATGCGCGCCCGGCTTTCCGAGCTGCCGGACGGCACCTGGTATGCCGAGGATTACATCGACCAGGATCCCAAGCTCGAGGAAGGGCTGATCCCGATCAAGATCAAGTTCACGATCGACGGCAACCACGCCCATTACGACCTTTCCGGTTCGCACCCGCAGATCTCGACCTTCCTCAACGCGGGATACGGGGGCGCCTTTGCGGGGATCGTCGCCGGGACCAAGTACCAGTTCCCCGAACTGCCGCTGAACTCCGGGCTCTACCGCGCGGTGACGGTCAACGTCGGCGAACCCGGCACCGTCGTCAACGCGGAATGGCCAAGCCCATGCGCCGGCTTCTGTTCCGGGCCATTCGAAAAGCTCATGAACTCGGTGTTCGGCCTCTGGGCGGAAATCCTGCCAGAGCGAACCATGGGCTGCGCCTTCAACCTTGAATATCTGCTGGTCGGCGGGCGCGATACCCGGCTCGAAGGGCGACCATACTTCATGTGGTACGACTGGATGGCCGGCGGCTGGGGCGGCCGCAACGGGCGCGACGGGTTCAACGCGACGGCCCCGGTCTTTGGCGCGCAATATGGCATCCAGCCACTCGAAGGTCAGGAACGGCTCGCACCGGTGCTGACGAAATGCCACGACCTCGTGCAGGACTCGGCCGGCCCGGGCGAGGCGCGCGGCGGGCTCGGCGCCGAAAAGGGCGGCTCCGTCTTCGAGGGCGAGCGCATCGTGGTCTCCTACTGCTGCGACCGCGAACGTTCGGTCACATGGGGCATGTGGGGCGGCCTGCCGTCGATCCCGCACGGGGTCTGGCTCAACAAGGGGACCGAGCGGGAGCGCTATCTCGGCTCGATCTTCTCGACCCTGCCGATCGACGTGGATGACGTGTTCACACGCCCCTCCGCCGGTGGCGGCGGCGTCGGCGATCCGCTCCTGCGCGATCCGGAACTGGTCTGCGATGACGTCACCGACGAATATGTGAGCGTGGAACGCGCCCTGATCGACTACGGGGTCGTGATCCGCGAAATCGACCGCGATCTCGCCCAGTACGAGGTCGATCACGAGGCAACCGAACGCGAGCGCAAGCGGATCGCTGAAGCCCGCATCGGCTGGCTCGAGCAGGATGCCGAGGAAATCGCGAAGAAATATCGCGACGGCGACCTCAACGTGATGGACTGCGTGCGCCAGTATGGCGTGATCCTCGACTGGGGCGACGGCACCCTGCTGCCGACGACGACCCAGCAGTTCCGCGCCATGCTCAAGCGTCGGGTCGTGCCCTACTGGGGCAAGACGCTGGCCGTCCTGAGCGAGGAAGCGTCCCAGAGAAACAAGGCGGCCTGATCGACAGCGCCTTGTCAGGATGAGGCGGCTTGGGTCGCCGCCTCATCCACAACGCCCCCTTGAACCCGAGGATCAGGAGCCCGAGTGAGTTGATGGTGAAAAGTTCCCGCCTGAGAGTACCGGTATTCAAAACAAGAAACTGCCCAGTAATGAACACGGAACCGGAATATTTCTGCGCCCGAATTTTTTTCATCAGCATGCTCGGAGAAGCGATCGGAAGACCGTAAAGATTTCAAGGTGGCCATATCTGAAAACACCATGTGCGACATTCGCAAATGGCAATCACCGGGCACAGGTGACTGCGTTTTCACTAACAGCCCGGATATTGGCGAAAGCCAGCCAACGGGAGAACAAAGATGACCACCGCCAGCGGAATTCCAGAACCGGAAATCATATATCAGGACGAACCGGAAGTCCTTCGCCAGGCCGCAGCCGAAGATTTTTCGCTGCATATCGTTCCGCCGACCTGGCGAAGTTCTCGTTTTTCACTATCCATGGCATGGTTCGGCCTCATGAGCGCCATGTTCTGGGTCGTGGTCGGCAGCACCGTCGCGCTGACCGTCGGCACCGTGGACACATTGATCGGGATTGCCCTGTCCACCGTGGTTTACGGCCTCCTTTGCAATGTGGCGGCGCGGTTTTCCGCGCGCAGCGGCACCAGCGTCGCCCTGTTTTCGCGGGCGGTCTTCGGCCAGGTCGGAGCGACATTCGCCGCCCTGCTGTTTGGCGTGACGATCACCTATTACGCGATCGCCGAAGGCTCGATCGTGGCGATCGCGCTGCAGGACTATTTCGGCGGGCCGATGAGCCTCTGGTATTTCATCGTCTGTCTCTACAGCGCACCGCTGGTCATGCGCGGGGTGAGAACCTGGCTTGACCGGATCAACGGGATCCTGCTGCCGCTCTATGTGTTCGGGCTTATCGCCTGCGTTATCTGGGCTTCGGCAAGACATGGATACTCCGGCGAATGGATGACCTATCTTCCGGCCGTAAAGGCCGATCTCGGCGTTCCGGGGTGGTGGTTCTCATTCACCGTCTACATGGGCGTCTGGGTCGTCGTCATGATGACATGGGACGTGGCCCGTTTCGGTCGCAAGGAAGATGCGCCGGCAAACGGAAATTTCAGCTTCGGCATTCCGTTCTACGTGGTGACGCTGCTCATCAACGGCGCAATCGGGATCTTCATTGCCCATACGATTCCGATCGAGGGCGAGCTTTCCGAAACCTCCGCGATCATCGGCATCGTCGCGCTGATGGGGCCGTTCGGGGTCATTCTCGTCTGGGCCAGCCAGACGCGGATCAACACGATCAACTTCTATCTGTCATCGACGAACATGCAGAACTTCTTTGCACGGGCGTTCAAGATTTCATGGCCGCGGACGGTCTGGGTCATCATCATGACCGTGGTGATATTCCTCGTGATGCTCACCAACGTCTTCGATTATCTGCTTGTGACATTGCAGTTCCAGGGCGTCATCATCGTTGCCTGGGTCGGCGTCGCCATGACGCATATCGGCTGGTGCTACCTGCGCGGGGTCAAGGCCGACATGCTCGAATTCCGGCCGGGCCGCGTTCCGATGATCAATCCGGGCGGGCTTGGCGCCTGGATCATCGCCTCGGTCACGGGCTGCCTGATGCTGATCTTCGGCGGCAGCTTCGGCGGCATCTGGGGCCCTCCGGTCACGCTGGTCATTGCCGTCGCCATCTATGCGGCATCGCTCGGCATCGCGCGGATGAACTGGTACATCATGGATCGTCCGCACGACCCCCGCAACGAGGTCGACGATCCCTGGTCAGCAAGAATTCGCTGCCATGTCTGTCACCAGGCCTATATCGCCCATGAGATGGATCGCGATCCGTCGGCCGGCCATGCTCCGATCTGCCTCGCCTGCGCGTCGGACCAGAGCGAGTTCCTGAAGGCGGCACGGGTCGAAGCCGGGCAGTATGTCCGCGAATCCGATCCGGTCAAGACCCCGGTCGGTGCCGGTTGAACCCGTGCTCCAGACAGAAGGTTGCAGCCCCGAGCGGCTGCAACCTGCCCCTGCAGATGTGGCAAGCCCCGGGCACCAGGCGAGGCATTGTCCATCTTCGACACTGAACATGGCAGCATCAGGGCAGGATCACGCCCGAAATGAGTGAATTTCCGTCCCATGGATCAACCCAGGCCCGAACGCCGGCCCTTTTCGTTCCGGGCACCATCCATGAATTGAACGGCAGCGACGGACATGCAACATTCAATCCCGTGGTCGATGAATATTTCAGGCACAGGTTCAGGTTTTTGTATTACCGCCTGCCCTGTAACTCAACGGAGGCTTGCTGATAATGCCGTCTGACAATGACATCAACATAGGCGTTCTGTTTTCAACGTCCGGATGGACATCGGTTACCGAACGCAGCATGTTGTCAGCCACCAGATTTGCAATTGAAGAAATAAATTCCGATGGGGGAATAAACGGGCGCCGACTGAATGCCGTATATGGCGACCCCAAAGGCGAAACATCTTCTTATGAAAAAATGGCGCAGGAGCTTCTGACCGAAAAATCGGTCCGGGTGATCCTGGGATGCTATACCTCAAGCCAACGCAAGGCCGTTCTGAGCGTGCTTGACAAGGAAGCCGGGCTTCTTTGCTATCCGGCGCAATACGAGGGATTCGAATATTCGGGGAACGCGGTCTATTTCGGGGCCGTTCCGAACCAGAACAGCTTTTTCCTTGGCAGCTACCTTCTTGAACATTATGATCCGCGGGTCTTTATCGTCGGGTCCGATTATGTGTGGCCGCGAGAATCGGGCCGGATCATGGGCGAACTGGTCCGCTCGAACGGCGGTGAGATCATCGGCGAGCACTATCTGCGCGAAGATGCGTCTCTGGACGAGTTCTACTTGCTGATCAAAGAGATAAACCGCCGCAGGCCGAGCGTCATATTCAACAATTTCGTCGGCAGCTCGAATGTGAACTTCTACCGGGCCTATGCGGAAAGCGGTCTCGATGCGCGGCAGCTCCCGGTCGCGAGCCTGACGACAAGCGAGGCCGACATAAAGGAAATCGGTGCCGCCGCCATTGGCCATATAACTGCCGCCGCATATTTCCAGTCGCAGGACAATCCGACCAACCGGCTTTGCCTGCAACGCTATCAGGCAAGCGAAGGAAAGCCGGTGAGCGTCAACATGTGCTGGGAAGCGGCCTATACCCAGACCCATGTGGTTGCGCAGGCCATGCAGAATTGCGATTCGGACAATTTCAACCAGATACGGTCGGCAATTTTCACGTCCTCGTTCAATTCACCGCAGGGGCGCGTCACCATCGACCCGTCCAATTCGCATCGCTATATCTGGCCAAAGATCGGAGCGGTGAGAGAAGACGGGCAATTCGACATTATCGCCGCGTCAAGCGAAGCCATACGCCCCGACCCCTATCAGGCCAATTACACGCTGAACGACGACGGGTTATTCGATATTCACGACCATCTTTCAACGGTCCGGCCCAGCAAGATCCGCTGTTAGAAAATGCGTCCCGTCCCATGGTCTTTCGAACGCAAGGTAGAACCCGGAATGGCTCCCCAGCAAAAGGCCCCCGATATGCGAGCTGCTCGTGCCTTACATGAGTCCGGTGAAAAGGAGAGCCCGGTCTTTGTCAAGGATCTCCGTTCACTGCGTATTCTTCTGGTCCAGCCTAAAATCAGCGAGGGCGCCGCGCTCAAATCCCATCTGGTCAGGATCGGTTGCCGGGTAAACGAAGTCTGGCCCCCGCCGCCGGATTACGGCGAGGATATCGACGTCGTTTTCGTCATGGTCGACAAGGTGATCGAGGACAACGAGACATTTCAATGGAATGCAAGCGCTCCGCCCGCGGTGCTCATTGCCGTCATTGATTACGAAAGCCCGCTTGCGATCGACCGTCTTTTGCGAATGCGCGCCAATGCCGTTATCGGGCTGCCGATCCGGCCGTTCGGCATTCTCACCAACCTGCTGGTGACGGTGAACAACTATCGGCGCGAACAGAAGCTGCGCTCGGCTCTCAGCCGGCTGGGGGCCAAGCTGGAAACCTGCCGGACGGTGGAGCGCGCCAAGCTGGCCATGATGCTGACCAGCAATCGTTCGGAAAAGGAAGCCTATGACCGGCTGCGCCGGCTGGCGATGGAACGGCGGACCACCGTCGATGTCATATCGGAGGAAATTCTCGGCGTGCTTGACTGGAACGACAACGAAGCGCTGTCGTTTCTGAACGAACTCCGCGATTCGGAGTGTTCCTCGGGCTGACACCGGGGCGGGGTGCTCTCTTGCGCGGCTGCGGCTGCGTATGCATATGCTGACGATCGCATGACCCGGCCTGGAGGTCCGCCCTTGTCATCCCGCCTGCCGGAAGCGACCGATGCCCCGCATCCCGGGGTACTGCCCCGGCTGGCCGGCGTCCTTGCCGTTGTCGCGCTGCTTTGCCTTGTCCTTGCGCCCCATGCGAATGCCGCCCGGGGCGGGGACGAGCGCCTTTTCGATCAGCCCCGCTTCCTGCTGGCCGGCAACGAGCCACAGCCCCGGGTGGCGGCCCGGGCGGACGACGACACCACGGGCCCGCCGCGTCCGGCAGCAGGTGTCGTGGCGGACCGTGCGCCAGCAGTTCTGCTGCCGGCCGGCCGCCGTCCTGCCTGGGCGCGGGCAAGCACCCTGCCCCGCCGCGCCATGCCGGAGAGCCACGCCCCGATCCGCGCACCGCCCCTGTCCTCTTCTGCCAGAGCCCTGCCGCCCCGCGGCTGAGGCTTCCTCACCGCGCCTGCCCGTCCTGCGGGCCGGGCGCCGTTCCGGGATTCATCGGCGCCGGTTCTGCCCGTGCGCAAGGCCGGCCCGGAGGACAGACCATGAAGAAAGACGGCGCGGCCCATGTGGTCGTTTCCTGGATCATCATCATCGCCATCACCGCGGTGCTGGTGCTGATCGGGAAATATTTTGCGGGGTTCTGACCCCGCTCCCGGGGGCCTGCGGGCCCCCGGATCCGCCGTATCAGCATCACTCGAACACGAAAGCCGGCACGAAATCCGGTGGCGCAAGCGAACCCTCGGGGCCGATTTCCCGCACGTTCTCGGGCGTGACCAGCTGGATCCGGGGGCCGGCATGGCGGATCTCAAGCCGCCCTTCCACCGCGCGCACCGCCATCTCGATTGCAAGCCGCCCCTGCATAACCGGAAAATCCGTCGGCGCGGCGATGACCCGCCCACGCCGGAGCGCGCGATAGACCGCGTGGGTCATGTAATCCGAAACGATTCCCACGCGATCCGACAGGCCGCGCGCGCGCAGCACCGAGATGGCCGCCTCCGCCGTCGGCGCGCTGCCGACCAGATAGGCGATGCCGGGGTGGGCATCGAGCACCTCCTCGACCAGCCGCACCTGGATTTCGCGCCCGGTATCGCCGAACTGCGTCGCCACCACCCGGGCCGAGCTTTCCCGGATCCCGTCGCGAAAGCCCGCCTCGACGAACTGCACCCAGCCCGCCCCTTCGGGCCCCGGGAACCAGGCCAGATCGACCGGGTCCGAACCCTTGGGGTGGCGTTCGGCGATCACCCGGGCTGCCGCGTTTCCCATGTCATACCAGGACACCGCGGCCTTGGCCGAGATTCCCTCGTTGGCGATGTCATTCACCGCCGAGATGACCGGGATCTGTCGGGAAATGCGCGCGATCACCGGGCTCAGCCCTTCATAGGACACCGTCACCACGATCAGCGCATCGGCCCCCTGCGCCACGCAATCCTCGATCTGTTCGATCTGGCGGTCGAGGTTGGGATAACCGCCGGCGTCGAGCATATGGAAGCGCACGCCGAGGCGGCGCGCCTCCTCGACCATGCCGTAATTCATGCTGAGGTAATAGGCGTCCTTCATGTGCGGCAGGGCCACGCAGAAGTTCCAGTCCTGCTCGGCCCGCTCGAGCGGCTCGTAATCGAGCGGCACCGCCGGGCTGTCGTAATCGAACGGAATCGTGCGCTGCTCGAGCGCCCAGGTCTCTGCCAGGGCCGCGATGGGCGTCAGCAGGCAGGCGAGGATCAGCGGCAGGCGCAACCTTGTTCTTCCGGTCATGGCAAATCCCTGTAGGTTGGGAGTCATAGAACCCCGACCGGCAAGGGAGTGCAATGTTCGGAAACGCAGGATTGGGCGCGCGGCTGCTGCTGGCCTTTGCCGTCATCGCCGGTCTGCCGGTGCTCGCGGATATTTTCGGCTGGTTCGAGTTGCGCGATGTGGCGCGCGAACAGACCGCCATGATCGACGAAACCATTCCGATGATCGCCGAGGTACGCACCATTGCCGAGGAAAGCGCCCGCATCGTTGCGCTGGCCCCCGAACTGGCACAGGTGCGCACCCAGGCCCAGCGCCGCCAGCGGTCCGATTTCCTCCTGACGCAGATCCTGGCGCTCGAACAGCGGCTCGAGGGCAAGCGCGGACCGGCCAGCGGCCCGGGTTACGGGCGGATCCTTGCGACGCTCCGGCAGGTCGGGGCGCAGATGACCGCGCTTGACGATCTGGTGCGCCAGCGCATCGCCCAGACCCAGCAGCGCGATGCCAAGCTCGCGGTGGTCGGCGAGGCCACCAATACCCTGCTCGAGATGGCCGACACCCTGGTCGCGAACGCGCAGATGGGCACATCGGCGATGATTTCGAACATCTATGACCTGAGCGCCGAGGGCGAAGGGTCCGAGAACAGCCGGCTCGACGCGCTCGACAAGCTGATCGAGGTGGATCTGTTCCAGCTTGGTCTGATGTTCGAATTGCGCTCGCGCAGTTCGGAAATCGGGCTGATGGCGAACCGGATCGGCGGCATCGGCGATCCGCAGACGCTGCAGGATCTCGAGGCGGGGCTGATCGAGCGAATCGAAATTCTCAGGCGGCGCATTGCGTCGGTGCGCGACCCGGGCCGGGCGCTGCAGGCGGCGGAACTGCTGGAAAAGATCACCCTGCTGACCGAGGCCCGCCCCGGCGAGTCGAGCGCGCTTGGCGCCTCGGCCAACATCCTGCGGCTCGACGGGCAGATTGCCGCCGGGCAGAACCAGTTGCGCAGCACCTCGCTGCTGCTCGGGCACGAGGCCGATGCGGCGGCCATGCAGGCGCAGGAACATGCCGGCCAGCGGGGCGTGCATTCGCTCGCCGCGATCCACGACGTGCAGATGCGCAACCTGGCCGCCGGCGCGATCGCCATGCTGATTTCGCTGCTGGTGCTGTGGTTCTATATCCGCGGCAACGTGACCCGCCGGCTGGACCGGCTGTCGATCCGCATGAGCGCGCTCGCTACCGGACGGTTGCACGGCGCGATTCACCCCGAGGGCCGGGACGAGATCGCCCGCATGGAAACCGCGGTCGAATTCTTCCGCCAGCAGGCGCTGACCAACCAGGCCCTGCAGGAGGAGCGCGACCGCAACGCGGCCGAGCTTCTCAAGCACCGCAACGAGCTTCAGCGGCTGGTGAACGAACAGACCGAAGAGCTGCGCGGCGAGGTCGCCGCCCATACCGCCGCCCGTCGCGAGGCCGAGGCCGCCACCCGCGCCAAGTCCGAATTCCTCGCCATGATGAGCCATGAAATCCGCACGCCCATGAACGGGGTGCTCGGGATGCTGCGCAAGCTTTCGCATGACCGGGAAAGTTCGGGCGGCGACGAGGACGTGCAGGTCGCGCTGTCCTCGGCGGAAAACCTGCTCGGGCTGCTCAACGACATTCTTGATTTTTCCCGCGCCGAACGGGGGGAATTCCCGAACGAGGAACAGGTGTTCTCGATCCCGAAACTCGTACACGACATTGCCCTGCTCATGTGCCCGGAAGGTGCGGATTGCCAGGTCCAGGTGCTGGTCGATGCGCAGGGCGATCTTCCTGCGGCGGTGCGCGGCGACATGGTCAAGCTGCGGCAGATTCTCTTCAATCTGGTGTCGAACGCGCTCAAGTTCACCGACGAGGGCACGGTCGTGCTGCGCGTGCGCCAGAAACACGTGCCCGGTGCGGAAAAGCCGCTCTTTTTCTTCGAGGTGAGCGATACCGGGCGCGGCATTTCGGCAGAGGCGCTCGAACGGGTGTTCGAGCCCTTCGAGCAGGAACGCAGCCCCAATGGCCACAGTCTCGGGGGCACCGGGCTCGGGCTCGCGATCTGCCGCAAGTTCGCCGATGCCATGGGGGCGACGCTTGGGGTCGAAAGCCGCCTCGGGGTCGGTTCGGTGTTCACGCTCTGCGTGCCGCTCGCGCTGGCGGATCCGGCCCTGCTGACACCACCCGATCGCCCCGCACCGCTACCCGATGCCGATCCGCTCGAGGTGCTGGTGGTCGAGGATCACGAGATCAACCGCCGCGTCGCGCGCGCCTATCTCGAACGGATGGGCCATCACGTGACCTGCGTCGCCACCGGCGAGGAGGCGCTGGAGCGGCTGCGCCTGCAACAGTTCGAACTGGTGCTGATGGATGTGAACCTGCCGGGAAAAAGCGGGCTCGAGATCGCGCGGCTGATCCGCGCGGATGCCGACCCGGCGCTTGCGGATCTGCCGCTGATCGCGATCTCGGCCCATGCGGCGGATGACCAGATCGAGGATCAGCTTGCCGCCGGCATGGACTGTTTCGTCACGAAACCCGTTTCGCCGGAGCGCCTTGCCGAGGCGATTGCCGAGGTGTTGGCCGGGCGGCGCAGGAAGGTATTCCCCTCGCCCCGCAGCGCCGCCCTGCCCCCCGCCGCCCCCCGCGCCGGCATTCTGGCAGGAACCATCGCCGATCTCGGGGCCGAACAGGCCGGCGCGCTGGCCCGGCTTTATCTCGAGCGCCTCGAGGTGGACATGGCGCGCATCCGCGCGTCAGCCGCGGCCGGCGACATGTCCGCACTTGCAGCCGAGGCGCACCGGGCCCGGGGCGCTGTCTCGAACTTCGATGTCTCCGACTTCCTCGCAACCCTCACCAGCCTGGAAAAATCCGCGCGCGACGCCGAATCCGCGGATGCTCTTGCCCCGCAACTCGAAACGCTGGAGCGGCAGGCGCGGGAGCTGCGCGCAGGGATGCAGGCCGAGCTTGCCCGGCTTGATTCCGGCGGCGGGGATCAGCCCATGTTGGCCGTGAACACATAGCCTTCGCCGTGGGATGTGGTGATGAACCGCGCCGCGCGTGGATCGTCGCCAAGCTTCTGGCGCAGGCGCCGGATCAGCACGTCAATGGTGCGGTCCGATCCGCTTTCGTGGCGCCGCGCCATGGCATGCAGCAGCGCATCCCGGCTCAGCACCTCGCCCGGCTGCGTGGCGAGCGCCCGCAGGATCTCGTATTCGCCCCGGGTCAAGGGGATCAGCCGCCCCTTTGGGTCGTGCAGCTGGCGGGTCAGGATGTCGAAGACGAACCCCTCGAAGCGCAGCGTCCGGTTGTTGACATGGCGCAGCTGGGTCGTGCGCCGCAGCAGGTTCTTGATCCGCGCCAGAAGCTCGCGCCGGTTGAACGGCTTGCAGACATAATCGTCGGCGCCGATCTCCAGCCCGACGATACGGTCCACATCCTCGGTCAGGGCGCTGATCAGGATGATACCGACCTCGGAAATCGCGCGCTGTTCGCGGGTGATCTGCAACCCGTCCTTGCCCGAAAGATTGACGTCGATCAGCAGCAGATCGGCCGGATCCGCCGCCAGGCTCGCCTCGGCCGCGGCGGCATCATCGGCGACGCTGATGCGATAGCCGCTCTGGTCGAGATAGGCGGCAAGTGTCGCCCGCGTGACGGGCTCATCCTCGATGATGAGGATATGCGGTGTGTCGCGCATTGTCATGGTCGTCCTCCCCCGAGCGACTGTTAACAATATTTCACATCCCGGACCAGCCTGTTCATGGGAAAGGTCTGACATGTTCACAACCCCTCCCTAGGATCGAATCGAGGGGAGATCACTCCCCCGCAACGATCCGGTGGCACTTTCGACCGCCGTAACAACAGGGAAACCAAATGAAAAAGACCACGATACTTCTGTCTACCGTTGCCGCATTCGCCCTTTCCGGGCAGGCGGCGCTCGCCCAGGATTCGAGCGATCCGGTGATCATTCCGATTCACAACTGGTCGAGCCAGATCGTCATGAGCCACATCTACGGCGACATGCTCGAATCGATCGGCAACAATGTCGAATACGTCTCGACCGACAGCCAGGCGGTCTACGAGGCGATCCGCCTTGGCGATGCCACCGTGGAGCTCGAAGTCTGGGAGGGCGCCTTCGCCGCCGCCTTCAACGCCGCGGTCGAAAAGGGTGGCATCCACGACGCGGGCGATCACGATGCGATCACCCGCGAGGACTGGTGGTATCCGCTCTGGACCAAGGAATCCTGCCCCGGCCTGCCCGACTGGGAAGCGCTGAACGAATGCGCGGCGGTCTTCGCCACCCCGGAAACCGGCGAAAAGGGCCGCTTTCTCGGCGGACCGGTGGACTGGCTGAAGCACGATCAGGAACGTGTCGAAGGCATGGAGATGAATTTCGTCGTGGTGAATGCGGGCTCCGCCTCGTCGCTCTGGGCCGAAGTGGCGGCAGCCGAGCGCAACAAGACCCCGATCGTCCTGTTCAACTGGACGCCGAACTTTGCCGAGGCGGTCTGGCCCGGTGAATTCGTCGAATTCCCCGAATGGGAAGAGGGCTGCGACACCAACCCCGAGGTCGGGCTGCATCCGGACCGGGTCTATGACTGCGGCAACCCCGCTGACGGTTACCTGAAAAAAGCCGCCTGGGACGGCATGGAAGAAAAATGGCCCCGCGCCTACTGCGTGCTGCAGAACGTCTCCTTCACCAACGAGCAGATCGCCGAAATGGCCAAGCTCGTCGATGTGGACGAACTCGAGCCGGAAGAGGCCGCGATCGCCTGGATGGAAGACAACGAGGACAGCTGGAAGCCGGCCATCGACGCCTGCCCCGAGTGATCCGCGCCTGATGCGCGCCCGGGGTCGCGGCAACTGACAAGCCCGACCCCGGACCATCCGTTTCCGAACCCTGCCCGCCTTTTCACGGACCCGCTTCATGGAAGCGCGTGCAGGACTGCCACTCTCCCGGGACTGGCCCCCGGGTGAGTGGCAACCAGAAGGGAAAAGCCAATGACAGCCCAGCAATCCGTGATTTCCTGCAAGAGCGTCTGGAAACTCTTCGGGCCCAGTCCCGAACATTATTTCTCTACCTTGCACGGCGCCCCGAGCTTCGAGAGCATCCGCGATGCCGGCTATATCGCCGCGGTGCGCGATGTCACGCTCGACATTGCACGCGGCGAAATGCTGGTCATCATGGGGCTTTCCGGCTCGGGCAAATCGACCCTCGTACGCTGCCTGTCGCGGCTGATCGAAATCACCGGCGGCGAAATCCACGTGGACGGGCAGGACATCGGCACGCTCAGCGAACGCGAACTGATCGACCTGCGCCGCAACAAGATGGGCATGGTGTTCCAGAGCTTCGGCCTGCTGCCGCACCGCACCGTGCTCGACAACGTGGCCTTTCCGCTCGAGATGCGCGGCCAGGACCGTCACGAACGCCGCGCCCGCGCGATGGAGGTGATCGAGCTCGTCGGCCTCGCCGGGCGCGAAAACTATTTCCCGCGCGAGTTGAGCGGCGGCCAGCAGCAGCGCGTCGGCATCGCCCGCAGCCTCGCCATCGAACCCGACATCTGGTTCCTGGACGAACCGTTTTCGGCGCTCGACCCGCTGATCCGCCGCGAGATGCAGGACGAATTCCTGCGCCTGCAGCAGATGCTGTCCAAGACCATCGTCTTCATCACCCATGATTTCAACGAGGCGCTGCGCCTTGCCGACCGCATCGCCATCATGAAGGACGGCGCGGTCGAGCAATGCGCCCGCCCCGACGAGATCGTGATGAATCCGGCGACCGAATATGTCGCGAAATTCACCCATGAAATCGACAAGGCCCGGGTGGTGCGGGCGCAGGCGCTGATGCAGCCCCTGAACGGCACCGCGCCCGAAGGCGGCACCATTGGCGGCGACCAGACGCTGCATGAACTCGCCCGCCAGATCATCAACGATCCGCGCGACAGCTATCCGGTCTCCGGCAGCGACGGGCAGCTTCTCGGCGTGCTGCCGCGCAAGGCGGCGCTCGACGTTCTGCTGGGAGGCCACGCATGAGCACCATGACAACGAACGCCGCCACACCCGCCGCCACCTTCCTGCCCCGCCACCGCACCGCGCAGGTGATGCTGGCGGCGGCACTCGTCCTCATCGTTGCCAAGACCACCCTGCCCGCCGGTCTGGTCCGCCCGCCCGAATGGCTGGTCTGGCCCTTTGCCGACTGGATCAACGCGGCATTCGCATTTCTGCGCGATGATCTTGGCCTGATCCATGTGACCCGGGCCATCGCCGACATGATCCAGTGGCTGCTCGACGTGACGGCGAACCTGCTCTACGGCAAGAGCCGCTGGCCCCATCTCGGTCCGATCCCCTGGACCGTGATCGCGGCGAGCGGCGCCTTC
>JRYH01002296.1_pt1 | contig 14131 bp, 12 predicted proteins | sample 235351 | NCBI WGS metagenome assembly JRYH01 (sample SAMN03074221, study PRJNA261480) | activated sludge metagenome | biome: Wastewater Treatment Plant; feature: Wastewater; material: Activated sludge; isolation source: activated biomass of a wastewater treatment plant treating wastewater... ... | reverse complement strand
GGAATGAGGCTTCACGGGATCGATTTCAGCTCGGCGCCAACGCGGCGCAAGGCGATCGTGGTCGCGAGCGGGCACCTGGCGGCCGGCGCCGCCGCGCAAGGCGCCGCAGCGGGCGGCGCATCGATCGACCTGCTCGCCTTCGAAGCGCTCGAGACCCTGGCCGCCTTCGACGAATGGCTGTGCCGGCCGGGTCCGTGGCTGGGCGCCTTCGACTTTCCCTTCGGCTGGCCGCGCGAGCTGATCGAGTCGCTGGGCTGGCCCGCGGGGAACTGGGCCGCCTCGATCGATCACGCGGCCGGCTTGACCCGCGCCGAGCTGGTGTCCCGCCTGCGCGCCTTCTGCCAGGCACGCGCGTCGGGGTCCAAGTTCGCGCATCGCGCGACCGACCGGCCCGCCGGTTCCAGCCCGTCGATGAAGTGGGTGAACCCGCCGGTCGCGCTGATGCTGCATGCCGGCGCGCCGCGCTTGCTGGCCGCCGGCGCGACGCTGCCCGGCCTGCACCCGGGCGACCCGGCGCGGATCGCGCTCGAGGCCTATCCCGGCTTCCTGGCGCGCTCGATCGTCGGGCGCGAGTCGTACAAGTCCGACGATCGTTCGCGCCAGACGCCGCAGCGCCGCGAAGCTCGCGCGCGGATCCTCGCGGCGCTGGCCAGCGGCGAGAACCGGCTCGCGATCGCGGTCCGTGCCGACCCGGGGCTCGTGCAGGCCTGCCTCGACGACGCGACCGGCGACCGCCTCGACGCACTGCTGTGCCTCGTGCAGGCGGCCTGGGCCTGGCAGCGGCGCGACCAGGCCTACGGCCTGCCGGCGCGCGTCGATCCGCTCGAAGGCTGGATCGTTTCGGTGCCGGCCGACGGCGAGGCCGGATGAGCCGGACTCGCGCGTTCCGTCCCACGCTCGCCGACGCCGAGCGCTGGTTCGCCGGCCGGGGGCAGAAGCCCTTCGCCTTCCAGCGCGAAGTCTGGCGCGCGATGCGGGCCGGCGAGTCGGGCCTGCTGCACGCCACGACCGGATCGGGCAAGACCCTGGCGGTCTGGCTGGGCGCGCTGCTGCGGCTGGCCGCGCGGGAGAGCGACGCGTCGCCGCGCACCGCGCGCGCGACGCGCGCACTCTGGATCACGCCGATGCGCGCGCTCGCCGCCGACACCGTGCTCGCGCTGCGCGAGCCGCTGGCCGGCTTCGCTGGCGGCGCGCCGGCCGGCTGGGACGTCGCCCTGCGCACCGGCGACACGCCGTCCTCGGAGCGCCAGCGCCAGGACCGCTCGCCGCCGGCCGCGCTGGTCACGACGCCCGAAACGCTGTCGCTGATGCTGTCGCGCGCCGATGCCGACACGACGCTCGCCGAGGTCTCGGTGGTGATCGTCGACGAATGGCACGAGCTGCTCGGCAACAAGCGCGGCGTGCAGCTGCAGCTCGCGCTCGCGCGTCTGCGGCGGCTGAACCCCGGTCTCGTGGTCTGGGGCCTGTCGGCCACGCTCGGCAATCTCGACGAGGCCCTCGACGTGCTGCTGGCCGGCCGCCCCGGCCGGGTGGTGCGCGGCCGGCGCCCGAAGCGCCTGCTGGTCGACGCGCTGCTGCCCGAGCGCCCGGGGCGCTTCCCCTGGGCCGGGCACCTCGGCCTCACGATGCTCGACGCGGTGGTGGGCGAGATCGACGCGAGCCCGAGCTCGCTGGTCTTCTGCAACACGCGCGCGCAGGCCGAGCTCTGGTACCAGGCCCTGCTCGACGTGCGCCCGGACTGGGCCGGCGCGATCGCGCTGCACCACGGCTCGCTGGACCGCGAGGTGCGCGAGTGGGTCGAGGCCGGCATCAAGCGGGGCCAGCTCAAGGCGGTCGTGTGTACCTCGAGCCTGGATCTCGGCGTCGACTTCGCGCCGGTGGAGCGTGTGCTGCAGGTGGGCAGCGCCAAGGGCGTGGCCCGGCTGCTGCAGCGCGCCGGGCGCTCGGGCCATGCGCCGGGGCGGCCGTCGCGCGTCACGCTGGTGCCCACCCACGCGCTCGAGCTGCTCGAGGCCGCCGCCGCGCGCGACGCCGCGCTGGCCGGGCGCGTGGAGGCGCGCGAGCCGCCGCGCCAGCCGCTCGACGTGCTGGTCCAGCACCTCGTCACGATCGCCGCGGGGCCGGGCTTCCACCCGGACGCGCTGCTCGCCGAGGTGCGCGACACCCACGCCTACCGCGACCTGGACACCGCCGCGTGGCGCTGGGCGCTCGATTTCGTGCTGCGCGGCGGCCCCAGCCTGACCGCCTATCCCGACTACCGGCGCGTCGTCGTCGATGCCGAGGGCGTTCACCGGGTCGCCGACGCGCGGCTCGCGCGGCGGCACCGGATGGCGATCGGCACCATCGTGTCCGACGCGGCCATGCAGGTGCGCTTCGTGGGCGGCGCGCGGCTCGGCACGGTCGAGGAGAGCTTCATCGGTCGGCTGCGGCGTGGCGACTGCTTCCTGTTCGCGGGGCGGCTGCTCGAGCTGGCGCGGGTCCACGAGATGACCGCCTGGGTGCGACGCGCGAGCGGGCGGCGCAGCGCGGTGCCGCGCTGGAGCGGGGGGCGGATGCCGCTGTCGAACGAGCTCGCCGACGCGGTGCTGGCGCGGCTCGCGCAGGCCGGGCAGGGCCGCTACGAAGGCCCGGAGATGAAGTCCCTGCGCCCGCTGCTCGAGCTCCAGCAGCGCGTGTCGGCGCTGCCCGGCCCCGAGGCGCTGCTCGTCGAGTCGCTCCGGTCGCGCGAGGGCTGGCACCTGTTCGTGTTCCCGTTCGCCGGGCGCCAGGTGCACCTCGGCCTCGCCTCGCTGTTCGCAATGCGGCTCGCGCGCCGCGCGCCGGCCACCCTGTCGATCTCGGTCAACGACTACGGGTTCGAGCTGCTGTCGGCCACACCCGTCGACTGGCAGTCCCTGCGCGATCGCAGCCTGATGTCGACCGATGCCCTGCTCGACGACGTCCTCGACAGCCTGAACAGCGGCGAGCTGGCCATGCGGCGCTTCCGCGAGATCGCGCGAGTCGCTGGGCTGCTGTTCCCGGGCTTTCCGGGCGCGGCGCGCGGCACGCGGCAGCTGCAGGCCTCGGCGAGCCTGTTCTGGGAGGTGTTCGTCAAGCACGACGCCGGCAACCTGCTGCTGGACCAGGCGCGCCGCGAAGTCCTCGAGCGCGAGCTCGAGATCGACCGGCTGCGGGCCGCGCTCGGGCGGATGGCCACCCGCGAACTGCGCTGGACCGAGCTCGAGCGGCCTTCGCCCTTCGCCTTTCCGCTGATGGTCGAGCGGATGCGCGAGCGCCTGTCGACCGAGAAGCTGTCGGACCGACTGGCGCGGCTGGTCGCCGATCTGGAGCGCTCTGCATAAGAATATGCCGCCGGCGCGATTGCTGGCTCGCGGCCGGGCCGCCGCACAGAATCCGGGGCATTCGCACAAGGAGTGCCGCCGTGAAGATCGCATCCGTCCCCTCGTTCCGTACCCCGTCGTTCCGTTCCCTGATCGCGTCGTCGGCCCTGGTCGCCGCGGCCCTGCTCGCGGCGCCCGGCCCGGCCGAGGCGAAGGACTGGCTCGACCCGGTCGTGTCCACTCGGGAGATGCTCTCGCGCATCGAGCAGCCCTGGGTCCAGCTGATCGACGTCCGCTCGGCCGACGAGTACGCCGGCCGCGACATCCGCGCGCTGCGCGGCGGCCACATTCCTGGCGCGGTCAGCCTGCCGGCCGGCGAGGGCGGCGAGTCGGGCCCGGTGGCGGAGGCGCGCAATCGCGTCGACGCCCTCGACCGTCGCAAGGAAACGATCGTCTACGGTCACGACGCCGCCGCCGCGCAACGCGTGGCCGACTGGCTGCGCGTGCAGGGCTTCCGACAGGTCCGCGTCTATGCCGACGCCTGGCAGGTCTGGGGCAACAGCCTCGAGCTGCCGGTGGCCGGCGAGCGCTATGCCGACGTCGGCGCGCTGCGCGACCGCCTGGTCTCGCTCGAGCGCGAGCTCGCCCGCCTCTCGCCGCGGGCGGCCCTGTCCGAGGCCGGCGCGAGCCGGCCGGAGGCGCTGTCGGCCTCACGCTGAGCGCTGCGCTGCCATCGGCGCGCCATGATCCTGTCATGGCGGCGTCACCCCGGCCCGGCAAGCTCGTCCTCCGACCTCCCCTTTCCGTGCCGAGAACGCCGCCATGAACGCCGTCCGCGACCTGCTGAGAATCACTGCGCGACAGTGGTTCGGCCCGGTCGTGGTCCCGCGCGGCACCGGGACCGAAGTCGTCCCGCTCCCGCTGCGCATAGAATCGCGCGATGTCCACGAGCGCGATTCCGCAGCCAGCAAGTCCGTCGACCGGATCGGCAGCGATCGTCGCCGCTTCGCGCGAATTGCGGTTGTTGCCGCAGCGGGCGCTGCTGGATACGGCTTCGCGCTCGCTGATGGTCGCCGACCTGCATCTCGGGAAGGCCGCGACCTTCCGGGCGCACGGGCTGCCGGTGCCGAGCGGAACGACTGAGCGCACGCTGGCGCGGCTCGACGCGCTGCTGGCCGAAACCGCCGCGCGCAGCCTCTTCCTGCTGGGCGACCTGCTGCACTCTCCCGAAGCGCTGCGTCCCTCCATCACGAAGGCACTCGCCGACTGGCGCGCCCGGCACGCCCGCGTCGAGGTGATCCTCGTGCGCGGCAACCACGATGCGCGCGCCGGCGAGCTGCCCGCCGGCTGCGGGATCGACACGGTGGCGCCCGGTCACCGGCTGGGCGAGTTGCGGCTGCTGCACGAGCCGCCGGGCGACAGCCATCCCGGGCGCGAGGGGGCGTTCGCGCTGTCCGGTCACCTGCATCCCGTTTGCGTGCTCGGCAACCGCGCCGACCGCCTCCGGCTACCCTGCTTCAGGGTGCGCCGTCACGACGCGGTGCTGCCCGCCTTCGGCGAGTTCACCGGCGGCTGGCAGGTGCGGCCCGTTCCGGGCGAGCGCCTGTTCGTCACCGACGGCGCGCGGGTCGTCGAGCTGTCGCAGCGACCCCGCCCGCAAGCTCACCCCTCCCGCGCCGCCGCCACCCACTCGCGCGCCGCGCTCGACAGGTAAAGCGAGTCGTAGCCGGGCACGATGAGGTCGTAGCCCGCCCGGCGCATGTCGCCGGCCATTTCCTTCGTGGTGCAGAAGATGCCGGCGCGCTTGCCTGCCGCCTTCGCGGCCTGGAGGATGCGGTCCAGCGCCTCGGCGAGCGGGCCCTCGCGCCAGCGGGGCGTCGGCGGCAGGCCCAGCGCGAGCGACAGGTCGCCGGGGCCCACGAACACGCCGGCCAGCCCGTCGACCGCGCAGATCGACTCCAGGTTGCGCAGGCCTTCGGCGGTCTCGATCATCGCCCAGGCTTCGATCGTGTCGTTGGCCTTCTCGAAGTAGTCGGGGCCGCCGTACAGCACGCCGCGGGCCGGCCCGAATGAGCGCATCCCCACCGGCGGGTAGCGGCAGGCCGAGACCAGCTCGCGCGCCTGCCCGGCCGTGTCGATCATCGGGCAGATGATCCCCCAGGCGCCGCCGTCGAGCAGCTTGTTGATCGTGGCGAAGTCCAGCGAAGGGCAGCGCGCCATCGGCATGGCCGGCGTGGCGGACAGGGCCTGCATCAGCCCGATCGCGGCGTCGACGTGGAAGGGGCCGTGCTGCAGGTCCACGACCACCGCGTCGAAGCCGGCGTGGCCCAGGGTCTCTGCGGCGTACTGGCTGTCGAAGGACAGCCAGCCGGCCACCGCGGCCTGGCCGGCATCGAAGCGTTCGCGCAATCGGTTCGGGCGCATCCCGGTGTCTCCTGGTTGCCGTGAGCGGTGCCCCCGAGGGAAGGCCTCGGAGGCGGTCGCGCCAGCATAACCGAGCGCGTCAGGCCGATGCGTCGCGCATCCGTGCGGCCGTTTCGAGAAAGTCGAGCATGATCGGCGAGCCGTCGAGCAGGCGCTCGTCCGCCGAGTGGAACTCCGGGTGCCACTGCAGGCCCATCGCGTAGCCGCTGCCGCGCCAGCGGATCGCCTCGACGATGCCGTCCTCGCGCGAGCGTGCGTCGATGACCAGATCGCCCCCGAGTCGGTCGACCGCCTGGTGATGGATGCTGTTGACGCGGCCGCCGAACTGCCCGGGATAGAGCTCGGAGAGTCGCGAATCGGACTCGAACTCGATCTCGTGCTGCAGCTGGTCGTAGAGTTCGGCGTCCACGTGGGGGATCGCCTCGGGCCGCAGCGTGGGAATGTCCTGGTACAGCGTGCCGCCGAAGGCCACGTTCAGCAGCTGCGCCCCGCGGCAGATCCCGAGCACCGGCTTGCCCTGCGCCATGAACTCGTGGATCAGCTCCATCTCGTAGCGGTCGCGCACGATGTCGCCGGCCCACTCGGCGCGCATCGGCTCCTTGCCGTAGGAACGGGGGCTGACGTCGGCGCCGCCCTGCAGCACCAGGCCGTCGAGCTCGCGCACGTAGCTGCGCACCGAGATCCCGCGCCGGCTGACCTCGGCGTTCGAGCTGATCGTCGGGATCATCATGACCAGCGCGCCGTGCGCCATGATCCAGTGCGCGATCGACTGCTCCAGGTACTGGAGCGTCTTGTTGCGAAAGCCCAGTTCCCTGGGCGGGTTGTGCATCAGCCGCGCGGAGAGGCCGATCTTCAGGGCCCGGGGCAGCATCTGTCTGGCTCAGCGGCTCCAGCGCTCGCACTGCTGGCGAACGACCTCGCCCAGCATGTGCTCCTGCGCGTAGGTGCGGCGGATCCAGGTCGCGTCGTTACCGTGGGTCTTCACATCGTCGCGGATCTGCCGGCAGGCGTCGTCGGCGCCGAGCTCGATCGAGTGGTGCTCCACCGCGTCGAGCGTGCGCAGGATGTCCTCGCCGATCGTGCTGTGCTCGCCGGTCTGCGGGTCGACGAAGGTGCCGTCGAAGCCGAAGCGGCAGGCCTGGAAGCGGTTGAAGGTGTAGACCAGGTAGTCGTCCTCGGTGGGCCGGAACGGCTGCTCGAAACTCAGCCAGCGCGACACGCACTGGATGTAGGCGGCCAGCGCCGCGGCCTTGCCGATCGTGAGCGGGGTGTCGAGCACGCGGATCTCGATCGTGCCGAACTCGGGCTTGGGCCGGATGTCCCAGTAGAAGTCCTTCATGCTCTCGACGACGCCGGTGCGGGTCATCTTGTCGAAGAACTTGCGGAACTCCTCCCAGGTCAGCGTGAAGGGCGCGCGGCCGGACAGCGGGAAGGCGAACACCGAGTTCAGGCGCGCCGAGTGGAAGCCGGTGTCCGTGCCCTGCACGAAGGGCGAGGACGCCGACAGCGCGATGAAGTGCGGGATGAAGCGCGACAGACCGTGCAGCAGCACCAGCGCGGCGTCCGGCCCCGGACAGCCCACGTGCACGTGCTGGCCGAAGATCGTGAACTGCTTGGACAGGTAGCCGTAGAGCTCGGACAGCATGTTGAAGCGCGGCGCCTCGTAGATGCGCCGCTCGCTCCAGTCCTGGAAGGGGTGCGTGCCGCCGCCCGACAGCCCGATGTTGAGCTTGCTCGCGCAGTCGACCAGCACGTCGCGGATCTCGCCGAGCTGGGCGAGGGCGTCCGCGTAGTCGTTGCAGATGCCGGTCGACAGCTCGATCATGCTGTCGGTCATCTCCGGCTTCACGTCACCCGGCAGCTTGTGCCGCGCCACCAGGCGCAGCAGGTCGTGCGAGGCGTGCGTGAGGTCGTAGTCGTGCGTATTGACGATCTGCAGTTCGAGCTCGACGCCGAGCGTCAGCGCGCGCGAGTCGGCGAAGGCTTCAAGCGCCATGGGTCGGTTTCTCCGTTCAGGTCAGCGGATGTTGTCTTCGCGCACCTTGCGCAGCGCGAAGTGCACCGCGATCGGCCCGATCAGTTCCAGGATGGCGATCACGCTGAACATGATGCCGGTCAGCGCGGCGGCGTACTCGGGGTAGAGGTCCTGCAGCTCGGCGATCATCACCAGTGCGGCGCCAGAGACCGGCGTCATGGCGATGCCCAGGGCCAGTCCCTTGGGCATGGAGATGCCGCTCGGCCCGCTGAGCGCCACGGTGGCGGCGATCTTGGCCACGCTGCGGGCGAGGATCAGCACCAGGCCGGCCGCGGCGCCGGCCGCGAGCGACTGGGCCGACCAGACCGATCCGGTGATCACGAAGAGCATCAGCACCAGGACGCCCCCGGCGGTGCCGAAGTGACGCGGCCAGATCCAGGGCCGCTCGGTGGTGTTGCGCAGGATCAGGCCGGCGAGCAAGGGCACGAGCAGCGTGGAGAGGTTGGCCATCTTGGTGACGGCCAGCGCCAGCAGGATCATGCCCAGCAGCAGCAGCGTGGAGTTCTCGTTGCGCAGGTCGAGCCGCCGCGCGAGCTGCGCCACCGCGAAGGCCAGGATGGCGGCCACGATCGCCGAGCCGGCCAGAAGGTACAGCGGGTGCGCGAAGGCCGCGGTCCAGCTGCCCGAGTACTCGGCGTGCAGCCAGCCGACCACGAACTTGGAGGCCAGCACCGCGTAGAAGGTGTTCAGCCCGCTCAGCAGAACGAGCCGCTCGGTAACCTGGCCCGATGCCTTCATTTCCGAGGCCACCCGCATCACCACCGCGGGCGAGGTCGCCATCGAGATCGCCGCCGCCGGCAGCGCGAAGCGCATGCCGACGCCCAGCCAGGACAGCGCGAGCAGCACCAGCGCGAAGGTCAGCGCGGACTCGAGCAGGCTGGTCGCCAGCAGCCAGGGATTGGTGCGCAGCCACCGCAGCTTGATCCGGCAGCCCATCTCGAACAGCAGAAGGGCGAGCGCCAGGTCCACGATCAGCCGCAGGCTGGCGTTCATCTGCGTGCCCGCGATGCCGGCGCCGAAGGCCGACACGATGGTGCCGACCGTCGCGTAGCCGACCACCCGCGGCAGGCGCAACCAGCGGAACGCCAGTTCGCCGAGCAGGCCCGCGACGACGATCGTCAGCGAGACCCAGAAGACCGCGTTGCCGGCCGGGGGCCAGGCGGGCAGGAAGAAGAAATCCGCTCTCGGATCGCCAGTCATCAGGTTCACTCCGAAGCCGAAAGTTGGGGCGAAGGGGGCGAGGCCGGGTCGTCCTTCGGCCCGGGCGCATTCTCGTGGATGATCGTGCGATGCGGGAAGGGGATCGAGATGCCCTGCTCGTCGAAGGCGGCCTTCAGCCGCTTCAGGTACTCGCGGCGAATGCCCCACTGCTCCAGCGGCTGGGTCTTGATCCGGCAGCGGATCACCACCGCCGAATCGGCCCACTGTTCGACGCCGGCGATCTCGAGCTCGCCCAGGATGCGCGGCTTGAACGCGTTGTCGGCCTGCAGCGCGGCGGCCACCTCGCGCATGACCTCGTACACCCGGTCGACGCTCTCGCGATAGCCCACGCCGATGTCCATGACCGCATAGGCGAAATCGGTGGAGCGGTTGGTCACCGTGGTGATCAGCCCGTTGGAGATGTAGTGCACGCTGCCGTCATAGCTTCGCAGCTTGACCTTGCGCAGCGACAGCTCCTCGACCACGCCGCCGAGCCCGGCGATCTCGACCACGTCGCCGACCCGGATCTGGTTCTCGATCAGCAGCACCACGCCCGCGAACACGTCCTTCACCAGGCTCTGCGCGCCGAAGCCCACCGCGATGCCGACCACGCCCGCGGCACCCAGGATGGGCGCGATCGAGATGCCCAGCTGGTTCAGCACCACCATGGCGGTCACCAGCACGATCAGCAGCGACACCGTGCGCCGCGTGACCCGCGAGACCGTCTCGATCCGCTTTCGCTCCTCGACGAGCGCGGCGCGGGCGGAGACCTTCTCGAAGAAGACGCGCAGCGCCTTGCCGATCAGGATCCGCACGACCAGCGCCAGCAGGACGACGCCCGCGATCGATGCCGCCACGCGCAGCTCGGCGGCATACGGGCCGAGCCACTCTTTCGTCAGCGCAAGGGTTTCCTGCATCGGTTCTCGATCCCTCTTTCGGCCAGCCGAGCCGGCGACTGTCGCACGCCGTCTGCGCGCGGCATGCGCGAGACGCTGTGAAGATTGTCGACTCCTGGTGGGCGCGCGATCGGCATGCCCGGCGGTTGCGGAAGCACCCGGAGCACCAGAGCCGCCTGTGTGGCGGGCTCCTGGCAGAGCGCAGAACGACAAGCGCGTCTCCGGGCGGCGGGGTGGGCGCTCCCGGGCGATCCGCCCGGGGCGGGACGGAAGAAACCGTCTGCCCCTTTGAATGGGGCGAATTATACCTGCCGCCGGATTCTAGAGTCCGGACTCTAAAGCCGTCGCGGGGGCAGGGTTTCCGTTTGACAAGGCAGGCCCGCCAGGAAATAGTACGACCGTTCGAAAAATCGATGGATCCATGAGAAAAGGCGAACAGACACGCGCCTCGATCGTCGCGGCGGCGCTCGAGCTCGCGGCCCGCGACGGCCTCGAGGGGCTGACCATCGGCGCGCTGGCCGAGCGAATGCAGATGTCCAAGAGCGGAGTGTTCGCACACTTCGGCTCGCGCGAGGACCTGCAGATCGCGGTGCTCAAGGAGTACGAGCGGCGCTTCGTCCAGGAGGTCCTGGTGCCCGGCCTGAAGGCGCCGCGCGGACTGCCGCGCTTGCGGGCGATCCTGGCGCGCTGGCTGGACCGCACCGCGATCGAGGCGGCCAGCGGCTGCATCTGGATCTCGGGCGCCACCGAATACGACGACCGGCCCGGCGCGGTGCGCGAGGAGCTGGTCGGCACGGTGCGCGGCTGGCAGCGCGAGCTTTCGCGGGCGATCCGCCAGGCGGTCGAGACCGGCGAGCTGCTGCCCGACCTCGACGTCGACGAGCTGGTCTTCCAGCTCTACGGCGTGATCCTGGTGCTGCACCACGACGGCCGCCTTCTCAACAGCCCCGACGCGCTGCCCCGCGCCCGGCGCAGCGTCGACCGGCTGATCGACAGCTACCGGGCCGGTCCCGCCGGCGACGGCCCGGGGCAGGGCGCGCGCGCGGGAGCCGAAAGCGGATCGCCGCCGGACCGACAACTCGCCAGGGCAGGCGGCTGAGCGCCGCACCAGACACGAGAACCCACCAGAACCGACATCCCGGAAAACAGGAGCAACCCGATGGCCCAGTACCTTCCCCCGATCCGCGACATGCAGTTCGTCCTCCACGAGCTGCTCGAGGTCGAATCCCGGCTCGCCGAACTGCCCGCCCATGCCGAGACCGGCCGCGAGCTGATCGACCAGGTCATCGAAGAGGGCGGGAAGTTCTGCTCGGAGGTGCTCTTTCCGCTGAACCGGAGCGGCGACGAGGAAGGCTGCACCTACGAGGGCGACGGCGTGGTCCGCACGCCCAAGGGCTTCAAGGACGCCTGGGCGAAGTTCCGCGAGGGCGGCTGGCCCACGCTGACCTGCGACCCCGAGTACGGCGGCCAGGGCCTTCCGCACGCGGTCGGCATGGCCTTCCAGGAAATGATGAATTCGGCCAACCAGGCCTGGACCATGTATCCGGGCCTGACCCACGGCGCCTACGACTGCCTGCACGCGCACGGCACGCCCGAGCAGAAGCAGGTCTACCTGCCCAAGTTCGTGTCGGGCGACTGGACCGGCACCATGTGCCTGACCGAGCCGCACTGCGGCACCGACCTGGGCATGCTGCGCACCAAGGCCGAGCCGCAGGCCGACGGCAGCTACCGGATCAGCGGCACCAAGATCTTCATCTCGTCGGGCGAGCACGACCTGACCGAGAACATCGTCCACCTGGTGCTCGCGCGGCTGCCGGACTCGCCGCAGGGCACCAAGGGCATCTCGCTGTTCATCGTGCCCAAGTTCGTTCCCGATGCGAACGGCAATCCCGGCGCGCGCAACGGCGTGAAGTGCGCCCGCATCGAGGAGAAGATGGGCATCCACGGCAACGCCACCTGCGTGATCGACCTCGACGGCGCCACCGGCTGGCTGGTCGGCGAGCCGAACAAGGGCCTGCAGGCGATGTTCGTGATGATGAACTCGGCGCGCATCGGCGTGGGCCTGCAGACCCTGGGCCTGATGGAAGTCGCCTACCAGAACTCGCTGGCCTACGCGAAGGAGCGCCTGCAGATGCGCTCGCTGACCGGGCCCAAGGCGCCGGACAAGCCGGCCGACCCGATCATCGTGCACCCCGACGTGCGCCGGATGCTGCTCACCCAGAAGGCCTACACCGAGGGCTCGCGCGCCTTCGCCTACTGGGCGGCGCTGCAGGCCGACGTGGCCCACGGCCATCCGGACGAGGAAGTGCGCAAGGACGCCGAGGACATGCTGGCCCTGCTCACGCCGATCGTGAAGGCCTTCATCACCGACAACGGCTTCGTCACCACCAACATGGCCATGCAGATCTACGGCGGCCACGGCTACATCCGCGAGTGGGGGATGGAGCAGTACGTGCGCGATGCCCGGATCAACATGATCTACGAGGGCACCAACACGATCCAGTCGCTGGACCTGCTGGGCCGCAAGGTGCTGGGCGACAGCGGCGCCAAGCTGCGCAAGTTCGGCAAGCTGGTGGCCGAGCTGGTCGAGGCCGAGGGCACGAACGAGGAGATGGCCGAGTTCGTCAACCCGCTGGCCGACCTGGGCCAGAAGGTCGAGAAGCTCACGATGGAAATCGGCATGAAGGCCTTCCAGAACCCGGACGAAGCGGGCGCCGCCGCGGTGGACTACCTGCGGGTGATCGGCCACCTGGTGCTCGGCTACTTCTGGGCCCGCATGGCGAAGCTGGCGCTCGAGAAGCAGGAATCGGGCGACCCGCTGTACCGTTCCAAGCTGGCCACCGCCCGCTTCTACTTCGCCAAGCTGATGCCCGAGACCGCCGCGCTGATCCGCACCGCGCGGGCCGGCGCCAAGCCGCTGATGGACGTAGAAGTCGAACTGTTCTGACGGGCGCAGCCCGAATCCGGAGGAGACGAGGATGAACGAAAACACACGGCGCGGCCGCGGCCTGGCCGCCGCGGTGCTTGCCGCCGCGCTGGCGGGGGTAGCGGGCTTCGCATCGGTCGCTTCGGCGCAGCCCGCGGCTTCACCGGCCGGCCTGTGGAAGAACATCGACGACGAAACCAAGAAGCCCAAGGCCCTGGTGCGCATCGTCGAGTCGGGCGGCACCTACACCGGCCGCATCGAGAAGATCCTGACCGACAAGCCCGACGCGGTGTGCGACCTGTGCACCGACGCGCGCAAGGGCCAGCGCGTGCAGGGCATGACGATCATCGAGGGCATGCGGGCCAGCAAGGTCGAGGACGAGCTCTTCGAGGGCGGCAGCATCCTGGATCCGAACAACGGCAAGGTCTATCGCAGCCAGATGCGGCTGCGCGAGGGCGGCCGCAGCCTCGAAGTCCGGGGATACGTGGGCGTGCCGCTGTTCGGCCGCTCGCAGACCTGGATCCGCGAAGAATGAAGCGAGGAAATCGAAAGTGAGCAATTTCATGGTGAGGAAGGTCGCGGTGCTCGGCGCCGGCGTCATGGGCGCGCAGATCGCCGCGCACCTGGTCAACGCGAAGGTCGAGGCGGTGCTGTTCGACCTGCCCGCGAAGGAAGGCCCGAAGAGCGGCATCGCCATCAAGGCGATCGAGTCGCTGAAGAAGATGAACCCGGCGCCGCTGGGCCATCCGTCGCTGGCGGCCTTCATTCGCCCGGCCAACTACGACGACGACCTCGCGCTGCTGCGCGACTGCGACCTGGTGATCGAGGCGATCGCCGAACGGCTCGACTGGAAGCTCGACCTGTACCGCAAGGTGTCGCCCTTCCTGGCCGAGCACGCGATCCTGGCCACCAACACCTCGGGCCTGTCGATCGGCAGCCTGGCCGAGGGCGTGGAGGCCGGCCTGCGGCACCGCTTCTGCGGCGTGCACTTCTTCAACCCGCCGCGCTACATGCCGCTGGTCGAGCTGATCGCCACCCGCGACACCGAGCCCGCGGTCGTCGACCGGCTGGAAGCCTTCCTGACCAGCACGCTGGGCAAGCACTGCATCCGCGCCAAGGACACGCCCAACTTCATCGCCAACCGCATCGGCATCTGGGGCATCCTGGCCACCGTGCGCGAGGCCGAGCGCTTCGAGCTGAGCTACGACGTGGTCGACGACCTGACCGGCGCCAAGCTGGGCCGCGCCAAGTCCGGCACCTTCCGCACCGCCGACATCGTGGGCCTGGACACGGTCGCGCACGTCATGAAGACGATGCAGGACCAGCTGAA
>JRYH01001270.1_pt1 | contig 14152 bp, 14 predicted proteins | sample 235351 | NCBI WGS metagenome assembly JRYH01 (sample SAMN03074221, study PRJNA261480) | activated sludge metagenome | biome: Wastewater Treatment Plant; feature: Wastewater; material: Activated sludge; isolation source: activated biomass of a wastewater treatment plant treating wastewater... ... | reverse complement strand
CGATCACCGAGCGCGCCGGGCGCTGGTCGTTGGCCGCGAGCGATATCCACAGGCCGACGCCCTCGGTGTAGGCCCGGAACGAGTCCATCGACCCGATCACGTCGGCCGGCATCTGCACCCCGGCGCGCTCGTTGGTCAGGATGTCGAGGATCACGTCGGCCGGCACGCAGTCCGGGTTGCTTGCGCTCGCCCGCAGGGCGCCGTCGACCTCGAAGTTGTGGTTCTCGATCTCGGCCGCCGACGAGAGCGGGTAGTCGCGCGCGCGCACATAGGCGATGCCCGGATAAGCCAGTGCCTCGTCGGGATAGCTCTGCAGGAGGTGCGGCCAAGTGGGCTGCGAGTACGTGCCAGGCGAGAGCACGAGCCCGAGCTGCTCGAGCGCATCGCGGGCCGCGTCCGATTCCTCGACGATGTACGTGATGTACAAGCCGACGCCGACGAGCCACGGGAAGCTGCCGACGTCGATCGTGTAGACCCCGTCAGCGACCGCGTAATGCACGCCGGCGGTCAGGTCCATCGGGCCGATGAACACAGTTCCATTCGCGTCGGCGTACGAGGCCGGCGAGGCCATGCGGACCGCGACATCATCGATCCACTGCGCGCCATCCAGGGGCACCGTGATCGTGCCGCCGCCCGGCACCGCAGCAGTGTGCTGCCGGCTGCGCTCGGCGGTCGTGGTCGCCTCGCCGGTGAACTCCTGCTTGCCCTTCCAGATCCGGCGCACGCCGGTGATCGGGCCTTCGCCGAGCGCCATCATCACGTCGGCCGAGTAGACGTAGTAGACGCGCGACGGCGGCGAGCCGCCCTTGCCCGTCTCGGCGCGTTCCTCCTGCGGAATCGCCCGGAAGCCGCCGTACCAGAGCAGATTCCCCGGCACCCGGCAGCGGCCGTAGACCTTCGGGATCGCGAGGCCATAGGCCGAGGTCTGGATGCGGATTCCGCCCAGGCGCGGCTCGACCTGGCCGAGTGATTGTTTCCGACCAGCCATCAGTGGACCACCGAAAAGTAGGCCTTCGGGCGCTTGCGCCACTCGGCAAGGTCGCCGAGCTCGACGCCGCGATTGACGAAGGCATGGATGCAGGTATGCGCGTCGACCAGGATCGCGCCGTGCGAATAGCAGCGGCCGAACTGCATCAGGATCAGGTCGCCAGGCTCAGGTGCTTCGACCTGGCGCGCGCGATCGACCACGTACTGCAGGAAGCGCTCATCGGACCGGTGCAGGTGCCAGTCCGGCGGATAGTCCTCGGGCTGGAAATCCTCGATCAGGCCCACCGCGGCATAGACCGCGATCACCAGTTGCGCGCAGTCCACGCCCGAGCCCTTGATCCGCGCCCGGTGGTGAAAGGGCGTGCCGAGCCAGCTGCGGGCCTCGGCGAGGATCGCAGCGCGTTGATCTTCCTGGCTCATAGCGTCGTTGAGGCGTCCGGAATAGCCGGCTGGCCGCGGAACCGATGGCGGTTGTTATAGCGACCCGAGCACATGGCGATGGTCTTGTTGCAGCCGGGCCAGCAGCGGAACGTGTCGCCCACCGCGATCGGCGCCGGCCAGGGCCGCGCGAAGCTGAACAGGCCCGTCGGGCCCGCGTAATCCTTGACCGTCATCGAGCGGCCCGAGTTCGCGCCGGTGATGAACTGCACCCGGCCGAGCCGGAACCAGTCGAGCCGGTTGACCTGCACACTGAAGCGATCCGAAACGAAGCTGGTGCGGTTCTCGGCAATCGAGCTCAGCACCTCGCCTGTCTCCACCCAGGCCGCGGCATTCAGCCCGCAGGTCGAGTCGAACAGGCGGTTCGGGCAGCTCGGCTGGTAGACACCGGCCGGGAATGGGGCGTCCAGCAGGTCCAGCGGCGAGCGCACCACCAGCAGCAGGCTCAGGTCGTCCCCGCCGAAGTCGCCCACCTTGCCCCGGAAGTAGACCTTCGTCCCGACGATCTCGCCGCGCGCGCCATCCTTGAAGCCGCGCTCGATCCGCACATCCGCCCCGTCGAATTCGCCCCGGGTGACAGCAGCCAGCAGCGACGTGCCGCCCACCTGTACATCGGCGAACGTGCCGCCGGTTCGCGGATGCAGCGTGATGTCGCACTCGCTCACCTTGAGCGACAGGCCCCATTCCAGCTGGCTGCGCTTGATCCCGGGGCCGAGCAGCCAGTCGGTACCGTCGAACGAGACGATCTCGCGGTCCGAGTCGTGCCAGCGCAGGACCGTGCCATTGGCGAGCGTGATCGTGTAGAGGTCGACCCACTGCGGCCGACGCTGGGTCGAGACCATCAGCTCGGCGAGCTCTGTCGAAGGCGTGAACATCAGGGCTTCCAGGTCTGGAACTCGATGCCGGACGAGTAGAGGCCGGCCATGAACTGCTCGGCGTCGAGCTCGTCATCGACGAACTCGCAGCGCAGGTAGTAGGCGCCGGTCCAGCCGATCACGGCGCCATTGGCAGGGGCCGAGTCGAACTCGACCAGCCGGCCGTCCACCAGCGTGTAGGCGCTCGTCGACACGCCGTTGACCGTCACCGTGATCGCGCCGTTCGTCTTGCCGATTGGCTCGAGGTGGCCGCCGTAGAGTCGCTGCAGGGCGAAGAGCTTGGTCGAGCCGTTCCCGGTCCCGGTCTGCTGGGCGGTGACGCTCGAGCCTTCCGGGTCGGTGAACAGGAACGTGTCATGCGGGCCGGCGAGGTTGTTGAAGAACCCCACCAGGTCCTCGTACTCATGGAACGACGGGTACGACTGGCGCTGGCGCAGGAACTCGTACTTCATCCGGAACAGCCAGCGCGGATAGGTCCAGCGCGTGTTCCGGAAGGTGCGACCCGATAGCGTCTCGGTCTTCTCGCCCTTCCAGACGGCAGTGCGGCCGCCGGGAAAGGCGAGCCCGGGCAGGCTCGGGAGGACGAGGTCGCTCATCGGTTGTCCCAGAGTCCGGCCTTGATGGCGGCCTTCTTCATGCCTCGCGCCAGCTGGTCCGTGTTCGAATCGAGGAAGTCGCCAAACGAACGGGCGTCCATCGCCTGCACCGCGAAGGTGACATTCATTCCGCCAGCACCGCCGCCCCCCTCGGCCATGGCCCGCACGGCGTCGGCGTACTTCTGCGGCAGCACCATTTCGCGCTGGTGCAGCTGCGTGACCGGGTTGAGGCCGTGCGGCACGTCGAAGCCGCGCGCGGCTGCGGGAATCGCACTGGCGAAGCCCAGCGCCGCGGCGAACGCGGCAGCCCCGGCCGCCGGGGCCATCATGGGTCCGACGATGGGGATCGCGGCTGTCGACGCCACCGCTGCCGATCCGGCTACCGCAGCGTTCGAGCTGACCTGCGAGAGGGCTGTCGACTTCGCGCCGGCGAGCGCCATCAGCTGGGTGACCAGCCAGCGCGCCCCGATCTGGGCCAGTGCCGAGAACGTGATCTGCACGAGCCCCTGCCACATCGTCCGCCAGATGTTGCCGATCCGGATCGTGCCCTGGGCAATGCCGTTGGCGAACTGCGTGATTCCGTTCTGCAGGGCGGGCCAGAACTGCTGTCCGAAGGCCGAGGCCTCCTGGCCGATCTTCGAGCGGATCTCGCGCAGGCGCGCGCCGTGCTCGATCTCCAGCTTCTCGATCTCGGCCAGCAGCCGGGCCCGCTCGACCGGGCTCGCATCGGGGTCGGTCGCGAGGATGCTCAGCCGCTCCTGCAGCGCGGCACGGGAAAGCGCGAACCTGCGCTGCTCGTATCCGGCCTGCAGCTCGAGCAGCTGGTTGGCGGTGATCTGCCCGGTGTCGCGCAACTGCTGCGCCGCCCCTTCCTCGGCGTCGATTTCGTCGGCGATGCGAGCTCGGGTCGTATCTAGGCGGATCTGCTGGATCTGCCGATGCTCCTCGGCCGCCCGGCGCAGCTGCTCGCGCTCCTCGCCGATCTGGCGGGCCATGTCGCGGCCGAGCTGGCGGTCCGGGTCATCCTTCCACTGAAGCGATTCGCCAGTGACCGTCACGCCCGCGAGCTGGCCGACCGAGCCACCGCCACCTGCAGATGCCGCGGCCTGAGCACGACGCACGGCGCCAAATACACCGTCGCCCGTCAGGATATCGAGGTTGGTCTTGAGGATGCCCCCGATATCCGAGAGCCCGGCAGCGGCCGCGTCGAACGCCCCGCGCAGATCGAGGTCGCGCACCCGACCGACGACGTCAAGCAGCGTCCCCCACAGGCTGATCAGCCCGCGCAGGGGCGTCGCGAGCAGCGTGACCGCATCGGCGACGATCCCGAACCCGAGCGCGGCCGTTCGGGTCCATTCCTGAATCCGCAGCCGCTCGAGCTTCGCCGCTTCGCCCTCGGCCCGGGTGAACATCGACGCCGCCGCGTCGATTGCCTGCGCGAGTCCACGAAACAGCGCGACGATCATGCCCATGACGCCGCTCGATCCCGACATGCGATCGACGAGCTTTCCGTAGGCGTTGGCTACCGTATCCCACGCCCCGCCCACGGTCAGCGCGATCTCGTCGGACCGGGACTTCAGCGTGTCGTACTGCCCAAGCAGCGCATTGGCGACGACATCGGCCGTCAGCTGGCCCTGCTTGCCCATCTCCCGCAGCCGGCCGACTTGTACGCCGAGGCCGTCGGCCAGAGCCCGGGCCAGCGTGTTGTTGTTCTCGAGGATCGACCGCAGCTCGTCGCCCTGCAGCACGCCCGAGGACAGTGCTTGCGCGAACTGGATCTGCGCGGCCGTGGCTTCTGCCGTCCCGGCACCGGACAGCCTAGCCGTGATCGCGAGGATCTCGGAGAGCTGCGTCGTCTCCTCGATGCCGCCGTTGAGCTGCTGGATCGCCGGATACATGCGGGCGAACGCGTCGCCAAGACCCTCGTAGGGCACCTGCAGACGTTGCGCAATACGAAATAGCTGCTCGGACGCATTGCGGGCACCCTCCGTCGAGCCGATCAGGCCAGCCATGCGCGAGGTGATCAGCGCCATCTGGTCGGCAGTGCGGATCGCGCCCGTCGCTGCCCGCCACGCGGCATAAACCGAGACCAGCGCACCGACCCGACTGCGCAGCGTCTCGAAGGCGCGCGCAGCAAGGCCGGATGACTGCGCCGAGCGCCGAATCGACGCCGACGCCTGATCGGCCGCAGCGCCAACACCGCGAAATCCGGTCGCCATGCCGCCGCCGGCGCGCTGGATCGTTGCCTGCGCCTGCGCAAGACCGGCCGTCAGCGAGGCCTGATCGAGGCCAATGCCGACTTCGATGTCACGACGCGTTGCCATTGCCTTCTCTCTGGTCTTTCAGCCGCAGGTACTCCTCGGCCGTCATCCACGGTATCGGTGCGCCTTGCTGCAGTCCCGGAACGCTCTGCAGGTCGACGACCTTGGCGGGCCGCGACGGTGCCGCCTTGGGCTTGCGCTGCGTGGCGCCAAAGAACGCCGCCAGCATCCGCTCTATCGCCGCGAGCGCCTCGGCCGCCGGCGGCGAGTGCTCCCAATGCTCAAAGAGCAGCCCTACCGTCGGCAGGTCGCACTCGTCGAGAACGTGATCTACGCTCCAGCCGGTGCCGGTGACGACTCGGGCGACGACGCCGCGCCAGTCGATGCCGGCAAATCCGGCGTCATTCCCTGGATCGCGTCCCACGCTTTCGCCGTCAGCACCGGCCGCTCCTTTCCCGGCTCGGCCCTCTCGAGCAGTCGGCGGACCGTGGTGTTTTCCATCACCACGACCCACGCGCGCACGATCGACTCATGATCGAGGTCGTCGGCGAGCTTCTCAGCGTCGAGGTCCGAGTGCTTGCGCCGGATGCTGGCGACGAGCCCCTGGTACATGAGCTCGAAACGCTCCTTGTCCGACATCGGAGCGGGCGCGCCTTCCTCGGGCTCGACGCCCGGCGCCAGCGGCGGCAGCTTGAACCGATCGAGCCGATCGGCATTGGCCACCACAAACCGCAGCGGCAGCGGCGAGACCTCGTAGGTGCGGTCACCGATCTCGACGAGCACCGTCACTCCGACACGCTCCAGTAGCCCAGCGTGTTCGCCGAGTTCGCCATCGCCTGAAACGAGAAATCGTTGATGCTGAAATCGTCGTTCTTGAACGGCAGCGAGAACTGGTCGCTCACGCACGACAGCAGATCGAGCGCAACAGTCTTGCCGTCGTAGGTGTTCTGCAGCAGCGCGCGAAACGTCGGCGTGTAGCCCATCAGGTCACTGGTGATCGAGCCCCGATAGCCCGCTCCGGCCGCGGTCGTGTAGATGTAGCTGATGATGACCGTGTCGGCCGCATCGGCCGACGCGAACGTGTAGACGCCAGCCGCAACGGAATACTGGCCGGTCGCCGGGGAACTGGAAACCTTCTCGAATGCCGCTCCCGTGGTCGCGTCTCGCACGCCCATGTCCTCGACCCATGTGCCCGATCCCGGCGGCGTCGGCGTGATCGTGTAGGGCGAGCTTGGAATCGCGGACGGCGCGGTCGAGATTAGCTGGCGCACGCCCGTGGTCGATCCGCCACCGAACACCAGCTCGCCGAAGATCCGGCCGTTGATGTCGGCGGTCTTGCTCTTGACCTCGATCTTGCCCTTGCCTCGACCGACGGCGGCAGGGAACATGCGCGAGCCGTGCAGCACCTTCGATTCGAACTGAATATCGACCTGCACGTCCTGCAGCGTGCCGAACTCGACGAAACTGAGGTTCGTCGGCGCGACACCGGCAGAATCGCGCGTCATGGCGGCCAGCAGCCGGCCTGCACCGAATGCATACATGGGGTTCTCTCCGGGGATTGGTGCGCCGGCTGGCGCGGGGAATCAGGACGCGAGCGAGCTCGCCCGCGTGTGGAACTTGACCGCGTAGAAGCACTGGACCGTGACGAAAGAGCCGCCTCGGTCGTCATAGATCCGGTTGGTGCGCTCGGGCCGGATGTTCGCGACCAGCCCACCGAGGGACCGGTCGGCCATCAGGGCCGCATGGATCGCCGCGCGCACCGGCTCGGCGTTCTGCAGGCAGGACTTGCCATCGGCCTCTTTTGCGGCGACATCGATCTGGATCAGCGTCTCGTGCGTGAGGGTCGGGATCCCGGTGTCCTCGTGGCGGCCGTCGTCGAGCCAGAGGTCGACCGCGGGCAGCTGCCCTTCGGCGAGCCGATCACCGCGCGCCTGGAAGATCCGGCCGCCAGAAACGCCAGCGTTGGCCAACGTCGTCTCGATGGCCTCGAGGACCGCGAGATCCTTCGTCACGCCTTCACCAGTTCGACCCGAGCGACCAGGCCGTCATCGATGGGCATGGGCGCCTCGCACCGGTAGGCCTGGCCGTCGATGGTGATCGTGTCGCCCTGGCCGACGGTCGGCCACTGCGAAACCCGGTAGGTCGCCACGCGGTTGATCGCGACGACGCTGCCGAACACGTCCTGCCCGGGCGCATCGAAGATGACGGACCCCGGGACGGGCGAGCCGCCAGCCGGGGTCCAGGTGGCCGCGATCGCGTCGCCGGTCAGCACGAAGGCCGACCAGGACGCGTCGAGGCGCTGCTGCGGGGTCACGGGCTCAGGTGCCCGGCTGGCTCGGGATCAGGCGCATCTGCACCGTGGCCGACGGGTTCGCCGCGCCGGTATGCGCGATGCCGACCGCGATCTGGCTCGAGCTCGTCTTGTTGACGCACTTGTTGTTGGCGTCCCAGTACAGCAGGTCGCCGCGGGTGATCGCGAGCGCCGAGGTCTTGGCGACCTCGAAAATGCCCTCGGTGGCGAGCTGGACGGTCTCGCCCTGGGCCTTCGTTTCCAGCGAAATGCCGAACTCCCGGGCGCCGACCTGCAGGCCCTGGCCGGCCGTGATGCCGCCGGACGGCGCGGTCGCTTCGATGACCTTGCCCGGCTGGATGTAGTTGCGAGTCATGTTCCGTTCTCCAGAATGCGAAAGGCCCGCTTGAGCGGGCCCTGTCGCGGGTCGTCAGGGGTCAGGCGATCACTCGCCGGCGTTGTAGACGGCGGCCTTCGGATCCTGCGCGGCCACGCCGTAGTCGAGGCGCACCTTGTACTGCGCGCCGTCGACGGTCCAGCCCATCTGCAGTTCGAGGTACGGCTCCTGGACCCCGTCGAGGAACGCCACTTCGAACGCCGCGGCGATGTTGGGGTCGCAGAACGAGTACCACTTCTTCGCGCTGGACACCCGGGGCGAGTCGACGATGTCGCGATACATGCCGCGGACCATGTTCGGGCGCTGCAGCTTGTTCGCGGTGTCGGGGTCGTACTGCGCGTCGTTGATCACCCTCGCCGCACCTGCATTCGACGTGTGGACCAGCAGGATCTCGGGGATCAGGTCCAGGTAGTCGTTGTTGCTGATGTCCTTCTGCTGGCGCATCAGGGTGCGGACCTCGTCGAAGCTGGAGACCGCCGGGATGCCCGCCGTACCGACGTTGCCGTGATCCGCGTGGAAGAACGCCTTGGAGTCGGACATGGTCGGGCCCGCGCCGCTGTTCTCGGCCAGCAGGGCGAAAACGTCGACGTCGATGGTGCGCTTGGCGGCGCGGCCCAGCGCGGCGGCCAGGCCCACGAAGGCGCCCAGGTCGTCGTTGATGATGGCCTCGCGGCTGAGCGTCACGATGTTGCCTTTCGTGCTCGCCGAGATGCTCATCTTCTGGCCGTCGGGGATCGCCTTGGCCTTGAACTCGCCGAGCTCGTTCTTGGCGTCGAGGTTCCCGAAGCTACCGGTGCGGTACCGGTGGTGGGCGCGGAAGTCCGAGACCGAGCCGGTCTTGCAGAACCGCGTCCAGGTCGCCGGCTGGGTCGCGTAGGCGCCGAGCAGCGACTTGTGCATCACGTTCTCGAGCAGGACCGGGAAATCGGTCGTGCCCTGGGTGATGGCGGCCGCGACGACGTCCATCTGGCTCATGCCGTCGGTGCGCACCCCGGCGCGCGCCAGGGCGGCGCGGGCGAAGTCCATCAGGCGGAAGCCCCGGAACGGGTTGGCCGACAGCTCGGGCGCCTTGCCCTCGGCGCGCACACCGGCACGGGCGAGAATCGCCTCGATCTCCGCACCGCGGCGCTTGTCGACCTCGTCGGACAGCGTCTGGATGCGCGGCGCACCGGCCGGGCGCAGCGGCTCGGCACCGGACGCCATGGCCGCGAGCAGCTTCTTGCCGGCCGCCTCGGGCGTCACCGAGGTATCGGCGAGCACGTCCTCGAGCAGCGTCTGGACGCCGTCGTGGGCTTTCCAGCCATTGAACATGGCGCGGATCTCGGCGGTCTGTGCGGCCGAGCGCACGAACGGGACGACGGCCGCCTCGGGTGCACCGCCGTCGGGCTTCTGGGGCTCGACGACGGCGGCCTTCGGGTCGGTCAGGTCGTCGGTGGCGGGTTTGGTGGCCGCCGGGTTGGCTTTCGGGTCCATTTTCGCTCCTTGAGGATTGCTGGACGTGAAGAACGCGGCGGCAGCCGCGGGAAGGGTTGCGAGGCGCTCGCGGCGCGCGCTGGCCGCGACCTTCAGGCCTTCGCCGAGCTCGTCGGCATAGCCCGCCTCGATGGCCTCGTCGGCCGTGAAGTAGTGGTCGTCGCCATCGGTGAGCAGCGCCAGGTGCTTGTCGGCGCCCTCGCCGGTGCGGTCATAGCAGCCGGCCATGGCCTGGGCGAACTGGTCGAGCACGTCGGCACGCTCGCGAAGCTCCTGGGCGTTGCCGATGGCCGCGCCCCAGGGGGCATGGATCATCATCATGGCGTTGGGCGCCATGAAGACTTTCTCGCCGGCCATGGTGATGAGCGATGCGATCGAGGCAGCAAGGCCGTCGACGTGGGTATGCACCGTGCCCGGATACCGGCGCAGGGCGTTGTAGATCGCCAGTCCATCGGGCACCGAGCCGCCCATGCTGTTGATCCGCACGTCGATATGCGCCGCGTCGATCTGCTGCAGGTCGCGCACGAGCTCGGCGGCCGTCACCGACTCGGCGAACCAGCTCTCGCCGATGTCGCCGTAGATCAGCAGTTCGGCGCTCGACTGCTCGTCGCCCTTGGCCTTGCGGGCCTTGATCTGGTACCACTTGCTCATTCGTTGCTCCGCGTGCGCTCACCCCGGGTGCGCGAGCCCCGGGTTCGAGCATTGGGTTCTGGCGGGTCTTCCGGATCCGTCGGTTGCTGTGGTGCTCCCGCCGGCGGAACGCCGCTTTCGCGCTTGTCCTCGAGCCAGCGGGCCTGCTGGTCGAGCACGTCGTACGGGCTGCCGCCGCGCTTGCGCACGATCTCGGGGCCGGAGGCGTACGCGCGGTCCTCGAGCAGCGCCCAGGATTCGGCCTCCTTCAGCGGATCGATCCAGGGCATCTGCGGCGCGATGTAGACCGCATCGAACAGCGTGTCGAGGTCGAGCCCGCGCGGGATCCTGACCAGGTTCGCCGCCACGGCCGCACGAACGAAGGCCTCGTAGATCGGCCGCGTCCAGCGGCTGATGAACTCGGCCGACAGGATCTGGTAGGCGCCCCACTGCTCGACGAGCTCCTGGCGCTGCGCGCTGTAGGTGCCGTCGTAATTCTTCGCCGCGCTCGAGAACGACGTCCCCACGCCGGCGGCCAGCGCCCGCAACTGCTCCTGACGCCAGACAGCGACCTGCGTGTTCGGGCGTTTCGTGTCGATCGTGCCGATGTCCTCGCCGGGGCGCAGGTCGTCGAAGATCATCCCGGCGCGCATCCGCATCTGGCGCTCGCCGGTCTCCGAGTCGGGCGCCTGGTACTCGCCCGGCTCGCCCTTCTTGATGTAGGCGGCCATCGAGGCTGCGACCTTCGCCGCGATCCGCTCGCTCTCCTCGAGGTCCTTCAGGTCCTCGAAGCGGCTCATGACCGAGGCGAAGACGCTCACCCCGCGCAGCTGGCCGATCCGGTCGGCCAGTTTCACGTGAAGCGCCCGCGAGGCCGGCAGGCGCTTCGTCTCGCCGACGTTCGCCTGCAGGATCACGTCGGCCGGGTGCTGCTTGTAGACCCGGTAGGCGACCGGCCGGTTCCAGCCGTTGATCTCGACGCCCATCACCACGGCGGCCGCATCGGATCCTGCCGGCGTCAGTGCATCGAACGGCACCAGGTCGGGCTCGAGCATCTCGATCGAGAGCGGCACGCGGGTGCCGTGGTCGAGCGTGGCAACGGGCCCGGCGAGCAGCTGGCCGAAGGCTTCGCCATCCCGGAACCAGGTGCGCGCGAGGATCCGCTCGGCGCTGCCCATGTCGTGCTGCCAGGTCACCTCCGGGCGCCGGCAGAAGTCGGCCCAGAGCTTCGTGAGATCCCACAGCAGGCCGCGATGGATGTTGCCCTTGCGATCGCGCGGCTGTGGATCGACGCCGATCCCCGTGCCGACCGTGTTGCGCACCAGCACGTCGAGTACGCCGCGCGCAAGGTCGAGGTTCTGCTCAAGGTGGCGCGCCTGCTCGCGCAGGCTGGTACCCGCCCGCAGGACCGCCGTGTTGCCCGAGCCGCGCTCGCGCTCGCCCTTGCGGTAGATCGAGGGCCGGGCAGCTTCATACGCGGCCTGCGGGCGAGCCGGGGCCGCGGCGCCCTTCTTCTCGCGCCGCTTCGCCTTCTTCGCCATCGATCAGTCCCGGAACCGTGCGACCGAATACCCGGCCGTGCCGGCCCGGCCCGCAGCGGCCGCCTCGAGGCCGGAGATCTTGCGCGTCCAGAACGCGATCATCTCGCGCACCTCGGCCGCGTCCTCGAAGCGGATCCGCCGATCGCCGATCTGATGCTCGCGACCCGAGGCCAGCGCCAGGCTCGCGCCTTCCCACGCGGCCAGCTGTGCCCGCGCTTCGCTCAGAGTCGCCATGTCACCACCTGTCCGCCCATTTCGAGGATCCGAAGCCGCCGGGTTTCGGCGCCGCCTTCGGCTTGTCCTGCGCCACCGGCCGGGCCGGCTCCTTCGGCAGCGTGTGCACGCCGATGATGTGCGCCGCCAGCGTGTTCAAGGCCTCGGCGTCCAGCATGTGGTTGTCGCGTCGCACCCGCACCCAGCTCGCATGCCCGGACGGCTTCACGATGCGCTGCTCGGCCACCAGCTGCTGGCAGTAGCTGTCGCTCGTCGTCCGGTGCAGGTGGAAGCCCCCTGCCTGGTCCTCGGGCCAGTCCAGCCGCGCATGCACCCACGACTTCATGAAGTCCGAGTCGAAGTGCCAGAGCTCGACGCCCTGCTTGATGATCCGGCCCCGGTGGCTGACGTCGATGCGGGCCATCTTGAACGGCCGCTCGAGCTTGTCATGGCCCTTCGTCGCCAGCACCCGTCCGCGGTACTTCCGGGCGAACAGGTAGACCTGGTGATCGCCGCGGGCATCGTCGCCGGGCTTGTAGCCCGCATCGACCAGCATCCGGACGATCCGCATGCCGCCGATCTCGCGATCGAGCAGCCGGCCCAGGTCCTCCCACACGGGATCGTGCGCCGTCTCGCCCCAGAGCTCGCCCTCCTCGATCAGCCAGGACTCGTAGTTGTAGCCCCAGCCCCGGATCGCGTAGACCAGCCGGTTCTTCTGGACGTCCACGCCGCAGGTGAGCAGCTGGACCCCTTCGGGAATCGTGAGCGCCTCGTACTCGCCGCGCAGCTGCGCAACCTCCGTCCACTCCGGCGCATCGCCGCGCACCGCGAAGAGCTCGCCAAAGCCCGTGTTGATTACCCCCTGCACGCGCGTCTGGTCGCCCGAGGCCACCGCCGCGAGGAACGACCGCGCCCGGTAGCCGAAGGACCGCCACGGGGAGCACAGCCCCGACACCCAGAACGACGCGATGTCGCTCTCCGGGATATCGCCGACCACCGTGCCGTCGCGCTCGACTCGCTGACCCGGTGCCACGTAGACGCCGCGCTCGTTCATAGCCCGCTTCGCGGTGTCCTCGATCATCGCCCCGCAGTGCGGGCACACCAGCCGCGCCGCCTTCATCGCTTGTTGCGGGGTGCTGCCCTCCGGCCACCACAGGTGCCGGAACCGCGGCACGAAGTAATCGCCGCAATCCGGGCACGGCCAGGCCCACTCGAAGCGGGTTCCTTCCTGCCAGAGCTTCCAGGTCGGCGATTCGATCGTGTCCGAAACCTTGAAGTGGCTCAGGCCCGTCGCTTCGTTCTCTTCCACCTCGAGCGTTCCCTTCGTCGGCGTGCTCACCACCAGCACCTTCCCGTCCGGGAACGTCGCGATGCGCGCCTCGGCCAGCTCCACCGGGTCACCCTCGCCGCCGGTGTCGTCGTCCATCCGGTCGCGCTCGTCGACCAGCACGAGGCCGGCCGGGTGGCCCGCGAGCTCGGTCGGAGACCCCGCCCACGCGAACCCGAACCGCACCCCGGCGATGTATTTCTCGCCGATCTTGTTGCGCTTGCCCTTCTCGAGCTTGTCCCACAGGCTCGGCACCGAGCGGATCATCTTCATGATCCGGTCGCTCGACATCGACTCCACGAGCTTCTGCGTCGGCCCGATGTAGAGCACCGGCGTCGGATCGTCGTCGAGCCGGGCGCCGATGACGTTGAACACGCCCTCGGTCTTGCCCATCTGCGAGCCCATCACCGCGATGATCCGCCGGTACTTCGGAGAGACCGCCGCCCGTGCGATCGGCGTCATGTACGGGGTGCGGCTACTGCGCCACGGCCCCGGTTCCGCGCTCCCCTTGGGCAGGATCCGGCACTGGTCCGCCCACTGGTCCGGTGTCCTCGCCGGCGGCGGCTTGATCGCCGTCGACGCCTTCCTCCAGAGCCGCGCGAGTTTCCAGCTCAGCGGCCATCGCTGCGCGAATGCGCCTGCATTCATCGAAGATCATCTGCCTGCATGTGGCGGGGTCCGATTCGGCCGCGATGGCCGCCGCAATCCGCCCGGCCATGCCGTCGAGCTGCGCAGCCACCAGCACCAGGGTTCGCTCGAGCAGCGCCTCGACATCGGCCAGCGGCAACACCGCATTGGCCGCCGTCGCCGCCCGGATCTCGGCCAGGTCCGCATCGGCCCGCGCCTTGCGAAGATCCGCCTCGACCAGTGACTCACCTTCGTCGGGCGTGCGCACCTTCGCCACGGCCCGCTCGATCAGCCAGTCGATCGCCGCCCGGGTGTTGATGACGTACGCGTTCCCGGATCCCTGTTGCGCCGGCATGCCGGCCTTGAGGTACTCCGTGACCCGGGGCTTCGATATCTCGAGCATCCGGGCAATGTCCGCCGCGTTGACGTCCGGCATGGGTTAATGGTTCGAGATTCCGCTATGCGAAAAAGTCACGAAAGACGGGCTTCGAATGACC
>JRYH01005590.1_pt1 | contig 14153 bp, 11 predicted proteins | sample 235351 | NCBI WGS metagenome assembly JRYH01 (sample SAMN03074221, study PRJNA261480) | activated sludge metagenome | biome: Wastewater Treatment Plant; feature: Wastewater; material: Activated sludge; isolation source: activated biomass of a wastewater treatment plant treating wastewater... ... | reverse complement strand
CTTCATGCGCGTGCCCTTGCCCGCCGCGAGCACGATCGCCGAAAGACCCCGTTGTGATTGCCCTGTCTCCATCATCGCCTCTGGTCTCGCGAGAACTTCCCCGCCAGGACTCGAACCTGGACTAGATGAACCAAAATCACCTGTGCTGCCAATTACACCACGGGGAACCGTCCGCCAACCCGGAAAGTCGCGGCCGGCAATCACGCCGCGCACGCACCACCCGGAACGCTGGAAGGCTCATGCTTCGGGGACGCGGACCCTCCTGCTCGGGTCGGGCTCAAGCCGACCGCCTCGCGGACCACCTCGACGCGGTCCGCGATCCCGACACACGGGGAGCGTGGGCCGCGGCACACGAGCGAGCCGACCTCTCGGGCCGACCCGCATGGAGCGGCACCCCCCGCTGCCGCGCCGGGTCGCCCTATAGGGGCACACTCCGGGCCGGGGGACGCATGACCACGCCTCAGGCACGCCGGGAATCCCGGCCCGCCGTCCGTCGTGGTCGGCTCCGAACCGACGAAGTGTAGAACCGCCCACCCCCCGGTCAACCACCCCCAACCCGATCAGGCACCACCCGAGTCCTCGACACCACCCTCGCCCGCGCCGCTGTCCCCCTCCACGGCGTCACGCCCGATCAGGTCGTAACAAGTCGCCAGCAGCCCCACCAGCGGGAACCGGCTCTCCTGGAACGGGCTCGGCCCCAGCCGCCGCAGCAACGGGTGGCTCACCACCGGGGGCTCCACCGGCACACTCGGCACGCTCGCCGCCGACGGGGCTCGCCAGAACTGCCCGACCTGCTCATCCAGCGGCGGCCACGCCGCGTCGCTCAACCCCGGCACATGGGCCGCGTACACCGGCTGCGGCCCATGCCCCGCCACACCCTGCGAACGCCGCTCCCGCAGCCCCTCGATCAACTCCCCGCGTGAGAGCCCACGCAACTCCAGGATCAGGAACGGGTCCTCTCCGAGCCGCTCGGTCAGCAAGGCCGCCACGCACACCGCGTGTTTGCACCAGGGCTTCGCCTCATGGCAGGTGCACGACACCTCGGGCTCCCCGGGCCCCGTCGGGAACACATGCAGGCCCAGCGGCACGAACACATCCTCGATGCTCGGGGGCAACTCCCCGGAAAGCAGCTTCGCCGCGAAACGGGACTGCTCCGCCAACGCACGCAACGCCCGATCGCAGTCCGCCGGCGAGAAACGCGGGAGCGCAAGCGTCGTCGTGTACGCCCTCGGCCGACGCCCCTGCACCAGCGCCTCCGCCCGCCCGTTCTCAAACGAGATCCGCCGCGTCTGCCCCGCTCGCGCGTACTCGAGCCCCTCCCGCAGCGCGTCCCCGTCCGCCCCTTCCTCGATCAGCCGCCACACCCGCTGCTCGGCCCAGCCCTCCGGCCCCCCCTCCTTGCGCTTCAGACGCACCCCGCCGCGAACCCGCTTGGGGTTCACCGGCAGCTTCGTCTCCCGACGAAATCCCCCCGCCGGCGGCGGCGTGCCCCCGCCCGCGGGATTCACCGGATTCCCCGATTCTCCTGTCAAACGAACACCCTCCATGATGCCCCGAACCGCGCCCCCCGCCCTCGGCGCCCGAACCCCAAGGGTTGGCCCGCACCCGATCGAAGTCGAGCGACAGCCCCCTTCTCCCCGCAACACCGATCAAGGCTCGTCGCCCACCGCCTCCGCACGCAGCGTCAGGATGTCACGCAACTGCTGCGTGTCCAGCTCCGTAAGCCACCGCTCGCCCGAGCCGATGATGTTCTCCGCGAGCTCGGTCTTCGCCTCGATCATCTCGTCGATCCGCTCCTCGAGCGTCCCACGCACCACGAACTTGTGCACATGCACCGTCCGTGTCTGACCGATCCGGTACGCCCGGTCCGTCGCCTGGTTCTCCACCGCGGGGTTCCACCACCGATCGAAGTGGAACACATGCGTCGCCGCCGTCAGATTCAGACCCACACCGCCCGCCTTCAAACTCACGATCAGGATCGGCGCATCCCCCGCCGGGTTCTGGAAGTGCTCCACCATCTTCTCGCGCGCCTTCTGCGGCGTCCCGCCGTGCAGGAACAGCACCTCCCGCCCGAGCTCGTGACGCAGCATCGACGCCAGCAGGTGACCCATCTGGCGGAACTGCGTGAACACCAGGGCCCGCTCACCCTCCGCAAGCACCTCGTCCAGCATCTCCATCAACCGCGTGCACTTCCCGCTCCGCGCCGGGCTCGGCGACACGCCCTCCGCCCCGTCCTTCAGGAACTGCTCCGGGTGGTTGCAGATCTGCTTCAGCTTGATCAACGCCGCCAGCACCAGCCCGCGACGGTGGATCCCCTCGCTCTGCTCCACCGCCGAGAGCATCCGGCTCACGCACGACTGGTACAACTCCGCCTGCTCGCTCGTCAGGTGCGAATACTCCCGCGTCTCCAGCTTCTCCGGAAGATCCGCCACCACCGTCGGGTCCGTCTTCACCCGCCGCAGGATGAACGGACGCACCAGCCCCCGCAACTGCTCGCTCTTGGCCGCGTCCCGGTAACGCTCGATCGGCTGGCTGAACCGTCTCCTGAACTCGGGACCGCTCCCGAGGTACCCGGGGTTCAGGAACTCCATGATCGACCACAGCTCGCTCAGCCGGTTCTCGACGGGCGTGCCCGTCAGCGCGATCCGACGATCCGCCTGGAACGACCGGACCGCCAGCGACTGCTTCGCCGCCGGGTTCTTGATGAACTGCGCCTCGTCCACCACCACCCGGCCCCACTTCACCCGCGACAACGCCTCCTGGTCACGGTTCGCCAGCGCGAAGGTCGTCACAACCGTGTCGTGCCCCTGCGCCGCCTCCACCAAGGCGTCCCCGGTCAGCCGATCCAGGCCGTGGTGCACCAATACCTTCAACTGCGGCGCGAACCGACGAGACTCCTTCAGCCAGTTCCCCACGACCGACATCGGCACGATCAGCAGCGTCGGCGCGACGACCCCCCCGACCTCCGCCGCCCGCTCACGCTCGTGGATCAGCAACGCGAGCAATTGCACCGTCTTGCCCAAACCCATGTCGTCCGCCAGGCAGCACCCGAACCCGAACTGCTCCATGAACGCAAGCCACGAAAGCCCACGCTCCTGGTAAGGCCGGAGCGTCCCGTGGAACGCCAAGGGCGCCGTGATCGTCGGCAGGCTCGCCGTCACCGACTCGTCGCCCCCCAGGATCGACGACACCCACCCCGTCGCCTCCACCCCGATGACATGCAGCCCCATCTTCCGCGCGTCGCACCCGAACGCCAGGCGCAGCGCCTCCCCGAGCGCCATCTCACCGCCCGGGTTCGCGCGGATGAACTCCACCGCCGCCTTCACATCCTCGGGCCGGATCTCCACCCACCGACCTTCGATCCGCACCAGCGGCGCCTTCTGCGACGCCAACTGCTCGAACTCGTGCAGCGTCAGCGTCGTCCCGCCCACCGCGATGTCCCACTGATACCCGACAAGCGCGTTCAGACCCAGCCGCGGGGCCCCCCCATCCGAGCCCGGCATCGCCTCGCCCAGCGACTCCATCGACTCGCTCTGAATCCGCAGCCGAGCCCCGAGACGACCAATCGGCGAGTCCCACCACGAGGGCGTCTCCACCCCGAACCCCGACTCGACCAGCACAGGCTTGACCTCGCGGAGAAACCGGTACGCCTCCGTGGTCGTCAGCATCACCTCGATCGGCTCAGCCTCGTCCAACGCCCGCTCAAGCGATCCGAAGTACCGGCTCGCCCGCCCCAACTCCGCCAGCAGCAACTCCTGGGGCGACTCCAGCAAAAGCCCGCGGATGCTCACGCTCTCCCGCGACAACCCCCAGATGTCCACCGCGTCCACCACGAGCGTCGGGTCCTCCTGGTTCTGCAGATGCAGGCTCAGCGACCACCGAACGCTGTCCGGCGGGGGCCCCTCCACTTCCGCCACCGTCTCCTCCAGGGGCTCATTCAACCGCACCAGCAGCCGCCAGGACGAACTCTGCCCACGGTCCTCCAGCGAGCCCACCCACCGGCGCACGCGGCGCGACATCTCCGTGCGGACCGCCTCGCTCGCCGTCACCGACCGCCCATCGGCCAGCAGCCCCTGGAGCCACGCCACATGCGCGTCCGACGCGTCACGACCATCGATCGTGTCCGTCATCTCCTCGGCGATCAGCGTCCGCCGGCACGCCGCATCCGTCAGCCCGATCAACGCGCCCTGGATCACCGTCCACGGCGTGCTGTCCACCTCCCCCACCGACGCCCGCACCGAGGGCGGCATCAACGCCGCGATCGCACGCACCCGCTCCGCCGTCGCCGCATCCCCGAGCCACGGCATCCACCCCGCCGACAGCGCCCGGTCGTCCTGAAACAGCATCGGAACAAACCGCTGCTGCGCGAGCAGATGGTCCGCCAGCACGCCGAGCAGCGCAAAGAACCGAACGCTCTCCCCCGCCTCCACGCCCGCGTGCGCCTCCGACGCCGCCAGTTCCAGCAGCCCGTCCAGCGTCTCCCGGAGCCCCTCGTACTCCAATGCAAGCGCCGCGACCCGCCGCGACTCCAGCCGCACCGACGCCGTCAGATCGATCGCCTCACGCCCCGTTTCATGGGCCAACTGCTCGCTCGGCAGCGTCGCCCACCCGCCGCCCCCATCCCCGACGCACGGCAGCCGCAACACCAGCTCACGAACCTCGCACGACCCGAGCAACGCCGACAGCGAACGCAGCCCCTCCCCCGAGAGCGCGAACGGATGGACATCCCCGGACTCTCCCGCCCCGCGTGTTGAAAGGAACCGGGCCGAAGACTCGCCCCACAAACACACCCGGCCGTCGTGGAAGCACGCGTGCAGCACCACCGTGTCGCGCAGCGAGAGCACCATGGAAGATCACCTCAAGCACGAACCTCCGGGCGATCCGTCGCCCGGAAGGAACGCGAAATAGGGGCGGAGGGACTCGAACCCACGACCAACGGATTAAAAGTCCGCTGCTCTACCGACTGAGCTACGCCCCCGGTGGAAACCGCCAATCGTAGACGCCAAACCAACCCCGGTCGGTCGGGGCGCAATCACGCCCCGCCCGGCCCGGCAAACGCCGAACACCCAGCCACACCCCAGAACCTGAACGATCCCTACACCACGCCCGCCAACGCCGCGCCCCAACGCGCCCGCGCCCGGTTCGCCGCCGGTGTCACCGAGTCCGGCCACCACCAGCAGTCCTCCAGCCGCAGCCCCATCTCGCAGCACAACTCCCCGATCTGCGCATCCGACAGATCAAGAAAGGGCGTCTCGATCGCAAGCTCCGGCAGCCCCGCTCGCTCCGCCTCCAGCGACACCAGCCGCGACACCAGCACCGCCCGGCTCGCCGCCTCCGCGATCACCCCCAGCGGCGCGGGCTCATCACTCCCCGGCCCCTGGAACTGCACCGGCCACACCACCCGCCGGCACCCCGCGCTCAGCGCGATCGACCCCGCCCGGAGCAACACCGAGTTCCACCACGCCCCAACGCTCTCAGACGCCGCCCGACGGGGCGATTCCGACTCCACCACCTCCGCGCCCATCGCCTCCGCCTGCCGCCGGACCGCCGCGTCCCGAGCCGCCGGCGGAATCTCCTCCGCCCAGGCGGACCACACCAGCGGCGCCCCCACCCGACGCAGATTCTCCCGGCGAACCGTCTCCTCCGTCGCGATCGCCGTCGCCAGCAGGCCCCCCACGCACCCGTCGGAGATCACCAACGCCCGCCCGACAACCCCCGAGTCCTGTGTGCGCAGCAATCCCGCCATGCCCCCGTTATCGGCCCCCCCGGCCCCGCCCCCCCAATATCCTCCTCCATGCCTACCAACGCCCTCAACCTCGCAAGGCAGCAGCTCGCCGCCGCCCGGAACACCGTCGTCCTCACCGGATCAGGCGTCAGCGCCGAGAGCCAGATCCCCACATTCCGGGATGCCCGCGGCGACGGGTCCATGAAAGCCCTCTGGGCCGAGTTCGACCCCGAGACCCTCGCCACGCCCAAGGCCTACGAGGCCAACCCCGAACTCGTCACCCGGTGGTACGACTGGCGACGCCTCAAGTGCCTCGACGCCCAGCCCAACCCGGGCCACATCGCCCTCGCCCAACTCCAGCAACGCGCGATCCAGCAAGGTCGCGCCTTCACCCTCCTCACCCAGAATGTCGACGGGCTCCACCAACGCGCCGGCTCGAACCCCGTCATCGAACTCCACGGCACCATCATGCAATGGCGCGGCGTCCGCACCGGAACCCCCGCCGTNNGCCGCCCTCGAAGCCCTGCGCGCCTGCGACCTCTTCCTCTCGATCGGCACCAGTTCCGTGGTCTATCCCGCCGCCGGCCTCATCCACGCCGCACGCCAGGCCGGCGCCACAACCATCGAGATCAACCCCGACGCGACCCCCATCACCGGCCTCGTCGACATCGCCCTCCGCGGCAAGTCCGGCGAGATCCTCCCCCAACTCCTCTGACCTCGGCCGTCCCCGCGCCCCTCCCGGCGGGCCCGTACCACAACCCAAGGCGATCGCCCGGGCGCCTCATCACCCAAGCCCGAACCGCGCCACTTCACGGTGCTCCGCCCCGCCCGGCCTCAGCACACTCCGCATCAACGCGATCTCCCCGACCTCAAACCCACCGAGTTCCACGCCCTCGTTCACACGGAGCCCCGCCTCCGCTCCCCGGAACCGACACAGCGTTAGGTGCGGCACGAACCGATCCCCCGCCTTCTCCCGGGGCTTTCTCGCCAGGCGCGTCGCAAGCCGCCGCTGCAACTCGAGCAATGCCCCCGGCGCATCCGTCTCCAACGCCACAAGCCGCGCCGCCCCACGCTCCGGCAGCGTGATCAGCCGCACCGCCCGCAGGGTGAACACCCCGATCCCCGAAGCCGACCTCGCCACGCTCTCCGAGACCTCCCCGACCCGCCCCGCCTCCGTGTCGCCGATGAACTGCAGCGTCAGGTGAACCTGCTCCACCGCCGTCTCGCGATTCGCCGGCATCCCGACGCCCCGCAGCGCCTCCAGCGCACACCGGGCGAACGCACGCGGCGGGTACGCCGCCACGAACAACCGCACCGGGCCCGCTCTCCCGTGCGATCGCCCCACGCCCCACCTCACCCCAGAAGCCGCGCCTTCTTCATCGCCCCTATCAACTCCTCGAGGTACGACCGGATCCCCCCGTGACCCCGGCTCATGCCCACGCCCGGCAGCCCCCGCGCTTTGCTCACATTGAAGTTGTTCTCCGGCTGAGCCGGGCTGGACAGATCGATCTTCGGCCTGATCCGCATGATCTCCGACGCCATCTGCGCCCAGTCGCCCCACCGCGCGTAGCAATCCACAAGGTTGTATGCCTGCCCCTTCGCCGCCGCGTTCCCGACCCGGCGGNNCCCGACCACCCCCGCCACCGCCGCCGTCACATCGTCGATGTGCACGAACTTCCCCCCGCCCCGCCGAAGGCACTCCCGCTCCTTGTCCAGCGACCGCACGATGTCGTACCCCACCGACCGGTCCAGCTTCGGGTCCAGCCCGTACACCATGCAAGGCCGCACCGCCACGCAGTTCCGGTCCCGCCCGAAGGTCTCCGCCCAGAGATGCGCCTCAACCGCGGCCTTGTACGCGCCGTAGGGATGGTTCGGCCGCAACGGGTGATCCTCGTCCGGAACACCCCCCCACCGCGGCCTCATGTCGTGATGCACCGCCATCGTGCTGATGAACACAAACTGCCGCGGGTGGCTCAACTCCAGCAGCCGCAACGACCCGACCAGGTTGCTCAGCAGGTGCCAGCGATACCCCCCGCGCTGCTCGTAGCCCCCCTCGAACACCCCACGGTCGACGCTGCAATGCACCACGCAGTCGCAGCCGTCCAGCAACTCGTGCCACACCGTCTCGTCCGCCTGATCCCCGTAGGTCAGACGAAAGCAATACGGCTGCACCGCCTGCCAGTTCGAAGACTCGCGGACCAGCCCCGAGACCTGGTGCCCCGCGTCGACCAGACGACGCGCGACATGCGTCCCGATGAACCCGGTCACGCCGGTAAGAGCAACCCGCATGCACCCAGCGTAGCGGCCGACCGACCGCTCAGCCGCCCGCCTCCCCAAGCCCCTCCGCCAGCACCACCCACCCCCCGCCGAACGCCTTGTACACCCCGATCGACGACGCCAGCGCCGACGCACGCAGCCTCGCCCGCTGCAATTCGGCGTCAAAGAGGTCCCGCTCCGCGTCGAGCACCGACAGGTACGCCACCAGCCCGTTGTCGTACCGCTGCTTCGCCAGCGAGGCGTACGACGCCAGCGCCTCGACCTGCCTCGACTGCGCCTCCGCCTCGTCCCGTGCCGTCGCCACCGTCACCAGCGCATCCTCGGATTCCCGCAGCGCCGTCAGCACCGCCGACCGATACCCCTCCACCGCCTGCCGCTCCACTGCCTCGGCCACCCCGAGCTGGTTCTCGAGGAACCCCGCCGTGAACAGCGGCCCCGCGACCCCGGCCGCCAGCGAATAGGTCGCCGCCGACGCCGAGAAAAAGTCCGAAAGCTCATCGCTCGCCAGCCCGAACGCCCCCGTCAACGCGATCCGCGGGTAGAACGACGCCACCGCCGCCCCGACACGCTCGTTCGCCGCGATCATCCGCTGCTCCGCCTCGCGCAGGTCGGGCCGGCGGAGCAGAAGGTCCGACGGCAGCCCGGACGGAATCGCCGGCGACCCCAGCTCATCGAGCCCGAGCCCGCGCGCGATCGCGCCCGGGGGCCTCCCGAGCAGCACGCTCAACGCGTTCTCCAGCAACGCGATCTCCCGCTCCAGCGCCGGGATCGTCGCCGCCGTCCGCTCCATCTCCGACCGGATCTGCTCGAGCTCCAGCCGCGAGATCACCCCCTTCTCCAGCTGCAACTCGAACAACTCGACCGTTTCGCGCCGAGTCCCGAGCTTCTGCCGCGAAACCGCCAACTGCTCGTCCAGGCTCAGCAACGCGACATAACTCGCCGCCACCGACGACACCACCGACAGCACCAGCCCGCGCCGGGCCTCCTCCGCCGCGACCGTGTCCGCCGACGCCGCGTCCGTCAACCGACCGATCCGCCCAAACAGATCGATCTCCCACCCCACATTCAGGTTCGCCTCGAAGAACTCCGAGACCCGCGGGCCCCCCGCCGCCCCCGCCCCGATCTCCCGGGATGACTGCACCCGACCACCCGAGCCGTCATACCCGATCTGCGGGAACGCCGAAGACCGCGTCAGCCCGATCCTCGCCGCGAACTCCTCCACCCGGGCCGCCGCGACCCGAAGGTCCCGGTTGTTCGCCACCGCCTCGGCGATGTACCCGTCCAGCACCGGATCCCCGAACCCCGACCACCACGCCGCGTCCACATCGCCCGCGCCCAACTCCGATGCGAAGCGGAACGACTCGCCGACGACCGCTGGCGGCCCCGCGTACCCCGGGCCCACGCGGCACCCGCCCGCGAGCCCGACGCCAACACCCGCGGCCGCGATCCACCCCGATCTACGCACGCGACGCCCCCTTCCCCCGCCCGCCAAACCGGTCCGTCGCGCCCACGATCAGGAAGTAGAACAGCGGAACGAAGAACAACGCCAGGCTCGTCGCCCCGATCATCCCCCCGAGCACCCCCGTCCCGATCGAGTGCCGCGCGTTCGCCCCCGCCCCGCTCGCGATCACCAGGGGGATCGTCCCAAGGATGAACGCCAGCGAGGTCATCAAGATGGGCCTCAAACGCAGCTTCGCGGCCTCGATCGCAGCCTCGCCGGCGCTGAGGCCCTCCTCGTGCTTCACCTGCGCGAACTCCACGATGAGGATCGCGTTCTTCGCCGACAGCCCGATCAGCGTCACCAGGCCGACCTGGAAGTACACATCGTTCTCCATCCCCGCCAGCCAGACCGACACCAACGCCCCGAACACCCCGAACGGAACCGCCGTGATGATCGCGATCGGCAGCGTCCAACGCTCGTACTGCCCCGCGAGCACAAGGAACACCAGCACGAGCCCGAACGCGAACGCGAACGCCGCCGTGCTCCCCGACTTCTTCTCCTCGTACGCCTGGCCCGACCACGCGTACGACATCGAGGGCCCCAGCGACGCCGCCGCCGTCTCCTCCATCGCCCGGATCGCCTCGCCCGAGCTGAAGCCCCCCGCCGCGTCCCCCGTCACCTTCGCCGCCGGCAGCCCGTTGAACCGGAAGACCAGGTCCGGGCCCGCGTCGAACGACGAATCGACCACCGCCGAAAGCGGGATCATCTCCCCATCGCCCTGCCGCACATACACCCGCTCGATATCCCGGGGCTCGTCGCGGTACTCCGCATCCGCGGCGACGATCACATTCCACACCCGCCCGTACCGCGTGTACTGGCTCACATACGACGAACCGAACAGTGTCTGCAGCGCGTCGTAGATCCCCTCGGTCGGCATCCCGAAGGTCTCCGCCCTGACCCGGTCCACCTCCACCCGGAGCCGCCGCGAAGACGGGTTGAAGGTCGAGCTCAGCCCCGTCAACTCCTCCCGCCCCGACGCCGACGCGATGAAGGAACGCAACTCCCGAGCCAGCGAGAGCGCGTCGTCCTCACCCCGGTTCTGCACCCAGAACTCGAACCCGCCCTGGCTCCCCAGCCCGGGGATCGCCGGCGGGTTGATCGCCACCGCCACGCCGTCGCGGAGCCGCCCGAGGCGCGGCCTCACCTCCGCGAGCATCTCGTCCAGCGACATCCCCGCCTTGCCCTTGCGCTCCTCGAACCCTCGCAGCGAGACGAACACCGTCGCGGCGTTTGTCTTGAACTGCCCGTCGACGATGCTGTACCCGGTCAGCTTCGACGCGAACTCCACCGCGCCGTGCTCGGAGAAAATCCTCGCGACCTCCTTCGCCGCCTCGTCCGTCCGGTCCAGCGTCGCCCCATCGGGCATGAACACCGCCGCAAACAGGAACCCCTGGTCCTCCTCGGGCACGAAACTCGACGGCACCGCCCCAAACAACGCGACGATCCCGTACCCCGTCGCCCCCACCAGCAGCACCCCGACCACCGCCAGCCGGATCACCCACCGAACCCCCACCCCGTACGCCGCCGTCAACCTGTCCAGCAGCCAGTTGAACAGCCTGAACGGCGCCGCGACCGAAGCCCGCGGCTTGAGCAGCACCCCGCACAACGCCGGCGTCAGCGTCAACGCCACGAAACTCGATTTCTCCACCGAGATCGCGATCGTCACCGCGAACTGCTTGTACAACACCCCCGTCGTGCCCGCCAGGAACGCCACGGGGATGAACACCGAGCACAGCACCAGCGTCGTCGCGACCACCGGGCCGATCACCTCGCCCATCGCCTCGACCGTCGCCTCCTTCGCCGCCAGCCCCCGCTCGTGCATCACCCGCTCGACATTCTCCACCACCACGATCGCGTCGTCGCACACGATCCCGATCGCCAGCACCAGCCCGAGCAGCGTCAGCAGGTTCAGGCTGAAACCCAGCACCAGCATCCCGGCAAAGGTCCCCACAACCGCCACCACGATCGCCACCGTCGGGATCAGCGTCGCCCGCAGGCTCTGCAGGAACAGGTAGGTCACCAGCACCACCAGCACGATCGCGATCACCAGCGTCTCGATCACCTCGTCGATCGACGCCTCCACGACCTGCGTCGTGTCGAACGAGATCGCGTAGTCGATCCCCGCGGGGAACGACCCACGCAACTCCTCCATCAACGCCTCAACACGCCCCGCCACCGCGAGCGCGTTCGAGCCCGGCTGCTGGTACACCGCGATGAAAGTCGCCGGCTTCCCGACACGGTCCCCCTCCCGCGAGAGCGACGACCGCATGAGGTACTGCTGGATCCCCACCTCCGCACGCGCCACATCACCCACCCGCACCACCGCCGAGCCCGCCGACGCCGCGCGAACGATGATGCTCTCAAACTCTTCCGGCTCGTCGTAGCGACCGCCCGTCACCACCGGCACCGTCACCTCCGCGGCACGGTCCAGCGGCGCCTGCGCCACCGTCCCCGCGCTGAACTGCTGGTTGTGCCGCGAGATCGCCCCTTTCACATCCCCTGGCGTAATCCCCAGGCTCGCCATCCGCTCCGGGTCCAGCCAGATCCGCATCGCCTGGTCCGGCAGGCCCATGATCTGCGCCTGGTTTGCCCCCTCCACACGCTTCAACGCGTCCAGCACATACAGGTTCGCGTAGTTCCCGATGTACTGCTCGTCGTACGAGTCGTCCGGCGAATACAACGCGATCAGCAGAAGGATGCTCGTCGAACGCTTCTGCACCTTCACCCCGGTCGTCCGCACCGCCTCCGGAAGCCCGGGCAACGCCAGGTTCACCCGGTTCTGCACCTGCACCTCGGCCGTGTCCGCGTCCGTCCCCAGCGCGAAATACGCCGTCAGGTACATCTGCCCGGCCGCCGAACTCGTCGACTGCATGTACAGCAGGCCGTCCGCCCCGTTCACCTGCGTCTCGATCGGCGCCGCCACCGAGTTCGCCACCGTCTCCGCGTCCGCACCCGGGTAACTCGCGCTCACCGTCACCTGCACCGGCGCGATGTCCGGGTACTGCGTGATCGGCAGGCTCAGCCCCGCCACCGCGCCCGCGAGCACCACCACGATCGACAGCACCGACGCGAGGATCGGGCGACGAACAAACAGCGATGCGATCACGGCTCCCGCCCCCCGACCACGCCCGGCTCCCCGGGAGCCACGATCCGACCGATCGTCAACGCCGCCCCGGGGCGCAGCCCCACCGTCCCGTTCACCACCACCCGGTCACCCGCACGCAGGCCACGCTCGATGATCCACGCATCGCCGTGCCATGGCCCGAGTTCAACAGGCCTCTGCTCCGCCTTCGAATCCCCGTCGACCACCCACACATACCCCCCGCTCGGGCCCTGCATCACCGCCCGCTGCGGCACCGTCACCGCCTCAGGCCGCGACGCCCCGCCCACATGCACCCGCACATACTGACCGGGCCGCAGCCGCCCCTCGGGGTTTGGGATCTCCGCCCGCACCAGCACCGCCCCCGTGCGCGCGCTCACCGTCGCGTCCGTGAACGAGATCCGACCCACATGCGGATGCCGGGTCCCGTCCGACAACTCCACCGCAACCTCGAACTCCCCCGACTTCGGGTAGGCAACCGCCCCCCCCTCTTCCCCCCGCCGACCACGCAGCAACTGCGTCTCCGTCACGCTGAACTCGACCCACATCGGGTCGATCCGCGCCACATAGGTCAACGCCGGCGCCGTCGCCGAGATGTACGCCCCCTCGCGCTGGCTCGCCTCCCCCGTCAGCCCACCGACCGGCGCCGTGATCGTCGTGTACCCGAGGTTCAACTCCGCGTCGAACACCCGCGCCGACGCCGCTTCCACCGCCGCGGTCGTCTCCCGCACCCGGTCCCGCGCATCGTCGAGTTCCTTCGCCGAAACCGCCTCCGCCGCCGCGAGCGGCTCGATCCGCGCCAGCAGCGACCTCGCGTTCTCCAGCCGCGCCGTCTGCTGCGCAAGCTCCGCCCGCGCCGCCCGCAGCCTCGACTCGAACGGCGCCCGGTCCAGGCGGAACAGCTCCGACCCCGCCTCGACGAACTCTCCCTCCCCGTACGAGATCGCTTCCAGGTACCCGCTCACCCGTGCGCGGATCTCCACGCGCTGGGAACTCTCCGTCCGACCCACGAACTCGAACACGACCGGGAGGTCCGCCGGCGAAACCTGCCAGACCTCCACCTCCCGGGGCGGCGGCGCCGCCGCGGGCGGCGCGGGCGACCGGTCGCACCCGCCGACCCCCGGGAGCAGCAACACCCACCCCAGCCAGGCCATCCCCGTACCGGGCCACCCACCGCCCCACCGTCCCCGTTTCACCACCACCATGCGCGAGGGCCCTCCAGTCGTCAGGCCCAGCCTACCGCGTCCCCGCGCGCCACGCACCGATCACAGCGACTTCCTGAAGCACACCACCCGGCACACCTCCTCGAACCCAAGCCGCCCGTGCGCCGCGATGCTCGCCCTGTTCTCCACCTCCGCGTCGGACGCGAACTCGACGCACCCCCACGCCCACGCCCCCGCCTACCCCGCCTCCACCAACCCCCCCCCCCCCCCCCCCCCCCCCCCCCCCCCCCCAACAAACCACCCCTCGAAAGACCCCACCGGCGAACCCGCGCACCTGGCAAGGGGCCCAACGATGAGCCTCCGGCTGGCACGGCGGGTCGGGCCAAA
>JRYH01004996.1_pt1 | contig 14158 bp, 15 predicted proteins | sample 235351 | NCBI WGS metagenome assembly JRYH01 (sample SAMN03074221, study PRJNA261480) | activated sludge metagenome | biome: Wastewater Treatment Plant; feature: Wastewater; material: Activated sludge; isolation source: activated biomass of a wastewater treatment plant treating wastewater... ... | reverse complement strand
CCGCAGCGGAAGCCGAAGCCCAGCGCCTGCGAGACCTCGGGCTCGAACTGCAGCGACGCGTCGTTCAGTTGCAGTTTTTCCAGCGCCTCGCGCATCGCCTCGTACTGGTTGGCCTCGACCGGGTACAGCCCGGCGAAGACCTGCGGCTTGATCTCGCGAAAACCGGGCAGCGGCGCCTGCGCCGCCGGATTGACCAGCGTGATGGTGTCGCCGACCTTGGCCGCCTTCAGCTCCTTGATGCCGGTGATCACGTAGCCGACCATGCCGGTGGCCAGCTCGCTGCGCTGCACCGCCTTGGGCGTGAACGAACCGACCTGCTCGCAGACGTGCACCGCGCCGGTGGCCATCAGGCGGATGCGGTCCTTCGGGCGCAGCACGCCGTTGAACACGCGCACCAGCATCACCACGCCGACGTAGTTGTCGAACCACGAGTCGATGATCAGCGCCTGCAGCGGCGCGTCCGGGTCGCCCTTGGGCGGCGGGATCCGGGCGACGACCGCCTCGAGGATCTCGTCGATGCCCATGCCGGTCTTGGCGCTGGCTCGGATCGCGTCGGTGGCGTCGATGCCGATCACGTCCTCGATCTCGGCGGCGGCGTTCTCCGGATCGGCTTGCGGCAGGTCCATCTTGTTCAGCACCGGCACCACCTCGACGCCGAGCTCGAGCGCGGTGTAGCAGTTGGCCACCGTCTGCGCCTCGACGCCCTGCGAGGCGTCGACCACCAGCAGCGCGCCCTCGCAGGCCGACAGCGAGCGGCTGACCTCGTAGGAGAAGTCGACGTGGCCCGGGGTGTCGATCAGGTTCAGCGCGTAGACCTGGCCGTCTTGCGCCTTGTACTGCAGCGCGGCGGTCTGGGCCTTGATGGTGATGCCGCGCTCGCGTTCGAGGTCCATCGAGTCGAGGACCTGCTCTTCCATTTCGCGGTCGGACAGGCCGCCGCAACGCTGGATCAGGCGATCGGCCAGGGTCGACTTGCCGTGGTCGATGTGCGCGATGATCGAGAAGTTGCGGATGTGCTGCATGGAGGACGACATCGGGCCCTGCGAGGCGGAGGCTGCAAAACAGCGGGGACTGCAAAACGGCAGGCGCGCGGCCGCGAAACGCGGCCCCGCGCCTGGCACGGGACAAACCGGGGATTTTAGCAGCGCGGCCGGCCCGGGCCGCTCCGCCTCATTCCGGACGGATCGGCACGAACTGCGCGTTGTCGCCGCGCCGCACCAGCAGCACCACGGTGCGGGAGCGGTCCAGCCCCTTGACCAGCTCGTTGAACTGGCTCGCCCCGGTCACCTCGGTGTTGTTCACCCCCAGCACGATGTCGCCGGCCCGCAGCCCGGCGCGCGCCGCCGCGCCTTCCACGCCCTGCACCAGCGCGCCGCCCTTGATCCGCAATTGCGCGAGCCGGTCGGCCGGCACGTCGACGACCGCCAGGCCCAGTGCGTTCATCGCGGGCTGGGCCGGCGGCTGCGCGCCGCCCTGCCCCGGGCCGCCGGCGCGGGCCGTGACCTCGGGCTTGAGCTCGTCGACCGTGATGCTCAGGTCGCGCTGCTGGCCGCGACGCCAGACCTGAATCGTGACGCTGGTGCCGGGCCGCGTGCCGCCGACCAGGCGCGGCAGGTCGCTCGCCCGGTCGATCTGGCGGCCGTCGAAGCGCAGGATGATGTCGCCGACCTCGACCCCGGCCTTCTCGGCCGGGCCGCCGCGCTCGACGCTGCGCACCAGCGCGCCGGCGGCGCGCGGCAGGCCGAGCGGCTCGGCCACGTCGCGGGTGACTTCGGCGATGCCCACGCCGATCCGACCGCGGATCACCCGGCCCGATTCGCGCAGCTGGTCGGCCACGCGCATCGCCTCGTCGATCGGGATCGCGAAGGAGATGCCCATGAACCCGCCGGTCCGGCTGTAGATCTGCGAGTTGATGCCGACGACCTCGCCGGACATGTTCAGCAACGGCCCGCCCGAGTTGCCCGGGTTCACCGCCACGTCGGTCTGTATGAAGGGGAGGTAGTCGCCGGTGTCGCGGCTCTTGGCCGAGACGATGCCGGCGGTCACCGTATTGTCGAGCCCGAAGGGCGAGCCGATCGCGATCACCCACTCGCCCACCCGCAGCTTGGTCGAATCGCCGATCTTCAGCACGGGCAGGCGCTCGGCCTCGATCTTGACCAGCGCCACATCGGTGCGGCGGTCGGAGCCGATCACCTTGCCGCGCAGCTCGCGCTTGTCGGTGAGGGTGACGTAGATGTCGTCGGCGCCGTCGACCACGTGGTGGTTGGTCAGGATGTAGCCGTCCTGGGAGATGACGAAGCCGGAACCCACGCCGCGCGGCACTTCCTGCCCGGGCCCGCGCTGGCCGTTGTTCGGCGCCTGCGGGTTCGGCTGGCCAGGCTGGCCGGGCTGGCGCGGCGGGAAGAAGCGGCGGAAGAACTCGAACAGCGGGTCGTTCTCGTCCATGCCCTCAGGCAGCGGAAACGGAAAGCCGGGCGGCGCGCCGGCGCGATCGCCATTGATGCGGGCCGTGGTCCGGATGTTCACCACGGCCGGACCGGCCTTCTCGACCAGATCGGCGAAATCGGGCAGCTGCCGCGCCTGCGCCTGCGCGGCGGGAGCGAGGAACCAGCTCGCGCTCGCCATCGCGAGCGCCAGGATCAGCTTCTTCATCGGTCTGTCGTTGTCCAGGGTTGAAGAGGGGCGCCGCAGCGGCGCAACGAACGGGAGTCGGCCCGCGGCGGCCGACCTTTCCGGCCCCGTGGCCCGCAATCCCCGATCAGGTGCGAGCCAGGACGCCGGAATTCAAGTGCCGACGATCATCCGGCCGCCTGCCGGCCGCGGCGCAACCAGGCCAGCCAGCTCACCAGCCTGCGCCAGGTTTCTTCGTCCTGGCCGGCGCGGCCGACCAGGATCTCGTGACGCCGTCCGGCGCCGCTCCGAAGCCGCAGCCAGACCAGATTCTCGCCGGCATGCCAGCGTTCGACGCCCACCGCGACGAACTCGTCCGTTTCGCGGCCCGAATCGTCGCGCCAGACCGGCCGCCCGTCCGCCGCAACCCGCAGGGTACCCCATGAGAGCCCGAAACCGGCGTGCCGCCAGCCCGCCCAGAGCATCAGGGCGCCGAGGCCCAGCAGGATCCATCCGTCTTCGCGGCCCCGGGACAGCCAGGCGGCCAGCGCGAAGCCGGCCACGCCCAGGCCGATCACGGCCGCCCGCAGTGCGCGCACCGCCGGCGAGGGCGTCACCGGCACTTCGAAGCTTGCCGGGGCGTCGCTCACCGACAGCGAACCGCGCCGTGCGCCGGTGCGGCGCTCACACCCGCTTGAGAACCAGCGTGCCGTTCGTGCCGCCGAAGCCGAACGAGTTCTTCATCGCGTAGTCGATCTCGAGCTGCCGCGCCTCGTTGGCGCAGTAGTCCAGATCGCACTCCGGATCCTGGTTGAAGATGTTGATGGTGGGCGGCGACACCTGGTGATGGATGGCCAGCGTGGTGAACACCGTCTCGATGCCGCCGGCCCCGCCGAGCAGGTGACCGGTCATCGACTTGGTGGAGTTCACAACCAGCTTGCGGGCGTTGTCGGCGCCCAGCGCCGCCTTGATCGCTTCGGTCTCGTTCCTGTCGCCCAGCGGCGTGGACGTGCCGTGCGCGTTCAGGTAGTCGATCTGGTCGGTGCCGATCTTCGCGTCGCGCAGCGCATTGAGCATGCAGCGGCGCGGACCGTCCATGTCGGGCGCGGTGATGTGGTGCGCGTCGGCGCTCATCCCGAAGCCGACGACCTCGGCGTAGATCTTCGCGCCGCGCGCCTTCGCGTGCTCGTACTCCTCGAGCATCATGACGCCGGCGCCCTCGCCCAGCACGAAGCCGTCGCGATCGCGGTCCCAGGGCCGGCTGGCCGTCTCGGGGTCGTCGTTGCGGGTCGACAGCGCGCGGGCCGCGCAGAAGCCGCCCAGGCCCAGCGGCGAGACGGTGCACTCGGCGCCCCCGGCCAGGATCGCGTCGGCGTCGCCGTACTGGATCAGCCGGGCCGCGTCGCCGATGCAGTGAAGCCCGGTGGTGCAGGCGCTGACCAGCGCGTAGTTCGGGCCCTTGAGCCCGTACATGATCGACATCTGCCCGGAGATCATGTTGATGATCGAACCGGGAACGAAGAACGGCGACAGGCGGCGCACGCCGCGGCTCTTCAGTTCGTCGTGGGTGTGCTCGATCAGCGGCAGGCCGCCGATGCCCGAGCCGATGATCACCCCGACGCGATCGGCGTTCGATTCGTCGACCTGCAGGCCGCTGTCGCGCAGCGCCTGCACGCCGGCGGCGATGCCGTAGTGCACGAAGGTGTCGAAGTGACGCGCCTCCTTCGGAGGCATGTACTCGGACACCTCGAAATCCTTGACCACGCCCGCGATCTGCGTCGGGAAGGCCGACGCGTCGAACCGGGTGATCCGGGAGATGCCCGACTTCCCGGCCACCAGGTTCTGCCAGGCGGACTGGACATCGTTGCCGACCGGGGAGACGACTCCCAGGCCGGTGATCACGACTCGGCGTCGACTCACGTCATTGCTCCTGGCCAGATCGGGTTGAGGAACCGGAAAATCGGGGGCGCGACCCGAGGGGTCCCGGCGGTCGCGCGACGCTCTGGAAAGGCCTCAGGCCTTCGAGTGCGACTTCACGTAGTCGATCGCCTGCTGGACCGTGGTGATCTTCTCGGCTTCCTCGTCGGGGATCTCGGTCTCGAACTCGTCTTCGAGCGCCATCACCAGCTCGACGGTGTCGAGCGAGTCTGCGCCCAGATCGTCGACGAAGGACGACTCGTTCTTGATGTCGGCTTCGTTCACGCCGAGCTGCTCGGCGACGATCTTCTTGACGCGTTGTTCGATGTTTTCCATTTCCTTGCTCCTTTGGCCGCGCGGTCACGAGCCCGTCTGTTCGGTTTCAGGCTCGCCGGCGCGGCGCGATTGTATAGCACTTCGGTCGGTCATTAGGCCGCTCGATGCGCCCCCGGTGATCCTGGGCAACCGGAAATTCCCGGCAGCCCGGATCGAACGCTCGCGATCTTCCGCGAACGTCCTTTATTCCATATACATCCCGCCGTTTACGTGCAGCGTGACCCCGGTGACATAACCGGCCTGCGGACCCGCCAGGAAGGCGACCGCATCGGCGATGTCCTCGGGCTGGCCCAGCCGGCCGGCCGGGATCTGCTGCAGCAGCGCGGTGGTCTGCTGCTCGTTCAGCGCGCGCGTCATGTCGGTGTCGATGAAACCGGGCGCCACGCAGTTGACCGTGATGTTGCGGCTGCCGAGCTCGCGGGCCAGCGCCCGCGTCATGCCGGCCACGCCGGCCTTGGCCGCCGCGTAGTTGGCCTGGCCCGGGTTGCCGCTGGCGCCGACCACCGAGGTGATGTTCACGATGCGGCCGTACTTGGCCTTCATCATCGCGCGCATGACCAGCCGCGACATCCGGAAGACCGCGCTCAGGTTGGTGTCGATGACCGACTGCCACTCCTCGTCCTTCATCCGCATCGCGAGGTTGTCGCGCGTGATGCCGGCGTTGTTGACCAGGATGGCGACCGGGCCCTTTTCCTTCTGCAGGGCCTCGACCAGTGCCTCGCAGCGGGCGGCGTCGTTGACGTCCAGCGCCTCGCCGCGACCGGCCACGCCAGCGGCGGCCAGGCCCTCGGAGATGGACGCGGCGCCGGCAGCGCTGGTGGCGGTGCCGACCACGAAGGCGCCACGACGGCCCAGCTCGAGCGCGATCGCGCGGCCGATGCCGCGCGAGGCGCCGGTGACGAGGGCGACCTGGCCTTCCAGCGGGCGGCTTGCGTTCGGGGGGTTCGTCGAAACGTTCATGCGAGTTCCTCGAGCGCGCTGTCGAGCGAGGCGGGATCGTGGACCGCCGAAACCGCCAGCGACTTGTCGATGCGCGACACCAGGCCCGCGAGGACCTTGCCCGGCCCGAACTCGATGACCCGGGTCACCCCCATCGCCTTGAGCTTCTGCACGACCTCGACCCAGCGTACCGCATGCGAAGCCTGCCTGACCAGCGCGTCGCGGATCCGTGCCGGGTCGGTTTCGACGGCCACGTCGACGTTGTTCACCAGCTGGAAGGCCGGCGCGCGCAGCGCGATGCCGGTCAGCGCATCGGCCAGGCGGCGGCCGGCCGGCTCGAGCAGCGACGAATGGAAGGGCGCCGACACCGGCAGCGGCAGCGCGCGCTTGGCGCCCAGGGCCTTGGCCCGTTCGCAGGCACGATCGACCGCGGTCCTGTGACCGGCGATCACCACCTGCGAAGGGGCGTTGAAGTTGACCGGCTCGACCACTTCGCCGGGCTGGCCCTCGACCGCCTCGCGGCAGGCCTGCGCGACCGCGGCGTCATCCAGGCCGAGGATGGCCGCCATGCCACCCTGCCCGACCGGCACCGCCTCCTGCATGGCCTGCGCGCGCAGCCGGACCAGGCGCACCGCGTCGGCCGCGTCCAGCGAACCGGCGGCGGCCAGCGCGGTGTACTCGCCCAGGCTGTGGCCGGCCACCGCCTGGGGCTCGGGTCCGCCGGCCTCGCGCCAGGCGCGGTAGCAGGCCAGGCCGGCGACCAGCATTGCAGGCTGCGTGTTGACGGTGAGCGACAGGGCCTCGGCCGGCCCCTCGGCGATCAGCGCCGACAGCGGCTCGCCGAGCGCGGCGTCGGCCTCGGCCTGCAGCGCGCGCACCGCCGGCGAAGCGGCGAAGCCGTCGAGCATGCCGACCGACTGGGAACCCTGGCCCGGGAAGACGAAGGCAAGCGTCATCGTGTTCTCGTGATGTGTCGTTGGTGTTCGTGCGCGTTCGCCGGAGCGCGCCGCCCGCGAGGGGCGGCCGGATCACATCCGTGCGAGCACCGCGCCCCAGGTGAAGCCGCCGCCCACGCCTTCCATCAGCACGTTCTGGCCCGGCCGGATACGCCCGTCGCGGATCGCGACGTCGAGCGCCAGCGGCACCGATGCGGCCGAGGTGTTGGCATGACGGTCGACCGTGACCACGACCTTGTCCGGGTCGAGACCGAGCTTGCGCGCGGTGGCGTGCAGGATGCGGACGTTGGCCTGGTGCGGGATCAGCCAGTCGACGTCGGCCAGCGTGAGGCCGGCCGCGTCGACCGTTTCGCGGGCGACCGAATCCAGCACCGAGACGGCCAGCTTGAAGACCGCCTGGCCGTCCATCGTGAGGAAGGGGTGGCCGGTGATCGCGCCGCCGCTGACGTGGCCGGCCGTGCGCAGGATGTTCTCGTGGCGGCCGTCGGCGTGGAGCTTGCTGGCGAGAATGCCGGGCTCTTCTGACGCGGCCAGCACCACCGCGCCGGCACCGTCGCCGAACAGCACGCAGGTGCCCCGGTCGGACCAGTCGAGGATGCGGGAGAAGACCTCGGCGCCGATCACCAGCGCGCGATTGGCGGCCCCGGTGCGGATCATGGAATCGGCCACCGACATCGCGTAGGCGAACCCGGTGCAGACCGCCTGCACGTCGAAGGCCGCGCCGCCGGGGGCGCCGATCGCCTTCTGCACCAGGCAGGCGGTGCTCGGGAACACCCAGTCGGGCGTGGACGTGGCGACGATGATCAGGTCGATGTCGGCGGCAGGGATCCCGGCTGCCGCGATCGCCGCGCGGGCGGCTTCGGTGGCCAGCTGGCTGCTGCCCACATGCGCTTCGGCCAGGTAACGCTGGCGGATGCCGGTGCGCTCGACGATCCAGCTGTCGGAGGTCTCGATGCCGCGCTCGGCGAGCCGGCGAACGAGCTCCTCGTTGGTGACCGGCTGCCCGGGCAGGCAGCTGCCGGTGCCGACGATCTTCGCGTAGCGGGGTTTCATGGAGCGATGGGCCCCCATTCAGTTCTGCCCGGCGGCCGCGACCGGATCGGGAAGCTGCGCGGACGGCCCGCCGGCGCGCATGCGCGCGAGCGTCTCTTCGATCCGCTGCAGCAGGCCGTTGCGCGCGGCGTCGTAGCCGCGCTGCAGGGCAACCTCGAAGGCGTAGGCATCGGCCGAACCGTGACTCTTGATGACGACGCCGCGCAGGCCGACCAGGCTGGCGCCGTTGTAGCGGCGGTGATCCAGGCGCTTGCGGAAGCGCCGCAGCACCGGATAGGACAGCAGCGCCATCAGCCGGGTGAAGACGTGGCGCTTGTATTCCTCGCGGATGAAGTCGCCGAGCATCTTCGCGAGGCCTTCGGAGGTCTTGAGCGCCACGTTGCCGACGAAGCCGTCGCAGACCACGACGTCGACCGTGCCCTCGTAGATGTCGTTGCCCTCGACGTTGCCGCGGAAATTGAGCGTGCTGGCGCGCAGCAGCTCGGCCGCCTGCTTGACCGTGTCGTTGCCCTTGATCAGCTCTTCGCCGATGTTGAGCAGCCCCACCGTGGGCCGATCGGCGCCGCCCAGCGCGGACACCAGGGCCGAGCCCATGATGCCGAACTGCAGGTAGTGCCCGGGCTCGCAGTCGACGTTGGCGCCGAGGTCCAGCACCGTGGTGGTGCCGCCGGTGCGGTTGGGCATCTGGGTGGCGATCGCCGGCCGGTCGATCCCTTCGAGGGTCTTCAGCACGAAGCGCGAGACCGCCATCAGGGCGCCGGTGTTGCCGGCGCTGACGCAGACGTCGGCCTGGCCGTCGCGCAGCAGCCCCACGGCCACGCGCATCGACGAGTCGCGCTTGCCGCGCAGCGCCACCTGCAGCGAGTCGTCCATCTCGACGACCTCGGAGGCGTGGCGGATCTCGAGCCGGTCGCGCAGCGGCGACGAGGCAGGCGCGCCGGCCTCGACCAGCGCCTGCTCGATCCGGTCGGACAGGCCGACCAGCAGGAGTCTTGCATCGGGCGCGTGGCGCAGGAACGACAAGGCCGCCGGAATCGTGACCGGCAGGCCGTGGTCGCCCCCCATGCAGTCGATCGCGACGCGAACGCTCATCCGGCTCTCAGGCGGTCCGGTCGGGCGACCCGGATGCGGATGGCTTACTCGTCGGCCTTGGTCTTGACGACCTTCTTGCCGCGGTAGAAGCCGTTCGGGCTCACGTGGTGACGCAGGTGGGCCTCGCCGGTGGTGGGCTCGACCGCGAGGGGAGGATTGCTGAGGAAGTCGTGAGCGCGATGCATGCCACGCTTGGAGGGCGACTTCTTGTTCTGCTGGACGGCCATGATAGGTCCCTGATCTTTACCGAAAAGGTAATCTGTGGAAACGAAAAGGTAATCTGTGGAAAAAGGCTAATCTTCAATTATATCAGCATATTGCGGCCGAAAGCGAAGCGCGGGTGCAAACGCGGACAGCGCCCGGATCCGGCGCAAGCCCCTCCCCGCTCGATCAGCCTGGCTTCGCATCACCGGTCCCGCTTCTTCAGCTCGGCCAGCGCCGCGAACGGATTGATTCGCGCCTCGTCCGGGGACGGCGCCGCAGCCGGACCCGGGTCCGGGCTGCCGGCCTCGACCGGAAGCGCGCAGTTTTCGTGCCGCGCGATCGGCGGGAGCGCCATGATCGCCTCGTCTTCGATCAGCTCGCCGAGGTCGAAGCGCGCCCCGCCCGCCAGGACGTCGAACTCCGACTCCTCGGTGTCCTCGCGCGCCGCCTGCGCCTCGCTGCCCACCAGCCGGAAGCCCCGATCGACGTGGATCGCCACCGGCGCTTCGCCCAGGCAGCGCACGCACTGCATCGCCACGCGGCCGTCGATGTCCAGATGCAGGAAGTCGTCGTGCCCGCCGTCGGCGCGCTGCCTGCGCTCGCCGCGGACCCGCCAGACGAGCCCCCCCTCGTCGCGGCTGAGCAGCGAGGCGAGCCGCTCCAGGCTGCGTACGGCGAAGCCGCCCTCGAGGGTGCGGCCGGTGCGGGCCATCTCGCGGCTGTCGACGATCAGCGGCAGGCGGTGCGTGTCGGGACTCTTCTCCATGCTTCAATGATAATGTCCGCGGCGCCTTTTCGGCCGCCGGCCCCGTCATCTTCGCGACCCCGTTATCTTCGCGACCCCGCCATCTTCGTGCCCCCGATGCCCGCACTGATCCTGGCCTCCACCTCGCCCTACCGCCGCGAACTGCTGGAGAGGCTCCGCCTGCCCTTCGAGACCGTGGCCCCGCAGGTGGACGAAACCCCCATCGCCGGCGAGACGCCCGCCGCCGCGGCGCGCCGCCTGGCGCGCGCCAAGGCCGAGGCGGTGGCGGCGGCGCTGCCTGCCGACCAGGCGGACGCGCTCGTGATCGGCTCCGACCAGACCGCCACGCTCGACGGCAGGCGGATCATCGGCAAGCCCGGAGACCACGAGCGGGCCCGGGCGCAGCTGCGGGCCGCATCGGGACGCGAAATGGTCTTCCACACGGCGCTGGCCCTGGTGCGCCGCTCGGACGGCCTCGTCGACGAGCAGCTCGTGCAGACCCGGGTGCGCTTCCGCGAGCTGCCCGACGCCGCCATCGAGGCCTACCTGAGGGCCGAGCGCCCCTACGACTGCGCCGGCTCGGCGAAGGCCGAGGGGCTCGGCATCGCGCTGCTCGCGTCGCTGGAAGGCCCCGACCCGACCGCGCTGATCGGGCTCCCGCTCATCGCGCTGACCGGCGCCTTGTGCCGGGCCGGCCTGCCCCCGATCGGCGGCCTGCGATGAGCGGCGCCGCGCGCCCCGGGCGCCTCTTCCTGATCCCCACGCCGCTGGGCGCCGCGAGCGAGCCCCACCGGGTGCTGCCGGCCGACACGCTGGCCGCGGTGGCGAGGCTGGACTGCTTCGTGGTCGAGAACGCGAAGACCGCGCGCGCCTTCCTGAAGGCGGCCGGCACCGACAAGCCGCTGCAGGCGCTCGAGATGGCGGAGCTCAGCGAGCACACGCCGGCCGGGGCGATCCCGGGCCTGCTGGCCCCGATCCTGGCCGGCCGCGACCTGGGCCTGCTGTCCGAAGCCGGCTGCCCGGCGGTCGCCGACCCCGGCGCCGCCCTGGTCGCGGCCGCCCACGAGGCCGGCATCGAGGTGGTGCCGCTGGTCGGGCCGAGCTCGCTGCTGCTCGCGCTGATGGCCTCCGGCCTGAACGGGCAGCGATTCGCCTTCGCCGGCTACCTGCCCGCGCAAGCGGACGCCCGCGCCGCACGGCTGCGCGAGCTCGAGCGCCGGTCGGCGGCCGGCGACGAAACGGTCCTGTGGATCGAGACGCCGTATCGCAACCGGCAGGTCTTCGAGGCCGCGCTGGCGGTGCTTTCGCCGGAGACGCGCCTCACCCTGGCGTCTCAGCTCACGCTCGGCGAGCAGTCGGTGGCCACCCGCCGGATCCACGATTGGCGCAAGGCGCCGCCCGAGATCCCGCGCGAGCCGACCGTTTTCGCGATGCTGGCCGCGCCGGGCGCGGGTCCGCGGCGGGCGCCCGGACGCGCCGTCAGCGAAGCGACCAGCCCGACGCCTCGACGCCCAGCACCCGGGCGAGGGTCTCGCCGGCGCTAGCGCCGACCCGCCTGGCCAGCTTCTCGGCCAGGTTCTGGCGCGGCGAGAAGTCGACGATGTCCTCGGCCTTGATCACGTCGCGCGCGACCGAGGCGACCGAGCCTAGGCCGTCGGCCAGCCCAAGTTCCACGCTGCGCTCGCCGGTCCAGACCAGCCCGCTGAAGAGGTCCGGGTCCTCGGCGAGCCGGTCCGCCCGGCCCTCGCGCACCTTGGCGATGAACTGGGCGTGGACCTGGTCGAGCATCCGCTGCGCGTGCGCGCGCTGCGCTTCGGAAACCGGCGAGAAGCTGTCCAGGAACCCCTTCTTGTCGCCCGCGGTGAGCAGCCGGCGCTCGACGCCGACCTTGTCCATGGCGTCGACGAAGCCGAAGCCGCCCATCAGCACGCCGATGGAACCTACCAGGCTGGCCTTGTCCACGTAGATCCGGTCCGCGGCCGCCGCCACGTAATAGCCGCCCGACGCGCCGACCTCCTCGATGACCGCGTACAGCGGCGTGTCCGCGTGCTTGGCGCGCAGCCTGCGGATCTCGTCGAAGATCAGGCCCGACTGCACCGGGCTGCCGCCCGGGCTGTTGATGCGCAGCACCACGCCGGCCGTCTTGCCGTCCTCGAAGGCGGCCTGCAGGGCCGGCAGGATCTTGTCGGCCGAATTCTCGCCGTCGGCGTCGATCACGCCGTCGACGTCGATCAGCGCGGTGTGCCGGGTCACGGTCTTGACCACGTCGCCGGCGAACCAGCCGCCGAAGGCCAGCAGCACCACGCTGATCCAGGCCAGGGTGAGCAGCCGCATGAAGATGGTCCAGCGACGCGCGCGCTTGCGCTCGGCCAGCGTCTCCATGACCAGCTTCTCGAGCACGCCGCGCTCCCAGACCTGCTCGGCGTCGGCGCGCGCGCGGCGCGCGCTCGACGCGGACGGGTCGTTGTCGGCCGGATCGTCGAAATCGTAGGGCTTGCTCATCGTTCGCTCATCGTTCGCTCATCGTTCGCTCGTCAGCTGCTTCGGCCTTGCGGGCCCGGATCGGCCCAGATGCTGCCATCGTGCTCGCAGACCGTTACCGGCTCGAGGGCCTTGCCGCGGCAGGGCCCGCCGACGCAACGGCCGGTGTCGGGCTCGTAGGTCGCGCCGTGGGTGGCGCAGATCAGCAGCAGGCCGCTCTCGTCGAAGAACTTGCCCGGCATCCAGTCGAGCTCGACCGGCACGTGCGCGCAGCGGTTCAGCCACGCGTGCACGCGGCCATCGTAGCGCACCGCGAAGGCCTGCGGCGCGGGCGACCCGGCGCGCGACGCGGGCAGCTCGAAGCGCACGCCATCGCCGCCTTCGGCGAGCGCTTCGCTCGCGCAGACGCGGATCCAGCCCTCGGGGGGCGCGTCGCGCTCGTCGGCCGCCCTCGCCTGCGCCGAGGCTCCGGAATCCGGGCCCGCCATCGGGCTCACCGTATCCAGCCGAGCAGCGCGTCGCGCAGCTCGGCCACCGAATCGACGACCGCGAGCGCCGGCTCGCGCGCCAGCTCCTCGCGCGGGTGGGCGCCGTAGGTCACCGCCACCGCATCGGAGCCCGCCGCGCGGGCCATGCCCAGGTCGTGCGTGGTGTCGCCGATCATCAGCGCCTCGGCGGCCTCCAGGCCGAGCTCCTCGCAGATGTCGCGCAGCATCCACGGATCCGGCTTCGGGATGCCCTCGTCCGCGCAGCGGGTGGTGAGGAAGCGGCCGGTCCAGCCCATCTGGTCCAGCGCCCGGTTCAGCCCGACCCGCGACTTGCCGGTCGCGACCGCCAGCCAGGCGCCCGCGTCGGCGAGCTCGTCCAGCAGGGCCGGCACGCCCTGGAAGGCCTCGAGGGCGGCGTCTTCCTTCAGGTAGTGGTAGCGATAGCGCTGCACGTACAGGGGCACCTGCTCGCGCGCGATCGACGGCACCGCGCGATGGATCGCGTCGAGCAGCCCCAGCCCGATCACGTGCGACGCCTGCTCGCGGCTGGGCACCGGCAGCCCGAGGTCGGCGGCCGAGGCGCGGATCGCATGGACGATCGCGGCGGTGGAGTCGACCAGCGTGCCGTCCCAGTCGAAGACCACGAGACGATAGCGTCGGGAGGGCATGAGTTTCAGCGTTCCAGTTCGGGAAGGGAATCGACGCCGCCCGCCTGCAGCATCGCAGAAAAGCTCTCGGGCATCGGCGCCGTCAGCGTGAGCGGGCGGCCGGACTCCGGATGGCGCAGCGACAGCGACGCGGCGTGAAGATACATGCGCCGGAAGCCCTGTGCGGCCAGCGCGCGGTTGAGGCGATAGTCGCCGTACTTGTCGTCGCCGGCGATCGGATGGCCGGCGTGGCTCAGGTGCACGCGGATCTGGTGGGTCCGGCCGGTCTCGATCGTGGCCTCGACCAGCGTGAAGTCGCCCAGACCCGGCAGCGTGAAGCGCGCGAGCCCGCGCACCCGGGTGACCGCCTCCTGCCCCTCGGCGTGGACCGCCACGCGGCGGTCGCCGCCTGGCGCGGGCATCCGCCGCAGCGGCGCGTCCAGGGTCTTGCTGCGCAGCGGCCAGCTGCCCGAAACGATCGCCAGGTAGCGCTTGGTGGGGGCGCGCTCGCGCCACTGCGCCTGCAGCGCGAGCAGCGCGGCCCGCCGGCGGGCGATCACCAGCACCCCCGAGGTCTCCCGATCGATCCGGTGGGCGAGCTCCAGGAAGCGCTCCTCGGGGCGCGCGGCGCGCAGCCGCTCGATGACGCCGCTCGACACGCCGCTGCCGCCGTGCACCGCCACCGCCTCG
>JRYH01011049.1_pt1 | contig 14177 bp, 14 predicted proteins | sample 235351 | NCBI WGS metagenome assembly JRYH01 (sample SAMN03074221, study PRJNA261480) | activated sludge metagenome | biome: Wastewater Treatment Plant; feature: Wastewater; material: Activated sludge; isolation source: activated biomass of a wastewater treatment plant treating wastewater... ... | reverse complement strand
GGTCGTTCACGCACATGGCGACGAGGTCGATGCCGACCGTGTCGTGACGGCCGGCTTCGATCGCGACCTTGAGCTTGGTGCCGACCCCATCGGTGGTGGCGACGAGCAGCGGGTCGCGATAGCCGAGGGCGGCGAGATCGAACAGGGCGCCGAAGCCGCCCAGCCCGGCATCGGCGCCCGGCCGCCGCGTGGCCTTGGCCAGCGGCTTGATCGCCTCGACCAGCGCGGCGCCGGCATCGATGTCGACGCCGGCGTCCTTGTAGCTTCGGCCGTTTATGGCATCCTCCGGACGGATGGGGTATAAGGCGCGGCGGCCGGAAAAATACTTGATCCGGGACGGTTTGCAATGGGCCTGCCAGGCATGCGCCTCCATCGGGGCGCGATCCTTCTCCTTCTCGTTCTGATCGGCGCCCAGATCTCGGGGCCGCTGCCGGCGCGCGCCCAGGCGCAGGCCGACGAGGCCTTCACCGTGCGCGGCATAGAGGTCGACGTCACCGCGGAGAGCGCCGCGGCGGCGCGCGACCGGGCCTTGCTCGAGGCCCAGCGCAAGGCCTTCGACCAGCTGCTGCAGAGCCTGGCCAGCCCCGCCGACGTGGCGGCCCTGCCGCCGCTCGGCGACGATGCGATCTCCGACATGGTGCTGGATTTCGAGGTTCTGTCGGAGCAGACCTCCAGCGTCCGCTATATCGGCGAATTCGCGTTCCGCTTCCAGCCCGAGCCGGTGCGGCAGTACCTGGAGCAGAGCGGCACCAGCTATGCGGTGCGCTCCAGCCGTCCCGCCCTCGTTCTGCCGGTCCTGACCACTGACGGCTCCAGCCTGTTGTGGGGCGAGGGCAATGCCTGGCTGGACACCTGGTCCCGCACCCCGGTCAGCGGCACGCTGGTGCCGATCGCGGTGCCGCTCGGCGATCTCGAAGACATCGCCACCATCGACGCGGACAATGCGCTGAACGGCGACAGCGGCGCGCTCCAGGCGATGTCGCAGCGCTACGGCGCCGGCGAGGTGATCGTCGCCGAAGCGACGCCATCGGTCGACGAGGCGACCGGCGAAGCGCGGCTCGCTCTCTCGGCGAAGCGCTACGGTCCGGGCGGGCTCGCCGGCGAGATGCGCGACGAGCTGAGCGGCCAGGACGGCGCGGCGGGGCTGCCCGCGCTCTATGCGGAAGCGGCGCGGCGCGTCTCCGGCTTCGTCCAGGCGGAGTGGAAGCAGGAGAACCTGGTGAGCTCGACCGTCGAGCAGCATCTCGACGTTGCCGTTCCGTTGACGAGCCTCGAGGAATGGGTCGAGCTGCGCCGTCGGCTGGCGGACGTCACCGTGGTGCGGCGGGCCGATCTGCTGTCCCTGTCGCGCGACGAGGCGCGGCTCGACCTCGTGTTCATCGGCGACCAGGCGCAGCTGTCGCGCGCCCTGGCGCGCCGGAGCCTGGTGCTCGGCCAGGTGGCGGTGACTCCGCAGCCGGCGCCGGCGCCCGCCCCGCAGACGACGGGCTCGGTCACGGTCTATCCGGAGGCGGCGGTTCCGCCGGGCGTGCCCGCCATGCCGCGCTGGGAGCTGCGCATGTCGGGGTCCTCCATGCCCGCGGCGGCGCCCTCGGGTCAGCCGGCGCCGGTCGTCGAGTGATCCGCACCTATCTTTTTCCTGCGCTCCCCAACCTCATCAGCATGGGACGGCTGCTGGCGGTCCCGGTCGCGGTGTGGCTCATCCTTTCGGATCGGCCGACCGCGGCGTTCTGGCTGTTCATCGGGGCCGGCATCTCGGACGGGGTCGACGGCTATCTCGCCCGGCGCTTCAGCCTGCGCACGGCGATCGGCAGCTATCTCGATCCGATTGCCGACAAGGCCCTGCTGGTCAGCGTCTACGTGACCCTGGGCGCGCGCGGCCATCTGGAGACCTGGCTGGTCATCCTCGTCGTCTCCCGCGACGTGCTGATCGTCGGCGGGGCCATCTTCTATCGGATGGTCGCGGGCAAGCTCGCCATGCATCCGCTGTTCATCAGCAAGCTCAACACCGTCGCGCAGATCGCGCTGGTCGGCCTGGTCCTGGGCGAGCTCGGTCTCGGCCTCGCCTACCGGCCGCTCACCGATCTGGTGACCGACATCGTCGGTGCGACGACCCTGTTGTCGGGCGCCGCCTATCTCTCCATCTGGGGCTGGCGCATCGCCCGCATGGAGGACGGCGCATGACGGCGGGGCGGCAGCTGCGGTTCTGGCTCATCGGCGCGATCCTCTTCGTCGTCGCGCTCTATCTGCTGGGCGGGATTCTCGCGCCCTTCGTGGCGGGGATGGGCGTGGCGTATTTCCTCGATCCGACCTGCGACCGTCTGGAGCGCGCCGGGCTGTCGCGCACCCTCGCCACCACCGTCGTGACGGTGATCTTCGGCATACTGGTCGTGGCCGCCCTGGTGCTGATCGTCCCGATGCTGCTCGACCAGATCGGCGAGCTGCTGGAGTGGCTGCCGCGCTATCTCGACACGCTGGTCGCGGCGATCCGGCCGCTCGTCCGGGAGCTGATGGAGAACCTGAACGTCCAGGGCACGGGCCAGCTCAAGCAGGCGGTGTCGGAGCAGGCCGGGCCGATCGTCGGCTGGGTCGGCGGGGCGGTCGCCGGGGTGGTGACCGGAAGCCTGGCGCTCGCCAATATCCTGTCGCTCGTGTTCATCACCCCGGTCGTCGCCTTCTACCTGCTGCGCGACTGGGACAGGCTGGTGGCGTGGATCGATTCCTGCCTGCCGCGCGACCATGCCGAGGTGATCCGCGACCAGGCCCGCAAGATCGACCATACGCTCGCCGGCTGGGTGCGCGGCCAGGCCACGGTCTGCCTGCTGCTGGCGGCCTATTACAGCATCGGCCTGACGGTGATCGGCCTCAAGTTCGGCCTGGCGATCGGCCTGCTGACCGGGGCGCTGTCCTTCATCCCCTATGTCGGGACGATCACGGGATTCGTTCTCAGCATGGCCGTCGCCCTGTCGCAATACGCCGACTGGGGGCCCGTCGTCGGCGTCGCCGCCTTCTACATCGTCGGCCAGATGATCGAAGGCAATTTCCTGACGCCGCTTCTCGTCGGCGACCGGGTCGGCCTCCATCCTGTCTGGGTCATCTTCGCGCTGCTCGCGGGCGGCGCGCTCTTCGGTTTCGTCGGGGTGCTGCTCGCCGTCCCGGTCGCGGCGGTGATCGGTGTGGTCGCGCGCTTCGCGCTCGGCCAGTACCTGCAGAGCCGCTATTACCGCTCGGTCGAGGCGCCGCCGGGCCCGGTCTTGCGGTCGGGGGGCGACGACCTGCCGCCGCCGATCGCCTGAGCGGCCGCTTCCCGTGCCGACGCAGCTGACCCTCGACCTCGGCCACCGCCCGGCCTCGGGGCGTGAGGATTTCCTGGTCGCCCCCTGCAATGCCGCGGCGGTGGGCTGGATCGACCGCTGGCCGGACTGGCCGGGGAACGGGCTGGCGATCTTCGGCCCCGCCGGCTGCGGCAAGACCCATCTCGCCGAAGTCTGGCGCGTGCGAAGCGGCGCGATCCGGCTGGCCCCGGCGGCGCTTGCCGGGGCCGAGCCGCCGCAGCTTCTGGGAGCCGCGACGGCCTGGGTCATCGATGGGCTCTACGGCGAGCCCGGCGCCCGGCCCGACGAGCGGCGCCTGCTTCACCTCTACAATCTGCTGCGGGAGCGCGGCGGACATCTGCTGCTGCTCGCGCGCGAGGCGCCGGCGCGCTGGCCGGTCACGCTGCCCGACCTGAAGTCCCGGGTCGGCGCGCTGCCGGCCGTGGAGATCGGCCCGCCGGACGATGCGCTCCTCGCAGCCGTCATGGTGAAGCTCTTCGCCGACCGGCAGCTCGCCGTCGGCGTCGACGTCGTCCAGTATGTGGCGGCGCGCATGGAACGCTCGTTCGAGGCGGTGCGCCGGATCGTCGCCGCGCTGGACCGCGAGGCCCTGGCGGCGCGCAAGCGCATCGCGCTGCCGCTGGCCAGGGAGGTTCTCCGGCGCGAGTTTCCCGACACGGCCGATCTGTTCGACAGCGGGAAGACCGAAGAGCAGGAGTAGGGGAGGATCATGGATCTCGGTATTGCAGGACGGACGGCGATCGTCTGCGCGGCGAGCAAGGGCCTGGGCAAGGGCTGCGCCATGTCGCTCGGCCGGGCCGGCGTCGAGCTCACCATCGTGGCGCGCACCGCCTCGGCGCTGGAGGCCGCGGCCGAGGAGATCCGGAAGGAGACCGGCGCGAAGGTGACGGCGGTGGCCGCCGACATCACCACGCCGGACGGGCGCGCCGCGGCGCTCGCCGCCTGCCCGCAACCGGACATCCTGGTGAACAACGCAGGCGGGCCGCCGACGGGCGATTTCCGCGACTGGTCGCGCGAGGACTGGATCAGGGCGCTCGACGCCAACATGCTGACCGCGATCGAGCTCATCAAGGCGACGGTCGACGGCATGATCGGCCGGCGCTTCGGCCGCATCGTCAACATCACCTCGAGCGCGGTGAAGGCGCCGATCGCCTCGATCGGACTGTCGAACGGCGCGCGGGCGGGGCTCACCGGCTTCTGCGCAGGACTCGCCCGGCAGACCGTGCGGCACAACGTGACCATCAACGGCCTGCTGCCCGGCTCCTTCGCGACCGACCGGCTGCGCAGCAACTTCGCCGAAGGCGCGCGGAAGGCAGGCATGGAGTTCGACGCCTACTGGAACGCGCGCGCCGCCGAGAACCCGGCCGGCCGGTTCGGCGACCCGGCGGAGTTCGGCGACGCCTGCGCCTATCTCTGCAGCGCGCAGGCCGGATACATCACCGGACAGAACCTCCTCATCGACGGCGGCGAGTATCCGGGAACGTTGTGAGGGGCAGATTGAAGTTGGTAGGCGTCTATTCCTATAATGTCATTGCCGGGCCCTCATCCCGAGCTTGTCGAGGGAGACCCGGCAATCCATTGAGCGGCTCGCGCTGGCGGTGGGATGGATGCGCGGATCAAGTCCGCGCATGACAACGAGTGGGATGGCGGGGCAAAAGCGGACTTCGCCAGCGCAAGGACAACCGATATGACCAGTCCGATCGTCTACGGCGCGCGCTACAGCACTTATACGCGCAGCGTCCTGCTCACGCTCGAGGAGAAGAGCGTTCCCTACCGGCTCGAGGAGATCGACATTTTTCGCGGCGGCGTCCCGGCCGGCTATCTGGAGCGTCAGCCCTTCGGGCGCATTCCCGCCTTCGAGCATGACGGGTTCCGGCTCTACGAGACCGCGGCCATTATGCGCTACGTCGACGAGGCGTTCGCCGGGCCGTCGCTGCAGCCGCCCGATGCGCGCGGGCGTGCCCGCATGATGCAGGTGATCGGCATTCTCGACAGCTATGCCTATCGCGCCATGGTCTGGGACATCTTCGTCGAGCGCCGCGACCGGCCGGACGGCCGACCGCCCGACGAGGAGAGAATCGGCCGCGGCGTGTCGATGTCACGGACCTGCCTGAGGGCGATCGCCGGGCTGATGGGGGACGCTCCCTATCTCGCCGGCCCCGCCCTGACCCTGGCGGATCTGCACGCCGCGCCGATCGTCGGCTATCTGCGGCTCACCGCCGAAGGCAGCCAGCTCATCACCGCGGAGCCGGCGCTCGAAACCTGGTGGGCGGCCATGTCCCAGCGCCGCAGCATGGCGGCGACACGGTCTCCCCTGGAGCCGGCGCTCCTGGAGCGGGCGTGAGCGCGGGGCGAGGGCTGCGGCGCCCGCGCCTTGACCGGGTCCACGCCGATGTCGCGCAGCAGGTGCTCGTCCAGCCGGGCCAGGCTGTCGGGCTCGTGCCCGGAGGGCCAGGTCTCGTCGCGGCCGAGGCGGGCGGCCACGACGGCCGGGTGAATCGAAAGATGGCGCGCTGTCAACCACATCGTCGCCTCCATCCGAAGATTGCCTCGGGCAGAGTCGTACCAGAACGGCAGAGGGCGGCAGTGATGCAGTTCACAAAGGAAAATGCCCCTGGGTTATCCTGCGGTTAACCGGGAATCGGGAAGCTGTTTCCGATAGCATCTCCGGCCCGGCACAACTGACGGATGGCGCGCGTGAGCCCCATAGTGAAGCTGATCCGCCCGCATCAGTGGGTGAAGAACGCCTTCGTGGCCGCGCCGCTGTTCTTCACGCCGGAGGCGGTGAACGGGGCGAGCATCGCCATGGTCGCCGCCGGCATCGCCTGCTTCTGCGTGCTGTCGAGCGGCGTCTACATTCTCAACGACTACCTGGATCGGGAGGCGGACCGCCGGCACCCGGTGAAATGCAAGCGTCCGCTCGCCGCCGGTACGGTGGCCGTGCCCGCGGCGATGACGCTCCTGGCGATGCTGGTCGGGGGAGGCCTCCTCGGCGCGTTTCTCCTCGACACGAAGTTCGGGGTGATTGCGCTCATTTACCTTGGGCTCAACGTCGCCTATTCCACGGTGCTGAAGCGCGCCTCCATCATCGACGTGCTGCTGATCGCGCTCGGCTTCGTGCTGCGCGTCTATGCCGGCGGCGCGCTCATCGACGTGGCGCCGTCGGTCTGGATCATCTCCTGCACCATGCTGCTCGCCCTGTTTATCGCCCTGGCCAAGCGGCGCGACGACCTGGTGAAGGGCCTCGGCAACGAGCATCGCGAGAGCCTCGCCGGCTATTCGAAGGAGTTCCTCGACACGGCGATCGCGGTCGTGCTCGCCGCGCTGCTGGTGTCCTATCTGCTCTACACGACGGAGCCGGAGAACCGCGCCCGTTTCGGCACGGACCAGCTCTACATCACGGCGCCCTTCGTCATCGCCGGCGTGCTGCGCTATCTGCAGATCACCCTGGTCGAGGAGCGGTCGGGGGCGCCGACCCGGGTCGTGCTGACCGACGCCTTCCTGCGCTACGCGGTGCTCGGCTGGATCGCCGCCTTCGGCGTGCTGATCTATGGCTAGGCGGCGGGGACGGGGCAGCGATGGCCACGCTCCGCGCGGCTTCGCGCCCGGCCGGCTGCGCCGGCTCGAATATCTGGTCGTTCTCTCCCTGGTGCTGTTCGTGGCGGCGCTGGTCGCCGTCTCGATCTATGCCGGGCTCGACGAGATCGCGGATGCGCTCTCGCGTCTGTCGGTCGGCCTGCTGCTCGGCATGCTCGGCCTGTCGCTGGTGAACTACGCCCTGCGCGCGCTGCGCTGGCATCTCTACGCCGAGCATCTGCGGCTGCGGATTCCCCTGTCGATGAACCTGCTCCATTTCGTCGCGGGCTTCGCCTTGACCACGACGCCCGGCAAGGTGGGCGAGGCGCTGCGGCTCTGGCTCATCGAACGCTGCCACGGCCATCGCTACGAGCGGATCGTGCCGCTGTTCCTCGGCGACCGTGTCGCCGACATGAATGCCGTCATGCTGCTCTGCCTGATCGGCATCGCCGGCTTCCCGGACCGGGTCTGGGCGACGGCGGTCGCCGCCGGCGGCATGCTGCTGCTCAGCCTGTCGCTCGCCTTCCCCCGGCCGCTGATCGCGGCCCTGGCGGGCATCTATGCCGCGGCGGGACGGCGCGGCGCCCGGCTGTTCGCGCGGTTCCGGCAGGCGCTGCGGCAGACCTCGCGGCTCTTCGCCCCCCGGCTGCTCGGCCCGGCCATGCTGCTGTCCGTGGCGGGCTGGCTCGCCGAGGGTTTCGCCTTCCACTGGCTGCTCGCGGCGCTGGACGCGCAGCTCTCGCTGCTCCAGGCGCTCTTCGTGTTCACCTTCGCCATCGTGGTCGGCGCCGTCTCCATGCTGCCGGGCGGGCTCGGCACCGCCGAGGCGACCATGGTGGCGCTGCTGGTCGCTCTGGGCGTCGAGCTCGGCACGGCGGTGGCGGCGACGGCGGTGATCCGGGCGACCACCCTCTGGTTCGGCGTGCTGCTCGGCTTCCTCGCCCTGCCGGCGGCGCTGCGGCTGGCCCGCATGCGCCGGGAGGGCGAGGCGGTGGCGTCGGCATGACGGGCGGGTGGAAACGCCTCGCCCTGACCGGCTGGGGGCGGTCCTCCAGCGCGGCGATGGCGGCGTGCAGGCCGGAGCGGCTGTCCGAGGCGCGCCGCAGGATCGCGCAGGCCGGACGGGAAGGGATCATCGCCTTCGGCGGCGGCCGCAGCTACGGCGACGCTGCGCTCAATACCGGCGGCCGCGCCATGCTGACCCGGCGGCTCGACCGGATCCTCGCCTTCGATCCCGAGACCGGAGATCTGGTGGCCGAGCCAGGCGTCACCTTCGCCGACCTGCTCGAAATCTTCCTGCCGCGCGGCTTCCTGGTGCCGGTGACGCCCGGCACCGCCTTCGCCACGCTCGGCGGCGCGGTGGCGAACGACGTGCACGGCAAGAACCACGACCGGGCCGGCAGCTTCGGCGACCATGTGCAGTGGCTCGATCTCCTGCTGCCGTCGGGCGAGGTGATGCGCATCTCGCCGCGGGAGCGGCCGGAGCTCTTCGCCGCGACGATCGGCGGCCTCGGCCTCACGGGCGTGATCGTCGGCATTGCGCTGCGCCTGATGCGGGTGCCCTCCGCCCATGTGACCGTGCGCGAGCGGCGCATCGCCGATCTCGACGGGTTTCTCGCCGCCTTCGCGGAGCACCGGGCGAGCGCCAGCTATTCCGTAGGATGGATCGACGGGCTGGCGCGCGGGTCGCGGCTCGGCCGCGGCATTCTCGAGATCGCCGAGCCGAGTGCCGAGGGCACGGCAGGCGCGCCGGCGAAGGCCAAGGCCCGACGGGTGCCGCGCGACCTGCCGGGCGCGGTGCTGAACCCGCTCAGCATCGGGCTGTTCAACGAGCTCTATTACCGCCGGGTGCCGGCCGGCGGGCGCGAGCGGCGTCTCCCCTATCGCAAGTTTCTCTATCCGCTGGATTCCGTCGAGGACTGGAACCGCATCTACGGGAAGCGCGGGTTCTACCAGTTCCAGTGCGTGTTGCCGGACGAGGCGTCTCCGGCCGGGCTGCGGGCGCTGCTCGAGGCGGTTTCGGCCGCGCGGGGCGCCTCCTTTCTCGCGGTGCTGAAGACGCTGGGCGGCGCGGGTCGAGGACATCTTTCCTTTCCGATGCGCGGCCACACCCTCGCGCTCGATTTCCCCCGGCGCGGCGGGGTGGACGATCTCATGCGCCGGCTGGAGCGCCTGACGCTCGACCATGGCGGCCGCATCTACCCGGCCAAGGACGCCTGCCTCTCCCCCGAGGGCTTCGCCGCCATGTATCCGAAGCTTGCCGATTTCCGGCGCGTGCTGCGCGAGATCGACCCGGATGCGCGGATGCAGTCCGACATGGCCCGCCGCCTGAACATCCGCGGGGATGCGCCATGACGCGCGAGGCCTGGCTGATCCTCGGCGCGTCCTCGTCCGTGGCGCGGGCCTTTGCCCGGCTCGTCGCGGCGGACGGCGCGACGCTGCTGCTCGCCGGCCGCGACCTCGACGATCTCGAGCGCAGCGCCGCCGACCTCAGGGTGCGCGGCGCGGCGCGTGCCGAGGTGCTGCCGTTCGACGCGGCGGATTACGCCGCCCATGCCGCCTTCGTCGAGCGCTGCCGCGAGGCCGCCGGTCCGGACCGGCGGCTCAACGTCTTCCTGGCGTTCGGCGCCATGCCGGACCAGTCGGAGATCGACGCCGAGCCGGCTCTCGTCGTCGATACCATCGCCGCGAACTTCACCGGCGCGGCCTCGGTGCTCCATCGCCTGGCGCCGATCCTGGAGGCCCAGCAATCGGGCCGGGTGATCGCGCTCACCTCGGTGGCCGGCGATCGCGGCCGGCTCAAGAACTACGTCTACGGATCGGCGAAAGCGGGGCTCAACGCCTATCTGCAGGGGTTGCGCGCCCGGCTGTACCGTTCCGGGGCGACCGTCACGACCGTCAAGGCGGGCTTCCTCGACACCGCGATGACCTTCGGCCTGCCGGGGCTCTTCCTGGTCGCGACGCCGGAGGCCTGCGCGGCCGCCTGTCGCCGGCATGCGGCGAAGGGCCGCGAGACCGTGTACTTCCCGTTCTTCTGGCTGGGAATTATGGCGATCATACGCGCCATTCCCGAGCGCATCTTCAAGCGCCTGAGCATCTGATCGCGACCCGCCGAGCTGTCACAAAAACGTAACTGTCCCGCTGCGCCGGCGCTCCGTAAATTTTCCTGGGGTGCCGCCAGCCATGCCGCAGGAAATCGAACTGAAGCTGAGCCTGTCGCCGGATGCCGCGTCGCGGCTCGGCCGCAATCCGCTCGTCCGGTCGCTCACGCAGCGGCGGTCGAAGGCACAGCAGCTCGTCAGCGTCTATTTCGACACGCCGGACCATAAGCTCGCGGCGAACGGCATGGGGCTGCGCGTCCGCCGGCTCGGCGCGAAGCGCATCCAGACGCTGAAGGCTGCGGTCGATGCCACGACCGGCCTGCAGGTGCATCAGGAGATCGAGACCGAGATCGCGGCCGACATGCCGGACCTCACCCTCGTCGAGGACGAGCCCCTCAAGCAATTTCTCGAGGTCAACCGGATCGGGCCGGAGCTCCACCCGGTCTTCGTCACCGAGTTCGAGCGCCGCAGCTGGCTGCTCACGATGTTCGACAGCGAGATCGAGCTGGCGCTGGACATCGGCGAGATCCGCAGCGACGGGCGCCGGATGGCGCTGCGCGAAGCGGAGCTGGAGCTCAGGTCCGGCAAGCCGGAGCGGCTCTACGAGCTCGCGCTCGCGCTCCACGCCACGGTCCCGTTCACCCTGGAAGCGCGCACGAAATCCGCGCGCGGCTACGCGCTTCGGAGCGGCGCCCGCCCGGAGCCGCAGCGCGCGTTGCCGGTGCGGCTCGACGCGGCCGCCTCGGCCGCCCAGGCCTTCGCAGCCATCGCCCGGACCTGCATGGTCCAGCTCCGCGCCAACGAAGAGGCGGCGCGCCTCGGCGAGGATCCCGAAGGCATTCACCAGATGCGCGTGGCGGTGCGCCGGCTGCGCGCGCTGCTCGGCATCTACCGCGACGCCACGGACGGAAAGGCGCATGCCTATCTGTCGGCGGAGCTGCGCTGGCTGCAGCAGCAGCTGGGCCCGGCGCGCGACTGGGACGTCTTCATCGAGGACACGCTGGAGCCGCTGCATCGACGGCTCGGCACCGAGCTGGCGGTGGAGACGCTGCGGCGCGAGGCGAAGCAGCTGCGCGACGCCGCCTATCGGACGGCGGCCGCCGCCATGGCGGCGCCGCGCTACACGGAATTCCTGCTGAAGCTGGGGCTGTTGATCGACGGCGGCGGCTGGATCCCGCAGGAGGCGCCGCCATCGGCGGGCGTCGACGCCTTCGCGCGCGCCATGCTGCAGCGGCGGCACAAGCGCCTGCGGAAATATGGCGGCCGGCACGCGGATCTCACCGAATCCGAGCTGCACCGGCTGCGGCTCCTCGGCAAGAAGATGCGCTACGCCGTGGAGTTCTTCCGGGATCTCTATCCGCGCAAGGCGGCGAAACGGTACCACACCGCGCTGGTGGAGATTCAGGAGACGCTCGGCTCGCTGAACGATGCCGCGGTGAGCCGGCAGCTGGTGGTGGAGCTGGAGCGGCGCATGGCGTCGAGCGCCCCGGCGCTGACGCCGCGCGCCGTCGGCCTCGTGCTCGGCTGGCAGGCCGCCCGCATCGACGGCGACCTCCGCCGCTTCGGAGAGGTCTGGGCGCGCTTCGCCGACGCCAAGCCGTTCTGGCCGCGATAGCTCTCCAGCGCGGCAGGGAACGGGGATGGGTCCCGCGCGTTCGGACAGTGGTCATCCAGGGAGCGGACCATGAAGGGCTTCATCGGCGATATCGAGGACCTGACCGAGGAGAACTCGGATTTCCGCCGCGTCCTCTACACCGGCAAGAATCTGCAGCTCGTGCTGATGTCGCTCCAGCCGGGCGAGGAGATCGGCGCGGAAGTGCACGAGGACCGCGACCAGTTCTTCCGCGTGGAAGCCGGGAAGGGCGAGGTCCGTATCGACGGCAAGCCGAGCCCCATCGAGGACGACGACGCCGTCATCGTTCCGGCCGGGGCACGGCACAACATCGTCAACACGGGCGACGAGCCGCTGCGGCTCTATACGATCTACGGCCCGCCGGAGCATCGCGACGGAACGGTGCACCGGACCAAGGCCGAGGCGGACGCGTCGGAGGAGCATTTCGACGGCAAGACCACCGAGTGAGTCCCGCCGCGCGGCGGGATCAGCCGTCCAGCTCGCGCGGCGCGACGAAGGCGTCGAGCCGCCCGGCGGCGGGCGCCACCTTGCGCCAGCCGCCGTCCTCGAAGCGCAGCACGGCGAGGGCGGCGGTCGGAAACTTGTGGGCCATCCGGCCCAGCGCATCGTCGTCGCCGCTGCCGGACAGCCGTCCGGCGAATTGCTCCAGCCCGGGATTGTGGCCGATGAGGAGCACGGTGCCGACCTTGTCCGGCAGCGCCCGGACCAGCTGCAGCAGGGTGGCCGGCTCGGCCATGTAGAGCCGGGCCTCGAACCGGGTCTCGACCCCGTCCGGCAGGGCCGGGACGAGCCCGTCATAGGTTTCCCGGGCGCGCCGCGCGGTGGAGCAGAGGACCAGCTCCGGAACCAGCCCCTGGTCCGCCAGCAGCCGGCCCATGCGCCAGGCGGCCTTGCGGCCGCGCTCGGTGAGCGGCCGGTCGATGTCGCGCCGGGCCTCGTCCTCCCAGCTCGACTTGGCGTGGCGCAGCAGCAGCAAAATCTTCATGGAGCGGCGGCCCCCTGGCCGGTCGCCGGCGGGCGGCCGGCATGGTAAGCGATTCGTTAACCGCGTCGTGTCATGACTGCAGAATCTGGCCTATATATAGCTACGGAAGCCGAAGGCCGGATCTTCCGTCGCCTGGACCCTGAACGCGCCGGCCGCATGCCGGCGACGCAGCCCGGGGCGCGGCAACATCGGAGCCAGCAACCCTTGGATACCAGCCAGACCCTCGAACGCCCCGAGCCCGCCGCGCCGGACGTGAGCCGGTTCATCAATCGCGAGCTGTCCTGGCTCGCCTTCAACGAGCGCGTGCTCGAGGAGGCTGGGAACCGCGCGCATCCGCTGCTCGAGCGGCTCCGCTTCCTGTCGATCTCGGCGAACAATCTGGACGAGTTCTACATGGTCCGGGTGGCCGGGCTGAAGGGGCAGGTCGCCGCCGGGGTGACCAACCAGAGCCAGGACGGGTTCACCCCGGCGCAGCAGCTGGCTGCGATCAACAGCCGGTCCGGCGAGCTGATGCGCAACCAGCAGGCCTGCTGGCGGGCGCTGCGGCAGGAGCTCAGGGAGAACGGGATCGTCGTGGTCGACCCGGAGGAGCTGACGGCGGAGGACCGCCAGTGGCTCGACGGGTATTTCATCGACGAGATCTTTCCGGTGCTGACGCCGATGGCGATCGATCCGGCGCACCCGTTCCCGTTCATTCCCAATCTCGGCTTCTCTCTCGTGCTCGAGCTGTCGAGCGCGATCGAGGGCCGCAGCCTCCGGGCCCTCTTGCCGCTGCCCGCGCAGCTGCCGCGCTTCGTCCGCCTGCCGGGCGCGGAGATCCGTTTCCTGCCGATCGAGGATCTGACGAGCCTCTATCTCGACCGGCTGTTTCCCGGCTTCGTCGTGGTGGGGAAGGGCTATTTCCGCCTGATCCGCGACAGCGAGATGGAGATCGAGGACGAGGCGGAGGACCTCGTCCGCCTGTTCGAGAGCGCGCTGAAGCGCCGGCGCCGCGGCAACGTCATCCGGCTCAAGGTCAATGCGGCGATGCCGGAGAACCTGCTCGCCTTCGTCACCGACGAGCTCAACGCCTCGCCCTCGGACGTGTTCGTGCTCGACGGGCTGCTCGGGCTCGCCAGCACGTCGAAGCTCATCGTGGACGAGCGGCCGGACCTGAAGTTCGCGCCGTACAACCCGCGCTTTCCGGAGCGCATCCGCGACATGGGGGGCGACTGCTTCGCGGCGATCCGCCAGAAGGACATCGTCGTCCATCATCCGTTCGAAAGCTTCGACGTGGTGGTGCAGTTCATCCTGCAGGCGGCGCGCGACCCTTCCGTCGTGGCGATCAAGCAGACGCTCTACCGCACCAGCGACGACTCGCCGATCGTCAAGGCCCTGATCGAGGCGGCCGACGCGGGCAAGTCGGTGACCGCCCTGGTGGAGCTCAAGGCCCGCTTCGACGAGGAGGCCAACATCCGCTGGGCGCGCGACCTGGAGCGGGCCGGCGTGCAGGTCGTCTTCGGCTTCCTGGAACTGAAGACGCACGCCAAGATGTCGCTGGTGGTGCG